>OOAH01000026.1_pt1 | contig 189426 bp, 126 predicted proteins | sample 1671801 | NCBI WGS metagenome assembly OOAH01 (sample SAMN06348194, study PRJEB24527) | human gut metagenome | biome: human gut; feature: ankylosing spondylitis patient; material: feces | host: Homo sapiens | place: China | collected 2015-10 | reverse complement strand
GCATCTGACTGTTAATCAGAGGGTCGTTGGTTCAAGTCCAACCTGAAGAGCAAAAAAGTTCGTTCACAAGACGAACTTTTTTTGTAACCTAAAAATAAAAATAATCATGGACGATTCAAACTCGCGAACGTGCACAAGTAGTATTAACCTTCTCCTCCGGGAGTAAGCGAGGTTTTGAATCCATTTATTGCCTTGCTCACACCACCGGCGGATACAAAATAAGAGAGGAGCAACGCAATGAGAAAGTATCTTTACAGTGAAACAGGAGGTTTCGTAGAAAAAAACAACTGGCTTCCTAACTGCTGGGTAAATGTAGAATGCCCTACCGATGATGATTTCAAATTTTTAAGAGAAGATCTAAAAGTTCCAACTTCCTTTTTAAACGATATAGCCGATACCGACGAACGTCCTCGTACAGATACAGAAGGGAATTGGCTACTTACCATTTTACGTATACCCGTACAAACACCTAATCAGAAGGTGCCATACACAACTGTACCCATTGGTATTATTACTAACAATGAAATTATAGTATCCATCTGCTACCATTCAACCGAAATGATACCTGATTTCATTCAGCATATCTGCCGTAAATCAATCAATATTCCGAATAAATACGAGCTGATCTTACGCATTATCTATTCATCAGCTGTATGGTTTCTAAAATATTTAAAGCAGATAAACAACGAAGTAAGCATGGCAGAAAAAGAATTAGAGCAAAGTATCAGAAATGAAGACTTGCTCCGATTAATGAATCTGCAGAAGACATTGGTATACTTCAACACTTCCATCCGCGGAAATGAAGTCATGGTAGGGAAGTTACAAAACATTTTCAATGAGAAAGATTACCAAAATCCAGAACTGACAGACGACGTCCTGATTGAACTGAAACAGGCTCACAATATGGTAAATATCTACAGCGATATCCTGACCGGAACAATGGACGCCTTTGCATCAATCATATCGAATAACGTAAATACCATCATGAAACGTATGACAAGTCTGTCTATCATTCTGATGGTCCCTACACTGATAGCCAGTTTCTACGGTATGAATGTCGACATACATATAGAAGAAGTTCCACATGCTTTTTCCATCATTGTTTTTTCATCGATCTTCCTATCGGCCATGGCTTTCATCATTTTCCGCAGAATAAAATGGTTCTAACCGAACATACCAAGAACCTTTATACAACTATAAATAAACTAAGAAAATGAAAATCGTATTATTAGAATCATTGGGAATCAGCGAATCATCCCTGCAACGCCACATAGCTCCACTAACAGAAGCCGGGCATGAATTTAAGGCCTATCCTAAAAATACCGATCCAGCAGTTCAAATAGAAGAAGCTAAAGATGCCGACATTATTATGATAGCCAACATGCCGTTGAGAGCAGAAGTTATCAACAGCTGTTCAAAACTCAAATATATTGATGTTGCCTTCACAGGTGTAGACCATGTTGATCTTGAAGCAGCCCGCGCCAAAGGAATACAAGTAAGCAATGCTGCAGGATATTCTACACAATCGGTAGCAGAGCTGGCCCTTTGCATGATGATTTCCTTACTCCGAAACGTACCTCAGGTATCTGAACGCTGTCGGGAAGGAAGGACAAAAGACGGCCTGGTAGGATGTGAACTGAGAGGAAAGACTGTCGGTATCGTAGGAGCAGGAGCCATCGGAACACGTACAGCCGAACTGTGCCACGCTTTCGGATGTACAATTTTAGGTAACAAACGTCATGTAACGGGTAATGAACCTTCCTTCATTCATTTCGTAACATTGGATGAACTGCTGGAACAATCAGACATCGTATCACTTCACTGTCCGCTCACTCCCGAAACTCATCACCTGATTAATGCAGAACGTATCAGCAAAATGAAACAGGGAGCTTATTTAATAAATACAGCCCGTGGAGGAGTAATTGATTCGGAAGCACTAGCCCAAGCCCTAAACAAAGGATATCTGAGCGGAGCCGGAATCGATGTATTCGAAAATGAACCTCCACTCGATACAAATCATCCGTTACTGCACAGTAAAAATACAATTGTAACTCCGCATATAGCCTTCGCTTCTGCCGAGTCAATGGAAGCGCGGGCAGAAATTGTATTCCAAAATATCAAAACATGGCTGGAAGGAAAGCAGCAAAACATTATCTTATAAAACAGAATACTAGATACCAACTTGAAGAACACTCAAGCTGATATCTAGTATACTATATCCATAGGCTCATCCCTATTTACACTATTTAAGATCATGTAAGACAAAGAATTACAACGATTTAATTAACTTTGTAATAATACGCCTTGGAAAAACTTTACAATAGCATATTTTATACAATACTTATCGAATAAAAACCTAACAATACCATGAAAAAAGAATGCTTGATTTTATCTGCCCTAATAAGTGCTGCCAGCGCCTTCTCCCAGCATAAAGCTCCTAATATCATCTTTATACTATGCGACGACATGGGATATGGAGACTTAGGTTGCTATGGTCAGAAATACATAAATACCCCTCATATCGACCAAATGGCAGCAGAAGGGATGCGTTTTACACAAGCATACGCAGGAAGTCCTGTAAGTGCTCCTTCACGTGCAACCCTGATGACCGGGCAACATAGCGGCCACACTCACGTACGAGGCAACAAGGAATACTGGCCCCAGTCGGCAGTCGTAACCTACGGAGAGAACCAAGATTACGCAGTTGTCGGTCAGGAACCATACGATTCAACTCATGTTATCCTCCCCGAAGTCATGAAGAAGAACGGATACACAACCGGTATGTTCGGCAAATGGGCAGGAGGCTACGAAGGCTCCTGGTCTACTCCCGATAAACGAGGTGTAGACGAATTCTACGGATACATATGTCAGTTCCAGGCACACTTATACTATCCTAATTTTTTGAATCGCTATAGCCGTTCAAAAGGCGACAAGGAAGTGAAACGTATCGTACTGGAAGAAAATATCAAGTACCCGATGTTTGGTGACGACTATTTCAAACGCCCGCAATATTCGGCAGACCTTATTCATCAAGAGGCGCTGAAATGGCTGGACGCACAAACTGGAGAGCAACCATTCTGCGGCATTTTCACATACACCCTTCCCCATGCAGAACTGGCACAACCACACGACTCCATCTTTAACGATTATAAAAAGAAATTCTTTACCGACAAGACATGGGGCGGCGAAAAAGGATCACGATATAATCCTTCTGACCACACTCATGCACACTTTGCCGGTATGATTACCCGTTTGGACAGCTACGTAGGAGAAATTCTGAAAAAGCTCAAAGAAAAAGGACTGGATGAAAATACCATCGTTTTCTTTAGCAGCGACAACGGACCTCACGAAGAAGGAGGAGCCGATCCTGAATTCTTCGGACGAGACGGCAAGCTAAGAGGCCTGAAGCGCCAATGCCATGAAGGAGGCATCCGTATTCCATTCATCGTACGCTGGCCAGGACATATTGCAAGCGGAACAACCAACGACCACCAACTTGCTTTTTATGATATCCTGCCTACTTTCTGCGAACTGATAGGTGACAAAAAGTTCCCAGGTAAGAATAAAGATCATTTCGACGGAATATCCTTTGCCCCTACCCTTCTAGGGAACGACAAAAAACAGAAAGAACATGAATTCCTATACTGGGAGTTCCATGAAACCGATCAGATGGCAGTACGTATGGGCGACTGGAAACTTATCATCAAGAAAGGAATCCCATCACTATACAACTTGAAGGAAGATCTGCATGAAGATCACGATGTAGCCAGTCAAAATCCGTCAATAGTAAAAAAAATGTTAGAGGTCATCCAGCGTGAACACCAACCCAGCGACCTCTTTAAAGTAACATTACCTACTTTCTAACATAATTCATATCTGATACACTTAAAAAATAATCCCCTCACTTAGCTTTACACTCCAAAGTCAAGCTAATGTGAAGGGATTTTTTACAACCATTTTTAAATAAAAAGGACATTCAGGCTTCTTCCAAAGCCCCAATATTTCTATCAGTCATTACTGTTTTTCTTCCGGAGTCATTTTCGTTTCATACTCCTTAATCCATTGTTCCATCTGCTTATTAATAGTTTCACGCTGTTCTTCATAAGTAGCTTCTGAAACAAATTTCAAAGTGTGAAATTTATTCAAGACATCAGCAGATACCATTGCTATCTTAATATCATCAGCAACCGTTACCGTATCACCTGCGGCTATAGGGTTTCCTTCAGCCTTTCCGGTAAACGAAGCACAATCCAAATTATTTCCTTCCGTATCCGTTACAAAGCAATATGTAAAAAGATAACGTTCTGATATGTCTTCCGTAGCAACAACCTGATATTTCAGCTCAACTTTCAGTTCGTCGAACATAAACGAATTGAAAGTAAAAGAAGGTAATTCAATATCCGTAATAGTTACATCCGATACAACTTTATAAGGCAAGCCCTCCGTTTCCTGATAACTTACAACCTTCCCAATCAACTTATCAGCCAGTGTCTTTCCTTCTTCCTTGCTTTTCTCCGAAAGATCCATTGCCAGTTTAACCACTTTCTCAACTGTTTTCTGATCTTGCGAATACCCACTTGCCTTACCTATTTCTGATACCTGAGCACAAAAATCCAATCCCTGCTTTTCATAATATGCAGGAATTTCACCCAACATACCTTCCGAAGAAGATGTGCTCCCACCACAAGAAGATAAAATCAATGCAACAATAGAACATGCTGTTGCTCCTAATACTCTCATATACATATGCCTTTATTTTTATGTTATTAGCTTTCCCACCCCGGTTCACCCGCTCCATATTGAGCAAGCAAACTTCTCTTTATTGCTGTTTTTGCAAATTAACAAATAAAACTGATTACTATTTGTCACCTAAAAAGGTGATTATTTTTTAAATCATAAGTAAAAAGTCATTATCTCTTCCTGATAAAGAAATAATGGAAATAAAAGCCGTATATTTGCTCTCAGAACATTCACGGCTAAACACTATGAAAAAAATATACCGCTATTTACTGTTGATACTGCTATTATCGGAAATCTGTCCGCTCCATTCAGAAACAATACCAGCCGACACATTGCTGATGAGGTTATATGAACGTGCAGCCAGCTTAATGGAAAAAGGTGAACTTGATCAAGCCCAGCAGACTTTCGACAGTGCCTTTGCCATGCCCGAAGCAAAACAATCTCCTGTATACCCCATTCTATTGAATGAACAAGCTACCCTTATGTCGTACGTAGGGAAAGATGACGAAGCTTTCAACATGAAAAAAAGTGTTCTTCCTTATCTGCCACAAATCAAAGATCTGGAAAAACACATCAGCGTATACAATGACCTTGCTATCTTTTATCGCCGGCAGCACATGAACGACTCAACCATTTACTACTACAATAAGGCCCTCGATGCTGCCCTAAAATACAAAGACGAAGGATGGATTACACATATTTACAACAACGTTTCTATATTTTATTTCAACATACGTCTGTTAAACGAAGCCGAAAAATATACAGATCTGGCCGCCCAGCATGCACAAGACAGCAATGACATATTTGTAGCATTCCATACCTGGCAGCTTCGTAGCGGCATTAAAGTTGAAGTAAACAAGCTGGACGAAGCAGAATATTCAATCCGAAAAGCCTGGGAAATAGCCAGTCAAGCCGGCAATAACTCCACGACATGGAAAATAAGATGTATGCCCTCATTATTAAGAATATTCGAAAAGAAAGAGCAAGCAGATTCGGTAAACTGGTATCTTCAGCTTGGAGACAAGCTTCTGAAAGAAATTCCATCTTCCGGAATCGCAGCTATTGGCTATATTCAGGTACGTGCCAGTATGGAGATGAAAAGGGGAAACTATGCAAAAGCCCTTCAAGATCTGTTGTGGCTGCGTAAAAGGAACACAGGCAGCGAACCCAAAACACTACTGACACAAATAGCCCAATGTTACGATGCAGTAGGGAACAAGCAACTGGCATATATATACATGGACAGCGCACGTATGTGGACAGACACGCTAGCGCAGCATAATCTGACTCAGAAAATGGCAGAACTTAATGTCAAGTTCCAGACTCAGGAAAAAGAGCTGCAAATCAGCAAACTGGAACAAGAGAAACTGGCACATCAAGCTTTCCTGCTCAAAGCCTCCGTATGCGTCGGATGCCTGCTGGTTATCGTATTGATAGTTATACTGACATTACACTACAAAAAACGAATGGCAGAAAGAAAGATCAAACTGCTCCAGCAGGAAAATGAGCTGAATGCAGCGCGACGCTACATAGAAGGCCTGGAAGAAGAATGTAAATATTTTGCCAAAGAGTTGCACGACGGCATTGCCAACGATCTGTTAGGATTACAAATGAAAATAGAGAATACCACCGATTCTGACAACGTACAGGAACTAGGTACGCTCATCAAAGAGGTAAGAAACAATGTACGTAATATTTCCCATGAGCTGATGCCTCCCGAATTTGAGCATTTAAGTCTGGATGAAATATTATATCAATATGCCGAGAAGTTAAGTGAAAACACAGGCATACAAGTCACATATACATCCGGTTCGTGCAACCCGATACCGAATGAAACAGCATACGAATTATACCGTATAGTTCAGGAAATCACCATGAATATTGTCAAACACGCCAATGCACACTGTATTTCCGTCAGCCTTTATGCTGAGCACGAAAAGCAATATACATTGAAAATAACCGACGATGGTACTGTAACTACCCCTCATAAAGCAAACAGCAGAGGAATAGGACTTCGGACTGTAAACGACCGTGCCAAAGCAATCGACGGTACTATCCAAAAAGAATCGTCTGAGAACAACAATATATTCACACTACAATTTAAAGTAAAATGAATCCAGATATATACAAGTTACTGATTGTCGACGATCATCCGATTGTAGCAGAAGGCATTGTAAGCATCGCTTCACAGCAAAGCAACATACTATGCAAAAGCATAACTCACATGGAGAATCTACTGCCAACAATATCCGCCGAAAGTTTCGATCTCTGCATTATCGATCTGGAACTTCCTGAAATAAACGGCTTTCAGCTTATTCATCTTTTGCAGGAACAAATGCCCGACTGCAAGATTCTGATTTATACCATGCATGAAGAGCCATGGGTTATAGCTAAATTAGCAGAAGAAGAAATATCAGGAGCCGTATCAAAAAATGCAAGTACAAGCGAACTGAAGCAAGCTATCAATCAAATCAGACTTGGCCATAAATATTTCAGCGAAGTATTCTCCATTCTTCATAAAAAACAGATAAATATTGACTTACATAAAATACCAGAATTGTCAAAACGCGAAAAAGAGGTGCTCACCTATCTCTCCGAAGGTCTCAGCACTTCCGAGATATCAGACCTGCTGTGCCTCAGCACAAATACGATACAAACATACCGGAAACGTCTGATGGAAAAACTGGAAGCAAAGAATGTAGCAGAACTCGTGTATAAAGGAAAAGAAATATTCTAACTGCATCTTTCCACACCCTTCACATATCATAAAATATTATTTGCTGACTCATGTTTGCAAGACTTTGTGAAGGGTGCGAAAGGGAAAATTCCTAATAAACTTTATTTCTAAAAAAACATCAGCATCTTTTGCCCAAATCTTCGAGAATTTTTCTAAAAATTTGTACAAAAATAATCCATAATAAGGCGTTATTTTAGAAGGATTTGTTAGTCGCTCATTTTCAATATGATATAAGATAAAGAACATCATTAAATGATAAGAAGGGGAATGCAACCACACAAAACAAAAATCGCAACCATTCGTTATACAAATGATTGCGATTTTACTTCGTACTCGAAGCGGGACTTGAACCCGCACAGCCGCAATGGCCAAGGGATTTTAAGTCCCTCGTGTCTACCGATTCCACCATTCGAGCAGCCTTTCAAAGAAGAGCGGAAAACGAGACTCGAACTCGCGACCCTAACCTTGGCAAGGTTATGCTCTACCAACTGAGCTATTTCCGCGTTTACGGGTGCAAATGTAGGGAGTTTTATAATAAGCTCCAAACATTTCTCCCGTTTTCTTTACAAAAAAATATATTTTATCGACCTAAAAGGCTTTTTTCAGCTTGTTCTACTGCTGAGAAGTTAAACCCTTTCGATATTTCTTCCATTAAACCGACTATTTTATCATTGCATAAATTACCTATACTTCCGGCATGGATATGATGTACCTGTTTGTTATGAATAAATTTGCCAGCTTCAATATCCAATCCTACTTTCTTATAAGCATCACGGAAAGGCATACCTTCTGCTGCCAGACGGTTAACTTCTTCCACACTGAATATATACAGATATTTATCATCGTCCAATATATGCTCATTTACCTTTATCTTATCCATAATGTAAGCAGACATACGCAGACAATCTTTCAATTCTTCGAATGCGGGAAGGAAAACCTCTTTGATGATTTGCAAATCACGGAAATATCCGGAAGGAAGATTATTCATTATCATCATAATCTGCTGAGGGAGTGACTGCAACTTGTTACATTTTGCACGAGTCAACTCAAATACATCCGGATTCTTTTTATGAGGCATGATACTAGAACCTGTGGTACATTCGTCGGGGAGCTTCACAAAGCCAAAGTTCTGGCTGCTGAACATACAAGCATCGAAAGCCATTTTCGAAATGGTTCCGGCGATAGAAGCCAATGCAAATGCCACATTGCGCTCCATCTTTCCACGTCCCATCTGAGCATAAACCACATTATAATTCATTGAGTCGAATCCCAAAAGGCGGGTCGTCATTTCGCGATCGAGCGGGAAAGATGAACCATAACCGGCTGCCGAACCTAAAGGATTGCGGTTACACATTTTATATGCTGCCTGCAAAAACATCATGTCGTCAACCAGGCTCTCGGCATAAGCACCAAACCACAAGCCAAATGAAGAAGGCATAGCTATCTGCAAATGGGTATATCCCGGCATCAATACATCTTTATATTTATTACTCTGAGAAATCAATACATGGAACAAATCTTCCACAGCCTCAGCAATCTGCTTAAGTTGCTCGCGAGTAAAGAGTTTCAAATCGACCAGTACCTGATCATTTCGCGAGCGCCCGCTATGTATCTTTTTTCCAACATCTCCCAACTTACGAGTCAGCATCAGCTCTACTTGTGAATGTACATCTTCTATTCCGTCTTCGATGACAAACTCGCCACGTTCGGCAGAAGCGTAAATATTCTTCAGTTCTGCCAATAGAACCTGCAACTCATCTGCCGACAACAGACCAATACTTTCAAGCATAGTAATATGAGCCATCGAACCTAAAACATCATGCTTAGCCAGATAAAGGTCCAGCTCACGGTCTTTTCCTACGGTAAAACGGTCTATTTCCTCATTTACCTGAACGCTTTTTTCCCAAAGTTTCTGAGCCATAGTTCTATATTTTAATAAGGTATCATAGCTAACATATCCGCCAGTCTTTCTACTCCTTCCTGCAACGGTTTAGAAATCATAGCTTTCATAAACATATTCACTTCGGCACGAATGGTGACCTTAATTTTAGCCTCTACTTCTGTTACCGGAAGTATTTGTATCCATAAATTCAATGGAACAGGAGTTTTGTCACCTTCGAACTTAACACACTTCATCGGTTCACGTTCGATGATACGCAATGTCAAATTGATACCTTGTACTTTTAATGTTAATGAATCACGGTCGAAAGACAAGTCCTCTATTTTACCACCCAACTTATCTTTCATCATATCCAGACGGTCGCGCACTGATTCCAGATTGCTTAAATCCGACAATTTATTATATACCCGCTCTTGGCTATAAGGTATATGTTTTACTGTGCTTTCAAATTGTACCATAATCTTTTATAAAAAAAGAGCACGGATTACACAGAAAACACGGTTTGCTGACAAAAACCGTGCACTCCGTGTAATCCGTGCTCAGTATAATTATTTAATTTCAATTATTTTCCAGTCCAGTGTGCAGGATCTTCTCTCCAAGCCTGAAGAACCGGTATATCCTGTTCGTCAATATAATCAGTCTTCAAAGCTGCATCCAACACTGCATTGTAGTTGGTCAATGTAACCAGCTCTACTTTTGCATTCTTGAATGCTTCTGCTGATACATCGAAACCGTAAGTGAACGAAGCTACCATACCGATAACATCGCATCCATTACGACGAATAGCATCAACAGCCTTCAAGCTGCTGCCACCTGTAGAAATCAAATCTTCTACTACAACAACTTTCATACCCGGACGAAGTTCACCTTCAATCAAATTTTCGAGTCCATGATCTTTTGGACTTGAACGTACATATACAAACGGGAGGTTCAATTCTTCTGCCACCAAAGCACCCTGAGCGATAGCTCCTGTTGCTACGCCGGCAATAGCGTCTACCTCACCAAACTTTTCAAGAATAACGCGGCAAAGCTCCAACTTCACGAAATTACGTAATGCTGGATAAGACAAAGTCTTACGGTTGTCGCAATAAATAGGCGATTTCCAACCAGAAGCCCAAGTAAACGGGTTAGCCGGCTGAATCTTTACGGCTTTTACTTTCAGCAATTTTTCTGCAAATAATCTTTCCAAAGCTTTCATAACCTTAATATATCTGATAAACGTTGGTGCAAAATTATGTAAATCCTACGTGATTAGGAAATATATGTGTATCTTTTTTAGTTAAAGAAATCATTTTGTTTATCGGGCCCATGCCAAAGTCAACACACTAATCTTTATATTTTCCACTCCAAGCAGTGCGTCGGCACAAGCTACCAGCGTAGCTCCTGTAGTAAGAACATCATCAACCAGCAAAATATGTTTATCATGCAAGTTTGCAGCATGGGGTGTAGACAAGAACAGCCGGTCTACATTTTGCCAACGTGCATAACCGCTTTTGTGGGTTTGAGTCGCATTATTACGAGAGCGCACTACTGCATCTGTACAGAGAGGGATACCCGTTACACGTGATATACCCCGCGCCAGAAGCTCACTTTGGTTATATCCTCGCTGACGCAATCGGGAAGAGAACAAAGGAACCGGAAGCAGATAATCTATTCCTTCAAAAAAGCCGGAATCACACAATTCTCCAGCCATATATTCACCCATCCTGCAACAAAGTTTTTTCCGCGCATGATATTTCATGGCATATAAAATCTGAGCCACATCTCCTCCTTTTGCATAATAAAAAAGTGAAGAAGCACGAACAACCGGAAAACGTCCCCAAAAGCATTTCTCCATTTCATTGCCTGAAGTATTACCTAAATGCGTATATGGTAATGACGAAAAACAGGATATACAAAGTCCGTCTTCGCTTTGCAAAAGTTTCTTCCCACACGACAGGCATAAGCGAGGAAAAAGGAAATCCCGTATGTCAGTCCATAAATTCATCAGGATCTTTCTGTTTAATATAGCGCAACACCTCATCTACTGTAAACCCTCTGCCTACAGCAAAACGAATAAGTTTTGTATTGCGTTCGTATTCGTTTTTCCCCGAAACAGTTTTACTCTTCTGACGCAACAGTTCTTTCAAGTTCTCACAGTATTCGGTTTCGTCTATTTCATCCAGACCTGCAGCAATATCTTCCAAGGAAAGTTGCTTCTGACGAAGTGCCTGAGCAATTTTCATCCTACCCCAACGTGCAAACCGATATTTATCGCGAACAAAAGCTTTACAAAAGCGCTGAGTATCCAGATAACGTTCTTTTTTCAAATGCTCCAGAATATGCTCTGTCACTACATCATCGGCTCCCCAAAGATTCAATTTAGATATTACTTCAGAAGGACAATGTTCGGCCGTTGAGCAATACGCTTCGGCTTTATATTTCAATTCATCTTCGGTATATTCTTTCATGGTCTGAATGCTTTTATCATACGGTCGTTGCCAAACATATCTTTTCTTAATTCTATAGATTGATACCCCATTCCTTCCAACAGTTGCACTGTTTCTTTGCCATATGCCCGATTAATCTCATAATACAAAGTACCACCTGAAACTAAAATGTCACACCCTACTTCTGCTATCCGTCGGTAGAATAAAAGCGGATCACTATCTGGAACAAACAAAGCGAGTTCAGGCTCCCAATCCAATACGTTTCGCTCCATCCCGCTACGTTCTTTCTCTGTAATATACGGAGGATTGCTCACCAGAACATCGACATGAATATCCGGTAACGCAGTATCGAATATATCGACTTGAGCTAAAGTGATATCAACCTGGTTGAGAAGTTTATTCCGCCGAGCAATATCCAATGCTTTTTCCGACACGTCCCATGAAGTTATTTTACTTTGTTTTAATTTTTTGCCCAATACGATAGGTATACAGCCACTACCCGTTCCTACATCCAAAATCCGTACTCCGGCTTTATCTGTGTAATCCGAGATAATCCAGTCTATCAGTTCAGCAGTTTCGGGCCGGGGGATTAAGGCTCCAGGTGCCACTTCAAAAGGTAATCCACAAAAATCGACCTTACCCAATATGTATTGTAAAGGCTCATATCGTTTCAGGCGGGAAAGAATATCTTCCAGCCTGTCACACTCGTTCTTAGAAAAATTCATATCTTTGCCCGCATAGAGTTCCGTGGTAGACAGACAAAATACATCTGTCAATATCCACTTTGCTAATGCCGCTGTTTCCTCTTCCGGGTAAACTCCTGCAAGCGTCTGCCTGATGTAAGTATAAATAGGATGCATAGGTACAAATGTAAGAATAAAAAACAAACCGAATATGACAAAAGATGAAAAATATATCCGCCGCTGCATACAGCTAGCGCGTAACGGGATGTGCAATGCTGCACCAAATCCAATGGTAGGAGCCGTAATTGTCTGCAACGATCGTATTATCGGTGAAGGTTACCACGTACGTTGCGGAGAAGGCCATGCCGAGGTCAACGCAATCCGTTCTGTAAAAGATGAGAGCTTGCTTAAAAAATCTACTATTTATGTCAGTCTGGAACCATGCTCTCACTATGGGAAAACACCTCCTTGTGCCGATTTAATTATAAGTAAAGGAATTCCTCGCGTAGTAGTAGGATGCGTCGATCCTTTTTCACTTGTTTCAGGCAGAGGTATACAGAAATTAAGAGATGCCGGAATCGAGGTAACAGTCGGAGTTCTGGAGAATGAATGTCGGGCATTAATAAAACGTTTCGTTACTTTCAATATCCAGAAACGCCCATACATAACTTTAAAATGGGCAGAATCGGCAGACGGATTTATTGATGTGAATCGTGAAAGCGGCCAGCCTGTTATACTTTCTACTCCAATAACATCTATGTATGTACATAAGCAACGGGCAGAACATCAAGCTATCCTAGTCGGACGTAAAACAGCCTTACTGGATAACCCTTCACTCACAACACGCAACTGGTATGGTAAAAATCCTATCCGACTGGTTATAGATAAAGAGCTGACTCTGCCTTTGAACTTAAAATTATTCGACGGTAAGACCCCGACATGGGTATTTACAGCTTTAGAAAAAGAATCGACGACAAATATTATTTACTACAAACTGGATTTCAATCAGAATATTCTGCCACAAATATTACAAATATTATACGAAAACAAACTTCAGTCATTACTCGTAGAAGGAGGCAGTCAACTCTTGCAATCGTTTATTGACGAAGAAATATGGGATGAAATTTATATAGAATACTCTGAAGCACTACTCCATGAAGGAGTAAAACACCCTGTTGTTCCTGCAGGATATGGCAAACAGGTTTTGTCAAGAGATAAAAACACAATCATTCATTATGAAAAATAAGCACAAAAATATGCCAATTCACAGATAAAAAAGTTACGCTTATCCATAATTTTATATAAAACTTGATATAAAAGTTCCTATTCGAAAAAAAACTTTCTACTTTTGCAACTTGTAATCAAAGACAATTTTATAAATGAAAATAAAGTTTTTACCCATACTGCTAGTTAGCTTACTCGTCACGATGTCTGCAATGACTTCATGTCTGGACAATGATATTGAGCAGGTTACTTATAGTTCTGAAACAAGCATTACTTCATTCTCACTTGGTACACTGCATGTCAAGAGAGTTGGAAAAGACTCGAAAGGAGAAGATTCTACATATACGGATACCATTTCCATGGCAAATTATCCTTTCACCATCAATCAGGCTATGAGAACCATTGAGAATAAAGATTCACTTCCTGTTGGAACTGATATCTCAAGAGTGCTCACAAAAATCACAGCTGACACTGATTATATTCTGTATGGTAAAATCGATTCAGAAGGAGCTGAAGCCAAAGATACTCTCTGGACTTCAAGCGATTCTATCAACTTTGCATTTGCTCCAACAGAAGGACTTTCCTTCAAAGTTTTGGCTTATAGCGGCGTAATGGGTAAGGCTTATCGTGTAAAAATCAATGTTCACAATCAGGAACCTGACTCTTTACAATGGACAAAAGAACCCATCGGAGCAGGATTTACTTCCGGCACTTTAATCAAGCAAAAAGCAGTTTATGCCAATGATAAGATTTATGTATTCGGAACTACACAGAATGGCAAACAGGTAGTTGAATACACGTCTGTTTCAAACGGAACGCCTGGAACATCATGGACAACAATTAATTTGCCTGATGCTACAGATACTTACTCTGCAACACTTTGCCAAGGTAATATTTACTTCCTCGTAGAACAGGTTTTGTATAAACTGACAGATAATGGTTACGAAGCGTCTTCGGTTTCTAATTTGTCTCAACTTATTGCTGGCATAGACAATCTGTTATATGCACGCACTGCCAAAGATGAATCGTATGTATATGATGTACAAGCCAATAGTGGAACAACAGAAAATTATAATATAACAGATTTTCCTAGCAAAGGTACAAGAACATTATCGGTAAATATTCCGGTTTCTTACAATACCAGCCTGACCCGTGCTGTCGTTATGGGATATAATACAGAAAAAGCAGATGGTTCTGGTATCGTTTCTACACGCCTGACAAACGATAATACATGGAGCACTTATAATTATGAAGAAGCAGACACCTTCAGATGCCCGAATATTGTTGATCCTTCATTGATTTATTATAACAAGAAGCTATATGTATTCGGCGGTGAAATTACAAGTAAAGATTATACAGACTATAAGAATCCGTTCAGTACACTCTTCTGTTCTACAGATAACGGTCTGACATGGGAAACCGTTAAAGAAGATATGACATTTACTACAGAAGGTACATCTTTCGTAGAATTGTATAACAGAGGAAAAGTTAAGGGTGAAGGAAGTTATTCGTGTGTTGTTGACAAAGATAACTTTATTTGGATAATCTGGAACAACGGATACATGAGTAGAGGACGAATTAACCATTTTGGATTCCTTCCTAAATGGGAATAATACATTTATAATCCGAAAGCTATGCTATATAAAGACCAAGTGGATAAGACACGAATCCCCGCCCACATCGCCATCATCATGGATGGAAACGGGCGATGGGCAAAACAGCGAGGACTAGTTCGTTCGCTCGGACATCAGGCGGGTGCAGAAACTGTTCATGTCATTGCAGAAGAAGCATCAAATCTGGGAGTAAAATATCTCACACTTTATACTTTTTCTACCGAGAACTGGAATCGCCCAGCAGACGAAGTAGCAGCATTAATGAGTCTTCTGATAGATTCTATCGAAGAAGAAACCTTTATGAAAAACAATATCAGTTTCCGTATTATTGGAGAAACTGAAAAATTACCAGCCGATGTACTGAATCGTCTGAATCAATGTGTACAACGAACTTCAAAAAACACCGGTATGTGTCTGGTATTGGCATTGAGTTATTCTTCAAAATGGGAAATAACCAAGGCAGTCAAAGAAATATCAGAGAAGGTGGCTTGTGGAGAACTGAATATAAATGATATAACCGATCAAACGGTCAGCCAATATCTGGCAACCAACTTTATGCCTGATCCCGACCTGCTGATACGGACAGGGGGAGAAATCCGCCTCAGCAACTATATGCTATGGCAATGTGCCTATTCCGAACTTTATTTTTGCGATACATTCTGGCCTGACTTCAAGGAAGAAGAATTATGTAAAGCAATCTGTGATTATCAACGAAGAGAACGCCGATTTGGCAAAACAAGTGAACAAATATTGAAGTAAAAAATGCGATACTGTCTTTCTATCATTCTATTGGCTTTGGCTTGCATTTTCAGCTATTCAACTGTTAATGCACAAGAAAATAACAAAACAGAAAACGACCAGCCGGTAATTTTGTATAATGGAACACCCAAAAAGTATGAAATTGCCGACATAAAAGTTACAGATATTGAGAACTACGAAGACTATGTCTTGATTGGAATTTCAGGACTTGCCGTAGGACAGACAATCACTGTACCGGGTGATGACATTACCAGTGCTATCAAACGCTACTGGCGTCACGGGTTATTCTCTGATGTTAAAATCACAGCAGAAAAAATAGAAGACAATAAAATCTATCTGTATATCCATCTGTCTTTACGCCCACGTATTACTGATATCCGATTCCACGGAGTAAAGAAAAGCGAACGTGAAGACTTGCAGGCAAAATTGGGTATGGCAAAAGGAAGCCAGGTTACTCCTAACCTGATAGACCGTGCAAAAATCATTATCAAAAGACATTTCGATGATAAAGGTTTCAAAAACGCAGAAATCAATATTGTAGAAAGCGAAGATCCTGCAAACAAAGAACAGGTATATGTTGATGTAAACATCGATAAGAAAGATAAAGTAAAAGTCCACAAGATTACAATCGATGGCAACAGTGTACTGACAGACAAGAAATTGAAGCGCGTTATGAAAAAGACCAATGAAAAAGGAAAACTGGTCAACTTATTCCGTGCCAAGAAGTTCATCGATGAAAGATACCAAGAAGACAAGCAGAAGATCATAGACAAATATAATGAGCTGGGATATCGTGATGCAATCATCGAGATAGACAGCGTTACTCCCTATGATGAAAAGACAGTAGATGTCTACATGAAGATTTATGAAGGTAACAAATATTATCTGCGAGATATTACATGGGTAGGTAATACAGTTTATCCTTCAGACCTCCTGAATGAACAACTTCGAATGAAGCGAGGGGATGTATACAACCAGAAACTGTTGAACGACCGTATCAGCAACGATGAAGATGCTATCGGTAACAATTATTACAACCGTGGTTACGTATTCTATCACCTTGATCCGGTAGAAGTTAATATCGACGGTGACTCTATCGATTTGGAAATGCGTATCGTAGAAGGTCCACAGGCAAGTATCAGTCATGTACGTATCAACGGTAACGACCGATTGTATGAAAATGTAGTCCGCCGTGAACTTCGTACCCGTCCGGGAGACTTGTTCAGTAAAGAAGCTCTTGAACGTTCTTACCGTGAAATTGCACAGATGGGACACTTCAATCCGGAAAACATCAAACCGGATGTTCAGCCAAATTACGAAAATGGAACGGTTGATATCAACTGGGGACTTGAATCAAAAGCAAACGACCAGGTAGAATTCTCAGCTGGTTGGGGACAAACAGGTATTATTGGTAAATTGAGTTTGAAGTTTACAAACTTCTCATTTGCAAACTTGTTCCGCAAGAATGATAACTTCCGTGGATTCCTTCCACAAGGTGACGGTCAGACATTGACCATCAGCGGACAAACCAACGGACAGTACTACCAGTCATACAGTATATCATTCCTTGATCCCTGGTTTGGTGGAAAACGTCCTAATTCATTGTCTGTATCAGCATTCTATTCTGTACAGACAGACGTAAGCAGTCAGTATTACAACTCTGCATATATGAATAACTATTATAACTATCTAAGTGGATACGGAAGTTATTATGGTGGTTATTATGACAATTACGAATCATATTACGACCCTGACAAGTCTATCAAGATGTTCGGATTGTCATTAGGTTGGGGTAAACGTCTACGCTGGCCGGACGACTACTTTACATTAATGGCAGAATTATCTTACCAGCGATTCATGTTGAAAGACTGGAGCTATCTGTATATCATGCTGAACAACGGACAGTACATGAATACCGGTAACTGTAACAGCTTAAGCCTGAACCTGACATTATCACGTAACTCAACCGACAACCCGATATTCCCGCGTTACGGTTCTGAATTCAGCGCTTCTTTGCAGATTACTCCGCCTTACTCACTGTTCAGTAAGAAAGATTATTCTACTTATGGAAAGAATAATTATGATGAAGCAGCCAGCATGTATAAGTGGATTGAATACCACAAATGGAAATTCAAAGCAAAAACTTATACAGCATTGATGGATATTCAGAAATGTCCGGTAATCATGACACGTACAGAGTTTGGTATTCTGGGACATTTCAACAAATACAAACGTTCACCGTTTGAAACATTCTATGTAGGTGGTGACGGTATGACAGGATATAGTTACAACTACGCTTCAGAAACAATCGCATTGCGTGGTTACGAAAACGGATCTTTAACTCCGTACGGTAGCGAAGGTTACGCTTACATCCGTCTGGGAGCTGAATTACGTTATCCGTTGATGTTGGAAAATTCAACAAGTATCTATGCCTTAGGATTTGTAGAAGCAGGTAACGCTTGGAATGATGTAAGTAACTTCAACCCGTTCCAGTTGAAACGTTCTGCCGGAGTAGGTGTACGTATCTTCCTGCCGATGATTGGTATGATGGGTATTGACTGGGCTTATGGTTTCGATAAGATCAACGGTTCTACTCAATATAGCGGAAGCCAGTTCCACTTCATCATCGGACAAGAATTCTAATACAGACAAACCAATTTAACGAAGAATAGAAGAATGAGAAATGAAGAATCCAACGCTATGGCTAACAGCCGGTTCTTCATTTATCATTCTTCATTACATTTAAAAACAACATTGCTTATGAAAAAAGTTTTCTTTCTAGCAGCATTGCTCGTGTGCAGTATAGCAGCACAAGCTCAGCGATTTGCTTTGGTGGATATGGAGTATATCCTGAAACAAATCCCTGCCTATGAACAAGCAAACCAGCAAATGGAAAGCCTGTCAAAACAATGGCAAAGTGAAGTAGAAGCTAAAGCTCAAGAAGCGAAAACAATGTATGATGAGTATCAGAAAAACGCTTCTAACTTATCAGCTACACAAAAAACAGCACAAGAAAATGCCATTATCGCCAAAGAAAAAGAAGCAGCAGAATTACGGAAAAAGTATTTTGGTCCCGAAGGTGAAGGCATGAAAAAACGTCAGGAACTGATTACTCCTATTCAAGATGCCATATACAATGCTATTAAAGATATTGCAACACAGAAAAATTATGATGCAGTAATCGACCGGGCATCAGCACAAAGCATGATTTTTGCTTCTCCACGTATAGACATCAGCAACGAAGTGCTCGCTAAATTAGGATATTCAAATTAATTTTATACTTTTGCAAAGTCTAAGAAAGACAGCAAACAAAAAGACAGAAATAAATTAATAACAAATAGAAATAATAAGATTATGTTGAAAAAAATTGCTTTATTACTTTTACTTATCGCTCCCATGAGCGTATTCGCACAGAAGTTCGCACACTTCAAGTCTATGGACATTATCCCTGTAATGCCAGAATACACAAAAGCTCAGACAGACATTCAGACATTGCAGAAACAGTACGAAGACGAAATCAAACGTGCTTCTGATGAATTCAACAAAAAGTTTGCTGAATATCAACAAGAACAGAAAACTCTTCCACAAAATATCCAGGAACGCCGTCAGAAAGAATTACAAGAGCTGTCTGACAAAGGCATGCAGTTCCAGCAAGATGCACAGCAGCAGTTGCAAAAAGCTTATGCAGATATGATGGAACCTATCTATAAGAAACTGGAAGATGCAGTAAAAGCAATCGGTGCAGCAGGTGGTTATACTTATGTATTTGATTTGAACCGTACAGACATTCCTTACATAAACGACACTATGTCTAAGGACGTTACAAATGATATCAAAACTAAATTAGGTATCAGCCTGACAGCTGTTCCTGCAGCAGCACCAGTAGCAGCTCCTGCTCAATAAGAAACACGTTTTCAACGTAACAAAATAAAGTTGTCATTGGCTCTCACCTCCAGCCAAAAGGGTGAGGTCAATGACAATTATTTTTTCACACTTAATCAAGTCACACCCATGCTTTCTGCCACAGGACCAATCGGAGTATTCGATTCCGGATATGGAGGGCTGACAATCCTTGATAAAATCCGTGAATTACTGCCTCAGTACGATTATATCTATCTGGGGGATAATGCCCGTACTCCATATGGAACAAGATCATTCGAAGTTGTTTATGAATTTACACTGCAAGCTGTACGCAAGCTGTTCGATTTAGGCTGCCCATTAGTCATTCTGGCCTGCAATACAGCTTCGGCAAAGGCCCTGAGAAGTATTCAGGAAAACGATCTTCCACATATAGATGCAACCCGTAGAGTTTTGGGAGTAATCCGTCCTACAGCAGAGTGTATCGGTGACATCACAGTCTCACGCCATGTCGGTTTGCTTGCCACAGCCGGAACAGTAAAATCCCAGTCATACCCGATAGAACTGCGCAAGCTCTTTCCGGATATACAACTCACTGGTGTATCCTGTCCGCTTTGGGTTCCACTGGTAGAAAACAACGAATTTAACTCTCCGGGAGCAGATTATTTCGTACAGAAATACATTAACCAACTTTTGGAACAAGATCCGAAAATAGACACCATCATCTTAGGCTGTACACATTATCCCTTGCTGATAGAGAAAATACGTCAGTTCACTCCGTCACATATCCGTCTGGTAGCCCAAGGAGAATACGTAGCATCCAGCTTAAAAGATTACCTTCGCCGTCATTCAGAGATAAGAACACGTTGTACAGTAAGCGGAACTTGTGAGTTTCTCACAACCGAATCTGTCGAGAAGTTTCAGGAAGCAGCATCCATCTTCCTGCATCAGAAAGTACATGTAAAAAGCATTACACTAGAATAATACCTGATAAATAGAATCATTCCTAACCTAATATCATACAATAATGAACACATTCGCCCCGTTTGCACGCCCGATGTATATCATGGCAAAACCAGTGGGTTCTCTTTGCAACCTGGCATGCCATTACTGCTACTACCTGGAAAAGGCTAAACTTTACCAGGACAACCCCAGGCAGATAATGACAGATGAACTATTGGAAAAGTTTATCAAAGAATATATCGAAAGTCAGACTATGCCACAAGTCCTCTTCACCTGGCATGGTGGAGAAACACTGATGCGCCCACTCGACTTCTATAAGAAGGTAGTTGCCTTACAAAGAAAATATGCAGGAGGCAGAACAATCGACAACTGTATTCAGACCAACGGAACTCTCCTGACCGATGACTGGTGCCGTTTTTTCCACGACAATCACTGGCTGGTAGGTGTTTCTATTGACGGACCGCAGGAGTTTCACGACGAATACCGGAAGAACAAGCAGGGAAAACCTTCATTTGTAAAAGTAATGCAAGGTATCAACCTGTTAAACAAACATCAGGTAGAATGGAATGCACTTGCAGTAGTAAATGATTTCAATGCCGACTATCCGCTCGATTTCTATCACTTCTTTAAGGAAATAGGGTGCCGATACATACAGTTTACTCCCATCGTAGAGCGTATATTCCAACATTCCGACGGGCGTTATCTGGCCTCGGTAGAGGAAGGAGCAACAGAAACCGTAACCGATTTTTCCGTTACTCCCGAACAATGGGGAAACTTTCTCTGTACCATTTTCGATGAATGGGTACGAAATGATGTCGGCGAATATTTTATACAATTATTCGATGCTACACTTGCCAACTGGGTAGGTGAGCAACCTGGAGTTTGCTCTTTGGCAAAAAATTGTGGCCATGCCGGAGTAATCGAATTCAACGGCGATGTATATGCTTGCGACCACTTCGTATTTCCACAGTACAAATTAGGAAACATTTATTCAAAATCGCTGGTAGAAATGATGTACAGTGAAAAGCAATTACAGTTCGGCCGGGATAAATCTGAAAAACTGCCGACACAATGCAAGGAATGTCAGTATCTCTTTGCATGTAACGGAGAATGTCCCAAAAACCGTTTTTGCAAAACAGCTTCCGGAGAAACCGGACTAAATTACTTATGCAAAGGTTACTATCAGTATTTCGATCATGTAGCTCCTTACATGGATTTTATGAAAAAAGAATTATTGGCTCAGCGTCCACCTGCCAATATCATGGAAGCTATCAGAAAAGGCACATTATAACCAAAGCCGAAAGACTTATCATTCACTAATAAAGATATAACGGGCTCATGCTACTTAGATGACAAAGTTCCTCTCAAAATGTCGGCATGAGCCCTGTTTTTTTTGTACAAACTCGACGAACCTTCGTACAAAAAAAATTAAAAATTCTCGATGTTTTCAGTAAAAGATGCTGTTGTTTTTTGCAAAGTATGCACAGAAAAAAAATAAAATATCCTCTTTATACTTTTTTCATTGGAAAATAATGTATAAAGAGGATATTGCAATGTGATAATAATAGAAATTATTTCTTTTTCAACTCATCGGCAGGAACTATACGATAAAGCTTGTCGCTAGGACGAATACGGTCGGGTACCTTAAACGAAACATGTACCCCCTTCTTTACCACATCTACCGGTTTCAGGTCAACACGTGCTTCTTCCAAAGTAACATACATGGCTCCCGTAGTAGGACCTGTAATCAGAAGTTTATCTCCAACTTTTATTTCGGAAGCTTCGATCAGGAATTCAGCTACCCCAATATTCGAGAAATATTTGATACCACGTCCGGCATATACCTTACGTTCGGTAGCCTCCGAACCATAGTTCTTGCTCCATTCACCCAGACGTTGTCCCAGATAATAACCGTTCCAGAATCCACGGTTGAATACAGTCTTGAGACGTGTATCCCAGTCAGCTTTCTTCTCTTCTGTAAAAGTACCTTCCAGATATGAGCGTATAGCCTCCTTATAACATTCCACTACAGTTCGCACATACTCAGGTCCACGTGCACGACCTTCGATTTTGAACACCCGCACTCCAGCCTCTATCATCTCATCCATGAAATGAATAGTCTTCAAGTCCTTGGGCGACATGATATACTGGTTATCTATTTCCAGTTCGATATCGCTTTCCTTATCCTTCACAATATACGAACGACGGCATACCTGCATACAAGCTCCACGGTTTGCCGAAGCATTCAATTCATTCAAGCTCAGATAACATTTACCCGATACGGCCATACATAAAGCTCCGTGACAGAACATTTCGATACGTACAGGCTGCCCCATAGGTCCCGTAATATGCTGTTCCTGAATAGCATCATAAATTTTACGTACTTGCTTCAGATTCAATTCACGGGCCAAGACTACTACATCGGCAAACTGCGAATAAAATTTCAAAGCTTCCGCATTACTGATATTCAGCTGAGTAGACAAATGTACCTCCTGTCCTATCTGATTACAGTATGCCATGACAGCTACGTCGGCAGCAATCACAGCGCTGATACCGGCTTCCTTTGCAGCATCTACAATTTTCCGCATCAGAGCCAGATCCTCATCATAAATAATAGTATTTACCGTAAGGTAGCTTTTCACCCCATTCTCGTCACATACTTTCGCAATCTCACGCAAGTCGTCAACAGTAAACGTATTTGCAGAACGGGCACGCATATTCAGGCTTTCAATGCCGAAATAGATAGAATCTGCTCCTGCATGAATAGCCGCAGCCAGCGACTCTCGAGAGCCGACCGGTGCCATAATTTCGAAGTCCTTTATTGAGTAATTCATCTTTTCTTATTGGTTTCGGATGCAAAGGTAACGAATTTCCGGCAAACACACGAACAAGCGGACAGAAACCCCTGAACGATCTTTCTAAAACAGTACACAAATAAAGCATACATATAGTGCCAGCATGCAGAAAGTAGATAAACATACAAGAAATATTACTTTTTATTACATATTATATGAATTATTTTATATCTTTGTCGCCCGACACAAAACATAAGGCAAAAAGACACAAAAACTTAAAAAAAGTATCAATGCTTTCATTGAGATGAAAACAAGGAAACATAAGGCATAAACAAAGAAAGAACCGAAAAATTATATTAACCCAAAATCATTAAGAGAGAGATTTATGAGTAAATTCTTATCACTGCTATGCAGCTTGCTAATCTGTGTAGCGACTTACGCACAGGAAATTACTGTGAACGGAAAAGTTACGGCCAACGGCGAAGAGATGCCGGGAGTAACAGTGGCAGTCAAAGGAGGAACACATGGTACAATTACCTCCATAGACGGTAGTTATTCACTACAAGTTGAGGCAAAAAGCACACTGGTGTTCTCATTCATTGGATATGAAACCGTAGAAATGCCGGTAAAAGGACAAAAAGTCATCAACGTTGATTTGAAGGAATCTTCTGTAGCCATCGAAGAAGTAGTTATTGCCGTGCCATATGGTACTGCCAAAAAATCTACTTTTACAGGTTCTGCCAGCGTTATCGACAAGAAAATTGTAGCAGCTTCACAGGTTTCAAGTGTATCAAAAGCATTACAAGGAACAGTAGCAGGTTTGCAGTCATTCTCTACAAGCGGACAGCCCGGAGAAGATGCCGACATTTACATTCGTGGTGTAGGTTCTGCCAATGCGTCTCAGACACCGTTGTATGTAGTCGATGGTGTTCCGTATGATGGTAAATTGTCTTCTATTTCTTCACAGGATATCGCTTCAGTTACAGTTCTGAAGGATGCCGCTGCTGCCTCTCTTTACGGTTCTCGTGCAGCAAACGGTGTTATCATGATTACAACGAAGCAAGGACAGAACGGTTCTGCTCCGACAATTCAGTTATCAGCAAAATATGGTTTCTCAAGCCGTGCCGTACGCGATTACGACCAGTTGAGTACAAACGATTATTTTATGCTGCAATGGGAAGCTTTGCGCAACAGCTATATTGACAACGGATCAGACCCTGTTGAAGCAGCACAAAAAGCTTCTTCTATCGTTGCTACTACACAAACAGGCGGTCTGGGTATTAACCCTTACGGAACAAATTATCCGCAGCCTGTAGGAACAGACGGAAAAATTGTAGCCGGCGCAACTCCTCTGTGGGACGACAGTTGGGAAGATGCCCTGACACAAGACGCTCACTATACAGACTTGAATGCAAGTGTTTCTGGTGGTAGCGAGAAAACAAAATACTATTTCTCATTAGGTTATCTGGACGATCAGGGTGCTTACATCTGTTCAGGATTCAAACGTTACAACTTGCGTTCTAACATCACAACCGATTTGCGTAAATGGTTACAGGTCGGACTGAATGTAGCAGCCAGCCATTCTATACAAAATTACCCGAAGCAGAATGATACAGCTATCGGCAATATTGTATTGGCAGCACGCGACATTCCTTCTTTCTATCCTGTTTATGAACGTGATATGACAACCGGTGAATATATTTTGGATGAAAACGGAAACCGTGTTTACGATTACGGTACATACCGTAAAGGCTCATACAACGGTTACAACTTCGCACAGTCTATGTTGTACGATAAAAAGGAGTACAAACGCGATGCTGCTTCTATCCGTGGATATCTACAGATCACTCCGATTGAAGGATTGAGCTATAAAATGTCACTGAACATCGACTATGATAGTATGTTTACACACAACTACAGTAACCCGACTTATGGTAAGAAGCCGTTGACAGGTAGTGTAGAAAAAGGGAACGACCGTACTACCGGTATGACATACAACAACGTTATCAACTGGAACCATACTTTCAAAGAAGACCATGATGTTCGTCTGATGGCAGGTCAGGAATATTACGAATTTAACACATCAAATTTCAGCGGATCAAGAACGGGTGTCATTACTGACGGTTATTTTGAACCAGATGTAGCTTCTACATTGAGCAGCTTCGGCGGAAACAGCGACCAGTATAAATTGCTGAGTTTCTTCGGAAGTGCCGAATATTCTTATAAGAGCAAATATTTTGTATCGGCTTCAGTTCGTACCGACGGCTCTTCACGTTTCCATCCGGATCATCGCTGGGGTACTTTCTGGTCATTCGGAGGTTCATGGAAAATCTCACGTGAGAAATTCCTGGAAGAAGCAAGCAATAACTGGCTGAGCAACCTGACCCTTCGTGCAAGTTACGGTGCACAAGGTAATGACAATGTAGGTTACTATGCATATAAGGCTCTCTATTCAATCGGCAGCTCACTGGGTGAGTCTACTCTGCACGCATCACGTTTGGAAACTCCGGAATTGAGCTGGGAAACAAACTTGAACTTGAACGTAGGTCTGGACTTTGGATTCTGGAGCAACCGTTTGAACGGTACTATCGAATTCTTCCAACGCTCTTCTAAAGATTTGTTGTTTGCCCGCGACCTGGTTCCTTCAAGCGGATTCTCAAGTATCGATGCCAACATCGGTAAACTGAAAAACTACGGTTGGGAATTTACAATCAGTGGTACTCCAGTTATGACAAAAGACTGGACTTGGAAACTGAGTGTAAATGCCACTACGTATAAAAACAAAATTGTTGAACTGCCGACTGAAGTTATGTGGCAGAGTTCCAAGAAATGGGTAAAAGGCGGTTCGTTGTACGACTTCTGGTTGTATGAATGGGCTGGTGTAAACCCGGAAAACGGTAAACCGCAGTGGTATTACACCGCCAAGGATGGCAGCCGTCAGATTACAGAAGATTACTCAAGCCTGACACCGGACGATAAGGTAAAAGTAGGCAGCTCACTGCCTAAGTTGAGTGGTGGTTTCCAGTCAGATCTTACTTGGAAGAACCTGTCGCTGTCCATGTTGTTCTCTTATGCCATCGGTGGTAAGCTGTACAACAACGACAAGATACAGATGATGAGTGTAAGTGGTGGAAACGGTAGCTCCATGAGTGAAGACATGCTGAACCGCTGGACTCCGGAAAACCGATATACAGACATTCCACGTCTGTCGTACGACCAGACCAGTTACTTCACCAGCAGTTCAAGCCGCTGGTTGGTAAACCGCTCATTCCTGCGTTTGAAAACAGTTACATTAAGCTATACCTTGCCTCAGAGATGGATACACTTTGCCACACTGAAAGATGCCAGCATCTTTATTCAAGGTGAAAACCTATTGACATTCAGTCACCAGCAAGGTCTTGACCCTGAACAGCCTATCAGCGGTGTCGTATCATACCGCTATCCGGCAATGAAAACATTCTCATTTGGTATTAATGTAACCCTTTAATAAATAGACTAGATATGAAATTCAATTATAAAAATATATGCCTTGCCGCACTAGCTGCTTGCTCTGTAACAGCCTGTGACCTAGATACAGCTCCTACAACTTCACTTGAAGCAGATGCCGTATTCAAAAATCTGGAAAATGCCGACCGAGTAATTAGAGGAGCCTGGAATTATATCTTTAATTCCGGTTCTACCTATGCTTCCATCGGCTACGGAGCAATCATGATAAACGATGATTTTGCCGGTTCCGATGTCGTAAGAACTACCAGCTATGGTTATTCTTCTAGCTATAAACTGACCAACGGCTACGGACGCGGAGAAATAAACGACGTAATGTGGGATCTGGTATACGATCCGATCAATAACTGCAATGCCGTTCTCAAGAATATCGACGGCATTTCGGGAGATCAAGAAGAAAAGAACCGCATCAAGGGACAGGCTTATGCTACCCGTGGCTTCCTGTATATGCTGTTGGCAAGTCACTATTCTTTTGCCATCGATAAAGAGCCGGATGCAGTATGTGTACCAATCTATACAGAACCAACTGACTACAATACAGCGACCACCGGAAAGCCTGCTGCAAGTGTATCGGAAGTATACGAACAGGCATTAAACGATTTAAAATGGGGATATGACCTGATTCCGGAAGACTACAATCGCGGTTCGAATGCAACAGATCAGTACAAAATCGACCATACTGTTGTAACCGGTCTGAGAGCACGTGCAAGCTTATATGCACGTAAGTGGGAAGATGCATACAAATATGCAGATGAGGCTATGAAGCTGAAAAACAGCTATCTGATGAGCGAAGCGGAATATAAGTCAGGTTTCAACAACGCACTGAACAAAGAATGGATGTGGGGTTATTCTTGTACGCAGGATGACAACCTTCCCGCCTACAACTTCCATTATAAAGATACTTCAACTCCGGGTAGTGGCTATACCAACTTCAATGCAGACCCTCACTTTAAGGAGCTGTTCGATAAGAACGACTACCGTAGAGATCTGTTCAAATGGGGCTTGAATGCAGGTTACGGCGAATGTGCAATGCTGAATTACAAGTTCCTTTTCGCCGATGTCAACAACATGCTGGGAGATGTCATCATGATGCGTGTGGCAGAAATGTTTCTGATAAAGGCAGAGGCAGCTGCACATCTTGCAGGCAAGACAAGCGAAGCTCAAGCTTTACTGAAGGAATTGCGTGATGCCCGTATGAAAAACGGAGTCGAATCGCCTGCCGTTACAGCCACAGGCGACGAACTGTTGAAGGAAATCTGGCTGGAACGCCGTAAAGAATTGTGGGGAGAAGGTTTTTCGCTGACCGATATCATCCGTAACCAGCAATCGGTAGACCGTAAGAAATTTGAAGAATATGCGATGGCCGACATCACATACGACAGCAAAGGAAAAGAAATCAGAACTCCTAAGCTAGATGAAAACGGCGATGCAATCCTGGCTCCAGCAGATGCGACAGATGAATACAAAGCACAAAACTGTATGCTTATCCGCGGACATTCTACATTGAAGTTCCCTGACGGTTCTGATTTCGAAGTGAACAGCAAATATTACCTGTTCCGTATCACAGAAAAAGAAGAGCTTCAGAACAAGAACTTATACAATGATCATCCTAAATTGAGCATCTACCGATAAGTGGTAGTTCAAACAATACTTAATCCTCCCAGACGAAAGGTAATCCTTTCGGTTTGGGAGGATTTCTTTTATTTATTAATTTTGCAGCGATATTCAACAATCTGTTTATAATTGTACTCAAATTTTTACCTGCACTGCTTGCAGTGAAACCCTATAAGACATTACGATGAAAATAAGAAATATTGATCTGGGCGACAAGCCTGTATTGCTTGCTCCTATGGAGGACGTGACAGACCCCGCATTCCGCTTGCTGTGCAAAGAATTTGGAGCAGACATGGTATATACCGAATTTGTATCGAGCGATGCCTTGATTCGCTCAGTTGGAAAAACCATGTTAAAACTAAACATCAGTGATGCAGAACGTCCTGTTGCCATTCAGATATATGGGAAAGATACTGATACCATGGTAGAAGCTGCCCGTATTGTGGAACAAGCCAATCCAGATATTTTGGACTTGAATTTCGGTTGCCCGGTAAAACGTGTAGCAGGTAAAGGAGCTGGTTCCGGAATGTTGCAGAATGTTCCGAAAATGCTGGAGATAACCAAGGCTGTTGTTGATGCCGTAAAAATTCCGGTAACGGTAAAGACCCGTCTGGGATGGGATGCGGAACACAAAATCATCGTCGAACTGGCAGAACAGCTGCAAGACTGTGGTATCGAAGCTTTAACCATACACGGACGTACACGAGCACAAATGTATACGGGTGAAGCCGACTGGACACTGATCGGTGAGGTCAAGAATAATCCACGTATGCATATTCCTATTATCGGTAATGGCGATGTTACAACTCCACAGCGTGCACAAGAATGCTTCGACCGTTACGGAGTGGATGCCATTATGATAGGCCGTGCCAGCTTCGGACGCCCATGGATATTCAAAGAAGTAAAACATTACCTGAAAACTGGAGAAGAACTTCCTCCTTTGTCATTCAAATGGAAAATGGACGTCTTACGCCGTGAAGTACAAGATAGTGTCAATCTGCTCGACGAACGCCGGGGTATTCTTCATGTCCGCCGTCATCTGGCTGCATCTCCATTGTTTAAAGGCATTCCTAATTTTAAGGATACACGTATAGCCATGCTTCGCGCAGAAACATTGCCGGAGCTGAACGGAATACTCGATCATATAGAAAGCACTTTCGGAGGAGAATAATAGAACAGTTTATCCCATCAGCTTAAAAACTGGTGAGATAAACCATCTTTTATACATCAATGTAGCAAGCTGGTAAACAAAGAATGCCGATACAAAACCTACGATGGCATCTATCAGATAATGCGCCTGAATATATACAGTAGCGCAGCAAAGAAGAATATAGAAAGGAGCCAGCACATAAGCCAGTTTCTTGTTTACACGCCATGCCATTATCATTACAATAGTAGATATTCCTACATGTGAACTGGGAAAAGCTGCGGTAGGACGTTCTCCAACTTCCTGTGAAGCCTCGACAAGCTGATAGAACAAACCGTGCTCAAAGCCCGGACCAGGTATCAGATAATCATTGGTATTAAAATAGTCCCCAATAGCAGGGAAAATGCAGGCGTTTACCTTATCCATCCCGATAGCCGGAAAATAGAACTGAGGTCCTGCTACGGGTAACATTATATAGACAAAATAATAAATGAAAAATGAGGTAACCAGTACGAAACAAATCTTTTCGAACCATTCAAACCGGTTCAGAAAATAATATACCACTACCACCAGTATCATCGGATAATAAAAGAAGTAGCCCATATTAAAAGGTTCACTGAACCATATGGAAGGACAGAGCTTGCTGAATTCAACAGCAGGCTGACAGCCAAACAATATCTGCTCAGCATGAGCAAATAAATAATCCAGGTTAGGGAACAGACGGTTAAACTCAAATGTATCCGGATACCAGTAAGCGAGCAGACTCATCTGCACAGCCATACGGACAAAAGCCGTCAGACGACAGGGAAAAGCCTGATACAGAAATATCAGGACAAACGTCAGAATAACAATACCCAGACGCTCCAGCAACATCATGCCCGGATGATCCATACGAGGAAAAAGCAATAAAATCAGCAAAGATGTTAAAGCATTGTATATCAAGCTAATTGTTTCTACTGCAAACAATCCCCTTCCACTATCTACACGTTCAAACAATTTTATAGCCATTTCTCCTTTTTATACCATGCAATAATCTCTTTTACACCTCTCTCTAACGGGTATTCTGCCCGATAGCCTAATTCTTTTTCCAATGGAGTAATATCACATTGCCAGTTACGCTGCTTCATTATTTTATACTTATCCAGATTCAATGTGCTCGATTTATGAAATAGTCGGGCTATGTTTTCAGCAAAGAAAGATATTACTTTAAGCAAAGCCAACGGACATGTAAAACGTATCAACCACGGATTGCCTAACTCTTTTTGGATTAAATCAGAAAATGTCCGGCTATTATATACATATCCGTCACTTACAAAATAAGCTCTGCGCACTACTTTCTTATCAATAGCGCGATATACAGCTTGAACCAGGTCCTTGACATACACAAATGTTATATCCTGCCGACGAAATCCGGCAGCAAAATCAACATGACGTGAAATCGATTCGACCATCAGGAAATAGTCTTTCTCCCGAGGACCATAAACTCCTGTCGGACGGAATATGACATACGGAAAATCCTTCAGCTTCTGCAAGTATTCTTCCGAATGCAGCTTACTTACCCCATAAGCTGTATTAGGGCGAGGCGTATCTTGTTCACAAATGGGAGAATAGTCTTTTTCCCTTATCGGTCCGAAGATACTCAACGAACTGATATAAATGAATTGTTCGGGAAGCATCTCCAAACGCATCAATGTTTCAATAAAATGACGAGTGGCCCAATAATTACCTATTTCAAAATCTGCTTTGTCACGGCACTTCGTCACCCCTGCACAATGAATGATGTAATCCCATCCACCATGCTCCAGTTTATGTTGCTTCAATTGTTCTTCCAAACGGTCGGAATCAGTAAAATCAAGCTCAGCAAAACTGATACGGCTATCTTGCAAATATTTCCTGCTACTGCTCTTACGTACACCAGCCCATACCTGCATACCGCGCTCCAGCCCTCCTTCTACCAAAAAGCTTCCGATAAAGCCGCTTGCTCCGGTTACCAATACTTTTTTCTCCATGCGGCAAAGATAATAGTTTCTCACCTTTCTACCTTAAAATATAGCGAGTTATTGCTCCTTTATTCCATTTATTTTGTTTACTTTGTGAAAGAAACAGTTGTTGTATCAGGCTGGTTATTCCAAAGGTTACAGCAGCAAATTAAAACATTACGATTATGGCAAAGAAAAAGAAAGAAAAAAAAGGCGGAAAATATATGAAGAAAAAAGAACTGGCAGAGATGCTGGTCAATTATTTCCGTATGAAGCCAATGGAAAGTTTCGGTATGAAACAGTTGTTCACCGGACTGAAACTAACTACTCATCCATTGAAAATGCTTTGTGCCGATATCGTTCAGGAAATGGCAGAAGATAATTTTCTGATAGAAACAGAAAAAGGACATTATAAGCTGAATGATAAAGGTCAGATTATGACCGGAACATTCCAGCGTAAAAGCAACGGAAAAAATCTTTTTATTCCGGAAGATGGTGGAGAGCCTGTCTTTGTAGCAGAACGCAATTCTGCGCATGCCATGAATAATGACAAAGTTAAGATTATCCTTTGTGCCAAACGCCGTCGACATGAAATAGAAGGACAAGTTATTGAAATTCTCGAGCATGCCAATACCAATTTCGTAGGAACTCTGAAAGTCAGCAAAAACTATGCATTCCTTCTTACAGAAAGCAATACACTTGCCAATGACATCTTCATTCCTAAAGAAAAGTTGAAGGGAGGGAAAAACGGAGATAAAGCTGTGGTCAAGATAACCGAATGGCCCGAAGAAGCAAAAAATCCGTTTGGAGAAGTTATAGATATTTTAGGGAAAGCAGGTGAGAACACAACAGAAATGCATGCCATTCTTGCTGAATACGGATTGCCTTATGTCTATCCGCAAGCTGTAGAGGCTGCAGCCGAAAAGATATCGGCAGAAATAACTCCTGAAGACTATGCAGAACGTGAAGACTTCCGCGATATCGTAACTTTTACCATCGACCCCAAAGATGCTAAAGACTTCGACGACGCACTTTCTATCCGTCAGTTGAAACCTGGATTATGGGAAGTAGGTGTACACATTGCTGATGTTTCACATTATGTAAAAGAAGGTAGTATCATCGATAAAGAAGCTGTAAAACGAGCTACTTCCGTGTATCTGGTAGACCGTACTATTCCGATGCTGCCCGAACGTCTTTGCAATTTTATCTGTTCACTGCGTCCAGACGAAGAGAAGCTGGCTTACTCTGTTATTTTCAATATGAACGAAAAGGCAGAAATAAAAGATTACCGTATTCGTCATACAGTCATCAAATCGAATCGCCGTTTCACTTATGAGGAAGCACAAAACATCATCGAAACAGGAGAAGGAGATTATAAGGAAGAAATACTTCAACTGAATAAGCTTGCACAAATTCTCCGTGAAAAGCGAATGGCTGCCGGTGCCATTAACTTCGACCGTTGTGAAGTAAAATTTGAAATAGATGAAAAAGGAAAGCCTTTGAGTGTATACTTCAAGGTTTCCAAAGAGGCAAACAAGCTGATAGAGGAATTCATGTTGCTGGCAAATCGTACGGTAGCCGAACATATCGGAAAAGTTCCTAAGAATAAAAAGCCAAAGGTATTTCCTTACCGTATCCACGACTTGCCTGATCCGGACAAACTGGATAACCTGAGTCAGTTTATAGCACGTTTTGGCTACAAGATACGTACAGGAGGAAGTAAAACAGATGTATCTAAGTCAATCAACCGACTGCTGAGCGACATTGAAGGTAAAAAAGAACAGAATCTGATAGAAACCGTTTCATTACGTGCCATGCAGAAAGCAAGATATTCTATATATAATATCGGGCACTATGGGCTGGCATTCGATTTCTATACACATTTCACTTCTCCAATTCGCCGTTATCCGGACTTGATGGTTCACCGGTTACTTACCCGCTACCTTGCAGGAGGAAGAACTGCACAAGCTGATAAGTATGAAGAATTATGCGAACATAGTTCTGCTATGGAGCAGACTGCTGCCAGTGCCGAACGTGCATCCATCAAATACAAACAAGTAGAATTTATGAGTGAGCGTATCGGAAACGTTTATGATGGAGTTATATCAGGAGTCACTGAATGGGGACTTTATGTAGAAGTCAACGAGAACAAATGTGAAGGTATGGTTTCTATGCGTGATCTGGGTAACGACTACTATGAGTTCGACGAGAAGAACTACTGTCTTATCGGACGGCGTCATCATCGCAAATTCAGTCTTGGCGATCCGGTAAAAATTAAGGTAGCCCGTGCTAACCTGGAAAAGAAGCAGCTTGATTTCATCCTTGCTGACGAATAAAAAGAAACAGTGTAATACACAAAAACGGACCTGTGCAGAAAGCTCTACAGGTCCGTTTTTTATAATGTCTTTATTGACTTTCCGAAGATATAAATCAATTCCTACTTATTCAGCAACCGTTTACTAAGAAAACGTACAGGATACCATACCGACAGAAAACCAATCAATAATACGGTGATAAAAATAAGAAGTACATCTGATGCATGTACACTTACCGGATAAGCATCAACTACAAAGCTTCCAGAGCTTCCCAAAGCTATCAGGCCATATTCTTGCTGCAACCAACAAAGCAGCAAACCTAACACAACTCCTGCAAACGCTCCGAAAAACGATATCATACGTCCTTCGAACAAAAAGATACGCACTATCTGCCGATCGCTCGCACCCAAATTGCGCAAGGTCACAACATCATCGCGCTTATCAATAATGAGCATCGAGAGAGAACCTATCACATTGAAACATGCAATCATCAGGATGAAGGTAAGAAACAGGTAAGAAATAAGCTTTTCTATCTCCATTATACGATAGGTATCTGCCTGCTGCTCGTAACGGTCTTGTACCAGGAAATCATCACCTAACAAATCTTGTATATGTTTTTTTACTGCATCCGTATCTGCTCCAGCTTTCAGTTTCAGATTTATTGCACTGACCTCTGTAGTATATTGAAATAAACGTCGGGCAAAATCTATTGATGTCAGTATGTAAGAAGCATCATATTTTTCCTGGTTTACAGCAAAAACCAGTCCCGATGAAAATAAATTACCGGTAACAAAAGCTGTAGAAGGATTTGCCATATTCACCTTTGCACCACGACGGGGAGCGTATATTTCCAACGGATCCAGAAAACGGATACCTGAGCCTAATGTAGAAAGCAATTGAATACCGGGAATAGCATAATCAACAACCTCATCATGAAGCAGCAAATCACCTCTTCCAAAAAGAATACTGTCTATGGGAGTCAGCTGATCAAAGTTATCTTCAACTCCTTTCACCACTGCCATAGCCTGTCTGCCTTGATATTGCACCATTACATTGTCTTCCAAAGACTCGGAATAAACTTCTACGTCTGGCATTTTTTTGAGCTGAAGCACTCGCTTATCTTGCCCGTCAAATACCTTTCCACGAACAGCAGTAATCTTCAATTGCGGATCGAAGGCTGTAAAAAATGTAGTTACCAAATCTTGAAACCCATTGAATACAGACAACGTACATACCAGTGCCAGCGTAGCAAGTGCCACTCCACATACGGAAATAGCCGAAATCACATTGATAGCATTGTGCGATTTCTTGGAAAACAAATATCTTCGAGCTATGTAAAAGGGGAAATTCATGGTGTATTAATTTTTCACCACAGACCGCACTTCTATAACAAAAAGAAATAGAATGATGCAGCCTGTGGTGAACAAGAGAGTTTATTTCTTAAGCAGCTCATCGATATGAGCAGCATAATCCAGCGAATCGTCGACAAAGAATTTAAGTTCCGGAATAATACGCAACTGATGACGTACCCGATTTCCCAACTCAAAACGAATCGACTTCATATTGTCATTGATATTTTTTACGATTTCCTCACTACGTTCCGACGGGAACACGCTAAGATATACACGAGCGTAACTCATATCCGGGCTAATACGCACAACACTGACTGAAACCAATACACCGTGCATCGCCTTTGTTTGCAGCAAGAAAATATCACTCAGCTCTTTCTGAATGAGCCGAGCGATTTTATTTTGTCTGGTTGTTTCCATATAAATAATTACTTTTTACGTATGATGGTTAATCCGTCACGCAAAGGCAATATAACTTTTTCTACACGTGTATCGGCCGCCACCAAATCATTAAACTTCTTAATACCGATAGTTTGCGTATCTGTATGATGAGGTTCGGGTTCAAGTACATGTCCGTCCCACAACGTATTATCGGCTATAATATAGCCTCCTGAATTCATCTTTTTCAGAATCATCTCATAATACTCTACATAAAAACGCTTATTACCGTCAACAAAAGCAAGATCAAATGTTACGTCCATATCAGGCACAATCTTCAAGGCATCACCTATATAGAACTTTATTTTATCGGCATACAATGAATTTTCCAGCCACGGACGTGTAAAATCCTCTTGCTCATCATTTATCTCGAAAGTATGGAGCATAGCCCCTTCTTCCAGTCCTTCTGCCAGACAGAGAGCGGAATATCCGCTGTAAGTACCTATCTCAAGCACTTGTTTCGGACGTATCATCTGTACAAACATTTTCAGCATACGTCCTTGCAGATGCCCTGAAGCCATACGGGGACGCAAAAGTTTAACATGCGTCGCCCGGTATAAAGCCTTCAAGTATTCTCCTTCTTCATCTATATGCTGAAGTATATAGTCGTCCAGAGCGTCCGTTTCTTTCATATATATTATAAGTAACGGTTACGGTTGGGTAAAACATATTCATCTTCACTGTCCAACACATCGCCTACCTGATTGATTTCAAGGAATGAAGTATGAGTACCTTTCTTTCCTCCGCTCAAATAAGCCACCATGTCTTTATCTGAAAGAACTCCATCAGCAATCAATTTACGCAATGCTGTGAAATAATATTCCTGACCACTGGCTTTTTCTGGCATATAGATAGCTTCCACTCCATAAGATAATGCCAGATGACGCATAGTCTTTTCCTTATAACATACAGCCAACACAGGATATTTTCCACGGAAAGCTGCCAGGTTACGAGCAGTCAAACCACTGAAACAGTCAGTAATGATAGCACGAATCGGCATCAATGTAGTAGAACGTACAGCCTGTTTAGCAAGGAATGCAGTAACATCTGTATTTTCCGGAGTCAAAGGAATCTGGATATCATTTTCTTCCATTTTATCCTTTTCAGCCTGTGCAGCAATCTTGGCCATTGTCTTAACAGCTTCTACCGGATATTTTCCATATGCAGTTTCACCACTCAACATCAGCGCGTCTGTACGATAATAGATTGCATTTGCAATATCTGTAACCTCTGCACGAGTAGGACGTGGGTTGTTAATCATGGTGTGCAGCATCTGAGTTGCTACGATAACCGGTTTCTTTGCCAGAATACATTTCTTGATAAGCTGACGCTGAATACCCGGAATACGTTCCTGAGGAACTTCAATACCTAAGTCACCACGAGCAACCATAACTCCGTCAGCTACCTCAAGTATTTCATCAATATTATCTACACCTTCCTGATTTTCAATCTTTGCAATAATCTTAATGTCGCTCTTGTGTGCATCCAATATTTCACGAATGTCAAGTACATCTTGCTTATTGCGTACAAATGAATGTGCGATGAAATCAATATCCTTTTCGATTGCATAAAGAATATTGTTTCTGTCTTTTTCAGTCAGTGAAGGAAGGTTTATACGTACACCCGGAACATTCACGCTCTTACGGCTTCCCAGTGTAGCGTCGTTACAAACCTCGCAAAACAAAGTATCTTCACTCTTTTCTACAACCTTCAGTTCCAGTTCACCGTCATCAATCAATACATCGGCACCAACCGACAAATCGTGTACAAAGCCCGGATAGGTCACAGCAATGCATTCACGAGTAGTTTCCTGTGCAGGATTGCCAACAATACGTACTTTATCTCCTGTTTTAAAATCAATAGGACCTTCTGCGCTTGCAGTAGTACGTACTTCCGGACCTTTTGTATCCATCAGGATAGCGATACGGTTTGATACCGCACGCACGTTACTGATTAATTTTTCGAATCCTTCACGACTGGCATGAGCTGTATTCATACGAACAACATTCATACCGGCATTAAAAAGGTCTCTGATAAAATCTACTTCACAACGTAAGTCCGAAATGGACGCAACGATTTTTGTTTGTTTGAGCATCATATTTTGTTCTTATTCTAAATGTATTATTTCTTTGTATATAAAAGTGCTTCCAAAGCAAGTCTGTACGAATCAAGTCCGAAGCCACATATCACTCCTTTACAAGCACAAGAGATCATAGATTTATGCCGGAACTCTTCCCGGGTATGCACATTCGAGATATGTACTTCAATGACAGGAGTCGTTACAGCACGGATAGCATCTTGCAAAGCTATGGAAGTGTGCGTATAAGCTCCTGCATTCAGCACAATTCCATCATAAGAAAACCCTATTTCATGGATTTTATTAATCAATTCCCCCTCTATATTCGACTGATAGTATTCTATCTGTACATCGGGATACTGTGCTTTCAGCGTCACCAAATAATCTTCAAAAGAAACAGCACCGTAAATTGAAGGTTCTCGTTTCCCCAATAAATTGATATTGGGACCATTGATTATTTGTATTCTCATACCTATTCAAACTAAAACTTTTTAATACCTTTGTTGAGAAATTTGGCACAAAGATACGAAAAAGAAATGAAAACTTATGTGAAAAGAGAGAAGATAATAATAAAGTATAAGCAATATCTGAAATTAGAAAAATCTCTCTCTGAAAATACAGTACAGGCTTACCTCACAGATTTGGATAAATTATTCGCATACCTGACATTAGAGAATATCGATTATACCCAAGTTACCCTACAAGACCTGGAAGCATTTTCCGCCGGACTTCATGATATCGGAATTCACCCGCGGTCACAGGCGCGCATACTTTCCGGCATACGTTCTTTTTACCATTTTCTGGTACTGGATGACTATATCCAGCAAGATCCTACAGAACTACTGGAATCTCCTCAAATCGGGAAACATCTTCCCGATGTCCTAAGCGTAGAAGAGATTGACGCCCTCATCGGAAGTATAGACCGAAGCACCCGTGAAGGACAGCGAAATTGTGCGATTCTAGAAACCTTATACAGCTGCGGGCTCCGAGTTTCTGAGTTATGCAACCTGAAAATATCCGATCTGTATTTTGACGAAGGCTTTATAAAAGTCGAAGGGAAAGGGAGCAAACAACGCCTTGTACCTATATCTCCTCGTGCCATCAATGAAATCCGGAACTACTTTATCGAACGGAACCAGGGACTCATCAAACCGGAATATGAAGACTTTGTATTTATCAGCCGTTTCGGAAAAAACATTTCCCGTATTATGGTATTCCATATTATAAAGGAATTAGCCAGCCTGATTGGATTAAAAAAGAAAATAAGTCCACATACATTCCGGCATTCCTTTGCTACTCATTTATTAGAAGGTGGAGCGAACTTACGTGCAATACAATGCATGTTAGGACATGAGAGCATCGGAACAACTGAAATTTATACACACATAGACAAGAACAGATTACGACAAGAAATCATCGGGCATCATCCTAGAAACATTAAGTATCAAGGTGCAGAGAAAGAGAAAATGACTTAATTTAATCTTTTTTTTAATATCTCTTAAAAAAAAGGAGGTTAAAACATCCACACCTAATAGAGTTTTTCTTATCTTTGCCCCCAAAAGAATAAAAAAACAGCTAGATTATATTTTTATAACAAACCTAATATTTAAAAAATCATGATTAAGAAGTTGTATTTGCCTTTAGTGGCATTGTTAGTCCTTGCTTTCTCTTCATGTAGCAAGATGGGCGAATTATCTGCTGACTACTTCACAACAAATCCAGAAGTGTTAGAAGCTGTCGGAGGTAAAGTTCCTGTTACTATCACAGGTAAGTTCCCCGAAAAGTACTTCAAAAAGAACGCTATCGTTGAAGTAACTCCAGTATTGAGATGGGATGGCGGTGAAGCTAAAGGTCAGCCAGCTACATTCCAGGGTGAAAAAGTACAAGGTAACGACCAGACAATCTCTTACAAGACTGGTGGTACTTATACAATGAAAGCCTCTTTCGACTATGTTCCTGAAATGGCTAAATCTGAATTGTATCTTGATTTCAAGATCAAAAAAGGTAAAAAAGAATACACTATTCCTTCTGTAAAGATTGCTGATGGTGTTATCGCTACTTCAGAACTTCCTACTGTAAACTCTGCTAACGCAGCTTTGGCTCCAGACGCATTCCAGCGTATCATCAAACAAGCTAAAGAAGCACAGATCATGTTCTTGATCCAGCAGGCTAACCTTCGCGCAAGCGAATTGAAGTCTGAAGGTTTGAAAGACTTCAACAAGCAGGTTGTAACAGTTGCAGGCGATACTAAGAACTATAAGTTGAACAACATCGAAGTTTCTGCTTATGCTTCTCCTGATGGTGGTGTTAAATTGAATACTACTTTGGCTGAAAATCGTCAGAACAACACTGAAAAGTATTTGAACAAAGAATTGAAGAAAGGTAAGATCGAAACTACAGTAGACACTAAGTATACTGCTCAGGACTGGGATGGTTTCCAGGAATTGGTTTCTAAATCAAACATCCAGGATAAAGACCTGATCTTGCGTGTTCTTTCTATGTATAACGATCCAGAACAGCGTGAAACTGAAATCAAGAACATTTCTTCAGTTTACAAGACTTTGGCTGACGAAATCCTTCCTCAGTTGCGTCGTGCTCGCTTGACTGCAAACTATGACGTTATCGGTCGTAGCGATGAAGAAATCAACGAAGCATTCGATACTGATGCTAAGGTATTAAGCGCAAACGAATTGCTGTACGCTGCTACTCTGACAAACGACAAAGCTCGTCAGGAAGCTATCTACAAGAAAACTACAGAATTGTATCCTAACGATTTCCGTGCATACAACAACTTGGGTATGATGGCTTATGCTAACGGTGACTTCACTACAGCTGAAAACTACTTCAAACAAGCTGCTAGCAAAGACGCTAACGCTCCTGAAGTTAACACTAACCTTGGTTACATCGAATTGGTTAAGGGTAATGTAGCTAACGCTGAAACTTACTTAAGCAAATCAACTGGTGCTAACACAGCTAATGAAGCTCTGGGTAACTTGTATATCAAACAAGGTCAGTACGATCGCGCTGTACAGGCATTCGGTGATACTAAGACTAACTCAGCTGCTTTGGCTCAGATTCTGGCTAAAGACTACAACAAAGCTAAAAATACTTTGAATGCAGTTAAGAATCCTGATGCTTACACTGACTACTTGATGGCTATCGTAGGTGCAAGAACAAACAACGCTGATTTGGTTAAGACTAGCATGGCTAAGGTTGCTCAGAAAGATGCAACTCTGGCTGCAAAAGCTCAGATCGACCGCGAATTTGCTAAATATGCTAACGAAATCAAGTAATTGATTTTATCATATCTTTTGGAAAACCGGAATACATTCCCTTGTATTCCGGTTTTTTTATTACAAATAATTTAGTACTTTCGCAGAAAATAAAAATGGAAACATGAGAAAAATAGTATTCTTCCTGACGATTGCAATCTGCTTGGCTTCATGTAAAAAGAAACCAGAGTTTGTTTTACAAGGCGAACTGCAAAATTGTAGTTCCGACGAAATTCTGGTTGTTTATGACGATCCTGTTTCCAAGCTTGATACTATTATTCTCAAGGACGGAAAGTTTACATATACTTTTTCACCCGATACATTAACATTATTCCGGCTAGTTTCACCCGATATGTTAAAAACGATACCTGTATTTGCAGATAAGACACTGCATATGACTCTTAAGGGAAGTTTTGAAAATCCGGTTATCAGCGGTGACGGAGAGAATGGTGTATATGGAAAATTTCTGGAAAGTTTGCAAAACCTAAAAGACAGTACGGCTATCACTCAAAAAGCAGAAGAGTTTATTGTACAACATCCGCACTCATTTGTATCAGCCTATCTCATCAACGATTATTTCGTACAAGTACCTCAGCCTGACATTGAAAAAACCAGAAGTCTGATAGAGCCACTTGGAGGAAACATAAAAGACAGCCGCATATTAAGTATGGCTTTAAAGTCAATACCTCCTAAAGACAAAACAGAAAGAAATGAAAAATACCTCACATATTTTTCATGCAAAAACCGTAGTGGCAAATATGTGACATGGAGTAGTTCAGAGAATAATTACACACTTTTGAACTTCTGGGCCAGTTGGGATAAAGCAAGTGTATCCGTACGTGATTCACTAGCCAAAATGGTAAAGGAATTTCCGGAAAAGAAATTCAGAGTGCTCAACATCTCACTCGACTACGAAAAAAAGAAATGGCTTGAAGCTTGTAAAGAAGACAGCAAACAATGGATTGAAGTCTGCGACTACAAAGGCTGGAGCAATCAGGTTGTCAAACAGAATAACATACATAAACTGCCTGCAAATATTTTAATAGACCGCAACCGAAAAGTCCTTGGTAAAGACTTAACGGAAAAAGATCTGTATACGACAGTAGAGCAACTTATCAAAAAAGAGGAAAAGAAATAAAATAATCTCTTCATGTTAACCAAATTATTCGGAGCAGCGGTACAAGGTATCGACGCAACAATTGTGACCATTGAAGTCAACAGTTCACGCGGTATTAAATTTTTTCTAGTCGGTTTACCCGATTCTGCCGTAAAAGAGAGTCATGAACGCATCATGTCTGCACTGCAAGTCAACGGTTATAAATTTCCCACCTGCCAGATTGTTGTAAACATGGCACCTGCTGATATCCGAAAAGAAGGATCATCATACGATCTTCCCCTGGCTATCGGTATACTTGCTGCTACAGGAACTGTGTCATCCGACAAACTGAACCGTTACCTAATCATCGGAGAACTAGGATTAGACGGTAACTTACAGCCTATCAAAGGAGCACTTCCTATTGCTATATGCGCCCGTGAACAAGGACTGGAAGGATTAATTCTTCCCAAGCAGAATGCCCGAGAAGCAGCTGTTGTCAACAACCTGAAAGTATATGGAGTAGAAAATATTACTGAGGTAATTGAATTCTTCAACGGGATTCGTACCTTAGAACCAACGATAGTCAATACCCGAGAAGAGTTCTATCGAAGCCAGGATAACTTCCCTTTCGATTTTGCCGACGTAAAAGGACAAGAAAATGTAAAGCGCGCACTTGAAGTTGCAGCAGCAGGCGGACACAACCTCATTATGATAGGCGCACCGGGTAGTGGAAAATCAATGATGGCGAAATGCCTTCCAAGTATTCTTCCCCCTCTGACACTGGCAGAAAGCCTGGAAACAACTAAGATACACTCAGTTGCCGGAAAGCTTGGTAAAGATTCTTCATTGATAGCTGTACGCCCTTTCCGCAGCCCTCATCACACAATCTCACAAGTTGCCATGGTAGGTGGCGGGAGCAGTCCCCAGCCTGGAGAAATCAGCCTTGCCCACAACGGTGTACTCTTTCTTGACGAGCTGCCTGAATTCAACCGGAGCGTACTCGAAGTCCTTCGTCAGCCACTTGAGGACCGTCGGATAACTATTTCACGTTCTAAATATACATTAGAATATCCTGCCAGCTTTACGCTCATAGCCTCCATGAACCCGTGTCCATGCGGCTATTATAATCACCCAACGCGTCACTGCGTATGCAGCCCCGGACAAGTTCAACGTTATCTGAACAAAATATCCGGTCCGCTACTCGACCGTATCGACATACAAATAGAAATAGTCCCTGTCCCTTTCGAAAAACTGTCTGAACAGACTAAAGGTGAGTCGAGTGCAGCTATACGCGAACGAGTTATCCGGGCAAGACAGATACAAGCCAGCCGATTTGCTCATGACGCAGGAGTCCACTGCAACGCACAAATGTCATCACGTCTGTTACACCAATATGCACTTCCAGACGAAAAGGGGCTCTCATTACTTCGCAATGCCATGGAGCGTTTTCATCTTTCAGCACGTGCCTACGACCGTATTCTGAAAGTCTCGAGAACTATCGCCGACCTGGAAAATGCCGAACACATACAGCCTCATCATTTGGCAGAAGCCATCAGTTACCGTAACCTTGACCGCGAGAATTGGGCAGGATAGTTTCACAGTTACAACCGGCCTTCTCCTGATACATAAGTATCTTTATGAATAGAAAGCCCCCTATCAGGATGCAAAAACGGCTAAAGGTTCTGAGGCATGACAGTTCAGGAACAAGAATTTTATTCAGTCATCAACAATCAAAAAACATATATAAAATTTTACGATTTATATCTATTCAACCAATATGAAAAATATCAGTAAAAATGCAATTATCGGGTATCCCGCCGGAATTATCACCGGTATAACCTATGGATTAAATCCGTTGTTCGGAGTTCCTTTAATGAAAGAAGGTGCAGCCATCGAATCCATTCTTTTCTTCCGTTATGCCATTGCCGTATTATTCTTAGGTGGATTTCTCTTATTGAGCAGACAAAGTTTCAAGATTTCATGGAAACAAGCCGGCGTGTTGCTTATACTCGGACTACTTTACACATCAAGTAGTGTATTCTTGTTCGAGGCATACAACTATATAGCCTCAGGACTTGCAACAACTATTATATTTCTCTATCCGGTTCTTGTAGCTATCATCATGGTCTTTTTGCGGGTTGTTCCCTCCTGGCCGGTCTGGCTTTCCATCATTCTCACCTTTGTAGGGGTAGTGATCATGACACAGAGCGATTCTACACAGACCATCAATCCGATAGGAGTCATCCTTTCGTTAGGTTCGGCTTTAGTCTATGCACTATTTATAGTCATCATCAACCGAAGCAAAATTATCAGCAATATATCAAACAGCCTGCTTACATTCTATGCACTGACAGTAGGTGCAATTATCTTCTTAGGGAAAATTACATTATCCGACATTCATATAACAACCGGACTTACAGGAAACATGGCCTGGTTGAACCTTGTCGGTCTTGCGATTCTTCCGACTGTCGTATCAACCGCAACATTGGCTATTGCGACACGAAACATCGGAGCCACCAAAGCATCCGTCCTTGGAGTATTCGAACCCGTTACAGCTATTCTCATTGGAACTGTTGTCTTTGGAGAAGCTCTCACAACCAATATCATTGTTGGAATTTTACTTTCCATAGCAGCCATAACCTTTATGATTGCCAAAACAAAAAGATAGGATCCGACCTTTAACAGCCTGAAAATATTGTATTTATCAATAAAAGTTTCTTTTTACCCTTCACGGCTTCCACCGGATTACTGGCATCAAGAACCGGTGAAAGCCGTGAAAGGCAAAAAACAACACATTCCTTTTCCAAAAATATCAGCATCTTTTCACAAATTCATCGAGATATTTTTTAAAAATTCGTACAAAAAATACAGGAAACATGCTGATGTTTTTAAACTCCTATTAACCAACTATTTAAGATACTCACTAGGAGGTATTCCGAACTGCTGTTTAAAGCTCTTCGAGAAATGAGACAATGTATTGAAACCTGTCATATCAGCTATTTCAGAGATTGTATATTTACCCTCCTTCAAAAGTTCTGCTGCACGATTTAATTTATACGTTTTGAAAAAGACACTCGGATTTTCTCCTGTCAGTCCTTTTACCTTATAATAAAATTTAGTTCGTGATATTTTCAGAAGCTGAGTCATTCTTGTTACATCCAGCTCAGGATTAGAAAGCTCACTCTCCATCAGATGATATAATTCCGTCATAAACATATTATCCTGCGGTGAAAGCACATTCTCGTCCATCTTGTCTGTCTGAGTAGAACGGCTAAGCAAACTACGTGTCTTTTCCCGGTTATTGAGCAATGACTTGATAAGAGCCATCAGATAATGCGGCTCAAAAGGTTTTGTCACATAAGCATCAGCTCCTACATTCAGTCCTTCCACCTGATTTTCTATGGTTGTCTTTGCCGTAACCAGAATGACCGGAATATGACAAAGCTGTAAACTCTCCTTTATCTCGCGGCAAAGCCAATAACCATCCTTTCCCGGCATGACCACATCACTCAGGATTAGATCGGGAGCATTCTCTGTAATAGCTTCGAGTGCACTCTCTGCATTAAAACGGCAAACGACCTGATAATCGGAGCCAAGCAGCATCTCCAGATAATAAGCAACTTCAGAATCATCATCAACAACCATGATTGTTTTTTTCTCCTTGTCAAGATCCGGATCAGGTTTTACAGGAAGTGGATTTTCCTCAAGCGGGAAAGCTTCCAGCTGATTGACTTGTTCATGCGACCGCTCTGCTTCCGAATAAGCCGACTGACCAACAGGTACAATAAGTGTAAACATTACTTTATTGTCGTCTTTCAAATTAGAGGCAGTCAAGCTCCCATGATGAAGTCGGGCAAGGCTGCGGGCATAATAAAGTCCAATACCCGTTCCCCAGTTATATATTCCTCCATGCTCATCCGAAATCTGATAATAACGTTCGAATATCTTTTCCAGTTTATCATCCGGTATCTGTCCGGTATTAATAACTTCTATCTTTACAGCTTGTACAGCATCCTCCCCCGCTACAATATCAAAATTCACATTGATACGTCCACCAGCTGGAGTATATTTCAAGGCATTCGACATCAGGTTAGTAAATATCTTATCTATTTTATCTTCATCTATCCAGGCAATGAAACTTCCTTCCAAGCCGTTGGTTATCATTGTAATCGACTTACTTTCAGCATTAACACGGAATATATCTGTCAACTCTTTCAGAAGCACAACAATCTCAGTAGGACGTACCTTGAGTTTCAACGTATCATTTTCCAGTTTATTAAAATCAAGCATTTGGTTTACCAGCCTCAGCATACGGTTTACACTACGCTGTACGATACGAAGCAGATTTTTATTCTCACCGGTTATATCCGGACTGCTATACAATAGAGAAACCGGACCGGAGATCATTGTCAGAGGCGTACGGAATTCATGAGAAATATTGGCAAAGAAACTCATATTCATCTTATTGATAAACTGCTCTTGCGCCTTTGCCTGTTCTGCACGAAGCACAGCCTGCTTCTCCTCACGTATACGCCACATGGCTCTTATAAAGAAGGCCAAGATAGTAATCCCCGCTATCAGATAAAAAGTATATGCCCACCATGTAGCCCACGGAGCAGGATGTACAATAACCCGAATAGCATTTTCTCCTACGATAGTACTCTGATCATTTTGAGTAATCCGAACCCTAAAAGTATAAGTTCCAGCAGGAAGATTTGCATAATAGGCTTCTTTATTGTTATGAGCGTTAATCCAATATTGGTCGAATCCATCCAATTTATAATAATGGTGCAGACGTTCACTTTCACTATAGTCGAGTGCGGCAAAAGAGATACTGAAACCATTTTGATCGTACTTCAGATTAATATCCGGATTATAAGATAAATGACGATCTATGCAGGCTCCTTTTCCCGGACGGACCAACGTATTATGTATTTTAATATCTTCAAACAGCAGAGGTATATCATGTCTGACCTGCATGTTAGTTGGCTGGAATATTGTCACCCCATGTGTACCGCCAAAAACAAGTGTACCATCATCCAGACAGCATGAAGCTCTGTCATAAAACTGATTGCCACCTAACCCGTCGGCTTCATAATAATTTATCCATTTATCAGTTTGAGGAATATATTTGCTTAAGCCGTACAATGTACTTATCCATAAATTTCCTTGTCTATCTTCCTCGATACTGGATATATCTGTACAAGTTGTCCCCGGGAACGGAGTAACTTTTCCTGATTCAGGCGAATAACACATCAGTCCGTTACTTACGGTTCCTATCCAGATATTACCAGAACTGTCTTTATACAAATCGGTCGGAATAAAAACAGAACGCTGGATACAACGTTCAAAGTCTTGTATATTTACTTTAGGCTCAGATATTGTTCCATCTGCAGATACCAGTTTTAAAGGCTGGTAAAATGCTGAAGCAAGAATAGTTCCATTACCTATAGGTAAAAGCCCTGGAATAAATGTATAGCCGCTGAAAACCGGGAAACGAGAAAACGCTTTATCTCCTTTACGCAATACATATAGGAAACTACTCGCTGTGCCAATCCACAGATTCTGTTTATCATCTTCCACTATAGACATGGGAACATTCACCATATATCGCTGCTCTACCCGAAAACGTCCTTCTTCATACTTACATTTCAATACTTCATTGGATGTAGCTGTCATCCAGACAGTTCCATCTATATCACTGACATACAACTGATTGACATAAGCAGTATTCCCTTCACCTCTGCCAAAGAGCTCATTACGGTCTATCTTTTCCAACTGCTGATTGCCAAACCGATAGACAAATACCCCATCCATCAGTGTTGCAATCCATAAGTTCTGATGTTTATCTGCCGACAAAGAAATAACAGACTTATCCTTAAAATAAGAACTCAAGTAGTTATTATTGTTAAACAGTTTCTTATAACGATAATGTACTGCATATCCCTGATCTACCGAACCAATCCATAAATTGCCTTGTGAATCATTAAACATACGGCTAATCTTAAAATTCGGGACTTCAAAAGGGAAACCATTCTCACCTTGATGAATGACTGTCTTCGATGTTTTGTCGTAATAAAACACTCCCCTTCCCTGCGTACACAGCAAGACACCGTTTTCATAAGGATAAATATACTCAACAGGAACATGTGACAAGACCGGATGAGAAGCTATCGCCTCGGGCAATGACAAATACTTGCGCTGCCTTACATCGAATATAGATACCGACTGATTGCCTGCTATCCAGAGTTCTCCATTTTTCAGCAAATAAGAAGCACGACAATACTCTTCTCGTTTCATCGAGAATGTTCTTTTACAATCAGACAAAGAATAGCACCGCATATCATTGGAAGTTATTACCCAGCAATTATCTTGTGCATCGACAAAGCTGTTGATAATAAACATAGATGATGTATCAAAATCATAAATAGCCGGTTCAAAACACTCTTCCGATGAATTATACAGACAAATATCTGTCAGTGTAGTAAGCAAAATATCACCTTTGGAAGATTCAGACAAACGCAATCCGTTTCTGTTATTTCCACTCAAGCGGATATTCTTAAAATTATCCTTATCGGTATACTGGCACACACCGCTTACCGTCGATATCCACAAGCGCTTTTTTGAATCAAGAAAAATATCCTGAATATGATTGTCGGGAATATCAAGAGAGTCATCCGTACAAAAATACTGATGATATTCATTTACGCTGAATTTATTCAACCCACGGAAAGTACCTATCCATATATGTCCCTTCCCGTCTTCACCGAATGCCGTAATCTGTTGATTGGATATATCATTGGTGACAAGAGGACTTTGTCTTTCTACTTCTGAAACCAAATCTTTCCCACTGCGAGTGCATGAGAACAATAAAAAAATAAAAAACAAAAGACTTAATGTTTTCATTTTAAGTATCGCTAGTTAACAAAATTACAGACACAAATATAAGAAAAAACAAGGTATAAAGTACCCCAAAAGCACATTTTGAACAAATGAACAAACATTTAAACAAATAAGACAGGAGGATTGAACGCTGCAACAAACATTAAAAATAAATAAAATAACTGTAGAGAAAGGAACATTGTAATATTGCAATCGGAAAACCTAAAACAATAAATTTATGATAAAACACAAATTCTCTACCTTAATCTTCATTTCACTGCTTGCATTATATACAGGAAATGCAAGTGCTGCCGGCAAGTACAATGAGCCATGCGATGAAATTTCCGCATCATCGAATATTGCCGTCACACAAACCCAATATGGTAAAGTGGGTGGTTATCTTGAAAATAATGTATTTACCTTTAAAGGTATTCCTTACGCCAAAGCTGAAAGATTTATGCCTCCTACAGCACCAGACCAATGGAAAGGCATCCGTAGTTCACGGGCATACGGACCTACTTGTCCACAAGCAGAACGTATGGGATGGCAATCAGACGAACAAGCTTTCGCATTCAACTGGGATGACGGTTTTCCAGGTGAAGATTGTCTGCGTGTAAACATTTGGACTCAAGGATTAAAAGACGGGAAAAAGCGCCCTGTAATGGTATGGCTGCACGGCGGAGGCTACGCTGCCGGTTCAGGTCAGGAACTACCTTCATATGACGGTGCTGCTCTGTCAAGAAAAGGAGATGTGGTAGTAGTAACCTTAAACCACAGATTAAACGTACTTGGTTTTCTCGATTTATCAGCTTACGGAGGTAAGTATGCCCAAAGTGTAAACGTAGGTTTGCTGGATCTGGTAGCTGCACTTCGCTGGGTAAACGAAAATATTGAAAACTTTGGAGGTGACCCATCAAATGTCACCATATTCGGACAGTCAGGTGGCGGAGGAAAAGTATCTACACTACTCGCTACTCCCTCTGCAAAAGGTCTTTTCCAAAAAGCCATCGTACAAAGTGGTTCCATGCAGCGGACAATGGAAAGCAAATACTCCCAAAGGATAGCTGCGGCTACATTAGAAGAACTGGGTATCAAGGCTGAAGAGATTGATAAACTTCAGACCATACCTTATAAAACATTACTGGCTGCAGGCGAAAAAGCAATAGCCAATGTCCGCAAAGAAGCCGAAAAAGAAGGCATCCATTCTTTTATATTCGGATGGGGACCTACCGTTGACGGAAACATCCTCCCCCAACAGCCCGAAAAGCAAGCCGAATTATCAAAAGATATTCCAATGATGATCGGTACAACCTTACATGAGTTCTGTATCAGTACATATGTTCCCGAACTGAGAAATGCAACTCTCGATCAGGCAAAAGAAATGCTGAAAGCTAAATATGGAGAGAAGACCGACAACTATATCGAAATATTCAAAAAAGTATATCCGGCTGCGACTCCTCAAGACATGATCGATTTTGACGTAACATTCCGTCCAGCAGCAATCGAACAAGGAAACTGGAAAGCTGCTCAGCACGCCGCCCCTGTTTACATGTATCAGTTTGCATGGGAATCACCCGTAATGGATGGAATTCTCCGTTCTACTCATTGCATGGAAATAGCTTTTGTTTTCGACAACATCGCTCGATGCGCCTCAATGACAGGTGGAGGTAAAGATGCACAAGCACTGGCAGACAAAATGAGCAGTGCATGGATACAGTTTGCACGTACAGGAAATCCTAATGTAGAAGGTCTTCCAACATGGGAACCGTATACAGTAGAGAAAGGTGCAACAATGATTTTCAACAACCAAAGCGAGATCAAATACAATCAAGACAAAGAACTGATGCAGTTCATTTCAAAATTTCCAATGAGAGGATTCTAATTACTAACCCTAATTCTTAACTATATGGAAAAGACAAATGACAAACAATGGACCAGAGCGATTGCCTTTATTGTTCTGGTTATGTGGATGGGACTATCATCTGCATTGGCGCAAAGTATTACCGTAAAAGGTCAGGTTCTGGATGCAAAGAGCAAAGAACCTTTAATCGGTGTAAGTGTGCTTGAAAAAGGTACGACCAACGGTACAATTACTGACTTCGACGGAAATTATGTATTGAACGTTGCAAAAGGACGTATCCTTGTATTCTCTTATGTAGGTTATACCACTCAGGAAATCGCAGTCAACCAACCTTCTTTAACCGTTTCGCTGAAAGAAGACACGCAAACCCTGAACGAGGTTGTAGTTGTAGGATATGGTGTACAGAAAAAGAGTTCTGTTACTGGTTCTATCTCACAGGTAAAAGCTGAAGATATGGAAAACCGTTCGGTTACTACCGTACAGTCCGCTTTACAAGGTAAGACTTCGGGTGTACAGGTCATTTCTTCATCTGCAGCTCCGGGAGAAGCTCCTACTATCCGTGTACGTGGTTTTTCTTCTAACGTAGCTTCAGACCCTCTTTATGTAGTAGATGGTGTACGCCTTTCTGATATTTCAGGTATCGATCCTAACGATATCGCTTCTATAGAAGTATTGAAGGACGCAGCTTCAGCTGCCATCTATGGTGCAGAAGCTGGTAACGGTGTTATTCTGATTAGTACCAAAAAGGGCAAAACCGGACAAGGAAAAGTCGTTTACGACTTCCAGTATTCCATTCAGTCACTTGGCAAAATGCCGAAGCTGATGAATGCAGAGGAATATGCTACATACATGGTAGAAGGTGGCGTATTCGAACAGTCAAAGATTAGCAACGACTGGGATGGTGTTACAAATACCAACTGGGCTGATGTAGTATTTGGCAAAGGCCAGATGCAAAAGCATAACGTGTCATTCTCTAATGGAAATGAAAAAGGGAACTATTATCTTTCTTTATCATATCTGGACAACAATGGTATTGTCAGAGGAGATGCAGACTTCTACAAACGTCTGACAGGTTCTGTCAACGCAGATTATCAGATTAAAGACTGGTTAAAAGTAGGAACAACCAACCAGATTGAAAAATACAATTACCGCAAACTGTCAGGAAACAACGCTTACGGTAGTTTCTTCCAGGCCGTTATGGAACTTGATCCGCTCACTCCAAGTACATATAGTCCGGATAATTTACCAGCTAATATGCAGGCAGCACTCGATAATGGCAAAACTCTGCTGACTGACGAAAATGGAAATTACTATGCAGTTTCCAACTTTGTAGAATCGGAGAACTATCATCCGATGATTATGCGCGATAATACTGTACCTAAAAACAGTGGATTCAATGTAAACGGTTCTGTATACGGAGAGCTGAAACCATTCGACGGATTCGTATTTACCTCACGTTTCGGCTACCGCTTGTCTGGTACTCGCTCTTCAACAGTCAACCTGCCATTTTACGGCAACTCTGTTCAGAACAATGATTATATGTCTATCAGCGGTACATCAAGCACTTCTATCTATTGGCAATGGGAAAACTTCGCCAACTACATCAAGACTTTCGATAAACATACCATCAACGCCATGCTGGGTATGTCTTACCAGGAATCTACATACGACTACATTACCAGTGGATTCAGCGCAAACGGAGCAGATGCCATCACCAACAGAGATCCGTCATTCTGGTATCTGAATTATGGAGACCCTTCAGCAAGTAAATCAATACAAGGTGAAAAGACCCGTACAGCCAAATATTCATATTTCGGACGTGTAGGATATGACTTTGCCGGAAAATATATGTTGCAAGCTTCACTTCGTGCCGATGCAGCCGATTTGTCTTACCTTCCTTTGGAAAAACGCTGGGGATACTTCCCTGCCGTATCTGCCGGATGGACTATCTCTGAAGAAAACTTCTTCACTCCGTTGAGAGATGTAGTATCAAGCCTGAAACTACGTGCCAGCTGGGGACAGAATGGTAGCCTTGCTGCATTAGCAAGCAACCTTTACGGTTACGGAACTACCATGGTAACAGCCGGATATTATCCGTTCGTTCCAGGTAATAACTATACAACAGGTATTCGTCCGAATAGTTTGGGTAATGATGAATTGAAATGGGAAACTTCTGAACAAATCAACGTCGGTCTGGATGCTCGTTTATTCAACGATCGCCTGACTCTTTCTATGGACTGGTTTAACAAGAAGACTAAAGATTTGCTTATCACTGGTACAACTCCTTCACTCATTATTGGCGGAACAACTTCACCGATCAATGCCGGTAATGTAAGCAACAAAGGTTTTGAATTTGAAATAGGATGGAGAGATAACATCGGTGATTTCAATTATAGCATCAAAGGAAATCTGGCAACCTTGAAGAACAAAGTTACTTATCTGGATCCGTCACTCACCAGAGCTAACGGAACAACATTCCATACAAATACAATTACCTATTTCGAAGAAGGATATCCGGTTTACTACTTCCGTGGATATCGCTGCGAAGGCATCAACCCAGAAGATGGAGAACCGATTTTCGCTGATTTGGATAACAATGGCATCATAAACGAAGATGACAAGACTTACATCGGCGATGCTATTCCTGATTTCACATATGGCTTGACACTGACAGCAGCATGGAAAGGACTTGACCTGACAATCTTTGGTTCAGGAAGTTACGGAAATGACGTATTCAGCTGTATCAACCGTCCAGACCATGCTTCTGCCAACAAACTGAGTGAAGTATTCTATAAAGACCGTTGGACTCCTGAACATACCAATGCTACTGCTCCAAGAGCTAACGCTTTGAGCCTGGACAAATATACCGTATCTGATGCCATGGTATTCGACGGTTCATATTTCAAAATCAAACAGATTCAGCTGGGGTATTCATTACCGAAACAATGGATAAATAAGGTATTCATCAATAACCTGCGTCTGTATGTATCACTGGAAGATTTCTTTACTTTCACCAGTTATCCAGGCTTCGATCCTGAAGCATCAGCAAACGCTACAAGCGGTATGGGTATTGATATGGGTACATATCCAAGCGCAAAGAAAGTTATGTTAGGCTTTAATGTTGAATTTTAATCGAATAATATTATGAAAAAGAAACTATATATAGCACTTGCTGCAGGAATGTTTTGCATGACATTGGCAACCGGATGCGAAGACAGACTCAATATTGCAAAACATGGAGATGTGGGAAGCCAGGAAACATATTACCAGACAGACGATGAAGCCGAAGCTGCCGCAGCTGCCTTATACTTATCTGTCAGATCACAACATTACAACTGGTTCTTTGTCAAGAATCTGTTATCAGATGATATGTATACTGGCGGAGGTGCACGAGGTGACAATGGAGAAATGGAACGTCTGAACGAAATGACATTTGGTTCAGATCATGGCATGATTACCAGTCTGTATTCCGGACTATACAATATCGTATATAATGCCAACCTGATAATAGAAAAAGTAGCACCCGATAGTGAAGTAAAACGCAGAGCCATTGCCGAAGCTAAATTCTTCCGCGCCTTCTCATACTTCGAGCTGGTTACTCTCTGGGGAAATGTACCTAAGGTAGACCATCTGCTTGCTCCAGATGAATATAGAAAGGGAAATACACCCGCAGAAGAATTGTGGGCTTTCATCGAATCAGACTTGAATGCAGCAGTAGGAGATCCTGACGGAGCAAGCGACCTGCCTTCTAAAGAAAGCATAGACGATGATGTAACCAATATCAGAGTGACAAAGGAAGCTGCCATGGCTTATCTGGGTAAAGCTTATCTGTTCCAGGGAAAATATAATGAAGCTGCCAGCATATTGGACAAAGTTATCAGTTCAAACAAATATGGACTGTATCAAGGAGAATATGGCGATCTGGCACACGTAAAAGCAAATAATTGCAGAGAATCTATTCTGGAAGCACAAATGCGTAATGACCCGGAACAGATGTGGAACCAGTTTACTCAGCTATACTGTATGTTGGGATGGCGTTCCTCAATGCTCAATTTTGACCAGTCGGCCTCAGCCTTTTCACAAGGTTGCTACGGTTTCGGTAACCCTACAAAATCACTGTATGATGCATTTGTAGCTGAAGAAACTGCCGATGGTTACCGCTTGAACCAGACTATCATTACCTATAAACAATTGGAAAGTTTAGGAATCTCATTAAGAGACGGTAACATCATGGTAGGTAACGAAGGCTATTTTTCATGGAAATACCGCGCTCTGAAAGAAGATTGCATGTACGATAATCCGGGACTTCAGTTCTATCAATACATCAATTTGCGCTTCATGCGCTATGCAGAAGTCTTACTGATGGCAGCCGAAGCTCATGTACAGGCAGGAAGCGGACAGGACAAGGCTCTGAACTATATCAATGAAATCAGACAACGTGCACAGCTGGCTCCTTTGTCGACAGTTACCTTAGATGACATCAAGACAGAAAAGCGTCTGGAATTATGTATGGAAGGTGTCCGTTACCAAGATCTTATACGCTGGGGAGATGCCGAAGAAGTATTGAAAGAGCAAGGACACTATGTTCCTTCACTGGTTATGGACAAAAAAGTATCCGAAGAACCGACTGTAAAGAAAGAAGGCTTTGTCAATCAGCAAGGCTATGGATTTAAGAAAAACAAGAGTGAATTATTACCTATTCCTGAAAAAGAAATGTCATTAAATCCTAACATGACACAAAACCCAGGCTGGTAAAAAAGAATATAATCAATTAAAAATATTATAGTTATGAAAAAAATAGTATTATATGTAGGTGCATTTTTATTCAGTATCGCTGGATATGCACAACAAGCTTTATGGGGTGGGGGCGATATCGTTTCCCCCCAGATAAACAAAGATAATTCAGTAACATTCCGCATTCTTGCTCCTAAAGCATCTAAAGTAGAGATTGAAGGGGACTTTCTACCTGCACAAAAAATCAAGACTCCTTTTGGAGAAGTAGAAGCTCCGGGAAGAGTTCAGCTGAAAGAAGGTAAGAATGGGGTTTGGGAATATACATCGTCTATTCTTCCAAGCGAAATGTATAACTATTCGGTATATGTCAACGATTTTAAAACAACCGATCCGAGCAACGTATACCAGAATCGCGATATTGCTACCATTACCAATTACTTCCTGATAGGAAACGGACAAGCTGATTTATACATGGTACAGGATGTACCTCATGGAACTGTATCGAAAGTATGGTATAACTGCCCTACCCTGGGTATGGAACGTCGTCTGACAGTCTATACTCCTGCCGGTTATGAAAGCAGCAACAAGAAATATCCAGTCTTATACTTGTTGCATGGAGCCGGAGGAGATGAAAATGCCTGGGTAGAACAAGGACGTGCAGCACAAATCATGGATAATCTGATTGCTCAAGGTAAAGCCGAACCAATGATTGTAGTTATGCCTAACGGAAACGGTGCACAACAAGCAGCTCCGGGTGAAGCTCCCAACAGCATGGTTAAACCTCAGTTCATGAATCCTAAAACAATGGACGGAGAAATAGAGAAAGCTTTTCCTGATATTATAAAGTTTGTCGAAAAAACATATCGGGTAAAAAAAGATAAGAACAACCGTGCTATCTGCGGATTGTCTATGGGAGGATTCCATTCTCTGTATATATCAGCATATTATCCAAACAAGTTTGGTTATGTAGGTCTGTTCTCTGCTGCTACCAGCAAGCAAATCAACAACAAAAATACATCCGATGTATACGAGAACTTAGATCAGAAACTTGCTACCCAGTTCAGTAATCCACCTCGCTTGTATTGGATAGGAATCGGTAAAACAGATTTTCTATACAAGGATAACATTGACTTCCGTAAACAACTTGACGAAAAAGGATATAAATATACTTACGTAGAAACAGATGGAGGACATATCTGGAGAAACTGGCGTGTATACCTGACAGAATTTGCTCCTTTGTTATTTAAATAATTAATACAGACATGAAAAAAGAATTAATTATAGGAATGGCCTTTTCGGCAGCAATACTGAGCTCATGCGGTCCTACAACTCCCCAATTAGGAAAATCTCCCATCAATGAAGTCATCAATGCAATGACTCTGGAAGAAAAAGCACATCTGGTAATCGGTACAGGTATGGCAGGATTTTCCGGCGACAGTGCTGTTATCGGAAAAACTAAAAAGTTAGTACCTGGTGCAGCTGGAACAACTTACCCAATCGAACGATTGGGTATTCCGGCTGTCGTACTAGCTGACGGTCCTGCCGGATTGCGCATTGACCCCACTCGTGAAGGAGATTCAGCAACTTACTATTGTACACACTTCCCTATCGGAACATTATTGGCTTCTACCTGGAATCAGGAACTGGTAGAAAACGTTGGTAAAGCCATCGGTAATGAGGTTTTGGAATATGGAGCCGACGTTTTGCTGGCACCAGCACTGAATATTCATCGTAATCCTCTTTGCGGACGTAACTTTGAATATTACTCAGAAGATCCGCTGGTATCTGGAAAAATTGCTGCTGCTTATGTAAGAGGTGTACAGAGCAACGGAGTGGGAACATCCATCAAACACTTTGCTGTAAACAATCAGGAAAGTAATCGTATGGCTGTAGATGCGCATGTATCGCCAAGAGCCTTACGCGAAATCTACCTGAAAGGATTCGAAATTGCAGTAAAAGAATCGAATCCATGGACCGTAATGTCTTCTTACAACTATCTGAACGGAGTCTATACTTCAGAAAACCCAGAACTGCTTACTACCCTTTTGCGTGATGAATGGGGATTTAAAGGTATGGTTATGACAGACTGGTTTGGAGGTAAGGATGCAGTAGCACAAATGGAAGCTGGAAATGACATGCTGCAACCAGGACTCGACAGACAGTATGAAGCAATAGTCAACGCAGTAAAAGAAGGTAAATTGGATGAGGCAATCTTAAACCGCAATGTAGAACGTATTCTTAACATGATTCTGCAAACTCCTCATTTCAAAAAATACAACTATTCCAACAAACCCGATTTGCAGGCTCATGCCAATGTTACCCGCCAATCGGCTACCGAAGGTATGGTTTTACTGAAAAACGACAATCAGACTTTACCATTGAATTCCAACATTCAGAAAGTTGCATTGTTTGGATGTACTTCGTATAATTTCATTGCAGGAGGAACTGGTTCTGGAAATGTCAACCGTGCCTATACAGTCTCTTTGCTCGATGGATTGAAGAATGCTAATTTCCAGGTAAACGATGAGTTGAAAAACATCTACCTGAAATATATTGCAGAAGAAAATGAGCGCAATAAACCTAAAGGAGATAATCCATTAGTAAAATTCTTACCCACTCCATTACCTACTGAAATGGCTCTGTCAGCAGATCAATTAAGTAACTGGGCTGCTCAGACAGATATTGCATTAATTACTTTAGGACGTATGTCGGGAGAATTTGTTGACAGAAAGGTTTCTGATTTCAATCTATCAAAAGAAGAATCTAAATTGATCAACGATGTATGCAGAACCTTCCATGCCGCAGGTAAAAAAGTTGTAGTTATCTTGAATATCGGTGGAGTAATTGAAACCGATTCATGGAAAAATCTGCCGGATGCTATCCTCTGTGCTTGGCAGGCAGGACAAGAAGGTGGTAATAGTGTAGCAGACATCTTGAGCGGAAAGGCTTATCCATCAGGTAAACTGACAATGACTTTCCCTGTTAAATTTGAAGATGCAGCTTCATCTGCCAACTTCCCAACAGAAGGTGCTATGGGCAACCTGAGTAACATGGCCGATCCTAAAGAAAAGAAGTCTGATGTAAAACTGTGGGACTATACAGATTATGAAGAAGATATCTACGTAGGTTACCGTTATTTTGACAGTTTTGAAAAACAGGTTTCTTATCCATTCGGATATGGTTTGTCATACACAACATTTGAATACGGAAATCCAAAAGTGAAAACTGAAAATGGAATCTATACCGTAACCGTAGATGTTAAAAATACAGGCACACAGCCAGGAAAGGAAATCGTAGAACTTTATATTTCTGCACCTAAAGGAGGAGAATTGAATAAACCAGAAAAAGAATTAAAAGCATTTGCCAAGACTAAAGAATTAAATCCTGGCGAAACAACATCCGTTACAATGGAAGTAAAAGCATTCGATCTGGCTTCTTACAACGAGAATTCTTCTGCATGGGTAATAGACGGTGGTAATTATCAATTCTTGATAGGAGCTTCTTCACGTGATATCAAAGCTACATTAGATGTAGTAGTTACTGGTGGAGTTGAAAAGACTAATAATATATTGCATCTGCAAAGTCCTATCAATATACTGAAAAAATAACCCATTCTGATGAACACATGCTTTTCTACAAATAAGAATGTGGATATAGCATGAGCCATATCATCTTTGAGTACAGCAACTTAAAGATTGATAACAATAAATTCACAGCTGAACGATATACTGCCTCTGGTAATAAAATAAAAGCTGACAACCACACCAGATAAAAAGCATATCGTTTTCAGCTGTGATTAGATTACTTCTCTCACACCTGATCTACGCCGCTTACATATCAACAAAGTAATATGATGACTAACCTTTAATAATGAAAATCGGATGTTGGAAAAGGTAAATTTAAGATTCAGTGTGGTAACAAAACCTTATTATACCCACTGACAAAAACAACGGCTACCAAAATCTGTGAAGACTTCAGGTAGCCGTTTTTAACTTATTGTATAGTTTGGCCAATCTACTTTCGGTTACTTTTAGAAAAGCCCGATATATTCCATTAACTTTCGGGTCACTATACAAAACGAGATCAAACTCTTATCATAAAATTATATTGTATCAACGTGGAGTACATATTAAATTTTTCACCTTCCCATTGAATCCCATTTGAGTATCTCCTAATTGCTTCAATGGGAATATCAAGGTTTCCTGATACCATATACGGTCTTTTCTCTGATGCTTAACATTGAATACTTCACCTATGCGTCCTTCCAGTCTTTCCAGAAGTTGCCCGTCTACAAACAAAGAAGTGCCTTTTATATCTCCTTCTATCCGTATCTTAGTCCACTTTTCTACTGGCAAACGATAAGCATGAAATACAAATTCATAGCCATCACGACGGAAAGCAAACTTGCCTGTATTTTGCCAGTTCGTTATAAATTCCGAATGAGGCCCCTTGAACAATATAGCATCAATATTTGGAATAGAATCCGGACAAATTTCAAACTCCACAGCATAAGGATAACCTATTTCGTCAACAGAAGTAGTCACCACATCTGTACCTGAAAGTGTAACCTCTTTACCTATATCCGTTAAAATTGTGCGTTGTGGCACTTTCGCAAGCAGATTCACTCCTGGAGCTTCGGGAGTGGATTGACAAAGAGCCTTAAACTGCGCATACGATACATGCTCCGCATTTTCTCCTTTCCACATTTTTTCGCATACAACTTGTAATGCCGGGAAAGTACGCACATGTACATCCTGCTGACTGATACCATTTCCTACACGATCATTCCATACTGCCAACATGGCTCCCAAGAAATTAGGATGGCGTTTTTCCACTTTCGGATCATCCTTTTTCATCATTTCGGGCATCCAAGATTCATACAACCACTGATAATCCAGAAAATCATGATAATAATTTACACTAGGAACCAAATACAGAAGCCAGTCACAAAGATTCACGACCTTTGCTCCTGCTTTCAGACATGTATTCACGTCCATCCAATTATAATTCCAGGCACTCACCACTTTTCCAGTCAAATCGACGGGAGTTTCTCCTGTCATCACTTTCAAACTTCCCCATAAACGCGGAGTCTTGCCATACTTGGATACAAAATTCAGATAATGATTTGTAAAATGACGGAACTGTTCGGATTCCTTCTTATTATATTCATCGGTTCCAATATGTACTTCCGGGCCAACAAACACGGGATCTTCGCCAGACAGATATTCTTCAAAGAGAGAATCCACAAAATCGTATACTTCCTGTTTATACAAATCCAGATGATCCATACCATACTCTTTGTTGTCAGCTGCTAATCGAGGATTATAATGAGTAAAAGCTAAGGAATGAGCTGGTACGTCTATTTCCGGAATCACATTCACTCCATAGGTAGCGGCCATTTTCTGAAAATCCTGAAACTCAGCCTTTGTATAAGATCCATCCTTTGCAGTCAGACCGGGATAACGCTCACTTTCTAACCGGAAGGCTGCATACGTCTTGTCCCAGTCATTTCCGAAAAACTCAACAAAGCCATTGTCATTCAAATGAACTTGTAACTCATTCAGTTTATAGAATGAAAGGATTTTTACATAATCACGCAGGTAATCCATTGTAAAGAACTTACGTGCCACATCAATCATGAATCCTCGGTTCGGATACAATGGAAAATCTATAGCCTGCCCTCTCATCAGCCCCTCCGGCTGATTATGGATCATCTGCAACAAGGTTCTCGTCCCCCAAAATACACCTTTAGCAGTAGGAGCTTCAATAGTTACTCCATTACGTACATCCATCCGATATCCTTCATCACCTAATGTCTTATCTGGTTTACTTAAAGTCAAAAACACAGCCCCTTTTTCTTGTTTACCAATTACCACACGATAATTCCAGCCAAACATCTCTTTCAGATCTTGCACCAGAATCTCAGCACTTTGCTTTAATGCCCCTTCCTCATCTGAAGATATAATCACTTTGCCCGATTCCGGCAATACCATTTTGCCTTTGGCCGGTTTCCACTGCTGCAATGCAGGAATTACTTGTGGTACGTTTTGAGCTACAACTGTCATCAACCCGCATAACCACATTATACCCAATAAGACTAGATGTTTCATTTTATTAGATTTTAAATTTAAGGTTTTGAAATAAGATATCATTGAAAATCAGAATATAAAGCTTAAAGTATTACTAATAATAAAAGATTTTCACTGTCGTTTCAGCAGTTAAAGTTACATAGATTTATTGTATAGCAAGTGATTATTAGACAGAATTTGTAGAAATGCATAAAAAGCATTGCAATAACTTTAGCAGTCGGATACAGATTTCTAGAAAAGTCAAACAACAATCAACGCCGTATGTTCCAAGCCATTCCAAACCTTTTTAAAGAAATTTCGATTTTTCTTATAACGATAAATACGATAACCCAGATAAAAAGAAAAGAGAAAATTCTCTTAGCCATTTTCCATCAATGATAATTCCCAAATAATCCTTATCTTTGCGCATCATAAGTTTGCAACTTAAAATAAACTATATACGTATATGGAAAAAAAATTCAAACGAACAACCGTTACATCAGCTCTACCATATGCTAACGGTCCGGTTCATATCGGACATCTGGCTGGAGTTTATGTACCAGCGGACATCTATGTGCGCTACCTGCGCCTGAAAAAAGAAGATGTTTTATTTATCGGAGGATCGGATGAACACGGAGTACCTATCACTATCCGTGCAAAAAAAGAGGGAGTCACTCCGCAAGATATCGTAGACCGCTACCACACACTGATTCGCGACTCATTCAAAGAGTTCGGAATTTCGTTTGACGTGTATGGACGTACCTCTTCTAAAATTCATCATGATACCGCATCTGACTTCTTCCGTAAGCTGTACGATAAAAATGAATTTATCGAAAAGACTTCCATGCAGTATTACGACGAAGAAGCTCATACATTCCTTGCAGACCGTTATATCACTGGAGAATGCCCACGCTGTCACGCAGAAGGAGCTTATGGCGACCAATGTGAAAAATGTGGAAGTACACTCTCTCCTACTGAACTGATTAACCCGAAAAGTGCAATCAGCGGAAGTCAGCCTGTAATGAAAGAAACTAAACACTGGTATCTGCCACTCGACAAACACGAAAGTTGGTTGCGCCAGTGGATCCTGGAAGATCACAAAGAATGGCGTCCGAATGTATATGGACAATGTAAGAGCTGGCTGGATATGGGTCTTCAACCACGTGCCGTAAGCCGTGACTTGGACTGGGGTATTCCTGTACCGGTAGAAGGAGCCGACGGTAAAGTGCTTTATGTTTGGTTCGATGCTCCCATCGGATATATTTCAAATACCAAAGAATTATTGCCTGACTCATGGGAAAAATGGTGGAAGGATCCGGAAACACGTCTTATCCACTTCATCGGAAAAGATAATATCGTATTCCACTGCATCGTATTCCCGGCTATGCTGAAGGCAGAGGGTAGCTATATCTTGCCTGACAACGTTCCAGCCAATGAATTCCTGAATCTGGAAGGTGACAAGATTTCAACATCACGCAACTGGGCAGTATGGTTGCACGAATATCTGCAAGATTTCCCAGGAAAGCAGGATGTATTGCGTTATGTTCTGACAGCCAATGCTCCAGAAACAAAAGACAACGACTTTACATGGAAAGATTTCCAGGCTCGCAATAATAATGAACTGGTAGCTGTATACGGAAACTTCGTAAACCGTGCGATGGTACTTACTAACAAGTATTTCGATGGTAAAGTTCCTGCTTGTGGTGAATTGAATGATTACGACCGTGATACACTGAAAGAATTTGCTGACGTAAAAGCAGAAGTAGAAAAACTGCTGAATGTCTTTAAGTTCCGTGATGCACAGAAAGAAGCAATGAATCTGGCACGTATCGGAAACAAATATCTTGCCGATACAGAACCTTGGAAGCTTGCCAAGACAGATATGAACCGTGTGGCTACTATTTTGAACATTTCATTGCAGTTGGTTGCTAACCTGGCAATTGCTTTCGAACCGTTCCTGCCTTTCAGCAGTGAAAAGTTACGTCATATGCTGAATATGGAAAGTTTTGAATGGGAACAACTGGGACGTACCGACTTGTTATCAGAAGGTCATCAGCTCAACAAGCCTGAATTGCTATTCGAAAAAATAGAAGACGAAACAATTCAAGCACAAGTAGACAAATTGCTTGCAACTAAAAAGGCAAACGAAGAAGCTAATTATAAAGCTAATCCAATCAAGCCAACCATTGCATTCGAAGAATTTGAAAAACTTGATATCCGAGTAGGAACTGTATTGGAATGTGAAGTAGTTCCTAAAATGAAGAAACTGCTGAAGTTCAAGATTGCCGACGGTCTGGAGAACCGTACAATCGTGAGCGGTATTGCCCAGCACTACAAACCGGAAGAACTGATAGGTAAGCAAGTCTTATTTATTGCTAACCTTGCTCCACGTCAGTTTAAGAACGGACTGGTCAGTGAAGGTATGATTCTTTCTGCCGAAAACTTCGATGGCTCGCTTGCCGTAACTTCAGTATTGAAAGAAGTAAAACCAGGAAGTGAAGTGAAATAATTCTTCCTTCTGCAATATTAGTAAGCGGAGAATCTCAAATCCTCAAAACTTGAGATTCTTCGCTTTCATTACCACTACACCTATCCACACTAAAACGCTTGTAACACATGCCCGAACAATCACTTAAAGAAAAAACCGCCAAAGGACTTCTGTGGGGTGCGATCAACAACGGAGTTCAGCAAATTCTTGTTCTTGCTTTTGGCATTATTTTAGGGCGATTGCTTTCTCCATCCGAATACGGTATGGTAGGTATGCTTACAATATTTACCCTGATTGGTAACTCGCTACAAGAAAGCGGATTTCGTGCCGCATTGGTTAATCTGAAGGAAATCAGGCATGAGGACTATAACGCTGTATTCTGGTGCAGCACGTTTATCGGAATAGCAGCATACCTGATTTTATTCTTCTGTGCCCCGTTAATAGCTCGCTTTTACGGAGAGCCGGAATTATTGCCATTATCCCGTTATTGCTTTCTCGCCATACCGATAGCCAGCTTAGGAACCGTACAAGGAGCATATCTCTTCCGCAATCTGAAAGTACGGCAGCAAGCCATATCAGGAATACTCGCACACATCATATCAGGATGTCTGGGAGTCACATTAGCCTTTTATGGGTTTTCCTATTGGGGTATCGCCACTCAAAGCCTTACTTACCTGATAGTTGTAACTCTCTGCTCCTGGCATTTTTCATCATGGCGTCCAACATTGCATATCGATTTCAGCCCGCTGAAACCTCTTTTTTCATTCAGCAGCAAAATTTTGATAACTAACATTGCCAATCAGATAAACAACAACATCCTATCGGTTGTACTAGGTAAATTCTTTACTTCGCAATCAGTCGGAAACTATAATCAGGCCAATAAATGGAATGCAACAGGGCATCAGTTTATCACAGGCATGCTAAACAGTGTGGCACAACCTATATTAGTAAAGGTACGCGACGACCAGGAACGAGAATTACGGGTTTTCCGGAAAATACTCCGGTTCGTAGCTTTCATAGCTTTCCCTGCCATGTTTGGCTTATCAACGGTTACACGTGAACTTATTCTTATCACGGTAGGAGAAAAATGGACAGGCAGTATTTCTCTGATGCAACTATTATGCATAGGAGGAGCTTTCATCCCTATCAGCACACTGTTTTCAAATCTTATTATCAGTCAAGGGAAATCAAACATCTATATGTGGAATATCATATCACAAGTAGTTCTACAGTTGATAACAGTACTCTGCATCATCATGATGAAAGGCAGTATACAAACAATGGTGATAGTTTATGTATGTATCAATATCATATGGCTGTTTGTCTGGCGCACCTATGCCCATCGATTCATCGGTCTTAAGTTTCGTATGCTCATGTCCGACTTGCTTCCTTTCATGTTACCAGCTATTATTGCCTGCTTTATTGGAGGAATAGCAGCTTCATTAATTGGAGGACATATCATTGTGACTTTTATCATTAAGATATTAGTAGCTGCAATCTGTTACATGGGAATAATGAAACTAAGCAATGCAGAAATCATGCATGAATGTATCAATTACTTGCTAAAGAAAAAAGTATCATGAAAGGTAAACTGTATATCGTCAGTGCTCCGCGATTTATCTTCGACGGACTCACTCCCGACAGGCAAGAGAGAATCGTATATCTTCCCGACTTTTTAAGTTTCCCGAAAACTCGCTTCAAGCAACTGACAAGAGCATTACTTGTCGGACGTATACACTTGCCTAAGAAAATACTATATACCTGGTTTCAGAAAGAATATCTGGACCAGATGCTTCAGGCCAAAGCAGGTGATGCCATTCTGATATATGAGGGATGTAATGTAAATGTATTGAAGGCAATCCGTTCTTTAATACCATCCGGAGTAACATGCCATATTTATTATTGCAATCCGATTCATACTACGTTCAAAAATCCATCAGAAGATTTAAAGAAAATACAACGGCTGGGATATGAACTCAGTACATTCGATCCGAAAGATGCAGAACGGTACAATATAAAATTCGCTAACCAATATTTCAGATATCCGGCAGAAGATATACCAGAAGAACCTGCTTCCGACTGTTTTTTCTGTGGCTTAGCTAAAAACCGCATCCATGAATTACAGGCATTAAAAGAGCTGCTGGAAACAAACGCATTAACATGCAACTTCATTATACCCGAAACTGCTAAAGAAGGAATTTCATATGCAGAATATCTGAAACAACTGTCGCTGTCACGCTGCGTGATAGATATTAACCAATCCAATCAAACAGGTCTGACCCGACGTCCGCTAGAAGCTTTGTTTTATAATAAGAAGCTGATAACAAACAATGCAGATATCCGGCGATACAACTTCTATAATCCAAAAAATATATTTATTTTTGGGATAGACTCAACCGAATCTCTCAAAGAGTTCGTAAAAAGTCCTGTTGACAAAATACCCGAACAGATACGACAGCAATACGATATTAATACATGGATTGACCAATATTTACCTTGAAAGCCATGCATACACCAGTTAACTATATAACAACCTGGTTCTACAAAGAATCGAAAGAAGAAGCCAGTTTCTACCCCCAACTGGGACAGAAAGGAAGTTCCTCACTTGTACACTCCATTTACATGCAGATACAAGTACCTTTCTTCGTAACGTTCAAGCATTATAATCCAGATGCTCAATTTATCTTCTTCACCAATTTAAATCAGAAAGAGTTGCCCGACTATCTCATCCGGCTTTTCCATAAACTGAATGTAGAGGTCGTAACATTACCCTATACATGCAAACCACCTAAAGACTGGTATCCGGCATGGCAAAACCAGTTTTACTTGTACGATATTCTGAAGTACATGGACGGCCGGATGCAAGAAAATGATACTTTACTCATCAGTGATGCTGATTGCTTGTGCCGTACACCTTTGAATACGCTCTTCGACGCTGTCCGTAAAGATGGAAGTGCACTTTATGAATTCATTACCGACAGAGCATACTCCATCAACGGTATTACACTTCCCCAGATGGAAGAGGTATACCAGTCGTGCTACGGCAAGGAGGCAACAAGCTCTATCACGTATTATGGAGGGGAGTTCGTTGCCTTACGCAAAGATATAATCAGCAAAATAAATATCGCTTATCCTCAACTGTGGGCATTCAATCTGGAATACGGAAAACAACATCCGTTCAAGCTGAATGAAGAAGCCCATATATTGAGTTTACTTGCCGAACATTTGAGCATACGAAACACAACGGCAAACCGATATGTGAAACGTATGTGGACTACTCCTCATTTCAACAACGTGCAACCCGGTGATGAAAACTATCCGGTATGGCATTTGCCATATGAGAAAAAGCGGGGATTATACTACCTGTACAGATTGATAGGAGAAATGAGTGAAATAACAGATGAAGCCGATTTCTGGGAAAAAGCAGGAAAATATACGGGCATTCCTCATATCAGTCTGAAGAAAAAAGTAAAAGACCGTCTTACCACATTATGGATGAAATTCAAATAATTTATCACGATAAACGACCAGCATGATGAAAATCCTGACAATCATTGTTTCATATAATTTTGAAAAATGGATAGAGCGATGTTTAGGCAGCTTGAAAGCATCATCACATCCTACCGATATTATCGTGATAGACAACTGTTCGAATGACCGGACGGTAGAGATTATTAAAACCCAATATACTCATGTAAGACTGATAGAAAACCATGCCAATTTAGGATTCGGCAAGGCTAATAATATCGGTATGCAACTTGCATTAAGGGAAGGATATGATGCAGTTTTTCTGCTGAACCAAGACGCATGGATAGGAAGTGATACGCTTGCGACACTGGCAGAACAGTCTGTAAAACATCCTGAGTTTGGCATTCTTTCTCCCGTACATTTAAACGGAAGCGGAGAAGAACTCGACAAAGGATTTGCTTCATACGCTCAGCTCGCAAGCATCAATAACCTTCTCCACAGACATGAGCCCATATCATGCCCGTTCATCAATGCTGCTTTTTGGTTTATTCCAGTCAGCACTTTACAGCGGACTGGAGGATTTTCTCCTCTCTTCTACCACTACGGAGAAGATAAAGATTATGTAAACCGCCTGCACTTCCATCAATATAAGATAGGCTATATTCCGACCGTATATGGTTGTCACGACAGAGAATTCCGCAAAGTTTCTTTCGAAGGCTTCTTGCGTGCGGAACGTGTCTATCTGCTTTCAGAATATGCCAATATCAATTATCGCTTCACACAAGCATTTGCTTACGGTATTTTGGCAGGAATCAAGAAACTTACAATAGCCTTTTTAAAAGGACATATCAAATATGCCAAAGGATATGCTTCTACCGTTTTCAGTCTACTCAAACAGAGTAAAGCTGTAATTCAAGTTCGTAAGCAAACCAAACAAATTCACGCCAGTTATCTTTAAACCATGACATACGCACCTATTCTGTTATTCGTCTACAACCGTCCGGAACATACCCGACAGGTTGTTTCTTCTCTGCTACGCAACAAAGAAGCAGCAGACAGCCCTTTATTTATCTATGCCGACCAAAGCAAAAACCCTGAAAGTGATGCTGCTGTACAAGAGGTACGCCGATATATTCATAGCATCAGCGGATTTAAAACAATAACCATTATCGAACGTGAAACGAACTGGGGACTCGCACGCAACATCATCGATGGGGTAACAACACAAGTCAATCACTTCGGAAGGGTTATTGTACTGGAAGATGACTTGATAGTAGCTCCCTATTTTCTGAAATTTATGAATGATGCACTGGAGGTTTATAAGGACGAACAGCGGGTGGGACATATTCAGGCATGTGACTTTACAAAAGATACATCACTGCCCGATACTTTCCTTATCAAGTGGACAGGCAGCTGGGGATGGGCAACATGGAGCCGGGCATGGAAGTATTTCAACCCTGACGGCAAAGAACTGCTTGCACAACTGGAAGCACGTAACCTGACACGATACTTCGACTTTAACGGCAATTACCCTTTCACCCGAATGCTACGCCGGCAAATAGAAGGGAAAAATAACTCATGGGCTATTCGCTGGAACGCCAGCCTTTTTCTAGCTGATATCTTATCGTTGAATGTGGGGAAATCACTGATACAAAATACCGGATTCGACGGAAGTGGAACAAACTGTGGTGGAGGTGGCCTGTACGACTCCACTCTATGGCAACAACCTCTTCCTGTAACACTTATTTCCCCGACAGAAGAAAACCAGACAGCACGAAAGGTATTCGAAAGATACTATCACCGGACAAATTGTTTCTGGGCAAAAGCAATTCGACGTATCAAACGCACGTTAAAGGGAGATTTTGGCGCCTGATTCGGAAGAAAAAAAATAAAATGAATTACCTTTGCACAAAATTCAGGAAGCAATGAGAGTATTAATCATCAATACTTCCGAGCGAATCGGAGGGGCAGCGATAGCGGCAAATCGTTTAATGGAGGCACTCAAAGGCAAAGGTATAAAAGCCAAAATGCTGGTGCGCGACAAACAGACAGATCAGGTTACAGTCGTACCACTGAAAAAATCATGGAGACATATCTGGCAGTTTGTTTGGGAACGTGTAATTATCTGGAAAGCAAACCATTTCAAAAAGCACAACCTTTTTGCTGTTGATATTGCCAACATGGGAACAGATATCACTTCATTGCCGGAATTTCAGCAAGCCGATGTCATACATTTACATTGGATCAATCAAGGAATGCTTTCGCTGAAAGATATACAGAAAATCATTGATTCCGGAAAACCGGTCGTATGGACCATGCACGATATGTGGCCTATCACGGGCATCTGTCACCACGCACAAGACTGTACAAAGTATCAGACTCAGTGTCATACTTGTCCGTTGCTCTATAAAGGCTCCAAGCACGACCTCTCATATCAGGTTTTCCTGAAAAAACAGAAACTATACAAAAAAGCCAATATAACGTTCGTTGCTTGCAGCCAATGGCTCGAAGGACTTGCCAGACATAGTGTACTGGCTTTGGGACATTCGGTTACCAATATACCTAACCCCATTAATACCAACCTTTTCCGTCCGTTAAACAAAACACAGGTACGTAAGAACCTGAATTTACCGACTGACAAGAAACTGCTTTTGTTCAGCTCGATGAAAATAACTGACCCGAAGAAAGGTATAGATTATCTGGTAGAAGCATGCAAGCTGATCCAGCAACAGCATCCTGATTTCTGCAGTTCACTGGGAGTGGTAGTCGTCGGAAAAGAGTCACAACAATATGCCGATCTTTTTCCCTTCCCCATCTATTGCCTGAGTTATGTAGGAAACGAAAAAGAACTGGTAAACATTTACAATGCTGTCGATTTGTTCGTAACACCTTCGCTACAGGAAAATCTGCCTAATACGATTGTAGAAGCAATGTCGTGCGGCATCCCATGTGTAGGATTTAACATTGGCGGCATTCCGCAAATGATTGACCACCTGCACAACGGCTATGTAGCCCAATACAAATCATCAGAAGACCTCGCCAATGGTATATGCTGGTCGCTGAATGAAGGAGATTATGCAAGCCTCAGCGAAGAGGCACGGCGAAAGGCTGTAGATACATATTCAGAACAGATTGTCGCCATGAAATATATCAAGATTTACAACCATATTACAGGGGAAAATGCATAATATCACACATCTGCATCCGAAGTTTTCCATTATTACTGTAACCTATAATGCCGAAAACGTTCTGGAGGATACTATTCAAAGTGTCATAACCCAGACTTATAAAAATGTAGAATATATCATCGTAGACGGCAAATCGACCGACAAGACAATGGAAATAGTCGGCCGATACAAGGAACATATCCATACAGTTGTAAGCGAACGCGATAAAGGATTATATGATGCCATGAACAAAGGCATAGCCTTAGCCACGGGAGATTATGTATGTTTTCTGAATGCCGGCGATGAACTGCATGAAGATGATACCTTACAGTTGATGGTACATTCACTGGCAGGACTTAACGAACTGCCGGACGTAATATACGGAGAAACAGCCATCGTGGATGAAGAAGGACATTTCTTACGGATGCGGAGACTTTCTGCTCCTGAACAACTTACATGGAAAAGTTTCCGTGAAGGTATGCTGGTCTGTCATCAAGCTTTCTTTGCCCGTCGTGACCGCGCAGTGAAATACGATTTGCACTATCGTTTCTCTGCCGACTTCGACTGGTGCATCCGTATCATGAAACAAAGTAAGATACTTCATAATACTCACCTTACTTTAATAGACTACCTGAACGAAGGGATGACCACACGCAACCACAAGGCATCGCTGAAAGAACGCTTTCGCATTATGTGCAAACACTACGGATATGTATCAACTGTCATGAGACATCTATGGTTTGCATTGCGACTGATACTTCACAAATAATAACGATGTTTCTTTTGATGGTCCAGTAAAAAACACTACATTGCGATACAGAAACTATAAACTTATCGCAATAATGAAACAGCTTATCCTAATTTTGTTCTTTTTATGTACTATATGTACAGAACTATCCGCGCAGAAAAATATCACTAGCCTTAGTCCGACTATCAACATCAAAGGAGTAGTGAAAGAAGATATCAGAGAGATAAAAGCCGGCACTCCTTTTACTCTCCAGCGCTTTGTAAAACTGACACAATACCAACCAAGCGACCCCAATTACCGGCAAGCAGTTTTGATTGTCAACGGACAACAACAAGGTGTCGGCCTCAACGATATGTATAAGCTGGAGTTTACTCCTACCGATCCGAACACGTTCTGGCTGGCCGCACAAATCAACTCCAGACTGGTACAGTATTACGAAACCAAAGGACTTCAGGAAACCATGAGAAAAGAAATGGAAAATGAAGCCAACACCTATCTCGACGAGCTGGAAAAAGCAGGAATGATTTATGAGGACGCTGCCATGGAAGACTACGTACACTGCATCATGTTGAGTATGATTCCCAAAGAATTCATAGCCGAACGATATGGAATGCCTTATATACGTATACTGAAATCTCCCAATCCAGATATCTTAATGCTAAGCAATAATTGTATGCTGGTTTCAAGCGGATTGCTTACACTGCTCGATACGGAAGATGAATTATTTGGCATGCTTGCCAGAGAAACAGCACATTATGTTCTCGACCATGCTGTAATAACCGTCAACAAAAATATCAACCGCGCCAATCGGGCTGCCTTCTGGGGTGGTGTAGCCGATGTTGCAGGCCTGGCCATCGAAGCTGCGCTTTACAACAAATATGAAAACTATGTACCAGGAGCTATCTTTACAACCAATGCCATTGTACAGACACTGGTCAATTATGATATATACAACCGCATGGGACTGGATTATTCCAAACAACAGGAAAAGGAAGCAGACGACGTTGCTGTCCAGTTTATGCAATTCATGAAAAAAGATCCTTCCGCACTGATTTCAGCACAGAACAAAATCCTGCAATATTATCTGGAAATAAAGGATAAAAGCGTATTGGAAAAATACGGTATATATAGCAGTCTGGAAGAAAGACTTACCAGATTGCAGAAAAAATACCCACTAAAGGAAACGGGAAAAGATCCTATTTACCTGAAACGTACAAGCGGATTGATCAGCTTCTCTGCAGCCATGATGGAATACAATCGGGATTATATACAAGCCATGAAGTTAGCCCAGAAAAATATAAATAACAAGATGGCTTCATCCGATGACTATGTAGTCATGGCAAAGTGTATCATGAAACAAGATAACAGTGCAGAAAGCAACCTGAAAAGTTGGGAAATGCTGAAGAAAGCCGAATCACTGAGTGAGTTTTCTAATGTGAATATCTCAAAACAGAAGATTCTCTTATTGTTGCGCGATAATAAACAAAAAGATGCCGTTGCCGAAGTCAATCAATACATCCAAATGTTGAATGATATCAAACAGACTCCTCATAGCGAAACCGATGAACTATGGCTGGCAAAAGAATACCATTGGGCTACCACGTTGATGAAACAGTTATATATTCTGTAATCCCCTCAAAATAAAAGAATTACTACAAGAGAAAATTCATCAGCATAATAACAAGAAAATATCAGCATGTTTTCCTCCAAACATGCTGATATTTTTTTATTTTTTGTACAAATATTTTTCAGAAGAAAAGGAAGAGTTTTCAGAGAGCTCTTCGAGAGAAAATAATATGCCCTTTACTTCTTTATACAAACTCAATAGTATAAAAAGTAAAGGGCATATCTTATGTTAGTCTGACAAACATTTATATCAGACAAGAGGTATCATACTTATTCTTTTCTTCGCTTACGAAGTTGTAAGACAACAGCAATAACTGCTACAATAGCCAATATTCCCAAAGCAACAAAAGCAACAGTTTCGGTAACATGCAATGATTTCGGATCGAAAACAAAACGTACTGTATGTTTACCTGCCGGAACATTCATTGCACGAAGAATATAGTCGGCACGTCCATGAACCGTTTCCTTATCGTCTATGTAAGATTCCCAACCCGGATAATAGATTTCAGAAAATACTACTACTCCACCCTTCTGAGAATTAACTTCATAAACCAGTTCATTCGGTTCATAACTTTTCAGAACAACTGTACTCAAGCTGTCTTTTCCTGCTCCCGAATCTTTTACAGCTTCGGCAAAGCGTTTGTCTACTACAGCCACTTTGGCAGGATCAATCTGATGAATAGCCTCTATTTCTTCGTTGGCATTGTTCACATACTGAACCTTATCTACAAACCAAGCGTTACCCAAGGCATACGGATTGAATATAGGAGCTGTAGAACCACCCTGAAGCGGGAAAATAAAGTAACGGGTATTCAGCATGTTCAGCACAGGGAAATGAACGGGATCTACCTTTGTCATATCTCCACCTGCTGCCGGAAGTTCTTTAAACAAGGCAGTCATTTCACCCTGGATATGCTCTTCTATCATTTCCTGATAACGGCGCAACTTGGCTGCGTGATAACCTCCGATACTCTTATGCCAGTACGAAGTCTGGTTTTCATTAAATGTATTGCTAGCCAGATTCAGTACACGATAATCGAGTGTCTTGTCTTCCAGAATCTTCTTATCCGTTTCCGAAGGTTGCAAGAAAGGCTGCATCTCTGTTCCTTTAGCCACAAACTGTTCGTCGTACAAATAACGTTTATTCACGCTCCACATATCTACCAGACACAATATAGTCAGCGTAGCGACAAGCAACCCGGCTTTCAGTTTTCCGGCACAATAAGCCCAAAGTAATGCCACACCAATCAATATGATAACAAAACTTCTCCAAGCATCCGACGTAAAGATAGCTACACGCATATCTTCCAGATTCATCAGAATCGGAGCAAGCTGTTCTGCTGGAATAGCGTTTTGCAAAGCGCTCATTTCCATGCTCGAAACATACGACGGGAAGAATACACGCGGAGCAACAGCAAACAACAAGGCCAGTCCGCCTGTCAGTCCCAGACTGATATAAAAAGCTTTTGCTTTTTCTTTCAATACAGAAGGATGTTCAATCACTTCCTTCAATGCCATGATAGCCAACAACGGAATGGTAAATTCTGCTATTACAAGAATAGATGATACAGCACGGAACTTATTGTACATCGGGATATAATCGATAAAGAAATCGGTCAGTCCCATGAAATTCTTTCCCCACGACAGTAAAATAGAGAACAGTGTACCGCCCAGCAAAGCCCATTTCATCGGACCTTTTACTATAAAACAGCCCAAAATAAACAGGAACATTACGAAAGCTCCCACATATACCGGTCCCGAAGTTCCAGGCTGTTCACCCCAGTACTGCCCTATCTGACTGTACAGTCCCATGTATGTCGGATCTGCTTTCTTCATAGCCGTTTCATTCTGTGAAAGAGGAACAGATGCCCCACCCTTTACATTAGGAACAAGCAATGAAAAAGTTTCTCCTATACCATAGCTCCACTGAGTAATATAATCACGCTCCAGTCCACTTCCGGTCTGATTGGCAGAGTGTTCTTTTACCAGTTCACTCTTTCCGCGCATACTTTCCTTACTGTACTGATATGTATGATATATATTCGACAGATTCACACATATTCCCAATATTCCGGCAACAATCAATACTCCAGTCGATTTCAAGAATTGCGGAAAACGTTTCTCCTTCCATGCCGAAACACCATAGGCTATTGCAATAAACAGCATGACAAAAAGGAAATAGTAAGTCATCTGCACATGGTTTGACACGATTTGTAAAGCAACAAACAATGCAGTCAGCAAACCACCCCACAAATATTTTCCTCTATATATCAAAACCATACCTGCGATAGTAGGCGGTATATAAGCAAGCGTTACAAACTTCCAGATATGTCCGGCAGCAATAATAATAAAGAAATAAGAAGAAAAAGCCCAGATAATAGCTCCCAGAGCAGATAGCCAGACTTTAAAATTGAATGCACGAAGCAGGATGTAAAAACCCAGCAGCATGATAAAAATATATCCGGCATAGGTAGGAAGAAACAGCCGGTAGATTTCCTGAACAAAGTTCAATGTACGACTCGACTCATATCCCGGAGCCAGCTGATAAGTCGGCATACCGCTAAACAATGAGTTTGTCCATCGGGTAGCCTTACCATGCTTTTCATAGTATTCCTGATGTTCTCTTCCCGCTCCGATACCTGCTACAGCATCATGTTGTGCCAGGATACGTCCCTCGGTAATAGCCGGAAAGAAATAGGCAACTGATATAATTGCAAAGAGTACAATCGCCACAATATCAGGGACAAGTTTCTTTAATTGATTCATACAGAAATAGTTTATTAATTAATGTTTTCAGGCAGCAAAGATAACACAATAGTCCATGAAAAATAGTAACTTTGCCATCGAAAATCATAAAAATAATATGAAAATAGGAATCATAACCGCCATGTCTTCAGAGCAGAAGCAACTGGCAAACCAACTGAGAGACAAGACAGAATGTACCAAAGGTCCCTTTAACTACATTGAAGGAACAATCAAGAACAATACAATCATACTGATGCAATGCGGTATCGGTAAAGTAAATGCTGCTGCCGGAGCTGTAGAGCTTATCCGTAATTTTGAACCTGACTGCATTATCAGTACAGGAGTAGCCGGAGGCATTGATTCTTGCCTTAAAGTCATGGATGTAGTAGCAAGCCGACAGATTGTGTATCACGATGTATGGTGTGGCGAAGGAAATGCTTACGGACAAATTCAAGGACTTCCGACTTTTTTCGACGGTAATGAGACACTTTACAACTGTGCTTTGTCGCTCGATACAGAAACTGCCATCCACGGTGGACTAATCTGTAGCGGTGATAAGTTCATTACAGATCGCAGTGAACTGGAAACAATCAAGGGAAACTTCCCCGAAGGTCTTGCAGTAGACATGGAATCCGCTGCGATTGCCCAAGTTTGCTACCTGTACAAAGTACCTTTCATTAGCTTCCGCATTATCAGTGACACTCCGGGAGCAGACAAACATTTCGAACAGTACCAGAACTTCTGGGGCGAAATGGCCGACCGTTCATTCCATGTTACTGAAACATTCTTAAAGGCTTTGCCAAACAAATTATAATAAAAGACAAGAAGATTATGAAGAAAATCCCAAGTTTTACTGTCGATCATATCCGTCTGTTACGCGGTATTTATGTATCACGCAAAGATACGGTAGGAAACGAAATCGTAACAACATTCGATATCCGTATGAAGGAGCCGAACCGTGAGCCTTGCCTCAGTCCATCGGCCATCCATACCATGGAACATCTGGCTGCAACTTTCCTGCGCAATCATCCTGTATGGGCCGACAAAATTATCTACTGGGGCCCGATGGGTTGCCTTACCGGCAACTATCTGGTTGTAAAAGGTGATCTTGAATCGAAAGATATCCTTCCATTGATGCAGGAAACCTTCCGCTTCATTGCCGGTTATGAAGGTGATGTACCCGGAGCCAGTGCTAAAGATTGTGGCAACTATCTGATGATGAATCTTCCGATGGCCCGCTGGGAAGCTGCAAAATATCTTCACGAAGTATTAGAGAATATTACCGAAGCACAACTTCAGTATCCGGAATAAAATAGATAATAAAAAAAGAAACTCCCTTATATTTGATTGTATATTATCATTAATAATCAAATATAAGGGAGTTTTTAGTTACCTAATTAAGAAGAAACTCAAATTAGGTAACTAGAAGGTTTAATTAGCCCACCAGCGCGGATCTCCAGCAACACCTTCACCGTCAAATTTCAGTTCTGGTTTAAAACGGAAATCACCATTGGTAGGATCGATAAACAGATCATCGCTTGTGTATTCCAAACTAATGGCATCATTAAATTCTCTACTATCAATTACCATATCAGATGTCACATAACAACCAGCATAACTTAGCCAACCGGAATAATCACTATTACCTGAATTAACTTTACTTCCTCCATTAGGACCAGAGAAAATACAATTAGTGATAGTAATCATCTTAGGTTGCTTATCTAAACGGAACATCTTAGGAATACCTGTTTCATTATTATAGAAGGTACAGTTAGAGAACTCAAATTCAGATAAAGCTACACGCAGGTCAATAATCTGATCGCCGATTTCCCATAATGTACAGTCTGTTATAGAAATGGAATTTAACGTTCCAGCTTTCCCTATATTCAATAAACCATATCCACTTAAACCAATATTCTTTAATATACAATTATCAATATTTATACTTTCAGCCATTGCGTCATTAGAATTCATTCGAATAATGCTACGAGGAACTTCACGAACTGTACATCCAGTAAAACTGATATTCGTAAAGCAATTACCATTACCTATTTCGATAAGGAATTGTGATCCTCCATTACTTAATACATCCATATACTGAACATAGAAGTTACCCATTGGAGCAGAGAAAGTAAACTTACTCATTTCCAAAACAGGATTTATTCCATTCACAATATTACCTGATAAATAAATATTCTTGATTCCTTCAGGAATAATTATTTCATCAGCCTTGTAAACCAACCCTCCCTCAAAAGCAAGAGTCACATCTACAGGTGCTTCAACTGTACCAGCAACGTTAGCTAAAACTATATTAATATCATCTTGAGGAGTGACATTAATCAAGGTTGAAGTAGATGAACCTAAAGTTCGGAAAGTATACGTGCCTCGTAAGATTCCATCATTTAATATTTGAGCAATATAATTAGTTCCAATTTGCAAATCAGAGATAACTAATTGCCCATTCTGTAATTCGGTATCTGTCAATTGATGATCTTCAATCCAAAGAGTATCCGTATCAAGCTCAGGTTCATCATTTTGTATTAATTGGCCATACTTAATATTTGTTGCTTCCTTTTCAATATCCCACTGCAATGTAGCACTAGTAATTCCTGGAACAACCTTAGTAAAGATTTGCTCAGCAGGTGTATCAAAGCAAAGAGCTGTCCATCCAGACTCTTTACCAGTAAGATCATCCACACCTTTCACTCTAATTGAATAACGGCTAGTACCATGAAGATCTTCAAATAATAAACGATATTCGGTAGCTGTTACTGTACTTTCCTCTTTATAAGCGGTCAGTGTATCAACTAATGCCGTTTCAGTACGTACAATATTATTAAAAAGAAGGCTGTCTCCCTCACTAAATTCAAATATATATTTGGTAGCATCTATAACCCCTGTAAAACTAACAATTACAGATGTAGGTCTTTCCTCCACTATATCAAAATGAATCGGACGATACATATTATCATAATTCGGGTCATATCCCCAGTTATTAGGGTCTTCACAAGAAACAATCAAAAGATTGAGTAGTCCCAATAAAATCAATAACCTATTTAGTTTCATAATTCTCAATTTTAATAAAACAAGTATCAATATCCATACGAATTGGACAAATATCCATTCGATTTATAAACATCTTCATAATAAATAGGATAAAGATGGCGATAATTACATTTGCCATTTCCCATCTGGCTTATATTCTTTAAAATATAATCTTGAATCTGTGCTCCCCATTGTAGTTCTTGTAACAATCCAGTATAATCATAGGATGCACGTAATCCAGATGCACAAGCACACACTTTAGCTGAGTTCTGAATTAAAGTTTTTGCTGCACTCTCATCTTTGCGTTCCCAATAGTTTCCGGGGAACCAGCGTATTTCTCGATAAATCTTAGGATTCGGATTGGCATTTCGATTCATATAGAAATTAACAGAAGACCAGTCAATAAACTCACCATTTAAATTGCTTCCTTCATAAGTATAATATAATACTTGCGGAAAATCGCTTGGATTATAAGTTTTATCAAAAATCTGCACGGTCTTTGTACCATCCATCATATATAGCATAGCCTTCTTCATATCTTCGATTTTACTATCCAATAATCCCCAACGTACTAAATCTAATTTACGGATACCTTCACCTCCAAATTCCCAAGCACGTTCATTAACTATGGCTTCAAAGAAATCTGAATCATATGATGAAACTTGTGGAGAATCAGCTCCAAATGCACGTTGACGTACAGCTTCCAAAGCCTGACGAGGACTGATTCCGGCTACTGAATTTATCATATCGGCACTACCATTCAATGCATAACCAGCTTCCGCAAACATTAACAGCACATCAGAATAGCGCATAATAATCCAATTTATACCGGTCGGAGTTCGACTAGTTGCAGTAGCTGCAATACTGCGGTAAGTGTCAGAAGTCCACCAAAAACTCCATTTACCTAAACGAACATTCATTATATCATTATTCATTATTTCACGGTTGCCACCATCCACATCCGAATCTTTTTTATAAGTAGGCCAATAACATGCATAGTCACGACGCTTATCAGCTCTATCGAATGAATAGAAATAATAAGCATTCGTACTTACATAAGTACCACCGAATCCACGTTGTCCATAACCTATATTTCCATCCATGGCACGTCCCATCAATGTTCCTATATCCCCACTATATCCAACACCATTAGCAACTTCAAATAAGTTCTCGTTATATGCATTATAACCTAACCCACAAACTGTTTTCCATATATCTCCATAATCGGGGTCCAGTGCATGAGGATTCTCTGGATCTGCAATTAACTCTGCACATTGCTGCTCAGCAATTTCATAATAATCACGCCAATTTTTAGGACGTCCTACATAAAAACCGTTTGTTTCTTCCATCCCAGGATTACCTTCAATATTAGGATAATGTTCTACATTCGTATCATCAAAAGCATTTCCATCACGTACAGACCAACCACCTGCAAACAAAGCAATACGTGCCAATAAACCTTTTGCAAAACCTTTAGTTACACGTTCACTATTATAATCTGAAGTTCCCATCCAAGGCAAATAGTTTATCGCTTCTTTCATATCTTTTATTATACAAGAATAGATACTGTCACGATCAGTCTTTCCCATATACACATTCGAAAGATCAGAATTAGACATACCTTCTTTATAAGGAACATCTCCATAGCGACGTACCAATTCAAAATAAGCTAATGAACGCAGCACCAAGGCCTCACCTAAATATCCCTGTAAAGTCTTAGATTCAGATAACTTAGTAGATTTACGTAAACCATCAACTGTAGTACTTGCTAATTCTGCCATTTTAAAAATACCTTCCCATTTTGTATTTTCCAAATACCAATTACACCAATAATTAGCAATACCATTATCTGCCCCTGCAGTAGAAGGATCATTTTGATAGCCACTAGCCAATTCTATATCAGAGACACCTTGCCAATTGACAGACATTTTTTGTCCGTACACATAAGTATCACACAGTTGAGAATAAATACCCATTATAGCTGACCGTGTCATACCCTCATTCTCATAAATAACCTCTCCTGTCTGTTCCGACAAAGATTCTGTATCTAGGAAATCACTACATGAAGCCATACACAGGCATCCAAATAGTAATATTATTGATTTATATTTTTTCATTATTCTATTTTATTTAAAATGTTACATTTACTCCTACTATATAAGAACGTGATTTGGGATAAGCTGAATAATCAAATCCCATAACCATCTTATTAGAACTTGTATTCACTTCCGGATCTTGTCCACTGTATCCTGTAATACACAACAAATTACTACCTGTAGCATACAATCGTAAATTACGTACTCCAAACTTTCGAGTTAAATTTTGAGGAAGCGTATAACCAAGTGTTAATGTTCCTAGACGCAAGAAAGAACCATCTTCTATTGCCCAATCTGTCATAACAGAATTATTCATCAAAGGATGCCAGATTGTAGCATTTGCATTAAGTTCTTGTAAACGAACAGGATCTGCATGTGCACCATAATAGATATTATATCCAGTTTCCGGATCAATTGTAGTAAAACGATTTGCCAGACTCATTTCCGAACTCATATTTTGATAACGCTTTGAACCAACAAACGAGGTGTAATCTATTTTATTAGCATTGAACACATCATTTCCATAAGACCAGTTAAATAAAGCAGTGAGGTCAAATCCCTTCCATCCTGCTGAAATACCAAAACCTCCAGTATGTTTAGGTAATGCATGACCTATTACCTGACGATCGTTATCTGCATCAAGATGCCCATCTCCATTTAAGTCTTTTAATTTCAAATGACCTGGACCAAAATACTGACCACTATTAGTTAACAGCTCTTCTGTCACATCGGGCACTCCTTCTTTTAAAACCCAACGCTGAGTTGTTTCGTCAAAATTAAAATCATCAAAAGTATACATACCGTCACAAACATAGCCATACATCAAACCAACTTCCTGTCCAACAAATACACGATAATTATCACTACCAACTTCTACTTTATCACCATTAATAATCATTTCAGTATCCTCTGAGCCATAAAGCGCATCTACTCTATTTTTATTGAAAGCTATATTAAAATTAAAATCTAAAAAGAAATCTTTCTTATTTATTAAATTGGCATTCAATGAAAGTTCGACACCACGGTTTGTAGTCTGTCCTAAATTCTGATATTGAGTTCGATAACCAGAAACAGAAGGCAGCTGTATCTCCATGATCAAATCCTTTGTTACATCATTATAAAAATCGAAAGTAACATTTAATCTATTCCAAAAAGTCATATCCAATCCAAGATTGGTAGAATACTTTGACTCCCAGGTTAAATTTTCGTTACGCAAACGAGTTGATGGCTGCAAGCTGCTTTGTCCTATTTCATTCTGATAATAAAGATTCTTTGTATTAGTTACAGGGCTATAAGTCTGACGCCAATAAGATCCTACACGAGCATTACCAGACTTACCATAACTAGCACGCAATTTTAAGTTATTAAACCAGTTCCGAACAGAATCCATAAACTTCTCGTCACTAATTCGCCATGCTAACGAACCAGCAGGAAAAATTCCCCATTTATTACCTGGAGCAAAAACATTTGTACCATCCGAACGTAATGTAAAAGTCAAATAATAGCGGTCATTAAAAATGTAATTTAAACGTCCAAAATAAGACATGCTACGACTAGGTTCCTCAATAGTAGTATAAGTCGGTTCAGAAGTACCGTTATTCCACATTGCTAGAATATTATCTACTGTATAATCTGCAGGATAATAATCTGCATTTATTTCCATTTCATCACGTTGAGAATGTTTAGCTTCCCAACCTGCCATAATATCAAATCTATGTTTCTTCTGAATATCAAATTTATAATTCAATACAGTACGTAATGTCCAGTTATTTCCATTCCAATACTGACGTCGAGCAACAGGCTGTCCTGCCTTACTATTAGCTTCACCTGTATTTGCTAACCAAATATTATCCGTACGATCATAAGAATAACCATATGTACCTTCTGCACGCCACTCCAAACCTTTGATAATATTCCAAATTAAAGCTACATTATAGTTATTGTTAAACTTAGTCTGTTTTTTATACTCATTTGTAATATTAAACATCGGATCATTCAAGTTACTAATATTTTCTATCAGTATTTCATCATCACCAGCCAAATCCTCATCCGAGAGGTCTGTCAATGTTCCGATATTAGGATATTTAATCGCATCACGAAGTTTTGAGCCGCTAGATACACTTGGGCCATCAACCACTCTATTGGTCATTTTTGCATTAAAGTCTAAGCGTAATTTATCTCCAAACTTTTTAGTCAACTTTAAATTCAAATTATCACGTTTAAAATTAGAAACAGACATTATATAGCTTTCATCATCATGCGTATAGCTTAGACTATAGATCAAATCTTTACTACCTCCACTGATATTCAAATTGTAATTCTGCTTAATACCTGTATTTCCGAATAACATATCCTGCCAATTCGTTCCAACACGAGCCTTATAATTATTAATATCTTCCCAACGACCAAATTTGTCAAAGAAACCTGCATTATCAGAAGAATCCAATTCACGCTGTAAATACACATATTCATAAGGAGAAAGCACTTCCGTCTGATTATACATCCGGCTAAAGCCAACCGAAGCGTTAAACGAAACTTCTGTACGTCCAGTACGTCCACTCTTAGTTGTTACCAAAATAACTCCATTAGCACCTTTCGCACCATAAATTGCCGTAGAGGAAGCATCCTTTAATACATCAATACTTTCAATATCTGTAGGTGGTATATCATCAATACCACTAACTTCAAATCCATCTACTATAAAGAGCGGCTCATTACTTTGAGTAATAGAACCACCACCACGTACACGAATACTGACAGAAGCATCAGGAGAACCTTCGGAGGTAATTACGCTAACACCAGCCAAACGACCTGTAAGTGCACTTGAAGCAGAAGTCACAGGAATATTCTTCAATGTATTTTCACCTACAGAAGATATAGCTCCCGTCAAATCACGTTTACGAGCATTACCATAACCAACGGAAACAACCACTACCTCATCAAGCAACTGAGATTCATCCTCCATCTTAACCTTCAAAAGTTTACCAGGCTGAGATACAACTTCTTGAGGTTTCATTCCAATATAGGTAATAACAAGTACCTTTTTCTTCTCAGAAACCGTAATAGAAAACTTTCCATCCAGATCCGTAACTACACCATTTGTTTTATTGCCCTTTTCAATGACAGTAGCACCAATAATAGGTTCACCGTTTGAGTCTGTTACGATTCCTTCCACAGTAATACGCTGGGCTAGAGCCTCTATCGGTATCATAAAACATAACACCCATAAAAAAAATAGCCAGCTTCTTTTCACTTCCTTTTTCATGATAGTATTATTTTAGTTCAACAAAATCAATTGGATAAAACCACTATAACAAATTGATATAATATAAATATGGAAAATATTTCTCCTCAATAATTGAGATATATTAAAATCAATAAGCTATAAGGTTTTAAGTTCTTTTCGTTTTTGCAAACAAATTTAAGCTAGCACATTTTTTATAAAGTGAACTATTTATTCTTTTTTGTATACAATTTGGGATATAAAAAATGTAATTCTATAGGAATCAATGAGTTTAAATAATTCAACAAATTTACAAGAAGGTTAGCAAGGTAAAAATTGGTTCATCAATAAAAGCTCGGTTAATTTTTTCTTTAACAACAAAACACAAATCGAGCCGTCCTTCTTTCGAAGAGGCGGCTCGATTTGTGTTTTGTTGCAGCAAGTAATGAATTACTTACGCAGACCGAGTTCCTTAACAATAGCACGGTATCTTTCGATATCGCGGTTCTTCAAGTAAGTCAGCAAAGAACGACGCTTACCTACCAGTGTTGTCAGAGCTCTTTCAGTGCTATAATCTTTTCTGTTGAGCTTCATGTGCTCAGTCAGGTGAGAAATACGGTATGAAAACAATGCAATCTGTGCTTCAGGTGAGCCAGTATCAGTGTTAGACTTTCCGTACTTTTCAAAGATTTCTTGTTTTTTAGCTGCGTCTAAATACATAATTTTGACTATTTTTTAATATACTAAATTGATTTGCGGGTGCAAAGATAGTGATAATCTTCCGTTATACAACATTTTTCTTCTTTTTTATACACAAAAAATGAAAGAAACATGCAGATTTTCATTATATTTAAAGCTTTGAAAATACAAACAATCCAAAAACACAATAAAACCGTATTATGAAAACTACTTATTTCATCAAGACACTGCTGCTCACTTGCTGTCTTATTCCGGCTATCATGCTTGCCGAAAATGTATCAGTCACCCAATTAAAGACAGAACAGCTTAGCAATCCGATGGGAATTGATACTGCCAGTCCACGCCTAGGATGGCAACTGGAATCGGACAAACAAAATGTGATGCAAACAGCCTATCATATTCTGGTAGCTTCTTCGCCCGAGCTCCTAGCACAAGACAAAGGCGACATATGGGATTCTGGAAAAGTTCAGTCATCCAGTTCTCAGTGGATTCAGTATGCAGGAAAACCATTAAAGAGCAATGATTTATGCTACTGGAAAGTAAAGAGTTACACTACTGTAGGAGAAAGTGAATGGAGCCAGCCTGCAACATGGAGCATCGGATTATTAGGGGAAGTAAAATGGAAAGGCCGGTGGATAGGACTGGACAAAGTTTTCCCATGGGAAAAAGAAACAGCCCACAGCCGCCTCAACGCACGCTATTTACGCAAAGAGTTTTCCATCAGTAAACCGATAAAGAGAGCTACTGTATTTATTTGCGGACTCGGACTCTACGAACTTTTTATCAATGGTCAGCATATAGGCAATCAAGTCTTGACACCTGCACCCACTGACTATCGGAAAACGGTGTTATATAATACATTCGATGTTACTTCCCTGCTGACAACCAATAACGCCATAGGAGTTACATTAGGCAATGGACGTTATTACACCATGCAACAAAAATACAAATCATATAAGATTGTCAATTTCGGTTATCCCAAACTACGCCTCAACCTGCTTATAGAATATACTGATGGCAGCAAAGAAACAATTGCAACTGATACCAGCTGGCGCATTACAGCCAATGGTCCCATACGCAGCAATAACGAATATGATGGAGAAATTTACGATGCACGCTATGAATTAGGCGACTGGACAAAACCCGGTTACGATGACAGTCAGTGGCTCGAAGCCGAACGAGTAGGTATGCCAGGAGGTACTCCCCGCTCTCAAATGAGTCCCCCAATGACTATCGTACAAACAATTAAGCCCATCAAAATCTCTCCTCTAGGAGATAAATATATACTCGATTTAGGACAAAACATCGCCGGATGGATTCGTATGAAAATAAAGGGAAATGCGGGCGATACAATCCGACTGCGTTTTTCTGAAACGCTCTCCGCTAACGGCGAACTGTACCGGGATAATTTCCGACATGCGGAATCTACCGACTATTATATATGTAACGGAAAAGAGAATGGGGCGACATGGGCTCCACGATTTGTTTATCACGGATTCCGTTTTGTAGAAATCAGTGGCTACAAAAATGCTAAACTGTCTGATTTCACGGGAGAAGTTGTCAGTGATAACCTGGAACCAATCGGAACATTCGAATGTTCTGATACCACATTAAACCGCATTCACCAAAATGCATGGTGGGGAATACTCGATAATTATAAAGGTATGCCGGTAGACTGTCCTCAGCGTGACGAACGTCAACCTTGGCTCGGCGACCGTACAATGGGCTGCTGGGGAGAAAGCTTTTTATTCGATAACAACACATTATATAGTAAATGGACACGCGACATCTGTGAGGCCCAACGCGAAGATGGCTGCATTCCCGATGTGGCCCCAGCCTTCTGGATGTACTACAGCGACAATGTTACATGGCCGGCAGCTTTACCTTTTGCCTGCGACATGCTGTATACACAGTTTGGAAACCGTGAACCCATAGAACGCTGTTATCCTTACATTCGTAAGTGGATGTTACATCTCCATAAAGAATATCTAAAAGACGGATTAATAACCAAAGACAGATACGGTGACTGGTGTGTTCCACCAGAAGCTCTGGAACTGATTCATAGCAAAGATTCTGCACGTATAACCGACGGAGCCCTAATATCTACAGCATATTACATTAAGCTTCTTGATATGATGAGCCGTTTTGCATCCCTCCAAAATCTTGAAGAGGATAGAAAGCAATGGCAAGCATGGGCAAAAGAAATGAAAGATGCTTTCAATAAAAAATACCTGCATATCGAACGCGGGACTTCACAAAAACCCGGTAACCCACTCTATCCGGATAGCATCCGCTACAGTAATAATACTGTCACAGCCAATCTGTTGCCTTTGGCATTCGATATCGTACCAGCAGATTGCCAGAAAGATGTTACAGGCCAAATCATAGCCAATACCATTCTCCGAAACGGAGGTCATATAGGTTGCGGAGTCATAGGAGTACAATGGCTCTTGCGTGAACTCTCCCGAAGAGGTTTTTCCGATGTAGCATTCTTACTTGCATCAAACAAAACCTACCCTTCCTGGGGATATATGGCTCAGCAAGGAGCTACTACAATATGGGAATTATGGAATGGCAATACCGCTAACCCAGCAATGAATAGCGGAAATCATGTTATGCTGCTGGGCGACTTACTGCCATGGTGTTATGAAAACGCAGCTGGAATACGTAGTGACCGTGAAAAGACAGGATTCAAACACATTATATTAAAACCTGATTTCAGCATCCAGAACTTATTCTGGGTAAACGCCTCTTATCGTTCATTGTATGGCAAAATAGAAAGCCGTTGGAAAAAGACACTGACTCATGTAGAGTGGGACATCACCATCCCGTGCAATACCACAGCAGAAGTCCATTTTCCTGATGACAGCATACAGCAAATAGGATCAGGAAAATATCATTATGCAGTAGAAATACCCGCTATTCATCCTGCTGTTATTCAAAATGAATTTCTATACGAAAAGGCTCCTTTCCCCGAATGTCATGCCTCTACGATTGTAGAACTCGACAATGGCGATTTGGTAACTGCTTTCTTCGGTGGCACAAAAGAACGCAATCCCGATGTATGTATCTGGGTATGCCGTAAATCTCATGACAGCAATACATGGACTGCACCGATAAAAGCAGCCGACGGTGTGTTCGATTTAGACGATCCTGATGCAGCCATAGCCGGTGTAACCGCCGACATAAAAGATCATCGTAAAGCTTGTTGGAACCCAGTCCTGTTTCAAGTTCCGGGAGGCGACCTGCTACTTTTCTTCAAAATAGGATTAAACGTTCCCGACTGGACGGGCTGGTTGGTACGTTCAAAGGATGGAGGAAAAACCTGGAGCAAACGTGAACCGCTTCCCAAAGGCTTTTTAGGTCCCATTAAAAATAAACCTGAATTCATAAACGGAAGAATCATTTGTCCGTCAAGCACGGAAGGAAATGCCGGCTGGCGCATACATATGGAATATTCTGACGACATGGGAAAGACATGGAAAACAACAGGTCCGATAGATACAGAACAAGAGTTTCTCAGCCAGCATCAAGGTATTGGAGCTGATGACTCCTTGAAACGTCCCATACAAGTTATCCAGCCCAGTATACTCAAACATAAGGATGGAACGCTGCAAGTAATCTGCCGTACACGAAACTCCCATCTGGCAACCTCATGGAGCAAAGATAATGGAACAACCTGGAGTAAAGTGACTCTGATCGACGAACTTCCCAACAATAACTCCGGAACCGATGCTGTTACATTGAAAGATGGAAGACATGTATTAGTCTACAATAACTCCAAGCCACAGCTTCGTGCAAAAAAAGCAGTGCGTACTCCACTCAACCTTGCTTTATCCGAGGATGGTATTCACTGGAAACCTGTACTTATTTTGGAAGATTCTCCGATACGTGAATACTCCTATCCTGCAATCATACAAGGAAAAGATGGAAAACTACATATCACCTTTACCTGGCGCAGAGAACTTATAAAATATATGAAAATAGACTTAGACAAACTCTAAAGACACAGTTTATTACGCTCATATCAGAATAAATAAAAACTTCTGTATCTTTACGTTTTTGCGTTCAATAAAAAAGTAGTAAATTTGCAACCAAATTATAGGTATAGTATGCAAGATATTAGAAACATTGCCATTATTGCCCACGTAGACCACGGAAAGACTACACTGGTGGACAAAATGATGCTGGCGGGACACTTATTCCGCAATGACCAAACCAATGGCGAATTGGTACTGGATAACAATGATCTGGAACGTGAAAGAGGTATAACTATCCTTTCTAAAAACGTATCCATCAATTACAACGGTACAAAAATCAACATTATCGATACTCCGGGACACGCCGACTTCGGTGGAGAAGTAGAACGAGTTTTGAACATGGCAGACGGATGCATCCTGCTGGTTGATGCGTTCGAAGGTCCGATGCCACAGACACGCTTTGTATTGCAAAAGGCTTTACAGATCGGATTGAAACCTATTGTTGTTGTCAACAAGGTAGATAAGCCAAACTGCCGTCCGGAAGAAGTTTACGAAATGGTATTCGACCTGATGTTCAGCCTCAACGCTACAGAAGACCAGCTTGACTTCCCTGTTCTTTACGGTTCTGCAAAGAATAACTGGATGGGCGAAGACTGGAAAACTCCTACCGGCACTATTACTCCATTATTGGATGCTATCGTTAAATATATACCGGCTCCTCATCAATTGGATGGTACTCCGCAGATGCTGATTACCTCTCTTGATTATTCTTCATATACCGGACGTATAGCCGTAGGTCGTGTACATCGCGGAACACTTCGCGAAGGCATGAATATCACATTGGCTAAACGTGACGGAACAATGGTGAAATCTAAGATCAAGGAAGTTCACACTTTCGAAGGATTGGGCCGCAAAAAGGTAGAATCAGTTTCTTCAGGTGATATCTGTGCACTTATCGGTATAGAAGGATTCGAAATCGGTGATACTATCTGCGATTTTGAAAATCCGGAACCACTGCCACCTATTGCTATCGATGAACCGACCATGAGTATGCTGTTCACTATCAACGATTCTCCGTTCTTTGGTAAGGAAGGTAAGTTTGTTACTTCACGTCACATCCACGACCGCCTGATGAAAGAGCTTGACAAGAACTTGGCATTACGTGTACGCAAGACAGAAAATGAAGATGGAAAATGGATTGTTTCCGGACGTGGTGTATTGCACTTGTCTGTATTGATTGAAACCATGCGCCGCGAAGGATACGAACTTCAGGTAGGACAGCCTCAGGTTATCTTCAAAGAAATAGACGGTGTAAAATGCGAACCGATTGAAGAACTGACCATCAGCGTACCCGAAGAGTTTGCCAGCAAGATGATTGATATGGTAACACGTCGTAAAGGTGAAATGGTTTCTATGGAAACTCAGGGTGACCGCGTAAACATCGAATTCGACATGCCTTCACGTGGTATCATCGGTCTGCGTACCAATGTACTGACAGCTTCACAGGGAGAAGCTATCATGGCTCACCGCTTTAAAGAATATCAGCCATATAAGGGTGAAATTCCTCGCCGTACTAATGGTTCTATGATTGCAATGGAAAGCGGAACAGCGTTTGCTTATGCTATCGACAAGCTGCAAGACCGTGGAAAATTCTTTATTTACCCGCAGGATGAAGTATATGCTGGTCAGGTAGTAGGAGAACATGTTCACGAAAACGACCTTGTCATCAACGTTACCAAATCGAAGAAGTTGACAAACATGCGTGCTTCCGGATCGGATGATAAAGCTCGTATCATTCCTCCGGTAATCTTCTCACTGGAAGAAGCTTTGGAATACATCAAAGAAGACGAATATGTAGAAGTAACTCCAAAGAGCATGCGTATGCGTAAAGTCATTCTGGATGAAACAGAACGTAAGCGCGCAAATAAGAACTGATAAAGAATACAGAATAAAAGCTAAATCTCAACTTCAGAAAATAAACTTTTAATCTGATTTTAGATTTAGCTATATATAAAACAGCCCTGTCATTCACTTTAAAAGCTGAATCTGACAGGGCTGTTTTATATATAGCTAACTATTAAAACCTTTCGTCCATTAAAAGAAGGAGAGTTTCACTCCATTCTTTTTCAGAATAGAGCAACAACCATAAGCAATAATTATAGAAAATTATTAGATGCTTTTACTCTTTGCAGAGTTTGGCACAAAGCAAAATTACTCTCTGTAAACCAGATTATTCGAGTTCATACGTTGCATATACTGCTGGATAAACGATTTCACTTGTGTTTCCATAGCCCGAAGTGTGTCCTGAGGCATGGTATCCTTCACATCATCTTTCAGTAAACGGTCGGTACGGTAACGATAAGCTTTCAGCACTTTCTCTCCATCGAACTGAATCATATAATCTCCCTTTACAAACTGATAGACATTTGTACCCATTACATTATTCACTGAGAATTTCTCAGCAGCCGGAGTCTGGAGTGCATCCTGTCCGAAACTGATATATGGACGATCATAACCCAGCAATCCCAGTACAGTCGGCATAATATCTATCTGCTCGACAATCTTGTCCTCCATACCGCGAAGTTCCGGCATACCGGGAGCATAAAACAAAATAGGAACACTATACAGCCCCAAGTCGGTCATATACTCTGGATATGTACCAAAGCTGGTATGATCGGCAGTTATCACAAACAATGTATTATTGAACCAAGGCTGACGGGAAGCTTTCTCAAAAAAGAGCTGCAAGGCATGATCCGTGTAACCTATACAACGCTGAAGCGGAGTTGGTCCGTCTGGAAACTTTCCTTCATAACGTGCTGGTATTGCAAACGGATGATGTGAACTTGCCGTAAATACGGAAGTAACAAACGGCTGCTTAAATTCTGTCATCTTATCACAATAGTATTGCAGAAACTCTTCGTCCCAGATAGCCCATGTACCGTCGAAATCATCATCACCGTGATAGCGAGGATCTTCATTATACTCCGTACGTCCGTAATAATCAGTAAATCCTACTGAACGGGCAAAGGCCTGAAATCCCATCGAACCGTTCATAGCCCCATGGAAGAAAGCCGAATAATATCCTTTGTTCTTAGTCAGCTCACCTGCAATGCTGGATACATCGTTCAGCGAAGCTGGTGTAAGGAAGAACGGCTCAACAAAACTCGGTATGGACGACAAGACCGAAGGCATTCCCTCGATACTCTTTCGCCCGTTGGCATAAGTATATGTAAAGCTCAGACTCTTTGTCAACAGTGAATCGATAAATGGTGTATAACCCTTATATGTCCCGTTCTCCAAATCAGGATTCAGCTTGCCTACAAATTCTTTCGTAAAGCTTTCCCAAATAATCACAACCACATTCATCGGCTTGAACTGTACTGAATCGGCAGGAACATGTACCGGAGAATATACGGTAAGTGCTTCACTTTCAGACATATAGTCGGGAACAATAAAAGCCTTTTTCCCGAGTGTACGGAAAATAGAAAACGGTGTATTCAGCACCACCCCCGCATCCAGCGGCCGGTCGACATACTGATTGGCATTACTAATGGTAATCGGACGTGTAGCAGTTGTCATACCTCCACGCATACCAAATACTGTAAACGGTATGGCAACCAGCAAAGTAACGGTCTGTATCAGATAATATTGCCACTTGCTATATACCGGAATATTCCGTGGTGCCCGATACAATTTATAAATAGCATAACAGAACACTGCTGCCAATACCACCAGATACCAGTGCGAAATAAACTCATCCATGAAGATAGAAGCCAGATTACCCCCACCCTCATTGCTAAATTCCTGAAAGACACTCATGGTAGTACGCCGTCCGGAAAAACGGAAATACACACAGTCTACCAGATTCGATATCAGGAAAAAGCCATTGACTACTGTAAAAATCCAGCGGACAACCTTATAAAAGGTAGCATTTTCTTTCCAATGAAACGGCAGCAGAAACAATAAAATAAACAAGGCATTGCTATACAAAATGGCCGTCGTATCGAAAATAATACCTGCTCCGAACATATTCAGCGCATATTCTCCTGTCAGATTCTCACTGAACAGACGGAAATTCTCAAGCAAAAAAGTCAAACGGCAAAGCGAATAACACACATAGATAATGAACAAATTCCATATCAAGGAAAAGACATTCGAAAACAATTCTTTTTTCATTGCCAATGTTTTTGGAGGTTAAGAGCGACAAAGTTAACGATTATTTTCCAAACCCTCTCAAGACCTTATTTTAAAATAACTTTTCTGTAAAACAGAACACAATATAAGAAATTTAAAGTACCATTTTCTATCTTTGTAACCGAATAACAATCTGTTACAACATGAAAAAGAAAACTATCATCCGACTTAGCATCACATTGATCGTCATCGCGGCACTCGCACTGTGGATCAATTCACGCTGGAGCGCATGGTTCCACAACGAAGCAGAACTTCCTTATGCACCGCAGTCAGAACCCGGACGAGTACTACTCACTTTCGGCGATGAAAACGAACTGTCGCGCAATATCAGCTGGCAGTACGACTCTATAGTCGTACCGTCGCATGTCGAATTGGTAGATACACTTTCGAAAGATACCATACAAATCGATGCACAAGGAGAAATTTTCCAGTCACGTAGCGGAAAGGCAGCATACTACGTTGCCAAACTCCGTACCTTACAACCTGACCGCTATTATACTTACCGCGTTTGTAATGAAGGCAAGACCTCATCCTGGTATAGCTTCCGTACATACAATCAGTCTACCCACAACGATTATTCATTCATGTATGTAGGCGATGTGCAAGACAGCATCAACGGGAAAGCAAACCATTTTTTCCGTGAAGCATTGCAACGTCATCCCGATACAGAGTTTTTTGTGTTCGGAGGCGATCTGACCGAACGTCCAACTGAACAACGCTGGGAGGAAACATATCGCGGACTGGATTCCATCGGACAACAATACCCTGTCATCACCGTTACAGGAAACCACGAATACCTGAAATACATCATTCGCAAACTGGAACGCCGCTTCTCACTGGTATTTTCATACTATCTCGACTCAATGGTAGGCGAAAATCAAGTATATACTCTGAAGTATAACGACATGCAAATCTTCTGTCTCGACAGTAACCGTGAATTCTTCTACCTGTGGACTCAGAAAAAATGGTTAGAAGAACAGCTCAAGAAAAGCAATGCACGATGGAAGATCGTCGTACTTCATCATCCGCTATACTCCATTAAAGGCAGTATGAACAACCTGTTTCAACGTACCATGTTCAACCCGCTGGTTGAGGAATATGGAGTCGATCTCGTACTACAAGGACACGAACACGCTTATGCCCGTATGACTGCCCACGGTGAAAATGGAGAAGCCCAAGCACCGGTTTATACAGTCAGTCACTGCTCACCCAAAAACTACTACATCGAGTTCGACAAGCGGTTCGACAAGTTCGGAACAGGTAGCCGTTACTATCAGCAAATCCGTGTACATGGCGACACCCTCACCATGAACGCCTACGATGCCACGACCAATGACTTATACGATGCTGTCGATATAATAAAAGATAAAACCGGAAAATCCCGACTGGAAGACCGTGGAAAAGAGATTCCCGAAGCACTGATATTCCATTCCAACGGCGGAAAAAAAGAAGAAGCCTTCCAGAAGCGAATAGATGAATATAAACAGCGGAAAGGTATCCAATAAATATAATATGGAAAAAGGATTTATGACTTTTGAGATGTCATAAATCCTTTTTCCATATCGTATTAAGCAATTATCCTTTCTTTTGATTTTCCAGTTTCAACTGAAGCAGAATCCCTACCAGCGTAACAGCAATCATGAACCACCAAAAGCGGATATATCCAGTATAAAACTTATCTGCCAAGCAGATAAAATTTCACGGCATTACAGAAATGCTTGAACGAACGTTCCAGTTTCCTGCCAAACTTATGGTCACGCCAGCTTCCGTACACCCGATGTTCCCCAAAAGCATCCGGACTATGCTTGAAGCGGCTTCTTGGCGACAACCAATGAGTAGGATATATATGTATACCATCCAAATGCTGTTCCTCCTCCTTACAGACATATCCCCTGCGTTCGGCAACACTTCGCATGATATACGGAGAAACCGTCTGGTCCAGCGAACCGTCAGGACGGATAAAGTCCCGTTCCTGATAATACTCAAAGACCTCCTTACAGAAATCATTTCCCTTTGAACCGATAAAGAACGCGGCCTGAATACCATAATCGGTTTCTCCTTCTTCCCACCGCTCATTAAACGTAGCACATCCGGTTTCAGGAATAAACTGGTCGAAACGCTTACGCAGATAAATATCACTGTCCATATACACGCCACCTTCTTTATATACAGCATAAAAACGGACTACATCTGCCGCAAATGCCCATTTCCTGACCGATAACGCCTGGTCTATATATTTACAACCGATAGCCTTTGCATCCTCGTACGTCCAGACACGTACCTTATAATCAGGAAGAACACGCTTCCAGCTTGCCAGGCAAATCTTGATTTCCAGCGGATAAGGATCCTTACTAAACCAACATAAATGAATAATTTTCGGGGGCATGATATCTACGAATTTTGAGTGTTCCACGACATTTTCAACCATTCTTCTTTTGTCCGTTTCCATCGGTTATGACTCCACAGCCAATACGCAGGAGCTTCCTTTATCTGTTGCTCCAGATGTTCCGAGTACATATCCGTCAGCCGATACTCAGGCAATTCGGCAGGATGCAAGGTCAGCAGTTCGAAAGAAGCATGATAATATCCGCGCTTTACCCGTGTTACTTTCAAGTAGTAAACGGCAGCATCCAGCCGGCGCCCTATGCGTTCCGTTCCTTGAAAGAAAGCAGTATCCCGGTTCAAAAACTTTGTCCAGTGGCTCATCCCTTCCCATCCAGGAGCCTGGTCGGAAATAAAGCCTATCATCACTTTCTTTTCTCCTCTGCTGAGTGTAACCAGCCGGCGTAACGTTTCCTTCATCGGAATAGACTCACCGCCGAACTGTCCGCGAAGCCGGAGAAACAATTTATCGAAAGCCTTGTTATATAAAGGATGATAAATCTGTCCGCAATGAATTTCAGGAAACCAGTATTGCAGAGAAGCTACATACTCCCAGTTGCAATAATGTCCCAGATATACGAAGCAACACTTTTTCCCAGCCTTGTCCAACTCCGCGCGCACCTCATCCAGTCCGCTGAAAGTCATGCGCTTCATCATCTGCTTTTTCGACATCGAAAATAACTTGATGGTTTCTACTACATAATCGCAGAAAAAATGATAAAACTCTTTTTCTATTTTCAGAATCTCTTCTTCGGTCTTTTCTGGAAATGAGCCGGCTATATTCCGATGTACGATATCCCGACGGTATTTCAGTCCGTAAAACAACGGTACAAACAACACGTCAGATATAAAATAAAGCACCCTCAACGGCAGCAAAGAGAGCAGATACCAGAAGAAAAAAACCAGATAGTATATAAATTTCATTAAGTTGCCATGTCTCAGTTAAAGTGCAAATTTATAAAATAATATGCAAAAGCACCTGCTTTATATAAAATAAAACAATAAATTACACTATCTTTGTGCACTATATTATAACAGAAATTTTTCCTGCATGAAAGAATTTTTCCAAATGATGCGGCGGTTCATTTCGCCCTACAAAAAGTATGTTGTCGGAGCAATAGGTCTTAATCTGCTGTCGGCAATATTCAATGTCTTCTCTTTTTCACTTCTTATACCGATTCTGAACATCCTGTTCAAGACTGGAGAGTCAGAAAAAGTATATCATTTTATGGAATGGGGAAGCGGAGAACTGAAAGACGTTGCCGTAAACAATTTCTATTATTACGTATCCGAACTGATAGAAATATTCGGTCCTGCCACTACTTTACTCTGGCTGGGACTTTTCCTTGCAGGAATGACCCTGCTGAAAACCGCATGCTATTTCGGTTCTACAGCCATCATGATTCCGCTTCGTACCGGTGTAGTACGCGATATCCGCATCATGGTTTATTCAAAGGTAATGTACCTCCCACTCAGCTTCCTATCTGACGAACGAAAAGGTGACATCATCGCCCGTATGAGCGGCGACGTTGGCGAAATAGAAAACTCCATCACCAGCTCACTCGATATGTTGCTGAAAAACCCGATTCTTATCATTTCGTATTTTGCAACCCTGATAGTAACCAGCTGGCAGCTCACCCTGTTTACCATCATCGTACTGCCGGGTATGGGATGGATCATGGGTCGTGTAGGACGTAAACTGAAACGCCAGTCACTCGAAGCCCAGAACAAATGGAGTGAAACCATGTCGCAGCTGGAAGAAACATTGGGCGGCATGCGTATCATCAAGGCATTTATTGCTGAAGAAAAAATGATAAACCGTTTCGTGAAGTGTAGCAACGAATTCCGCGACGCGACCAATCGTGTAGCTATGCGCCAGAGTCTTGCCCACCCGATGAGTGAATTTTTGGGAACTGTACTCATCGTACTTGTACTATGGTTCGGCGGTTCGCTTATCCTAAGCGCCAACTCTACCATTAATGCTTCTACCTTTATTTTCTATATGGTGATACTTTACAGCATCATCAATCCGTTGAAAGATTTTTCCAAGGCAAGTTACAATATCCCGAAGGGACTCGCTTCAATGGAACGTGTAGACAAGATTCTGAAAGCTCCAAACAACATTGTAGAACGCACCGATGCCGAACATATCAGCGAGATGAAAGAAGGATTGGAGTTCCGCAATATATCGTTCAGCTACGGCACGCATGAAGTACTCCACGACGTCAGCCTGAAAGTACGCAAAGGACAGACTATTGCATTGGTAGGACAAAGTGGTTCAGGAAAGTCAACACTAGTCGATTTAGTTCCCCGCTTTCACGATGTGCAGGCTGGTGAAATTCTGATAGACGGAAAAAATATTAAAGATCTGGTAGTAAAAGACCTCCGCGGACTGATAGGTAATGTAAATCAGGAAGCCATCCTGTTCAACGACAGTTTCTTCAACAACATTGCTTTCGGTGTAGACAATGCCACCATGGAACAAGTCGTTGCCGCTGCCAAGATAGCCAATGCCCACGATTTCATTATGGAAAGTGAAAAAGGCTACGACACCAACATCGGCGACCGCGGCTGCCGTCTTTCAGGAGGACAGCGTCAGCGTATCTCGATAGCCCGTGCCATCTTGAAAAACCCGGCCATCTTGATTCTGGACGAAGCGACTTCTGCCCTCGATACAGAAAGCGAACGCCTGGTACAGGAAGCTTTGGAACGTTTGATGAAGACCCGTACTACTATTGCTATCGCACATCGCTTGTCGACAATCAAAAATGCCGACTGCATTTATGTACTCTACGAAGGCCGTATCGTAGAAAGCGGCAAGCACGAAGAGCTGCTTCAGAAAAACGGTTACTATAAACGTTTGAACGATATGCAGGCTCTGTAGATTCTTACCATACCAAACGCATAATATTGCCAAAAGGTCTTGTATAAAAAAGAAAAGTACAAGACCTTTTATTTTTTTCTCTACAAATTTTACTTCTTTTTTGTACAATAGGTTCTATGGATTTGTACGAAAAATAAAAAAAGATGAGGATGTTTTTAGAAAAAGAACAAGTAATTATAAATAAACATCTAAGAAGAGTTTGTTTTCTAATTAATTTTTCTTCTATCTGCGAAGTATATACATCTTTTAAATATACCATCCTTACCTAACAAAAAACAAAAAGACAAGCAGTATTTTAAGAAAAGAACATTTTATATATAAAAAGCAAAAGTTTACATATGAAACATATAAATATAAACATTTTAAAGGGACAAAATTGTGTTTATCTAGTAAAAACTATAACTTTGTAAACAAAATAATTTATCGGATTATTCATTCAGTAATCCAAGCCACCCGCTTAGTTAAAAAATAAACAAATATGAATAAAATTCCTATATTTTTTTGTTTTGACAAAAATATGGTAATGCCAGCTGGTGTATGTATTACTTCAATGCTTTTAAACAAGCATACAAATACCTACTATGATTTCTTCATTTTATATAATGAAGAAAATCTTTCATCAGAATATAGAAGCCAAATTTTAAAAATACAAGATTTTTATTCTAAAGATTGTCGTATTTCTTTTTTTAACGTAGGAGAATCATTTAAAAATGCCTATGAAGTAAGAAATATCACAGTTAGTACTTATTATCGTTTATTAGTTCCTGAATTAATAGATCAAATAAATAGTTTACATCAAACTGATTATCAAACAATAATTTATTTAGATGTTGATACAATAATAGAATGTGACCTGTCAGCTGTTTTAGCTTTAGCACAATCAAAAGTAGATACTTGTTTATTAGGGGTATGTGAATCACCAACATATTGTAATGTAAATACATCTTACTGGGAAAAAATAGGTTGTGACCCTTCTTCTTACATTAATGCAGGAGTACTCATCATGAATATCCCTGCCTTACAAAAGATGAATTTTACCTCCCAATGCTTATTGCATAAAAATAAAAAATATACATATCAAGATCAAGACATTATAAATATTGTATGCAAAGGGAAAATAGAATTTTTACCTTTAAAATACAACTATACATCACTATTATACTCATTATCTATAGAAAATGAGAAATTTAAGAATATAAAAGCTAAAGAAATTGCAGAATGCTCTAATTGTATTATACATTATACAGGCAATAAACCCTGGAATAATTTTTGTTTAAGAGCAGAATACTGGTGGTACTATTATAAACATTCTATTTTCAAAGATGAAAATTTCTATATAAGGAATTATCAAGTTATGTCAAAAAAAATATTACTAGATTATTCTTACAAAGAAGTTAAAAAAATATTCCTAAAAAAATTTAAAGCAAAATATTTCCATATCCCCAAAAATAAGAACAATGCCTAATTCAACATGTAAAGTTAGTATAATAGTTCCAAATTATAATTACGAACGATATCTAAAAGAGCGTATTAATTCTATTTTAAATCAAACATATACTGATTATGAATTAATCCTTTTAGACGATGCATCAACTGATAACAGTGCAGAATTACTTGCAAAATATAAAAACCATCCAAAAGTTTCACATGTCATTATCAATAAAGAAAATAGTGGAAGCCCCTTCAAACAATGGATGAAAGGAATTCTGCTGGCAAAAGGCGAATGGATATGGATAGCAGAAGCCGATGACTCATCAAAACCCAACTTTTTGGAAACGTGTATAGAGCAAATAGAAAAAGAAGAAAATATATCATTTGTTTATACCGGCTCTAATTTTATGGATCAAAATAGCCAAATACTAGAAGGAGATTTTAATAAATGGAATGGAAGAGATAAAATTAAAGTAGCAACATTCCCTGGCAAAAACTTAGCCGAACATAATTTATATTGGAGAAATACAATTATAAATGCCAGTGCTGCTGTATTCTCAAAAAACAATGCCCTAATACTACAAAATGAAGATTTTCTAGAAATGAAAAATTGTGGTGATTGGCTTTTTTGGTTTCGAATGGCATTGTTAGGTAAAGTAACTGAAATATATCAAAATCTAAACATTTACCGACACCATCAATCTCAAACAAAAAAAGGATTAGCAACAGGTCGTCTATGGGAAGAATTATTTCCAACTATTTTATATATGGAAAAGTACCTTCCTACAATTAGTAAATATAAGCGTAAATTATGTCATGCATCTATTTATAGACAGATACGTAAAACAAAAAATAGAGAAATAAAAAGAAAGTTGCAAGCTGCATACAAAAAAGCATTTAAGTCAAATCCAACTCTCGATTACTATTTTCTAAAGCTAAATCTTCACTTAAGTTTCATACCTTGGATTCTGACAGAAGACAGAGATCGTTTACGGAAGAAGTAAATTACTTCTTCCGCAAATAATAATACATTTTCAATTTTAACGGAAGCATATATTTTTTCATAAAAGATCTCCTTCTCTCTCGCCAACAATATTCAGGTTTAAATATTTTTATCCCATATGTATAATATATACTTTGACGGGGGAAATATACTCTCCTTATTTTCCCTTTATAAATATAAGATAAAAACTGCCAAACATTTATTTTCGTCAAGACACGGTAATAATTAGACCCATCTTCGTAAATACCTAATTTATCGAATGTTGAAAATTTGATCTTACAGGGCATCTCTGAAAAAGCTCTTAAATAAAGACTTCCCCAAACAGACATCGCCTGTGAAAAATCTATATAATCATAAGCCCTTATTAATTGAGCAAATTGCTGTAAAGTACTTATATTATCCTCTACAATTTCTTGGGATTGCGTATATTTTAGATCTTTAAACTTAGGCTTTATACCACCCTCTTCATAATAATATCCTTTGGTAGAGGCATACAATGATGCAGAATAATATTGCTCTAATAATGTCACTATATCAGACTTATAGAGATTAGAACCATAAAAGCTATGAAATATTCCATAACGTGGAGCTAAACTTTCCGGTGCACACCCCAAATAAAATCCTTCCACCAACTGTCCACCTTCATTAGTAAGCATTCTATTTATCATCAGACGAGAAGTTCCTACCCATCCAATATCTACCAAAGCCTGCTTTTCGATATCGAACAAACCCTCTTGAGTAAAATAATCAATGAGAATTTTACGTTCCTGTTGTGCTTTCTTTAAAATCATTTTTTTTATTTCAGTCGACTGTAAGACTTCAAAGAACAGATCTTCTTGCTCAGGGGTCAATATTTGTTTAAAAGTTATTCGATTAGTAAATGCATCTCCAAGTTCTTCTAAAGTGACATGAAGTCCATCAAGTATATCTTTTACCTTAACTTTATAATGATAAAAAGAAGTGATTCCTTTATTCTCATATATTTCTTCACGACTTAATGAATAAATGCTAGGTAAAAACAAAGAATAACGAGAAACAAATAAATAATTCAATTTAATTTCTGGATATCCCATCTGGACAACCTCAGCTATTTTATACAAGATATATCCATCTCGTGATAGAAAATGTAGTTTTGTTATTCCCAAATCCTTTGCTTTCCTAAAAAAGAAATCTACATAAGGATAATATAAAGAAGCAATAAAATCAGTAGCATTGTCGATATTATCACTTTTTTTCTGCAATGAAAGTCGTGTTGCACGCTGTAATCCTATCAAGACAGAAAGATCTGAATAAAAAGGGAAAAAAGTTGATGAAGATAATATAAATTGTTCTATAGGCGTATAATCAGAGTGAACCAATGTTGCTTTTATTCCTCTTTTTACTGCCTTCTTATAATCGCTATATAAATTATCACCATAGTGCTCCCATAAAGTAATAGAATTAAAATCTTTGCGTACTATTTCATATAAAGTTCCTTCACTTTTGGTAGCCTGATATTCACACGAAACAAAGACCTTATCATCAATATCAGCACACCCTTCTTCAAGAAGTTTAGATTTTAAAACATGCTCAGGCAAATACATATCAGAAATAAAACAGATAGTATAACCTTCATTACGTTTCTGCGCAATCAGCTGTTTTATTTCACTAACAGCGACAAGCTCTGTCAACTCTAACTGAGTTTCCATTGCTATAAGCTGTTCAACATTCCATTTGGGAAAAGAAACCGAATCAAATTCGGTATATATATCCTCTAGCTTTAGATAATTATCTTTTAAGCGAATCATTGCCTTTTGTTCCGCTTCTTTACGCCATTGAAAGAATGAATTTTGCAAAGATTGATTTTGAGGATATATACGTTTAGATAAAAGATAAAAAATATTATCTGGACTACCACATTTACGAACCAATGTCGTATCAAATATATCAAATGAAGCTAATTTCATAATTTTTTTCACCAAATATAATCATACAATTTTAGTCTATCACGCTTTATAGTAACCAGCCACGGGCAAATGAATCTTAAATACTTATTCAGATGGAAAAGTTTCAAATCGGAGGCTTTTCCTCCTAGACGTTCGCTTAAATACCTGCTAAGTTCTATTCTTTTGTCTGCATCATTTACTTTCTTTATTTTACGGTATATCATACCATGAGCCAATCGACGTTTGTATTTTTTCATCTCAGGAAAAGTCTTTTCCATCAAAAAAAGGACATCAATATCTTCCTTTATACGATTACCTAGCCTAACACCTTCTACACTGACTTTTGCAGTATGTTGACGGAACTTATTTAGCTGAGCATAAATTTCAAACATATCTCCTTGCAGAAGCATTTGAAACCAGAAAACCCAATCACCGCTATACCTCATGTTTACAAAAGAAGAATCGAATAAATTAATAGCATAAGAACGACGAAACAAAACTCCACTAGCATTGATAACACAATTGTTCCAATACATATTATGTTCCGCATAAGCTTTTCCCGGAAATCTACAAGCAGATACAGCTGGCTTATTCTTTCCCCAGTAATTAGCTTCTTGCGGCAATATCCTGCCATTCTCATCTATATATTTCGAAGCAGTCATACACACAGATATATTGGAATATTTCTGAACCTGCTCCACACAAGTTTCCAAAAACGTAGACTCGCACAAATCATCTGCTTCTGCTATCCAAATCCATTCGCCTTTTGCCAGCAGAATTCCTTTCATCCATTGTTTGAAGGGACTTCCTGTGTTTTGTTCATTTACAACCAAATGAGAAACATGAGGATTGTTCTTATATTTGTCAAGAATCTCTAAACTGTTGTCTGTAGAAGCATCATCCAAAAGTATAAGTTCAAAGTCTTGAAAAGTCTGATTCAAGATTGACGTCAAGCGTGCATCCAAATAACGTGCATAATTATAATTAGGAACGACAACACTAACCAATGGAACTTTTTCATTCATAAACACAAAAGATATCTGCCAACCAATAAATCTATATACTATTATTTATCAATAATATTTAAATACTTACTTCGTTTCAGCCCCAATGTATAGGGAAGAAAATGTATAAAACGATGCAAACGAGGTTTCCAATTATTTAAAACATTTTCTCCTTTCCAAGGTGTCAAATCTTGATACTCAAAATACAAATGTCTTAATGGATGCATACAATGATATTGCCAAGGCTTACGCGAAGAATAATGCAATATTGCAGGATGTAAAATAGTATCTATATACGGTGGACACCAATCGGCTGTTTTACCTTTTGGAACACGATAAGCACCTTCTTGCACATTCCACTTCATATCGACCAATACTCTATGCTCATGTAACAAGCCGTTTAATAAATCCTGATCGTTATATAACACACGCTCCGGATTATCTTTATAATAAGTCTTACATTGCTGCTCGATATTATGCTTCCGCCAATAATCCAAATTCAATAATAATACTCCTCCATTAAAATAATTATATGAAAGATCGTACCCCAAACGACTACAATGCACCGGATTAACGGTAAAATCGTCTGGAACACCAGCCAATGCTTTACCTTCCAGATTTGTATTCCAAAAATCATCTAACGGTTTCAAAACCAAAATATCACTATCCAGATAAAGAGCTTTCTTCACTGAATCAGGAAGTAAAGAAGCCAAAAGACAACGATAAAATACAACCATAGGCAACCTTTGTCCTTCCCAGCGTATAGCATATCCTTCCAATTTTTCCTGAGGAACTTCATAAAAAGCAATAGAAGCTCCATACGTTATCGCTAAGTCCGACAAAACCGTACGGTCTGCTTCCGACAGTCCATTGGCAACTACATGCACTGTAATATCCGAAGGTGTATCATTTTTTAAGATAGAAACCATTGTTACAGCACAAAAACGTACAAACTTATGATCAATGGTAAATACTATATGCTTCATATCTTCCAATTATTTATTCAAGTTCTTGAAAAAATCTGCCATTGTATGGTCTTCGTGTATATATCCGTCTGCCTGTAAGCGGCCGAAGACACGGCTTCCTATCACACGGTCGTACTCCTCATTCAGTTTTCCTTCTTTATACAAGCCATAAAAATAGCGCCAGTGACGTCCGCCATGTTTGCTGGGATTCTGCTCCAGCTGCTTTCCGCCATTAATCATTTTCTCCAGAAACTGCTGACGGCCTCGGATATTATAATGATAAATACGGATATCACTTTTGCCGGAACGCTTGGGGAACATGGCTACCTTATGATTTCCCATCGAAATCTGGATGTATCCACGGGTGCGGTGCATTACCTTAGGTATCTGACGAGCAAACAATGAATAGAGCGATAAATCATATTTTGCAATATCTTCAACCGGGTCGACCGTGTAGCTCCATGCTTCAAAGTTTTTTCCTTCTTCGGGATATACACAGTACATGGCACATTTTATCACGTTTGCCGAAGTCTGCTGCAACGTATCTTTTAAAGAAGATGATGCAGGATACCAGAACTCATCAGCATCGGCATTAATTACCCAGTCGGCTTTATAAACAGTCTTGGCACGCCACACCATACGGTCTACCCATACTTTCTGACGATAATCGGTAGCTTTCTCTTCTATTATTTCTTTTATCCACCCCTTTTCCTGATACTTACGCAGTATTTCAGGAGTCTTGTCTGTGGAATTATTGTCTGTTACGATAAAAAAATCGACCCCTTTCTGCTTATGGAAAATCAGGTTTTGCTCCAGAATGTCTTCTTCATTCTTTACCAGTAGTGTCATGCATACTACCGGATTTTTTACTTTGCACAAGGAGAAAGGCATCTCTGCTATCGCACAGGCTACCTTTTTTAAAAGCAACAACAGGTTCATAAAGCTATCGTTTTTTAATTGATGGGGACTTTTGTCCAGCCTTCAGGATAAATATAGGGTGTTTCTGTATGACGGAACCAGCGCTCAGGCACAATTACTGTCTTGTCTTTGTGTGGATCGAGCCATGCACCCCACCAGCTAAATGTACTGTTACATATAATATGACGACGACAATGACTCATCAGCATCATGTCCTGCCAGCTGTCATAACCTTTATTCCAGTCGATATATACGGCATTGTCGAGCGGAAGATTTTCTTTCACCCATGCCAGATCGTCCGAAAACACATAAAAAACCGGATTGTCCAGCAGCTTCTTGATTGCGGCAATCGCGTTCTGATAGTAAGGAAGCTGGCATACGCTTCCTGTATTTTCCCAATGCTTTGGTTCCAGATAATCTCCCCGCCGTATATGAAGCGATACAGCATTCAGGTCAGCGTCCATACGTGCCGCCATTTCCTTAGAACGTTCACTGGCCTGAGTCATATCGAATGTAAAAGCTTTACGTACATCTGTTTCGATATCGGCAAAAAAACGTTCCGACTGGTAAAATCCTTTGAAGTAAACCAATGGCCAGGCATAGCTTTTCCAAAACGACTCCAATCCTTTCTGCTTGCGCTCCAGTATAGTCTTGAAGAACAGAAACTCCAGTATCTTCTTACCCGTACGGTTCATACAGAACTCTACATGGGGCAAGGCAAATACTCGGTTCATCTCGTACCCGTGATGCACATGGTAATGCATCATATCCGATAAGTCTATCTTTGTATGAGGAAAGAGTTTCTTCATTTTCAGATAGAAGGCATATATAAACATCTGGTTGCCTAAGCCACCTGTCATTTTTATTAATCTCATATTTGGGCGTTGTTATACTTCAAAATCAGTTTCAAACATTCGTTGGCATCAAAGCCTCTTGCCTTGGCATATTCATCGGCAAGAATAGCAAACATTTCCGGCGTTCCCGGAAGACGTTCAAAGTTACGGCATCCTTCTTCCATATCGACCGTGCGGAAACGGATACGGTTCAGGTCTATTATTTCTATCTCTACACCTTTGTCTGTATGCCGGAACAGGATATTCCCTCGCGAATAGTCTTTATGCAGATATCCTTTCTCATGGAGTGCAGCCGTTGTACGGGCAATGGCACGCAAAATTTCTTCTTGACCGGGGAAATCACCTCGCATCAGATTGACATACGAATACGGGCATTCCGACTTCAGACTGACATAATAGCTGCGTGTGAAAAGCAGGCCGTTACGCTCGGTATAATAGGCTACTGGAGCAGGACTTCCGATTCCTTCCCGACGGAGCATTTCGGCATACTCGAACGAACGTTGTGCTTTCGACGAACGGAACACTCCGTATGCGATGCGGTTTATCAGGTTAGGAACACGGAAGGACTTGATTACGACTTTCGTTCCGTACCAGTCCATTTCACGCAGTTCGTTGCGTCCTTTATAAATCACCGTTCCACTATCGTATTTAAACAGAGCGGGCAGGGCTTTTACATAACTTGTCAATGTGCAAAAGCCCGCATCGACATGAACTTTACGCGGATGAAACAAACGGTAAATACGGTTTAACAAGACCGACCATGAACGACGGTAACGGAGCGGTCCTCCCAGTTCACGCTCGAAGAACTCTGGATGACGGGCATTCAGCGTTTTCACAACGTGACGCTTCAGCGATCTGTCTGTTACTCTTTTCGACACATTGCGTATGCGATAATGCAAACCTATTTCCGGTAAGCGAACAACTTTTCCCCCGTCTTTCAGAACGGCAATCCAAAATTCCCAGTCTTCACGCGCAATAATACTTTCACAATATCCTCCTGCACGCTCCCATTCCACCTTCCGATAAAGCGCACAAGTATCCATGATATTTTTTCTCGCCAATAAATGCAAGGAAAAAGGAGGCAGTTTCCATTCGCCCGTCCGTTCTCCAAAAAAATCGGCACGAGGAGCAACCACCTTTACAGAGGAATCTTTCAAAATTTCTTTTACCGAATCGGCTATTAAACCGGGTTCGATAAGATTATCTGCATCAACAGGCAGAATAAATTCTCCTTTCGCCAATCGGACAGCATGATTTCGGGCTGCACAGGCTCCCCCGTTAGGTTGTGTATAGGCACGTACACGTTTGTCTTTCTCGGCATAGCTGCATGCAATACGGTACGAGGCATCTTTCGAGCCATCGTCTACCACCACCACTTCAAAGTTTGGATAAACGGAAGCCAGTATAGAGTCGAGTGTTTCCGGTAAAAAAGACTCCATATTATATACGGGTACTACAACCGAAACCAAAGGGGATTTATCCATATGTACAATCATTAAATCTTATCGAGTCCTTTCGTATATTTCAACCAATAATATTTCAAGGGGTTCTTATATTTCAACTGTTTCCACGGACGACTTCCGTGCGGACGGTGCCAGACAGGAAGAGTGGTAAACAGATAGTTCTGAAAACCTTGTTTCAGGGCTTCGTGTGAAATGGTTACATCAAACCAGTTTTTTGTCGGGTCGAGCTGACGGAAATCGAAAGCACGAAGAAACTCCGGGGTAAGCAGTGAGCAACAGAAACTGCAATGTTTCTTTTCCGGATATACCTTGCCTTCATTACCTTTGGCATGCAAATATGGATAGTTGATAACTCCATTCTCGTCTACAGTTACGGCTGCTGCAATGGCACATCCGCTACGTGCTGCTGCTCCGTCGTACAGATCCTGTAAGGTGTTCTTCTTTACTACAACATCCGACTCTACAATAAGCAGACCTGCATCGTCGGCAATAGCCTCTTGCTGAGAGCGCTGAAGTACCAGCAGATAGTTTGGAGAAGGATGAGTTGTAATGTCGGATAAATTGACCAGACGAAAATTCAATTCTTTGGAAGCTTCCTCCAGACGTTTGGTGTTCTCTTCTGTACTGAAGTCATTGTACACTGTATAAGTAAAAGGAACTTTAATGTCGGAAGCTAAAATGGCACGCACTGTTTCGAGAGTAAAATCTATCGAATCTTTTACTGGAGTTATGATATGCAAACATTTCATATGAACATCATTATTAAAGTACAAAGGTAGATAAATTACCAACACTAGGTAGACAAAATACCAACATTTTTCAAATCTACACAAAGATTTCATTTCATCCAATTATAAATGTAAAAAATACTACCTTTGCACGACTTTAGAAAAAGCAAGTATGAAAGTTATCGTTGACAATAAAATACCTTATATAAAAGAAGCTATCGAAGCGCTCGCCGATGAAGTGGTTTATTTGCCGGGAAAAGAAATTACTCCGGAAGTCGTAAAAGATGCTGATGCACTGATTACCCGTACACGTACTCGCTGCGACCGTACCTTGCTGGCAGGCAGTAAGGTAAAGTTTATTGGAACGGCCACCATCGGATTCGATCATATCGACACGGCTTATTGTCACGAAGCAGGTATTACATGGAGCAACTGTCCGGGATGTAACGCCGGTGCTGTTGAACAGTATCTGCATTCATCATTATTACTGTTAGAGCAGGAAAAGAGCATCACACTGAAAGATACCTGTCTGGGTATTGTCGGAGTAGGACATGTAGGCAGCCGCATCCGGCAACTGGCAGAGCGTTTAGGAATGCGCGTGCTCCTGAATGACCCTCCTCGGGCCGACCATGGAGAAAAAGGGTTTGTCGATTTGCGTACACTGGCATGCGAATGCGATATCATAACTTTTCATACACCACTGGAAAGAAGTGGAAAATATCAGACTTATCACCTGGCAAATGAATCTTTTTTCAACCAGTTGGAAAAGAAACCGTACATAATTAATACGTCACGCGGAGAAGTTATAGAAACTGAGGCGATTCTGAATGCTTTATCTGCCGGGAAAATATCTGGAGCTATAATCGATGTGTGGGAAAATGAACCGAATATTAACCTTGAGCTGTTAGATAAAGTATTTATCGGCACTCCACACATAGCTGGATATTCTGCCGACGGAAAAGCAAATGCTACCCGAATGGTACTGGAATCATTTTGTCGTTTCTTCGGAAAAGAAATGAAATTCTCTATTGTTCCTCCCGAACAACCTCATGTACCTTACGACAGCAACGAAAACGTCCGCCAGTTACAGATGTACAATCCGCACCTGGACTGTGAAGTCTTGCGTGCACACCCGGAAACATTCGAACAATTGCGTAGCGAATACCATTTACGACGGGAATGAAAGCAAACGTTCTATCACTTGTGGATAGTATGTGTATTCCAGTACATGCACGCGCTGAGCAAGGGTTTCGGCGGTATCATCGGATAAAACGGGACATTTCGCCTGAAAAATAATATCTCCCTGATCGTAATGTTCATTAATATACTGAATAGTAATACCACTTTCATGTTCACCCGACGCCAGAACTGCTTCATGAACGTGCATACCATACATTCCTTTTCCTCCAAATTTAGGAAGTAACGAAGGGTGTATATTTACTATTTTATGTGCATAATCATGCAATATATCTTCTGGAATACGCGACAAAAAACCTGCCAGTACGACAAAATCGACTTTGAAGCTTTTCAAAACCTCCAGTCCCTTACCCGCAGCAAAATCCTGTGGAATTATGATCTCGCATGGAACATTCAGGATATGAGCACACTCAACAACACGGGCGGTAGGACGTGAGGCTATCACAACTGCTACTTCCACCGTAGCATGACCACTGAAATAACGGATAATGCGTTCGGCATTTGTTCCTTCACCCGAAGCTAAAATGGCAATTTTTTTCATTGATTCACCTTTTTTGTGCACATAATATATAAAATTGTGCAAAGAAATTGCATTTATTTGGCTGAATATTTGTATAGAACGAGAAATATTTATTCCTTTGCACCGAAAAATAATTAAAATTATTCTATTTATAAACTTAAAACAAGAAAATTATGTCTGAAATCGCATCAAAAGTACAGAAAATTATCGTTGATAAATTGGGCGTAGAAGAATCAGAAGTTACTCCAGCAGCTAGCTTCACTAACGACCTGGGTGCTGACTCTTTGGATACAGTAGAATTGATCATGGAATTCGAAAAAGAATTCGGTATCTCTATTCCTGACGATCAGGCAGAAAAGATCCAGACTGTAGGCGACGCTATCTCTTACATCGAAGCTAACGCAAAATAATTTAATTCTACTTTTATGGAATTAAAGAGAGTAGTGGTAACAGGTCTTGGTGCGCTCACACCGATAGGTAATACTGTTCCTGATTTCTGGAACAACCTTATCAATGGAGTAAGCGGAGCAGGGCCTATTACTCATTTCGATGCATCTAAGTTCAAGACTCAGTTTGCTTGCGAAGTAAAGAACTTCAATGTGAACGATTTTATCGATCGCAAGGAAGCTCGTAAGATGGACTTGTATACACAATATGCCATCACTGCTGCAAAGGAAGCTGTAGCTGATTCCGGAATTGATGTCGAAAAAGAAGATTTGAATAAAATCGGAGTTATTTTCGGAGTAGGTATCGGAGGACTTCATACTTTCGAAGAAGAAGTTCTGAATTATGCACAGACTAAAGATACTATCGGTCCGCGCTTCAGTCCGTTCTTCATCCCGAAAATGATTGCAGACATAGCATCTGGTCATATTTCTATGATTTATGGCTTCCATGGACCTAACTTCACTACTACTTCTGCGTGTGCATCATCATCAAATGCTATCGGTGAAGCTTTCAACCTGATTCGTTTGGGTAAAGCTAACATGATCGTTGCAGGAGGTGCTGAAGCAACAATCTATCCGGCTGGAGTAGGAGGTTTTAACTCTATGAATGCATTGTCTACACGTAATGACGACCCGACTCATGCTTCACGTCCGTTCAGCGCAAGCCGCGACGGTTTCGTAATGGGAGAAGGAGCCGGATGTCTGATTCTGGAAGAACTGGAGCACGCTAAAGCACGTGGCGCGAAGATTTATGCCGAACTGGCCGGAACAGGTGCTTCTGCCGACGCTTATCATATAACAGCCTCTCATCCGGAAGGTCTGGGTGCGAAACTGGTTATGACAAACGCTCTGGAAGATGCAGGTATGCAACCGGAAGATATCGACTATATCAACGTACACGGTACTTCTACACCAGTAGGAGATATTTCAGAAGTAAAAGCTATTCAGGCTCTGTTCGGAGAGCATGCTTATAAGCTGAATATCAGCTCTACTAAATCAATGACAGGTCACTTACTGGGAGCTGCCGGAGCTGTAGAAGCTATTGCCAGCGTACTGTCTGTGAAAAATGACATTGTTCCTCCAACAATCAACCACGAAGAAGGTGATAACGACGAACAAATCGACTATAACCTGAACTTCACATTCAATAAGGCACAACATCGTACTGTTCGTGCTGCATTGAGCAATACATTCGGTTTTGGTGGACACAATGCATGTGTAATCGTAAAAAAATACACTGAATAAACTGTGTTTAGCAATATAACTGATAAGATAAGACTTCTTTTCCGCAAGGATAAGGAGCCTTATCTTTGTTTTTACAAAATGCTCGGATTTTATCCGAGAAATATAGAAATCTACCAACAGGCCTTGTTGCATAAATCGTCTTCAATAAAAGCCGGTAAAGGACGATTACTGAACAACGAACGACTTGAATTTCTGGGTGATGCCATTCTGGATGCCATAGTTGCCGATATCGTATATAAAAAATTCGAAGGTAAACGAGAAGGTTTCCTTACGAATACACGTTCCAAGATCGTACAACGCGAAACCTTGAACCGTGTAGCCGTAGAAATAGGACTGGATAAACTGATAAAATACACTACACGCCAGTCTTCACATAACAGTTATATGTGTGGAAACGCTTTCGAAGCACTTATCGGAGCTATTTATCTGGACAGGGGATATCGTGCATGCAAGAAGTTCATGGAAGAACGTATCATCAACCAATACCTGAACTTAGAAAAAATATCACGCAAGGAAGTCAACTTCAAGTCGAAACTGATAGAATGGAGTCAGAAAAACAAGTTCTGTGTAGAGTTTAACCTGATAGAACAATCACTCGACAGCGATCAAAATCCGATTTTTGAAACGCAAATTACCGTAGAAAATATTCCGGCAGGTACAGGCAAAGGATATTCTAAAAAAGAATCCCAGCAAGAAGCTGCACATGCAACGCTGACTAAAATAAAAGGCGACCCACAATTTATTGACGCCATTTTTGCAGCTAAAGCAGAAAGAGAAAAAGCAGCAGAAACTGCCGAATCGGAAAATACAACAGCTATACACGAAGAAGCTATAGCAGTCGAAGAAAGTATTAGCGTTCGGGAAGAGGAAATTCCAGAAGAGCACTTCGTAGATACTGAACGTATTATTGCAGAGGCTGAGGAAGTTGCTTTCCGTGAAGAAAACAAATAATGTCGAAGTTTCAATTATAAGAAAATGCCGTGTAATATCCAATATCATCCTTAGATCTTACACGGCATCTTATTTTATCCAAAACAGATTCCCATTCTTCGTCCTTGAATAACCAAATCGTGTTCCTCTGTTACTAATTTCAATTTTCCAGCTACCTCACCTAAAGGTACAGAAGTTATTTCTGAACCTCTCAAAGAAACCATTCGACCAAATTGTCCACTTGCAATCAGCTCTGTAGCATGTCCTCCCATACGAGTAGCTAAATTACGGTCGAAAGCTGTAGGGCCTCCTCCACGCTGTATATATCCCAACACCGTTTCACGGGTTTCAAAGCCTGTTTCATATTCTATTTCCTCTGCAATATACTGTGCAGCTTTCTTGCCTCCCAGTGTAGGAATACCTTCTGCAACTACTACGATGGAATAAGGCTTACCCTTCTTCAGGCGGTTAATAATAGTATCACCGATACGATGTATATCGAAAGGAATCTCCGGCAACAGAATAATATCTCCTCCACCTGCCATACCTGAGTAAAGTGCTATCCATCCCGCTTTGTGTCCCATGACTTCAATAACCATCACACGCTGATGTGCACTAGCAGTGGAGTGTAATCGGTCTATTGCTTCAGTAGCAATGCTTACAGCAGAATCAAAGCCAAAAGAGATATCGGTACCCCACACATCATTATCAATCGTTTTAGGTACAGTCACGACATTTACTCCAGTTGCAGCCAATTTGGCTGCAGTCTTTTGTGTACCGTTTCCACCAATACACACAACACAATCCAGCTTGCGCTCACGAATTGTTTTCAACATCATGGCTGGCTTATCTTCCGAAACAGGTACATTTGCTCTATTCTTAAAAGGCTTCTCACGCGATGTTCCCAATATGGTTCCGCCCATGCTCAGCAGTCCAGTCAGAGAGTTCTCATCCAATGGAATAATATCGTTATCCAGCAAACCACGAAATCCACTGCGTATTCCGTAAACTTCCATCCCATAATGGCTGATTGCCGTTTTGCAAACTCCTCTGATAGTTGCATTTATACCAGGGCAGTCGCCTCCCGATGTTAAGATTCCTATTCTCATAACCTTTAAATTTTCACTACTTGTGGTAAAGTTATAAGAAAAAAGTGTAGATTTGTGATTTCTGAAAGGAAAAATCTCTATTTGAAAGAGAAATAGCCTAACTTTGCAGATAAAGATATAGATAAGAAAAAGAAAAATATAAATAAATGGTTTCAACAAAGTTAATCGGAAAGCTATTTGTTTCGCGACAAAAGGAAATAGACCGGTACGCGAAGGAAGCAGAAGCTATCCAGGAACATGTGTTCCGAAAACTTATACAAACCGCCGCCGCTACGGAATGGGGAAAGAAATATAATTATGCCAACATACGTACATACACTGATTTTCAGCGTGTACCTATACAACAATATGATGATGTAAAAGGTTATGTAGACCGTATGCGACATGGAGAGAAAAACATTTTATGGCCCGGACAGGTAGTATGGTATGCTAAATCATCGGGAACAACCAACGATAAAAGTAAATTCATCCCTGTCAGCAAAGACGGATTACGCCATATTCACTATAAGGGAGGAACAGATGCTGTAGCCCTTTATCTGCGATCAAACCCTCAAAGTAATTTCTTTTCGGGCAAAGGGCTGATTTTAGGAGGAAGCCACAGTCCTAATTACAATCTGAAAGATAGTCTGGTAGGTGACTTGTCGGCTATTCTGATACAAAATATTAATCCATTAGTAAACTTCATCCGCGTACCGAGCAAAGAAATAGCATTGTTAAGCGAATTTGAAGAAAAAGTAGAACGGATAGCTGAAACAACTATTCACGAAAACGTAACCAATCTTTCAGGAGTTCCGTCGTGGATGCTTGCCGTAATTAAACGTATCTTGGAAAAAACCGGTGCCAAGCACCTGAACGAAATCTGGCCTAACCTGGAAGTCTTTTTCCACGGAGGAGTATGTTTCACACCATATCGAGAACAATACAAGCAGCTGATTACAAGCGATAAAATGCATTATATGGAAACATACAATGCAAGTGAAGGTTTCTTCGGACTGCAAAGTGATCTGAACGACCCAGCCATGTTGCTGATGTTGGATTACGACGTCTTTTATGAATTCATTCCATTGGAGGAAATAGACAATCCGGCTCCAGCCATCATACCACTGGCAGATGTAGAAATCGGCAAGAATTATGCAATGGTAATCAGCACCTCCTGCGGACTATGGAGATACATTATTGGAGATACGGTCAAGTTTACGCAAAAATCACCGTATAAATTTGTAATTTCCGGCCGTACAAAGCATTTTATCAACGCCTTCGGCGAAGAGTTGATGGTAGATAATGCAGAAAAAGGCCTGGCACGTGCCTGCGCCGCAACAGGTGCTCAAGTACTAGAATACTCAGCTGCACCGGTATTTATGGATGCTAATGCTAAATGCCGACATCAATGGCTGATAGAATTCAGTACTATGCCCGACTCTCTGGAAAACTTCAGACATACACTTGATAAAGCATTGCAGGATATCAATTCTGATTATGAAGCCAAGCGTCATAAAGATATTACGTTGCAGGAACTGGAAATTATCGTAGCACGCCCTAATCTGTTCCACGACTGGTTAAAGCAAAAAGGGAAACTGGGCGGGCAACATAAAGTACCGCGTTTGAGCAACAACCGTGACTACATCGAAGAAATGCTAAAACTTAATATATGAAGCCCATACCTAAATACATAGCCATATTACTGGTAATCATCGGATTCTATGCATGTGCAAGTACCGGATCACCTGATGGAGGACCTTATGATGAAGATCCCCCTAAATTTATACGTGCTATACCTGAGCCAAATGCAACCAATAATACTCGTAAGAAGATTTCAATCGAATTTGATGAATTTATCAAACTTGAAAACGCTTCTGAGAAGGTAATCATTTCTCCACCGCAAAAAGAAAGCCCCGAAGTGAAAACTAGCGGAAAGCGTGTACTTGTAGAGTTTTTCGATACTTTACAAGAAAATACTACCTACACAATCGACTTCGGCGATGCTATTGTAGACAATAATGAAGGAAACCCCTTGGGACAATTCTCATATGCTTTTTCTACCGGAGATAGAATTGATACCATGCAAGTATCGGGTACTGTATTAAATGCCGAAAATCTGGAACCTATAAAAGGCATTCAGGTAGGATTGCATAAAAACCTGAACGACTCGGCCTTCACCACACTCCCATTCGATCGTATCTCACGCACTGACAGTCGCGGACAGTTCACTATCCGTGGTATTGCTCCAGGCAGTTATCGAATTTATGCCTTGATGGATGGAAACCAAAACTATCTGTTCGATTCAAAAACAGAAGTAATTGCTTTTCAGGACTCCGTCATTGTACCCAGCATGGAAGGTGCTGTCCGCCAGGATACATTATGGAATGAGAAAGATACAACAAAAATTGATACAATAAAACAAGTCAACTATACTCGCTTTTTGCCAGACAATATCATATTACGGGCATTCAAGGAAGAAAGCAGTCTCCAGTACCTAATGAAGAGTGAACGCCCCAAAACAACGCAGTTCTCACTCTATTTCAGTGCTAAATCGGATACACTACCCACTTTAAAAGGGTTAGACTTCGATGAAAAAGAATTGATTGTCGAAGCCAATCCGCGCAACGATAGCATTCTTTACTGGATAAAGGATACCGCTCTGTGCGAACGTGATACCCTGACTTTGCAGCTGGATTATCTCGCAACAGATACTCTTGGAAAACTGGTTCCCAAGACTGATACGTTACGTATGATAAACAAAATACCAAAAGCTAGACGACTCGCTTTATTGGAGGAAGAGAATAAGAAAAAAGAAAAAGAGCGTAAAAGACGTGAAAAGAAAGGAGATACGCTAACCGTAGAAACTCAATTTCTGACTGTCAATACGGATGCACCTTCAGCGCTCGACCTAAACCGAAACATTGTACTGAGCTTTGAAGAGCCTCTGGCTAGTATAGATACATCGGCCATACACATGAGTACAATGGTAGACTCTGTATGGCAGGATATACCTTTCATTTTTCAAGCAGACAGTGTAGCTCCACGGCGTTATCAGATACTGGCAAACTGGCAGCCGGGAGTAGAATACAAGCTAACTATTGATTCTCTTTGTTTTAAAGGTATTTACGGTCTGTCTTCTGATAAAATAGAGAACACACTAAAGGTTAAGACGCTTGAAGATTACGGAACGCTTTACCTGAACATCGTAGGTGCAGGACCACACGCTATCGTACAACTGTTGAACAGCAGTGATGCCGTAGTACGCCAGCAACCAGTTACAGATAAAAAAACATGTGACTTTTACTTCCTACAACCAAGTACGAAATACTATATCCGACTGATTAACGATAATAATAATAACGGAAAGTGGGATACAGGACTTTATGAAGACAAACGTCAGGCAGAAGAAGTTTTCTACTTCCCCAAAGTATGGGAAATGAAAGCTAACTTTGAGTTTGAGGAAACATGGAACCTACATGCTACCCCACTCGACAAGCAAAAACTGGATGAAATAAAGAAACAGAAACCTGACGAAACCAAAAAGATAAAAGACAGGAATAAGGAACGAGCCAGAAATCTAGGAAGGTCATGATAAAGAAAATCTTTTTATGCCTGTGCCTCCTGATAGGAGGTACGGCAGCTAAAGCACAATGCGGCGCTGAAAACGATGCAATTAAACCGGGAGAAACACTAAGTTACGAACTGAAATTCAACTGGAAATTTATCTGGATAAATGCAGGTTGGGCTAAAATGACTGTCAATGAAACGACACACAAAGGTCAGCCTTGCCTGAAAACAGACTTGCAGTCGTACACAAATAAAAAAATAGACTTTTTCTTCAAGATGCGTGATACATTAACATGTATTACTACACAGCAGTTGGAGCCTTTATATTTCCGTAAAGGAGCAGAAGAAGGAAAACGCTATACTGTAGACGAAGTGAACTTCAGCTACCGCAATGGAAAATGCATTGTCGACCAGCAACGTACCTTATATGGTAAAACAGATAAAAAGCATGATGAAATGCCTGTGTGTGTTTACGACATGCTGAGTATCTTGCTGCAAGCTCGTTCATACGACCCATCGGATTACAAACCGGGAGTAAAAATACTATTCTCTATGGCAACAGGTCGCGCCATAGAAAAACAGACTTTGATTTATAGAGGGAAAGAAAACTTCACCTCTGAACAAGGAGTTACTTATCGTTGCCTGGTTTTCTCACTGGTAGAATATGTAAACAACAAAGAAAAAGAGGTTATCACCTTTTATGTAACCGACGACCGTAACCATCTGCCAGTCCGACTGGATATGTATCTGAACTTTGGTTCAGCCAAGGCATTCCTCACCGATATAAAAGGAAATAGGCATCCGTTGACTTCCATTGTAAAATAAATATCAGACACAAGATTATATTAACTCGCCCTAAGCAAGGTTATCTTAAAAATAGATGACATTGTTTAGGGCGAGCTTTCTTTTTAAAAAAAAGATGCTGAAAAGCCTAAGAAATTCTGTACAAATTTTCAAAAAAGATCGAGAAGAATTTCCTAAAAGATGCTGTTCTTTTTCCTATACTTTATAAATATGATCTCAGAATAATGCTAAGCATACTTTAAAACCTTATCTAACACAGGTTTTAAAGAAATTATTCATGCGTTTACTCTTCACTTTATTCTTTAAAAGAATTACGTTTTTCACAGTCTTACCCAAGCCTACCATAGGTACTCATTTATAACATTACAGTATTGTAAAAGCCAACGCGGATTCATGCAGATAAAAGTCTGCACAAATCCGCGTTTATTCTATTACTCAAAAATACAGGTTTACTTGTTCAATTTCCAGGTAAATCCGTCTTTTGTATCTTTTACTTCAAAGCCTAATGCAGCCAATGTATCACGAATCTTGTCGCTGGTAGCCCAATCTTTATTAGCTTTTGCCTGCATACGCTGTTCGAGAAGCATGTCTACCACCTTGCCAAAAGCTTCTTCACGCGCCGCATTGTTTTCAGCCTCAGCTTTCAATCCCAAAATATCGAACACAAAGGTATGGAATACACTCTTCAACTCTTCAAGGTCGTCGGCACTGATAGTTGCTTTCTTATCGATTACAGTATTAATCATACGGATAGCGTCGAACAGATGAGAAATAACAATCGGTGTATTCAAGTCATCGTTCATCGCTTCGTAACATTTCTCACGCAATCCAGCCGGTTCAATGCCCGAAGTAGTCTTCGAAGGAGTAATACGTTCCAAGTTCTTCACACCCTCCATCATACGTTCGAGTCCTTTTTCTGCGGCCTGAAGAGCCTCATTACTGAAATCAACTGTACTACGATAATGTGCCTGAAGAATAAAGAAACGGATTGTCATTGCTGAATAAGCCTGAGTAAGAAGCTTGTTCGAACCAGTGAAGAATTCATCAAGCGTGATAAAGTTACCAAGCGACTTACCCATCTTCTGACCGTTAATGGTAATCATATTATTATGCATCCAGTAACGTACCATATCATGTCCTTGAGAAGCTACACTTTGAGCAATCTCACACTCATGATGCGGGAAAATCAAATCCATGCCTCCTCCGTGAATATCGAAGTTTTCTCCTAAATACTTGCGTCCCATAGCAGTACATTCACAGTGCCATCCCGGGAAGCCATTACTCCACGGTGACGGCCAGCGCATGATATGTTCCGGCTGGGCACATTTCCAGAGGGCGAAATCGGCAGGATTATGTTTTTCCTGCTGTCCGTCAAGTTCACGGGTAGTATTGATAACATCGTCCAGATTACGTCCGGAAAGCTTTCCATAGTGATGGTCTTTGTTATATTTTGCCACATCAAAATAAACAGACCCCTGGCTTTCGTAAGCGTATCCATTCTTCAGAATCTCCTCTACCAACTGAATCTGTTCGATGATATGTCCTGAAGCATGTGGTTCAATGCTTGGAGGAAGTACATTCAAAGCTTCCATAGCCTTATGATAGCGGTTCAGATAATACTGAACAACTTCCATCGGCTCTAACTGTTCCAGACGTGCCTTCTTTGCAATCTTATCTTCACCATCGTCTGCATCATGTTCCAAATGTCCAACATCAGTAATATTACGGACATAACGTACCTTGTAACCCAGATGTGTCAGGTAACGGAAAAGAATATCGAATGTAATAGCCGGACGAGCGTGTCCCAAATGAGCATCACCGTAAACAGTAGGCCCGCACACATACATACCCACATGAGGAGCATGCAACGGAACAAAAAGTTCCTTACGACGGGTAAGCGTATTATAAATAGTCAGCTTATTTTCCATAAATAATCTCTTTTAGTTAAGTCACAAAAGTACGGAAAAAAGAAATAATAAGGAAACAGAGGATATTTTTTTTCACAAACAGGCTTCCTATATGCCTTACCAAATACGGAAAGCTATATATATTCGTCAAAAACTAAGGCAAGAGATTTAGTTAACAAACATAGAAGAGGTGAGCAATTTCTTAAATCATGTTATAAAACATAGTTTTTCGGTCCAAATATTTGCAGATATCCTGAAAGTCCGTACCTTTGCACTGTGTTTTTCATAGTATTAGATTTAAGGTTAACAAAGGTTGGAGTACAGCGGTACTCCTTTTTTTATGCCCATACGTAAAATATATGCAAGAAAACAACAAAGTCCTGTTAGGTATGAGCGGAGGAACAGATAGCTCAGTAGCTGCCCTGCTCCTGCAAGATGCCGGCTACGAAGTAACCGGTGTGACTTTTCGTTTCTATGAAAAAGACAACAATACCGAATACCTGGATGATGCACGCGAATTATGTGAACGTCTGCACATTCCTCATATAACCTATGACGCACGCAATGAGTTCCGCGAACGAATCATTTCCTATTTCATCAATGAATATATGACAGGACGTACTCCTGTTCCCTGTACCCTTTGCAACAATTATCTGAAATGGCCGTTACTGAAGAAACTAGCCGATAAAAAAGGCATCTATCATTTTGCTACTGGACATTATGTACAAAAACGGAATATTGACGGATATTGGCATATCACAACCGGAACAGATGTAGATAAAGACCAGTCATTTTTCTTGTGGGGATTGCCTCAAGACATACTGCAACGTATGCTATTGCCTATGGGAAAATTAACCAAAAATAAGGTACGCGAAATTGCAGCTGAACGTGGTTTCCTGAAAGCAGCTCACAAGCGCGACAGTCTGGGAGTATGCTTTTGCCCTATGGACTACCGCAGTTTTCTAAAAGAGCATGTAAAAAAAGAGCTTATCATGCCCGGTAATTTTTATGATGAATCCGGTAATTGCTTAGGAAAGCACGAAGGCTACCCTTTCTATACCATCGGACAACGCAGGGGGTTAGGAATCTATCTGAATAAAGCATTGTTTGTAAAACAGATTATCCCTCAGACCAACAGTATTATTCTCAGTGACCAGCTCTGCTCACTGGGACAAACAGAAATGTATCTCACCGACTGGCATGTAACGAATCCTTCTGCCTTATTTGAAACAACGGATGAAATCATCGTAAAAATCCGTTACCGCAAGCAGGCCAACCGTTGTACCGTTATCCCTACCCCCGACGGACAACTGCATATCAAACTACACGAGCCATTGACTTCCATCGCAGCTGGACAAGCCGCTGCTTTTTATCGCGATGACGTCGTATTGGGTGGAGGCATTATTTGTTCGTCATTATAACAAGATTATCACTTGACCCTCCTGTTTAACTGATTATTTGCTTTTTCGGGTTTTGATTTTCCTACTCGCTTACCGCTGGATTTCTTTTTCCCCGTCTGCTTTGCTTTCCAAGCAAAAGGATTCTTCTTATTGACTACCATATTATCTGTATTTTTTTGCAAAAATACAATTATAATCCATAAATAAAGACGAAAACATACCTTCTCCCTTATTGACTTAATGAAAATGACTAATTTTGTTTTTCAACCAAATACAGAAAGCTATGAGTCTATCCGATTACACACATACACTGACACAAGCTGTAAGCGAACTTTCTGACAAGCATTCGTACGAAGGTTTGTTTCATCAATATAAAGATGGCGATCCGCTTCCATCAGGGAAATCACTGCGCCGAATTGTAGAACTCTCCCGAGAAATTCTTTTCCCTGGCTATTTCGGAAACTCTACCGTCCACCGAAGAACTATCAACTACCACATCGGAGTAAATGTAGAAGAACTTTTTGGCTTGCTGACAGAGCAAATACAAGCAGGATTATGTTTCGGACTAGAGAATACTCCTTCGGATAATGTTATCAAGAAAATTCCTGACCGAGATACGGCTGCGTCCATAGCAGCACGTTTTATCAGCAAACTCCCTGAAATACGACGTATTCTTGCTACCGATGTAGAAGCAGCATATTACGGAGATCCAGCAGCTACCTGTTTTGGAGAAATCATCTGTTGTTATCCTATTATCCGTGCAATTACCAATTATCGCATTGCACACGAACTGTATATGCTGAATGTTCCGCTTATTCCCCGCATCATTACCGAAATGGCTCACTCGGAAACCGGAATTGATATTCATCCGGGAGCACAGATCGGACATCATTTTACTATCGACCACGGTACTGGTGTAGTAATCGGTGCCACGTGTATCATTGGTAATAATGTAAAGCTCTACCAAGGAGTTACATTGGGAGCCAAGAGTTTCCCACTCGATGAAAACGGGAACCCGATCAAGGGTATTGCCCGCCACCCCATTCTGGAAGATGACGTCATCGTATATTCTAATGCAACTATTTTAGGACGTATCACCATTGGTAAAGGTGCAACAATTGGTGGTAACATTTGGGTAACGGAAAGTGTACCAGCTGGTTCACGCATCGTACAACGCCGGGAATAAATTATATATAAGAACAAAGTTTTAATGATTAATAGAAAAAATATGAAACCAACAATTACAATATGTCTAGCTATATTGCTGGCTGCTTGCAATACTCAAAAAAAGCAAGAAACAGATAACAATAGTGACTCTTTAAAGAATATCCCACAAGCTGTAGGAAACGACCGAGATGAGCATGGTTGTCTTGCTTCAGCCGGATATACGTGGAGCGAAGTACAGAAAGATTGTATCCGTCTTTTTGAGAAGGGAATACGAGTCGATGCGGCTGATGGAAGTGAACGATCGGCCTTTATTGTTTTCAGCCCCGATTCGACATTAGCAGAACTATTCTTTTCTGACGAACAGCCTAAGGAAATCTTGGAAAGACGTACATTACCTACAGGCAAATATGCTTGGAATATCGAAGATGATGATACCAAAAATGTGCGTTTCATTGATGGTATATGGACTATCAGCCAAAGGAATAAACTTATCTATACTCAGAGTAAAGATGAACTAGGTCCAATGCAAACTCTTACTTACGAAGGATTGCTTCCTGCCGCCTCTGGTCCCGGGATATTCTATTCGTTAACCATCAAAAGTAAAAAGCATAGCGGAGACGGAACATTTTCGTTGGCTTTGACTTACAAAGAAGCTGAAAACGGGAAAGATAAGACATTTACTTATGAGGGGAAACGCTTCACTTTACGTGGTATGGCCGGAAATGAAAATGCTACCGTATGGCAACTTATAACAAACGACCAAAAGCAGACCTTTAATTTCTTGGTAGAAAATGACCAAACTCTTACCTTACTGAATGATAAACTGGAAAAAAGTCAGTCGAACCTGAATTATCAACTGAAAAAAGTTAACTGATAAAAAATCCTTCTCACATTGTAAAAATTATCTCTTAAACATGTGAGAAGGATTTTTTTAGATACTTTAGAAAGTTGTTTTATTACATAATGCTACCCTTCTCTTACATAAGTCTTTTTATCAGAACCTACACCTGTAACAGTAACCCGTTTCCAGTGAGAAGGAAGCACTGACGGAAGCTGGACGATTCCTTCATCCGTAATCTGGAGTCCACAAAAGCCATTCAATACAGCCTGCAATAAACCTCCTGCTCCAGTCATAAAATAAGGGTTGTTACTTGTAGGAGTTTCCGAAATAACTCCGAAAGGCTTTCTCAGGTTGGGCTCATAACAACGACGAAACATCTCGTATGCTTTATCTGCTTCTCCCATACGAGCATACTGTACGCAATAAACAGAGTACGACATAGCCGGTCCATCTTTTTGGTCTATACGCTCGGCATAATATTCCAAATCTTGTCTCTGTCTGTATTCATCAGTTATCAACCCTAGTGGATAAGCTAGCAGATTTGCATCAGCTTGTTTGATCATTTCACCTTTATAAGTGGAATGCTCACGTGTCACACCATTTTCGAATTGTAATACGCGGATATTTTCTCCAATCTCCCGCCATATTTCCGGAACCTTTTCTCCACAAATCTCAGCAGCCTGACAAGCATACTTAAGCGCAAGTGACGCTGCACCGTTAGTAAACGCATTATCTGTAACACCGTTTGCATATTCATCAGCTCCGGTCACGTTATGAATTGAATATGAACCATCCTGATTGCGAGTAACACGACTTGTCCAAAAGTCTGCAATTTCTTTGAGCAACGGATAACCTTCACGTTGCAGCCAACGCACATCACGAGTTACACAATAATAATTCCAGCAGGCAATTCCTATGTCGGCTGTAATATGATGTTCAAACGGACCGGTCAATGCATGAGTAGGCGTAGCTTCTTCACCAGAATCATCACTCTCCCACGGGAACATTGCTCCCCGATAACCATATGCCAATGCTTTTTTACGAGCAGCAGGAAGACGGTCAAAGCGATAATCAAGCATCGACCGGGCTATATCCTGATTCAACAGAAGCATAGGGGGATACATCCACAATTCTGTATCCCAAAAGATATGTCCATTATATCCCTGCAACGATAATCCCATAGGAGGGATACTTAAGCGACTACCTCCACGACAAGAAGAATATAAATTAAATAAGGCAAATCTTACGATACGCTGTGCGTCATCATCTCCTTCAATACGTATATCACTTTGCCATAGTTCATCCCAAAGACGATAATGTGCCTGCATCAATGCTTCTTCTCCTTCATGCACTGCATAAATTACCTGCCGCTCTGCTTCATTATAAGGATCAAAAAAATCACGCGATGAACATACGCTTCCCACTAAAGAAAAACAAAATGTTTCTCCCTTTTTTAACTGAATAGAAAAAAACAATTCCCGAGTAGCTTCATCATACATAGGCTTTATCTGTTCGCCATTGAAAAGAAAAGAAGAAGTAGAAGCTACCCGACGATATCCGAACCGAGAAGTTGCATCCGATTCAAGCATGTACATACGATTTCCATCAGCTTCCATTTCACGATACCGAATTGAAGATTGCGAATAATCGTCTGGAATACCCATTTCTGAACGGACTTCCAACAACATATCCTTACATGCCTGAACAGTCACACGAATTAAACCGGCATAAGGCAAATTGCGTAAAGCACACAACTCATAAGATACATCTGCTTTTTCTAAGGTATGGAAACTTGTTTGATGTACAGCACGGCGCATATCTATCGTTTGTTGCCAGTCAGAGATATTTGAAGTATCAACTTTTATATTGTCTATTTTCATAGAAAGACAAAACGGATTAATTCCTCTCATCACTCGACTAACAACATGAGGAGATGCAGCATCGAATACATGGTTCAGCATAACATGCTCTACAGCAAAAGGCTCTTTTTGAGGAAGAATCCCTATACATCCGTTTGCCATAGGAGCAGGAGCATATGGAGCTTGAATATCAACAGCATGCAGTTGCCATAGTCTTTCTTCTTCAGCTCTTATAGACGTTGCAGACAAGATTATTCCCAGTATAAAACATAGAGCATGTATTCTCATAGTAATTTTCATTCTGAAGTACATTTCTTATTATTTTCAATTCAGACTTTGGCAAAGATACATTTTTCTTCAAAATAAAAATCAACTTCCTTGAGCGTAAAGCAAGCAGCAGTAATATTTTTCACGAAAGCAAGATATTACATAATAAAAATATCAAAGTTGACTTTCTTTACAACAAAATGTATTTAAACCTTATCAAACAGTTGACTGGCTGACCGAAAATTCATATTTTTGCACAATTAATTGAAATTACGTAATTTAGTTAAAATGAATCAAGAATTCGAGCTTATCGCCAAGACCTTCCAGGGACTGGAAGAAGTGCTGGCACAAGAACTCACCGAGTTGGGAGCCGGAAATATTGAAATCGGACGCCGTATGGTTTCTTTTACCGGTGACAAAGCAATGATGTATCGTGCTAATTTTTGCTTGCGCACAGCTATTCGTATCTTAAAACCAATCAAACATTTTACTGCAAAAACAGCAGATGAAGTGTATGAAGCTGTTAAAAGTATTGCTTGGGAAGACTATTTGGATAATATGAGCAGCTTTGCTGTTGATGCGGTAGTATTCTCCAATGAATTCCGTCATTCGAAGTTTGTTGCTTATAAGGTAAAAGATGCTATTGTCGATTATTTCCGTGAAAAGACAGGCAATCGTCCATCTGTACGTATTAGCAATCCGGATCTGGCTATTAATATCCATGTTGCAGAAGACCGTTGTACACTTTCACTCGACAGTTCGGGTGAATCACTTCATCGCCGTGGCTACCGTCAGGAACAAGTAGAAGCTCCTTTAAACGAGGTATTGGCTGCCGGAATGATTCTGATGACTGGATGGAGAGGCGAATGTGATTTAATAGACCCGATGTGTGGCTCTGGAACAATTCCTATTGAAGCAGCACTCATCGCACGCAATATTGCTCCGGGAGTATTCCGTAAAGAGTTTGGCTTTGAAAAGTGGCGTGACTTCGACCAGGATTTATTCGATTCAATCTATAATGATGATTCTAATGAACGTGAATTTAACCATAAAATTTACGGATATGACAACAATCCGAAAGCCAACGAAATTGCTGTGCACAATGTAAAAGCAGCAGGAGTAAGCAAGGATGTCATTCTAAAAATCCAACCGTTCCAGCAATTTGAACAGCCTAAAGAAAAGAGTATCATTGTGACTAATCCACCTTATGGAGAACGAATATCTTCTGATGATCTGCTAGGCCTATACCAAATGATTGGAGAACGCTTGAAACATGCATTCAGCGGCAATGATGCCTGGATATTAAGCTATCGTGACGAATGTTTCGACCAAATTGGACTAAAGCCATCAGTCAAAGTTCCTTTGTTTAATGGTTCACTGGAATGTCAGTTCCGGAAATATCAGATTTTCGATGGAAAATACAAAACCTTCCGTAGTGAAAACAGTGACAAAGAATTTAAGCCTAAGCGGGAAGGAAACGAAACCCGTCCACGGAAGCGTGCAGAAAAAGTAGAATATAAAGGAGATAAAAAAACAAGTTTCCGAACAGAACGTAAGGAAAACGATAAGAAAAACTTTTCTCGCGAAAATCGTCCTTCACGTCCTTCTACTGATGACGGACGCCCTAAGCAGGCACCTGCACCTCGTTACATGCACCGCCGTCGTGCAAACGAAGAAAATACAGAAAATGAATAAGTAACGTATATCCACTGAAAATGAAGCGTATATTTCAAATAATAGCTCTATTCTGTATGATAGCAACAATTTCATCTGCCCAAGAGAAAAAGACATTCACCCTCAATGATGTAATACCGGGTGGAGATAATTATTTTAATCTTGTGCCGAAAAGCATGCCCGGACTACAATGGTGGGGTGATATATGTGTCCGTACAGATATAGAGAACATCAAAAAAATAGATACTAAAAGCGGAAAAGAAAGTATACTCGTCACACTGGAAGAGGTAAATGAAGCGCTGAAAAATGGCAAAATGCCTTACAAACTTACAGGTCATATCAAACCACTTCGTACACTGATGGCTGCTTCACTTCCTTGGGGTGACCGTAATGTGATTACTTTTACCCAGTATGACGACCGTACTCCCGGACAAAAGTACATGATATGGTATGACTTCAGCAAAAAGAAAATAGTCAATCTATTTAACCTGCAGGGAGAAGGTCCGACAAACTTCGATTTCTGTAAAGAAAATGGCTACATGGCATATACTATCGGGAATGACCTGTATGTAGCACATGAAGGGGATTTCAGCAGCATGGTTAACCCAAAAGTTACAGGTAATCAACAGCAGGAAAAGGATGTCGTATATGGCCAAGCTGTACACCGTAATGAGTTTGGTATCATGAAAGGTACTTTTTGGAGTCCGAAAGGTACTTACTTGGCTTTCTACCGTATGGACCAAAGTATGGTAACCAATTATCCACAGGTAAATACTACAGCACGCATTGCCGAGCTTGTTCCCGACAAATACCCAATGGCTGGTATGACAAGCCATAAAGTAACTGTCGGAATATACAATGTAAAAGATGGCAAGACAATTTATTTACAAGCCGGTGATCCTACTGACCGTTATTTTACTAACATCAGTTGGGGCCCTGACGAAAAGAGTGTATTCGTTATCGAACTGAACCGCGACCAGAATCATGCACAACTGGTTCAATATGATGCCGTAAGCGGACAAAAGATAGGAGTACTTTATGAAGAGAAACATACTCGTTACGTAGAGCCGCAGCATCCTCTGATATTCTTACCTTGGGATGACAGCCAGTTTATTTATCAGACACAGCGAGACGGCTTCAACCATTTGTATCTTATGGATACAAAAACTAAACTGAAAGGTGAATGGAAAACTGGAAAGGATAGTGAAGACCAATATTGTGAATATCTGAAAGCAATCCCATTGACTGAAGGCAACTGGTTAGTTCAAGATGTTTTAGGATTCAATGCTTCACGTAAAGAAATCATAATTGCAAGTACGGAAATATCTCCTTTACAGACTAATATATTCAGTCTGAACGTAAAAAATGGGAAACGTACACTGATCGGTATGGAAGATGGTACTCACCAGGCCAAATTATCAGCCAGTGGAACCTATCTTATCGATTACTTCACTTCGAACAATGTTCCACGTGAAATCAGTATTCTTCCTACTACCGGGAAAAAAGGTACAACTCTGTTCACAGCAACCGACCCGCTGAAGGAAAACTACAATTTACCGGAAATTACTGTAGGAACAATTAAAGCAGCCGATGGAGAAACAGATTTGTATTACCGCTTAATTAAGCCTGTTAATTTCGATCCGAACAAAAAATATCCGGCTATTATTTACGTATACGGAGGTCCACATGCACAAATGATACATAATACCCGTTTTTATGATGCACGTGGATGGGATCTTTACATGGCACAACAAGGTTATGTAATGCTTACTGTTGACAACCGTGGAAGTGATAATCGCGGTATTAAGTTCGAAAATTGTACCTTCCGCCATCTTGGTACAGAAGAAATGAAAGACCAAGTACAAGGAGCCAAGTTCCTGCAATCACTTCCATATGTTGATGCAGACAAAATCGGTGTTCATGGATGGAGCTTCGGGGGATTCATGACAACTAATCTTATGCTGACTTATCCGGATATCTTCAAGGTAGGAGTAGCTGGTGGTCCGGTTATCGACTGGCAATTCTACGAAGTTATGTATGGAGAAAGATACATGGATACTCCACAAGCTAATCCTGAAGGATATAAGGAATCAAATCTTCGCTTAAAGGCTGGTAACTTGAAAGGTCGTCTGGAAGTAATTATCGGTGGAATGGATCCTACCTGTGTACCGCAACACAGCATCAGTTTTTTACGTGCTTGTATTGATGCTGGAACTCATCCAGATTTCTTCATCTATCCGGAAGACGGTCACAACATGATGGGGCGCGACCGCGTACACTTGCACGAACACATCACCCGTTATTTTCTTGATCATTTGAAATAAAATAAAGAAACAAATCATAATACTGTAAACATATGAAACTGTTACTGTTAGGTTCAGGTGGACGTGAGCATGCACTAGCATGGAAAATTGCCCAAAGTCCGAAAATAGAAAAACTATACATCGCTCCAGGTAATGCCGGAACACGTGAAGTTGGTGAAAATGTAGCGATAAAAGCAGACGATTTCGAGACTATCAAAGAATTTGTTGTAGCAAATGGTATCAACATGGTAGTAGTAGGCCCTGAAGATCCATTGGTAAAAGGTGTCTACGACTTCTTTAAGAACGATGCTGCATTGGCCAATATCCCAGTAATCGGTCCGTCAAAAGCAGGTGCCGTACTCGAAGGAAGTAAAGAATTCGCTAAAGGATTCATGCAACGTCATCACATCCCGACAGCTGGATATAAAAGCATTACTTCTGCTAATCTGGAAGAAGGTCTTGCTTTCCTCGAAACATTACAAGCTCCGTATGTATTGAAAGCTGACGGTTTGTGTGCTGGAAAAGGTGTACTGATTCTTCCGACTCTAGAGGAAGCAAAAAAAGAACTGAAAGAAATGCTCGGCGGTATGTTCGGTAATGCATCGGCAACCGTTGTTATCGAAGAGTTTTTGAGTGGTATCGAATGTTCTGCTTTCGTTTTGACTGACGGAAAGAACTATAAAATCTTACCTGAAGCAAAAGATTACAAACGTATCGGCGAGGGCGATAAAGGTCTGAATACCGGAGGTATGGGTTCTGTTTCGCCAGTACCGTTTGCAGACGAAGCTTGGATGAAGAAAGTAGACGAACGCATTATTCGTCCGACAGTAGAAGGCCTGGCAGCTGAAGGCATCGATTATAAAGGATTTATCTTCTTCGGTTTGATTAACGTAAAAGGTGAACCGATGGTTATTGAATACAATGTCCGTATGGGTGACCCTGAAACTGAAAGTGTCATGCTGCGCATTAAGAGTGACCTTGTGGAACTGTTTGAAGGAGTAGCGGCAGGAAACCTCAATGAAAAGACACTTGAAATAGATTCACGTTCTGCAGTATGCGTTATGCTGGTATCTGGCGGTTATCCAGAAGCATATGAAAAAGGATTCCCTATAACAGGAATCGAAGAAGCTAAAGCAGGAGGCAGCATCGTATTCCATGCCGGAACAGCATTGAAAGATAATCAGGTTGTCACATCCGGAGGTCGTGTGATAGCTGTCAGCTCATACGGTACCAACAAGGAAGAAGCATTGAAACAATCCTTTACCAATGCCGGAAAAATTTCATTCGAAAAGAAATATTTCCGTTCTGATATCGGTTTCGACTTATAATATTTCAATTCATCACCACAGCTACACCAATTATTCTGTTTAAAGAGTAAATGAGTGTAGCTGTGGTGACATTTCTTTTGTCATCAATATCCGTCACATGATCCAGACTAGAAACAGATTTCAATACGAAGTTGCGACAGGACGTGCCACACTTCCAGTTGTAAGTACTTTAACACTTATTCTATGGGTCATATCGACTCCACATTTATGGGCAAATATTGGCTCGTTATTAATATTCAGCCTTACTACTTACCTGCTACTGGAGACGGATACGAAGTTTGCACTGATACGTACACGTACGACGCTTCCTGCTTCTTTTTTTCTTCTGTTTTATGCGGCAACACCTTTCTTGCATACATGGGATGTTACACTATTACTTCCAGTATTCTTTCTTTGTATGCTATATTCACTGTTTCAAAGCTATGAATCTCCCCATGCTTCGACTGCCATATTCCATGCTTTTTTGTGGATGGGGTTAAGTAGCCTTATTCTTCCTTGTATAGCTTGGATTACTCCGCTACTATATATTCATATGATTAACCTTCGTTCGCTTGAAGGAAAAACCTTTTTTGCCGGAATCATTGGCTTTACATTACCTTACTGGCTTCTGCTGGGATATGATTTGTATACGGATCAAACCGAAGAATTCTACAATGTAATTTCGCATATTCTACAGTTTGATCAAATAAATTATGCATCCATACATTTCAGCTATTATACTTTATGGGGAGTTATCACAATATTATGGATTGCATTTAGTATTCCTTATTTACGATTTGCATATAAAGACAAAGTACAAACTCGTATTTTATTACAAGTGATACTATCCATGGGAGTATGGATAAATATTCTTATGGTTTTACAACCATCTCATATTAAAGCATTACTTCCCTTAGCAATTATTCCAATGGTATTTATGGGAGGACATTTATTTTCACTTACTTTCAGTAAATTTACCCGAATAACTTTTATTACGGTTCTTGTTATCTGGTTTGCATTGTGCTTATTTAATTTATGGATATATTTCTTCAACTTCTGACCGACTGGGGATATTTTGGTATGTTCTTATCTGCTTTTCTTGCCGGAACAATTTTACCATTCAGTTCTGAAGCAGTCCTACTTGCTTGTGTTGGCTTAGGACTCGACCCTATATGGTCTACCATTGCCACAACAGCAGGCAACGTTTTAGGTGGACTTACCTGCTATTGGATAGGCCATCTTGGAAAAATGGAATGGATAGAAAAATACCTTGGAGTAACTCCGAAACAAATGGAACGTGCTACCCGATTTATACATGGAAGGGGAGCATGGATGGCATTATTCTCTTTTTTGCCTGTAGTAGGAGATGCAATTTTAATTGTATTAGGATTGATGAGAGCTCATATTGGGATTGTTACTATTTCAATGAGCATCGGAAAGCTGGCTCGTTACGCTATATTAGTAGCAGCAACTCTTGGTATTATCAGCCTTTTCTAAAATAATTATTATATCAATTTTAATTTATGATAGAACTAGAACAAACTGCAGATGGAAGTTATACACTTTTCGTACCTGAATTAAACGAACATTATCATTCCGTAAAAGGGGCTTTGACGGAGTCTGAACATATATTTATCAACATGGGAATGAAACATCATCCCTCCTCTACACTGCGAATACTGGAAATCGGTTTCGGAACCGGGCTCAATGCATTTCTCACTCTGTTGGAAGCTGATAATTCAAAACGTCAAGTTCACTATACGACAATAGAACGCTACCCTGTAAGTAATGATATTGTACATCAACTTGCCTATCCAGAACAGATCTGCCCGGAACGTAGTAACGACTTCTATGCACTGCATAATTCAGCATGGAATACAGATATAAGCTTAACACCTTACTTTACTTTACATAAAGTAGAAGGAGATTTTACGAACTATAAATTCCAAGGAGCATTTGACCTCATCTACTTTGACGCTTTTGCCCCAGAAAAACAACCGGAAATGTGGAGCCAGGAACTATTCAACACCTTATATGCTTCTCTAAATTCTGGTGGTATTCTCACAACATACTGTGCTAAAGGAGTAATACGCCGAATGCTACAAACTGCGGGATTTACAGTAGAACGTCTTCCAGGCCCTCCAGGTGGAAAACGAGAAATATTGAGAGCTTCAAAATAAAAGATTTCCCTTCGTATTCACGTTTCCATGAAATACGAAGGGAAATTCTTATATTAATAAATACATATATTTTTTACTTACTGCACGATATCCTTTAGATTGATACATTGGAAAGTCATATGTGCAACACTACTTTCATAAAGAATGCCAATCGTTTCTTTATCTACCATCGTAAGACACGAATAACCCCAGTTCTCACCTTCGTCTAAAAGCAACTGATGTGCCCATGTATTTCCACCATCAAGGCTTATTTTTATAGTAATATTTTTACGGGCATTGGTTGTATTTGGGTTCGAAAAAATCAATATATCCTTACCTAAAACATTGTCCGCTGCTTTCACACTGATAAGACTCGCCATACAAACAGGCTCAGGTAATGCTGTTCGTGATGACTCATGTTCTTTCCACGTCATGCCCAAATCAGAAGTTGTATAAACAGCACGGCTTCCTCCACGATTATCTCTCATATTCAACATCAGTGTTCCAGGAACAACTTCAGCAACCTGAGCTTCCGTAGTATTTGTACGTGCATGATTATGAATGGTCCATGTTTCTCCTCTATCCTTACTATACATAATACCAGCATTAGGAATCCGGTCTTTACCTATATATTGAATAGGAAATACCAATGTACCATCCTCCATAGTAATACCTCTACCCGGACCTTGCAACAAAAAATACCATTCAGGGTGTTTTACTTGTTCGGTTATATTAATCGGCTCAGACCAGTTTTTTCCATCATCTGTACTTTTTACTAAAACAAGCTGAGCCGTATGATTTACATCCATACCTTGCTGTGAGCTCCACCATGCACGCTGATTACCCATTCCGTGTGTCCATGCCGCAACAATCCAGATTGTATTTGTTTTTGTATCAACCAAAATTGAGGGATCTCCTACACCATTCTGAGCTGCTGGCAGCCCACCGTATTCTCCAAAAGCTAGAGGCAGACGCATTTTTTCCCAAGTCTTTCCACCGTCAATACTCCGGCTCAAACCGATATCAATATGTTCCTGCAAATCCACACTACTGTTATAACGCACATCGTATACACCTAACAATGTACCTTTATTGGTTGTCACCAGACCTGGGATACGAAAAGCTGCTACACCATCATCTCCGGCATGACGCACACCTACTCCCAAACGACGTATAACGTTCGGTGCTGATACACATTTAACTGGTAACGACTGACCATCTGCTGTTACCCCCGTCACTTCAGCAGTGATTTTTGTAAGCAACGATGCTTCTGGCTTCATTTCTATACTGACCCAAAAGAAATTTATTCCCGGATATAAATTCTGATTTCCAGTCAACAATACAGAATTCTTTTGGGGAACAATTTCAGATTTCTTAATAGCATATGACGGATTGACAGACAAAGTCTTGCCTGGCGCATGAGCGGAAATATATTCTACAGGAGCAAAACGGTTCTTTCCTCTGTCCTGAATAGCTTCAGTACCTCCATAGTATAGTTTTACTGATTTAATCTTCTCTAAAGGTACATCTTGTCCAAATGTCACAGAAACATTATCCAAGACCTTTGCCTCGTGCGCATTAATACGCATATAACATAAAACATTATCATGCCGTTCTATCAGAATTGGTATTTGAGGATTCTTTATAAAGGCTGTATCTGCTGCTTTTATACCGAGAACGCATGAAAGCACAACTAAAAATGATAATAATTTTTTCATAGGCTAACAAATTATCTACGAAACTACCTTCAATATAGTTTCTATTAATACTAAGATATAAATAAAAATCAGAAGTCTAAACTGACTATAAGAATGTCTTCATCAATATTAAACTTCTTAGATATCAGCTTTGACTTCTGATTAATATGACTTAATTATTCAGAGAACAAGTAAAGAAACGTAATTTATACTTCATTTCTTGTTGTGGAACACGATAAGCAGGTAATGTATCTACATCCTGCCCACAACTAGCATTCCCTACTCCACGCTGTACAGCATCCAGATGAAGCACAATATACGGACGTTTCTCTAACTCCCAAGCATGTTGTCCTTCCATCAAATCTTTATCTGTATATCGCAGAGCAGAAAACGACACATTACCTTCAGTCTGAATCTTTACACCTTTACCTTCTTTATTATATAAAGTCAGTTCACGAAGGCCTTCACGATTTCCCATAGACTGAGGTTTCATATAAGGAACTTCCATATCCTCCACTGTTGTCGTATAACGACCTACCATACAACCGTCTTTTCTATCGTTATAATTTTCCCATGGACCATATGCATAATAATCGATATTGCTCAATGTTGAGTCGATGTTTGCCACCAAGCCGCAACGACGTAAATCAGCTGTATGCGGACGGAAAACAACCTCCATATCCATGACTCCCGTTTGAGTAAATGTATATACGATATCCGTACTACATAAACTACCTTCACGGTTAGTGGTAACAATAATATTGCCTTTCTCTTCGGTCACCGTACATGTTCCTTTTTCCGACAGTCCATTAGCCGTTTCAGTAAATTTATCATTCTCAATCCAACGATGATTATCGTATACAAATCCTCCTCCCTGACTGACAACCTGCTGGCCGTTCATAACTAATGTAACCAATTGCCCCGTTGTCTTATCGAAAGAGGCTTCTATATAAGCATTTTTGACCGTCAATAAGTTTTCATTGTCAGAAACAGTCAACTTCTGTTTCTTTCCATGTAAGCTCTTTAACTCAGGTAATTCCTTTCGTGCAGACAATTCATATTGCTGTTTTGCAACCTCATGCCCAGCACCAGCCCAAGTTTCAGCATCTGTACGACATACATACAAATCAAGCATGACTTCCTCACCGTTCTTTATTGCCTTCTTTAAATTAACACCTTTTAAATTCAATGTCACCAACAGTGAATCATCAGGCATTACAGCTGGAAGCATCATACTATCCGGTTGCATACGAACGCCATCTTTTACAACTTGCCACCGCAAATAGAATTTATCAAGTGAAAGAAAATCATACGTATTTTTCAACAATACTTTGGCTTCATTTCGCTTGAAATCAGCTCCCTTATTAGCAAAATGTACATACTGATATACAGCTTTTACTTCTTTCAACTTAGGCGATTCTTCACGAGTTGCCGGAATTATTCCATTCGAACAGAAGTTACCCTGATGAGGACCTGGAAAATCATACCCTGTATGCAGACGATAAATACCTTTTTTCATTTCATGAGGTTCATAAATAGCCTGATCTACCCAGTCCCAAATAGCTCCACCAATAGTAGCCGAACTTCCTTCAATGCTTTCCCAGTATTCTTTCAAATTTCCAATAGCATTACCCATGGCATGAGCATACTCACAAATAAACATCGGTTTATCCAATGAACTAACATATGTATTCATCCATTTCATACCCGGATACATCTTCGAATACAAGTCACTAAAACGATTTCCACCATACTCTTTTCCATCGCGTGTACCCTCATAGTGTATGGGGCGGTTGTCCAATCGTTTTGCTGCATCATAACAAGCCTGGAAGTTACTTCCTCCTCCAGCTTCATTACCCAAGCTCCAGAAAATTACACTTGGATGATTGCGATCTCTAAGTACCATACGGTCAATACGATCAACAAAAGCAGGTATCCAAGAAGGCATATCACTGATCGACTGATTAGCATGATCTTCCAAATCAGCCTCATCCATTGTATAAAGTCCGAAATAATCGAACATAGCATACATTTTCGCATCATTCGGATAATGAGAAGTACGGATAGTATTAATATTATTCTGTTTCATCAGTGTCACATCACGCAACATTGATTCTACAGTAACAGCCCGACCATAAACCGGATGTGTATCATGTCGATTAGTTCCCTTGAAAAATACTCGTTGTCCATTAATATATACCACTGTACCCTTCAGTTCTATATTGCGGAAACCATACTTGGTAGAAAAGACCATTTCATCATTATCCCCATTTCGCTGGATAATATGAACCGTATACAAGTTAGGAGTTTCAGCTGTCCATGTTACAAGATTCTTCAGCTTGAACGTAGCTTTTGAATATACAGTTTCTTTCTTATCTGAATAATTAACCTGTTGCTCTGTTTCTGCTACCAGTCTTCCATCTGGATCGAATAATTTTACAATCAGATTCTTCACACCTTTCATCCGATCACGGTTATCAAGCATCAAATTAACAGACATTTCGCCACTGGTATATTCTGAAGCTGCATCTAACTTAGAAGTAATATAATGGTCACGTACACTTACTCGTGGAACATTATACAAATAAACATCCCGGAAAATACCACTCATACGGAACATGTCCTGACATTCAAGATACGAACCGTCGCTCCAGCGAAATACTTGAACGGCCAAACGATTTTTTCCTGTGCGCAGATATTTGCTTAAATCAAACTCTGCCACATTATTCGATCCTTGTGTATAACCGACATATCCTCCGTTCAGATATACAAATGCAGCACTATATATACCACTAAAATGGATAAATGTACGCTGTTTTTCCCATCCAGCAGGCAAATCAAAGAAACGCACATAGGAACCCACCGGATTAATTCCATAATTAGCTCCACCATCATTGAATCCCTTTCGAGCATCAATATAAGGAGGTGTATTGGAATGAGGATACTCTACATTCGCGTAAATAGGACGGTCATAACCCTGCATTTCCCAATTTGAAGGAACTGGAATAGTCTCCCAACTCGATACATCATAATCTTCTTTATAGAATGATTCCGGACGTTGAGAAGGTTCTGATACAAAATGAAAATACCAGTTGCCATTCAACAATTTAAACGAAGAACTCTGGCTATACAACCATGGTGTACGATAAAAATCTTTATCAGCCAGCATTTCTTTCTCGGTTATATAAGGAATGTAAGTTGCACAACCCGGCTCTTTATTTTCTGCAAACATAGTCTCGTCTTCCCAATAAACCTTAGGACGTTCTAATGTACCAGAAGCAGCTTCCGCAGGCATTGCTACTTTACTAACATTAATATAAAAATACGTTTCTGGATTATTCAGAAACTTTACCTTATCAACTAAAACCAACCGCCCATTCTGTTGGCAAGCCAATATCAAATCAGGGCTATTAGAAGGATATATCTGCAAGAACTTGCCACTCTTCTTTATAATCCATAACTGAGATTCATCTGAGCCATTGTTTTCTGTTATTCCCAATGTATTATCCCCTGTAGCATGAATTGCTTTATTCTCAAAAGGATTTATAAAACGGAAACTACCAGATAAATTAGTGACACTCCATTGCTGCAATTTATCAGCATCATTGCTAACACTCAAAACCACCCTTTTGCTATCAGGATCATATCCTACAGCCTTACCAGAATAATTTACAGGTACAATATTGTACAATTTATTCCGAGCAAAGCCAACTTGAGCATGTGCTGTACAAACAGCACTTACCCATACATATATCAAACAAATAAGTATATTCCGCATAACTCGCAAATTTTATTAATAATATCTTACTTTAGGGGCTTTCTTTCCTGCATAGTTATCATTTACATAAACACGTATCCAGTCTATGTACATAGATGGAGGATTCTGTTTATCCCATGCTGCAGGATTAACAGCACCTGGCCAAGCATTGGGGTTAACAGATAAACCTGTACTAAATATTACATAAAATCCCGCAGGATCACTCCAAGGCCAGTCCGTATTACCATTATCTCCTTTTTTATGTTCAAAATAAGCTTTACCATTCACCCCTCCTATAATTCTATCAGGATACCATTCCAACCAATAAATATTCCACTGGCTCATATCTGCTAAATCAATTGTAGAAGTAACACTACCTTCTCCTCCTACAACTCCAGCATAATGATTTTCTGAATGAAGAGTGAAATGAGCACGTTGATTTATTTTCTTTTTAGGATTCTCTAGTAAATCAATTTCTCCATTCTTAGGCCATGGTCCCTTATTCCCCATAAACCAGAGAGCATCATTAAATCCTTCTGCTGCTACCCGTTTGAAACGGATTTCAATTCTCATATTTTCAGTAAAATTGCACCATGCTTGCTTACCTGACACAACAGACCGATAACCAGCATGCGAAAACTTCACTTTCTTTCCAAAACCATTGTCAATTGAATCAGGTTCCTCTACCGACCACATATGCAATACACCATTTTCTACTTTAGAACATTTTGCATTATTAACATTAGCAGATTTACTCATGTTCGTTGTCTTATGTTCCAGAAAACCTAAAGGAAGTCCCTTTTTCGTATTCTTATCTAAAAACTCATGAGCCGTATAGAAACTCCATCCCTTCAGCATTGGATGAGAATCACCCGGTTTCAGTTTCAACGCTTCATCCGGATTGGGATAAACTTTTGTTTCATCATCTTTATCAGCAACAGAAGTTACTCCAAATTCTTCCATTTCAACGATAGCAGAAGATGCTTCTGGAGTTGTTGCTTCAAGCTTGACATAACGTGCTGTCACAACAGCCGGAAGCGTTACAGTCTGAGGCAAAGGGTTATGCATAATATTACTAAATTCTCCTTGTGAGATTATCTCTTTCCAATCCGTGCCATTCAAACTGACAGAGAACTTATACCGATAAGCCATAGTTGGCTTCGCTTCTTCATTTAAAGGAGCATAAGTAAAAGCTTTCAAACGAATTGTACGGCCCAAATCTACTACAAAAGGAGAGGAAGACACTTTTTTCCACGTATCACGAGAAACCGTATTCCAATCTGTAAATTTCTGATCATTTTCCAAAGAAGGAGCATAATAAGCAGAAACACTCATGATATTTGCAGAAAGACGAGAACCATCAATACGTAAACGGAGCGAATCAGCCATTACTTCTGGAAAACGGAGCATACGTTTATAACCAATAGTTGTACCTTCACCTAAGGTCTGCCATCTTCCTTCACTAAAAGCCTCAACCAAAAACTTTTCTACACGTTGTCCTTTTGAAATATCTTCCTGCAATTGAACAACATTTACCGGTTCTCCAGGACGTACTGTATAAGAGCGGGATTCTCCAGATAAAGCTGTCCAGTAAATATTTCCATCCGAAACTTTATTATCAGAAAAAACTTTTCGACGATAATCTGCAAATTCTTTCAGACGTTCAACATCTGCTTCGTTTATCAAGCCGCGACGGTCAGGAGGTATATTCAGCAATAAAACAGAATTATAACCGACTGATTGAAAATAGATATCTGAAAGCTGTTTCAGGCTTTTTACTTTTGTATTTTCTTCTTCGTGCCAGAACCATCCCGGACGAATAGACACATCAACTTCGGAAGGATACCAAAATAATTCGGTAGCATCCTTCAACATCGAGCGACTACCCAAATCCTTTGCTTTTCCGTAAACTCCCAAACGTTTATTATTCTCTTCTGCACGAGAATAAATTCCCGGAGTAAGCACAGTTGCACTCCACTCTGTTTCACGGCCAATACCTTTTTCATTACCAACCCAACGCACATCATCTCCCATAATAGCCATTACAGCTTTAGGCTGTAAACGTTGAATTGTCTTATAAAAAGCATCCCAGTCGTATACCTGTTTCTTACCATTAGGGCCTTCTCCGTTTGCACCATCGAACCACACCTCATTTACCTCACCATAATTGGTCAGCAATTCGGTTAATTGTTCAATAAAGAATTTGTTGTACTCTGGAGAATTACCATAACAAGAGGCATTGCGATCCCATGGTGACAAATAAACTCCAAATTTCATTCCATATTTAGTACATGCATCACGAAGTTCACGTACAACATCTCCTTTACCATTTTTCCAAGGCGAGGAAGCAACTGAATGAGAAGTCGTCTTTGTAGGCCACAAACAAAAACCATCATGATGTTTCGCTGTAAGCAAAACCATCTTGAAGCCACATTCTTTCAACGTACGTACCCATTGTTCAGCATCTAAATCAGTCGGATTAAACAAAGCTGGATCTTCCGTTCCATCCCCCCATTCTCTTCCGGTAAATGTATTAATCCCAAAATGTAAAAACGCAGTCAGTTCCATTTGCTGCCAAGCAAGTTGTTGGGGAGAAGGAACTAAACGAGCGGCCATTGCAGCTTTCTGGTCTACACTTTCGTTTCCAGAAAATTGTAAATGTTTCACAAAATAAGAGGCGTCCTGTTGAGCTTGCCCTCCAACAGAAAGAGCAAGCAATGAACAAGTAACAAGAAACTGGTGTATTCTATTCATACAGTCCTTATTTAAAATTATTACTCAATTATTACCTCGTCAATATAAACTCGAGAAGCTTGTCCCGGACGCACATGGTCATTTGGACAATTACCAGGAGTTTCTAGCGTAAATTTAACATAATGTCCGATAATATCATCTGTTTCAACTGATAAATCTTCAATAAAATTTCCTTCTTTAAAGATTTCATTATCGGTAAATGTTAATCTACCTACTTCCTTAAACGTTTTATTATCGTCAGATACTTCAATTTTAATCATCCGTGGCTTATGCACAGCCATTCCATAATTAGTAATACAACCAACAGTAACACGTTTTATCTGTTGCGGTTTCAATAAATCAACAACAAAAGAAATAGGCTTTGATAATCCTCCTGTATACCATTCAAAATCGGATTGCTTCAGACTACCACGTAATCCATTAACTAATATTCCCATCTCTTTTGAAGCACCGATTATTGGCTTAGCAGTAGCCATATTCCAATGAATAGGCAAATTAAGCGTTTTCCCCATCTGTATACCCTTAACAAAAGTAGCTGCTTTTATCTCAGCATCTTTATCAACAACAAATGCAGAATCATACAAAGCAGATGTTTCCACTGGTTCTGTACCATCTAAAGTATAACGTATTTCCACATCAGGACGTTCACACTCTAGTTTCACCTTTAACTTACCAGACTCCTCAGATGTTACCTCATGTTGAATGTTATACATAGAGCGTGCATAAATAATTCCTTTCTGTTCCAAATGCTTATTAAAATTATCTACACCTTTCAGGAATTCATTCCAATCTTTCTTTCCTTTTTGAACCCATGCTATCTCTGCCAAAGCAGCTAATCTTGGGAAAGTCATATAAAATACATCTTCAGGAACATTGCAAAACTCAGTCCACATACAAGCCTGCACTCCCATCAGTAATGATTCATACTCTGGTTTCCAGTCACTCTGTACAGGTTCATAATTAAACAAGTCTTTTAATGTATTATTCCCAAAATAAGTAACAGGCTCAAACCATTGTGGTCCCTGATACCTGATCAGATAAGCAACACGTGCAGGAGCCATAATAAATCGATGTCCCTGTTCTGCAGCCTTTAAGGCAGCCTTACCATAGCCTTGCCAGCCTAAGATGATTGATTCTTCAGGCAATTTACTATTGGTCAATTCATCCCATCCCATAATCTGCTTACCTTTGCTGCGGACATAATCTCCTATACGCGACATGAAATATCCTTGTAAAGCTTCTTCATCCGCCAAATGTTCTTTATGAATACGTGACTGACACAAAGGACATTTTTTCCAGTTTGTCTTAGTCGCTTCATCTCCTCCTAAATTAATATATCGAGAAGGGAACAATGCTATAACTTCATCAAGAACACCTTGTAAAAAATCAAATGTCTTGTCATTTCCGGCACAAAAAATTATTTCTGCATTCTTTCCACCAAGACCAGGCAGTACTCCAATAAAGTCTTTCACCACCGGACAAGCATATTCCGGATAAGAAGCTAAAGCTGCATTTGAATGAGCAGGTATATCTATTTCCGGAATAATTTCTATCTGACGTTCTGCAGCATAACGGATTATTTCCTTCATATCTTCCTGAGTATAAAACCCACCGACGGTAGCAGGTTCTCCCTTCTTAGGATTTCTTCTATCAGGAAAAGGAAGATTCTGACGATCAACCTTCCAGGCTCCCACTTCAGTCAGACGAGGATATTTCTTTATCTCCAGACGCCATCCATTATCATCTGTAAGATGTAAATGTAAGCGATTTATTTTTAACATAGAGATACAATCTATCATCCGAATGACATCTTCCTTAGGCAAGAAATAACGAGATACATCCAACATAAAGCCTCGATAGTCAAAACGAGGCTCATCTTTAATAACTACAGCCGGTACTTTCCAGGCATTTTCAACCTGTTCTTGTCCTTCTATTGTAGGCGGAAGCATTAAACGAATATTTTGCAAAGCATAAAAGAAGCCTTTTGCATCGGCAGCTTTTATACTTACTTTATCAGAAGTAATATGTAGCTCATAAGCATCTGATTTCATCGATTTATCAATAGCAAAAACAATATCACCATCTTTCACCATTTCAACCTTAGGAGTAAATCCCGCCGGTTTAGTAAACAAAGAAGCAAAATTTTCAGCAATGATACGTTGTTCATTATCAGCTACTGCTATTACAGTCTTTTCACTAAAGGAAAAAGAACCGTTTCCTTTTTCTACAGACAAAGGCTGAGGTATAATAGTTGCATCCTCAGATTGTTGTAAAGAATGACAGCCAGACAAACTTAATATTAAAGTTGCCATACAAGCCACCATCCATCTCTTCGATTGAAAATATATGTTCATCATCATATTATTATTCTTATTATTGTTTATCACGGTCTGGAGAAAAACGTACAGGGTCATTATATTCTTCCTGTAACTCCAGCATTTGTTTCTTCAAATTGTTTACAATCGAATCGTATTCACTTTGACCATACAAATTATGCAACTCATTGGGGTCTTTCTGTAAATCATAAAGTTCCCATTCATCTATGTCATTATAAAAATGGATCAACTTATACTTATTCGTACGAATTCCATAATGGCGTTTTACCATATGCTCTGCCGGATATTCATAAAAATGATAATACAATGCCGTACGCCAGTCAGTAGGATGCCCCCCTTTCAACAAAGGCAATAACGAAATTCCATGCATATCTTCAGGTACTTCTACTCCCGCCAACTCCAGGAATGTAGGTGCATAATCAATATTCTGAACCATTTCTGTAATATCTCCTCTACGATCAAATCCTTTCGGCAAACGCATAATTAAAGGGGTATGCATAGATTCTTCATACATGAAACGTTTGTCAAACCATCCATGTTCACCCATATAAAATCCTTGATCAGAAGTATAGACTACCAGTGTGTTATCTAACAGGCCTTTTTCTTTTAAATAGTCTAGAACGCGACCAACATTATCATCTAATGATTTAACTGTTTTCATATAGTCACGCATATAGCGTTGAAATTTCCAATTTGCCAGTTCTTTTCCCTGAGGATTTTTCTGATAGAAATCTTCAATAATCGGGCCGTAGAATTTATCCCATGCAGCTCTCTGCTCCTTATCCATACGACCTAAGAACGACTCATACAGTGTTTTCAGCCTTGAGTCTTTATCCGGACGTAGCATTTTAAGATCGTAAATCATATCCATATCTTTTACGATACTCATTTCTTGGGCTGCAGCAGCCGGACGACCTTCATAATCATCAAAGAATGTTTCTGGAAGTGGGAAAGTTTTGTCTTCATACAATGCCAGATTACATGTGTCTGCCATCCAATTTCGGTGAATCGCTTTATGATGAATCATCAGACAGAAAGGTTTATTTCTATCACGTTTATTTTCCATCCAATCTATTGCGTCATCCGTTATCAGATTAGTTATATACCCATGTTTCTGAATGGTATCATTATTCTGAGTTATAAAATCCGGATTATAATAATCACCCTGTCCAGGCAATATTTCCCAATAATCAAACCCGCTAGGCAGACTTTCCAAATGCCATTTACCAATTAAAGCTGTTTGATAACCTGCCTTCTGAAGCAATTTAGGAAACGTCTGTTGAGCACTATCAAAGACACAAGTCGTATTATCATAAAACTTATTTCCACACGAATGCTTACCCGTAATCATACAAGCGCGACTCGGACCACTCAACGAATTTGCGACAAAACTATTCGTAAAACGTACTCCATCGGCAGCAATACGGTCCAAGTTAGGCGTTTCTATGTACCGAGTGTCATAACAACTCATCATCTGAGCCGTATGATCATCAGTCATGATATAAACAATGTTATAAGGTTTATTTGCTTCCGACTTATTCTGTTGGCAGGAAGGAAGCGTTGCGGCCAAAGCACTCAATCCGGCCATCGAATAAAATAAATTCAGGTTTTTCATATGATCTATATAATATATGAAGTCAATATATATGCTAACAGATTCCAGAACATTCGAATAAAAATCTATATAGGTCCAAAATCTTATTAAATAAGCCTGCACAATTACATAAGAATCATAATGAAAATGTAATTATGCAGGCTTTCAGAAATCTGTATAAACAAATTCTAAATATGAGCTATCTTATTAATAGCCAAAATTATTATCTGTAATACCTGGGTTGGCATCTCTTTCTGTATCAGGAATTGGCAACAGTAAATTCTTCTTCAAGAAGTCTTCAGTCAGATTTCCTTCATTATAAAGTCGATCGGTCCATTTTTGAGCAGCACTCTTATAATATGCATCTGAAACTTTAGTTAATTCATGATTATTATGATACTGCAAAGCTTTCTTCAAATATTCTGTCCCTTTTACGCGAAGCAATTCATACATAGAAGGTTCTCCATCTAACTCAAATAGGAACTCGAAATAAATCTTTTCACTGACTTCCTCTTTGGTCAACTGCTTAGACCATGCTTTAGGTTCAACTCCATTACCTCCAGCAGACTCACGTGCACGTTTCAATACTTCTTCTACCAATTCAATAGCTTTCGAAGTATTATCAAGTTCATTATACACATCTGCCATAAGCAATAGCATCTCAGCATAACGATATACCATTAAGTTCTTATGAGAAGAAGTTCCCTGCTGATTGGCATCATACAGTTTCATATGTGCAGGCCATGCATTCTGATTACCGCTCTCCGCATATTTTTTCTGTATACCCTTCAAAGCTTTGATATATGCTTTTTCTTGTGGAGTCTTACCATCTTCTTCATTCAAATTATTCAGATAATTTAAATCAGGATTTGTTGGATCTTTAAACTTCTCATAAGGCAATCGACCTACATACTGTTTTACAGCAACAGCTTTTCCATTTTTATAAATAGAATCATATACAGCCACTTCCTTTCCATTCACCATTTTTTTACCTGTCTGAACTGTATAAGTAAAATAAGGATAATAATATACCGAATCATTTGCAGATGGTTGATCACCTACCTGAGCTTTAGGTTCTGGCTTATTATTTCCGCCACGGTCTCTATGTACAGTCAAGAATGTAGCAGCTATACGTGGATCACCCGGATAAGTTCCCTGGTGCATATCATAAGCAGCTTTTGTTGCACGGTATGTACTCCAGCATACACCCGGTGTTGAACCTGTAGGCGAAAAACGGTTGCTGGCACGATTGAAACAAGAAGGAGAATTCAAAGCAAAGTTCAACTGGAAAATAGATTCTTTCGAAGTCGTTACCCAGTCACCAAACAAATCGGCAAAGTTCTTTTCCAATTCGTATACATGCTTATTATAAACAGCATCGAACATATCTTTTGCATTTTTCAAATTCTCATTGGTATTTATACCAAGCTTTGCCATTTTATAGTAAACCTTTCCCAAGAAAGCTTTTACTGCCCAAGAATTAATACGCCCAGCATCAGAAGTTTCCTTAATAGTCAAAGCATCATTCAAATCCTGTACAACCTGGCCCAACACTTGTTCTTTCGGAGTACGGGGCATTGAAATACCTTCTGAAGTAGAAGCCACTGTTTTCAAGGGCACATCTCCCCAAAGCGATACAAGATTATAATAAGCCAATGCACGAAGAAATTTTGCTTCTCCTCCAAACTGATTTTTAGTCTCAGCACTCAGACCACTTGCATCCAAATTCTCCAGAAAAGCATTAGTTTCAGAGATCACTTTATACATTCCGTTCCAAGTTGTAGAAATCAATCCATCACTTGATAAAGATTGTAGACTCACAATACCATCACTACCATTACGTTGTGACCAGGAAAATCCTGCACCACTAACTGGTATTTCCTGAAAATGCTGGCCGTAAGCAGATGTAGAAGTCATATAGGCATAACATCCCAACAAAGCTAATTCTGCACCAGAGTCAGAAGAAAAGACCACAGTATTATTCTGTGAATATAACGGTTCTTCATCCAAACAAGAAGAAAAGCTGGAAGCCGCTACAATTGATAATATCAAATATTTATATAGTTTCATAATATATACTTTATTAAAATGCAATTATTAGAATGTCACGTTCAATCCAAATACAAACTGGCGAGGAGTAGGATAAGAACTCATATCTACGCCTGGACGTAATCCATCAAATGCAAAACTATTTACTTCAGGATCATATCCACTATAATCTGTGATGACAAACGCATTCTTTACAGAAGCAAAAATTGATGTATTCTGGAAACCGATTTTCTTCATCCATGCTGTAGGAAGTGCATAATTTAATGTTATATCAGAACATCTCAAGTAACTAGCATCTTCTACATAACGGTCCATTACCATGTTCTGTACAATAAAATTAGAAGAAGGATAAAGGTTTGAATGGTTTTCAGGCGTCCACATACCTTCAAAAGCTTTCTTTGATACAGTACCAGCTTTTTGTCCCGGAGTATTGATGTAACGGTTGTTTACATTAATAACATCGCGGTCTTGTACACCATTAAATGCAGCACTCAGAGTCAGTCCTTTCCATGACAAAGATGTCTGGAAACCATATGTAAATCCAGGATTTGGATTACCTATGATATCTCGGTCTGAAGTATTAACTGAACCATTTCCATCTTTATCAACAAACTTGATATCACCAGCAGCAGGAATACTTCCATTTACATCTTTATAATATCCGATAGTTCCATCGTCTTTAATAAACTTCACACCTTGATCTGTAATATCTTCTGGCTGTACAATACCTTGTGTAACATATCCCAAGAATAATCCCGGAGCTTCACCCTGCAAGAACACATGTCCTACACCAAAATGGTCACCCAGTGAGTTACCATAATAACCGATACGTTCACCCAAACATCCAAAATCTGTTGGCAACAAACCAAGATTTACAATTTTGCTCTTATTCTTTCCAATATTACCAGTAATGCTCCATTTCCAGTCTTTAGTATCAATTACCTGAGCAGTCAAAGAGAATTCTACACCTTTATTATCTAACGAACCTTGATTATAATAAGTAGATCCAAATCCAGCAGATCCTGGAAGAGAACGTGAAATAAGCAAGTCATTAGTTCGTTTTACATAGAAATCGAATGTACCACTCAAGCGTGAACGCAACAAGCTAAAATCAAGACCAGCATTCCAAGAAGCTGTTTTCTCCCAAGTTAAACCATCATTAGGCAAATTAGTAATCTGTAATACAGACTCTTGTTCTCCATTTCCATTACCATAATGATAGTTACCGTCTGAGCCGTACATTGAGAATGTAGAATATGGATCAATACTTTGGTTACCAGTTACACCATAGCTTACACGAACTTTCAACTGATTCAACCAATCTACTTCTTTCAGGAATTCCTCTTGTTCCATACGCCATGCAACAGAAGCTGAAGGGAAATATCCCCAACGGTTTCCTTTACCAAACTTACTAGAACCATCGGCACGCAGAGAAGCTGTAATCAAATATTTATCTAAGAATGTTAAGTTGATACGACCAAGATAAGACAACAATTGATAATCTTTCTGAATCGGAGCCAAATGTTGCACATTACCAGCCATGTGAAGCCCGTTCTCTCTTAAATCGAACATTGTGAACTGACTACCATTGGTATTTTCATTCAAGAAGTTATAATCATCGTAAGTAACACCAACTGTAGCATCTAAAGTAGCAACAGATCCTAATTTTGTATTATAGTTTAATACATTTTCAATAGAAACATTACTCTTATTTAAGTCTGTCAATGCTAAATAACCATTGTTATTCATTCCTTGATACAGCTGTAAACCATACCAGCGCTTACGGTCATTTATATTCAAATTTCCACCTACACGCAAGTTATAGCGTAAGCCTTTCATAATATTCCATGACAAATCCATTGAAGCATTAAATGTCTTGTCATTTGCTATATCTTCATAATCATTCAACCAGCTAAATATAGTAGTTTTATTTTCAGAGCTGAATGAAGGGTCTCCATCCGGCATTTCAAATGGTGCATAATCGAGAGCTGTACGAGAAATAGCTGTTGTAGAACCTCCTAATGTACTACCACCAGCCATCATGTTATTTTGACGTAAAGAACCGCTCAATGTCATATTCAAATGTACGCTCTTTGATAAATCCATACCGATATTGGCACGCAAATCTCCTTGTTTCAAACCTGTTTGCTTGACTGTACCATTTATATCTTTAAAATTAGCCGAGATATAATAAGTAGTTTTATCTGTACCACCACTAACAGACAAAGAATAATTCTGAGAGAAAGCAGATGTATAAATTTCTTTCTGCCAGTTACGGTAATTGATAATATGATAAGTTGCAGGATTATTAGGATCATAATTAGCCAAAGCATCATTGAATACATATCTAACCTCATCACCTACCACATAAAATGGGTATTGGCCATTTGACACACGTGAATTAATATAAGCTGCATGCTCATACAAATTGGTCATTTCCAAAAGTTTAGAAGGTTCAGCTATGGTAAAGTTAGCTGATACATTTACTTTAGCTTTACCTTGTTTACCTTTCTTTGTTGTAATCAAAATAACACCATTCGCACCACGAGAACCATAAATAGCTGTAGAAGATGCATCTTTCAAAATAGTAATATCTTCAATATCAGAAGGGTTTAATGAAGCCAACGGATCCTGATTGATCTGGAAGTCACCGCTAATTCCTGAAGAGGCAAACTCACCGGCAGATGCTTGTGGTACATTATCGATAACATACAACGGCTGGTTATCACCACGCAAAGAACTTGCTCCACGAATTGTAATAGAAGAAGCTGAACCTGCCATTGCTGAAGAAGAGCTAACAACCAGTCCGGCAACCTTACCTGACAAAAGATTATCAAGAGAAGTTGCTTTTGCTGCATCATTAGCATCAGGTTTCATCGTGGTCAAAGCACCGGTCAAGTCACCTTTACGAGCTGTACCATAACCAACGACAACAACTTCGTCAAGAACTTCTGCATCTTCTTTTAAAACAATGCGATTGCCTGTCTGCTTAGATATCTTTACTTCCTGAGTAGAATAACCCACATAAGAAACAACAAGTGTATTACCCACTTTTGCTTTCAAAGAAAAATTACCATCAAAATCAGTAATAGTACCATCTGAAGTTCCTTTTATTTGTACAGTAGCACCAATTACACTTTCACCTTTTTCGTCAACAACTTGTCCTGTCACCATTCCTTGTTGAGCAAAAGCTCCAAACGGAATCATTAACAAGAACATCAAAAAGACACAAATAGAATGTACCTTAAATCGTATTTGTTTCATAGTTTTAAAGTTAATAAATGTTTTTAATACCGCGGTTTTGCTAACTCTATTTTTTAATTGCTGCAAAGATGAGAGATTAAACCTGCTTCCATGTTTTAAAATCAATAATTTATTTCAAAAAATCAATAAACCTTTATTTACCTATAAGAAAACAGGCAAAATAGTCAAAATTGAACAAATTTTAGACAATAATGGAAGCCTCAGACAACATAAACATGACTCAACATTGTAATAGAGACATGTTTTATGGGGGGATTTTACACAAACTTTTGTTTAGGTCCCACTAATTTTAGTACTTTTGTATACTAAAGTTTTTTTGCAAACACTATGAAAGTTCACAGTAAACAACTCTTTTACTCAATACTCTTTTTGTTAATAGCAGCTAGAATACAAGCAGACGAGTTTTTATATAAACAAATGTCTATTTCAGAAGGTTTTCCTCCTTATATTCAACATATTTATACGGAGGAAAACGGATTTGTATGGATAAGCAGCAAACAAGGATTGGGAAAGTTCAACGGCTACGAACTAAAAAGCTATTTCCATGATAATACAAATCCTTATTCATTACCAGGGAATGAAATTTATCAAATAGAAGAAGACAGTTTACATACTCTTTGGATTCTAACAAATAATGGAACTGTACATTATCAACCTGATACGGATCGTTTTATTCCTGTTTTAGATGAAAATGGAAAAGCATTAAAAGCTACAGCACTCTGTAAATTACCAGGAAAAATCTTATTAACCGGTCAAGATAAGCTTTACCAATATACTTATAATGAAAAACAAGTAAAAACATTATTGCAGATAAAAACTCCTTCCCCATTTTTAATTTGCGAAATGATGCCATGGGATACTCATACCCTACTTTGCATCAGCCAATGGCAAGGTATAACTTTAGTTGATACCCGTAATGGAGAAAGAAGACCTTCTCCGTTACCCAATGAAAGAGAAATAACTCATGTGTTGATTGATCACGATGAAAATATATGGGCTACCTCTTATAATCGAGGTATAACCTGTTTTGATAGACAAGGAAACATTCATGCTACCTATAATACAGAAAATCGGAAGCTGAGCCATAATGTTATTCTTTGCCTAAGTGAACACAAAGGAAAAATATGGGCAGGAACAGATGGAGGAGGGATTAACATTATTCATCCTCAAACAGATTCTGTAACAATATTAAAGCATTTACCAGGTGACAAAAACTCTTTACCCATCAACTCTATACAATGTCTATTTCAACGTGATGGACAAGAAGACACATGGGCAGGGAGTGTTAAAGGCGGACTAATCAATATCCGCCACTCCATTGTACGTTCATATTCTGATGTTCCACTTGGATATACCAATGGACTGAGTGAAAAAGCGATACTTAGCTTTTTTCAAGAACCAGGCTCCGACGAAATTTGGATAGGAACAGACGGAGGAGGAGTAAACCGTTTCAATCCAAAGACTAAGCAATTTGTGCACTATCCTGCTACATATGGAGAAAAAGTTGTATCATTATGTAGATACTCCCAACAAGAACTTCTCATATCTCTATTTTCAAAAGGAGTATTTTTCTTTAATAAACATACAGGACAAATACGACCTTTCAAAGAAGACGGCACCGTTATCAATCAAATAGCACTATATGGAAGAAAAGGAATCAATTTGTATCAAGACGAAACCGAGTCCGTATTACTTCTTTCATCTAAAATACACAGATATTATCTAAACACAGGAAGAATACAACAATTAAGTGATAATCAGACTTCAATCGAAGGACAAGCTATACCTATTGGATTCGATAGCCAGAAAACCTATTTATACGATTTAAAACACATTTATGCTATTGACCATCAAACTAATAAAATAGAAGTAATTTATATTTCTACACAAAAAAATTACATAGAATGCGTTTCAAAAGACGCACAAGGCATTTTCTGGATAGGATTTGCAGATAAAATTTTCCGATATGATCCACAGACACAAATACAAACACAAATAGATGCTCCACAACTAAAAAACATAACAACACTCATTTGTGATCACCACCAGCGAATATGGATAGGAACCAATGAGGAGCTATTCGTATGGCTTGACAAAGAAAACAAACTCATTTCCCTGGATCAATCGGACGGAGCCGAAGATAATGAATTTCTTAAGAAAGCTATATGGGTTTCACCACAAGGAGATATTTATATGGGTGGAATCAATGGAATGCTATATATTGACGGACAGATAAATACAATCAATATACCAACTCCTCCTGTCATCAAATTAACAGATATTATCAGCAACAATCAAAGTTACCTTTCTGAAATCGACAAGGAAGATAATAATACCCTGAACCTTTCTTTCGATAACAAAATGGTTACAATAAAAGTTATGGCATATGAGAATAATATCTTTAGGAAAAAGATATATCGATGGTATATCGACGGACAAGAAGAGTCCATCACTGATACAAAACGCCCAGAATTGATTTTACGTTCACTGACACCAGGAGTTTATCATATTTCTGCCTCTTGTAGCACCAAAGATGGCTCATGGACCACACCACAAAAAATCATCACTATCAGCATCCCGCCTGTATGGTATCAGACATGGTGGTTCAATCTTTTATGGATATTAGTAGCTGCATCATTACTTATTGCGGCCATTATTTACTTGCTTCGTCGTAAAGAAGAACGTATGCAAGCTAATTTACAAGCACATAAACAAAAAATTTATGAAGAAAAAGTACGTTTTTTAATAAATATCAATCACGAACTACGTACTCCTTTGACATTAATTTATACTCCGCTTAATCAACTCATGAAAACATTACCACAAGATAATCCGATATATCCAACACTCAGAAGTATTCTTAAACAGTCTAAACGGATGAAAGAGTTGCTGAATATGGTATTAAACTTGAGGAAAATGGAAATGTCACAGAGTAAACTTACTTTGCAGACATTTTCACTTAATGAATGGATTAAAGATATTGCTGAAGATTTCAAGTACGAAGAAGAAGAAAAACATGTAACGATTGCTTATGAACTGTCTTCTGAAATAGGAGATATCAGCTTTGACCAAGAGCGCCACATTATTATAATTACAAATTTGATTGTCAATGCTTTCAAACACAGCCCTGAAGGTAGCACAATTATCTTACGTACGGAAATGAGTAATGATAAACAGTCAGTGCGTATTTCTGTTATCGATCAAGGTCCCGGACTACAAGGTGTAGATACCAATAAGCTTTTTACACGTTTTTATCAGGGAGAAAATGAAAAATATGGAAGTGGAATCGGACTTTCTTATTCAAAAATATTGGTAGAAATGCATAAAGGAAAAATAGGAGCATACAACAATGCTGAAAAGGGTGCATGTTTTTGGTATGAATTACCTATACATCCGCAATTATCAGAAGTTTGTCCCCCTCGTGAATACCTAAATATCCTTACAACAGCTTCAGAAAATGACGAGTGTACACCAATTCAAAATCCAATAGATACCAAAAACTACTCTTGTTTGTTTGTTGATGATAATGAAAACATACGACAAATGATTATTGAGACTTTGAAAGATAGTTTTAAGAATCTTTATATCGCTTCAAACGGAAAAGAAGCTCTTCAAATTATCCTCAAAGAGATTCCTGATATTGTCATTAGTGATATCATGATGCCTGAAATGAACGGTTATGAATTATGCCGTAAGATTAAGGAAGACATGAATATCAATCACATCCAAGTCATATTGCTAACAGCACGCACTGACGAGCAAAGTCACCTGGATGGATATAAAACTGGAGCCGATGCTTACATGGAAAAACCTTTTGAAATAAACTCCTTATTGGAAAACGTGCGAAACAGACTTTATTTGCGTGAACAAATCAAGTTAAAATACACTCATTCCGTTATTTCTGATACAGAAAAACCAGCTACATCAGCAGACGATACCTTTATCTTTAAACTGAATAAGGTTATCATAGAAAATATGGAAAATGAAGGACTAAATGTAGATCTTATCAGTCAGGAATTAGGTATCAGCAGAGCATCATTATATAACCGACTCAAAGCTTTGACTGGTATGGGAGCCAATGAATACGTAAATAAACTACGCATAGAAAAAGCAATGGAACTGCTCCGGCAAACAGAACTGAATATGACTGAAATTGCCGAACATACAGGATTCTCTACAAGCCGGTACTTCAGCACTGCGTTCAAAAAATATACAGGCATTACTCCAACCCAATACAAGGAGAATCCTGACACACTCAACAATAGACCCGACAAATAAGATTTTTTTGTATCTTTGCCCAAATCCAATTAGTGGCAGAATTTTATGAAAAAATATATCATTCTTCTTTTAAACCTTTTGTTGCTGGCTGCATGTGGCAGTCAACAACAAAAGTCTCAGCCAATGACCCTAACGGTAAGCATTGAACCACTCCGTTATTTTACGGAAATTATAGCAGGAGATAAATTTCAGGTAATCAGTATGGTTCCCGAAGGAAGCAATCCAGAGACATACGACCCTACCCCACAACAACTGGTCACTTTAAACAAAAGTTGTGCCTTCCTGCGTATCGGTTACATTGGATTCGAACAAGCTTGGGCTGAAAAATTACAAAGCAATGCTCCGGAAGTTAAATTCTTTGATATGTCGGAAGGTATCGAACTGATACGGGAAGACGAAGTCCACCACGGAAATCATTCACATTCCGGAGGAGTAGAACCGCATGTATGGAATTCTACTCAAAATGCCTATATCATAGCCGAAAACATCTTTCATACTCTCTGTAAACTAGATTCAGCAAATATTTCTTATTACAAAGAAAACCTTGCAAAACTAGAATCAGAGATAGAACGCACAGACCGCGAAATCCGGGCTTACTTACAGAATACAACATGTGCTTTTCTTATCTACCATCCTGCACTTTCATATTTTGCACGCGATTACGGGTTAGAGCAAATCAGTATAGAAGAAGGAGGAAAAGAACCTTCACCCGCACATTTACAGGCACTTATCCGACGGTGTAAAGAAAGACACGTTCGGGTAGTCTTTGTGCAGAAAGAGTTTGATAGCCGCAATGCAGAGATCATTGCCCGGGAAGCAGGTGTAAAAATTGTTTCCATTAACCCTTTAAGCTACAAATGGAGTGAAGAAATGATAGCTGTTGCCAAAGCATTAAGCGAATAAACTTATGACTAAACAATCCATTATACAGTTAAATCATATCTGCGCTGCATACGAGCGCAAAAAAGTACTGGAAGATATTAATCTGACTGTGTACGAGAAAGATTTTCTTGGAGTAATCGGACCGAATGGAGGAGGAAAAACAACACTGATAAAAATCATTTTGGGATTGTTACATCCCATTTCGGGGGATATTCGGTTTTACCATGAAGGAAAAGAAGTTCAGGAAATCAGCATGGGATATCTGCCACAATACAGTTCTATCGACAAAAAATTTCCTATATCTGTATATGATGTGGTACTGTCTGGACTAAACAGACAAAAAGCATTATTGCGCTCTTTTACAGCACAACAGCACGAACAAGTAAAAAATGTTATAGCCCGTATGGGACTGGAAGGACTTGAAAAGAGAGCCATCGGGGAACTAAGTGGCGGACAGTTGCAACGTGCACTATTAGGTCGGGCATTAGTTTCTGATCCTCAAGTCGTAATACTGGATGAACCCAATACTTATATCGACAAACGTTTCGAAGCAAAACTTTATTCACTCCTTGAAGAAATCAATAAAGAACGTGCTATCATTTTGGTAAGTCATGACATCGGTACCGTATTGCAAAATGTAAAATCGATAGCTTGTGTCAATGGTACGCTAGATTACCATCCTGATACTGAAATCCCCGCAGAATGGCTGGAAGAACACTTTGGCTGTCCGATCGAATTATTAGGACATGGTGATTTACCTCACCGGGTGCTGAAATGCCATCACCACGACTGATTCAATAAAAAAGTATGACGATCTATGCAAAGGGTATGAAAGCTGGCAACGAAGCCGATACCATATTCTTTTAAATCAATATGCTAAAAACCATGAAAATCGGTGTAATCTGTTATGAAAAAAAAGATTATCACTATCTTTGCGGACAATGAACTTTAATGAGAAATAAAACAACTCACATGAAACAGTACAATAAGATTAACAATCTAGTTGGATGGCTGGCATTTGTGATTGCAGCTTTTACTTATTGCTCTACCATAGAGCCGACCGCCAGTTTTTGGGATTGTCCCGAATTTATAACAACAGGATATAAACTGGAAGTTGGTCATCCCCCTGGCGCACCTTTCTTCATGCTTACAGCAAATCTTTTCAGTCAGTTTACAAGCGATCCGTCGCAAGTAGCTCGAATGGTGAACATTATGAGTGCACTGATGAGTGCTGCATGTATATTGTTCTTGTTCTGGAGCATTACTCATCTGGCAAAAAAACTAATATGCCCGCGTGAAGAAGACATGACGACAGGACGCCTGATTGCTATCATGGGATCAGGACTTGTAGGAGCTCTTGCTTACACATGGAGTGATACGTTCTGGTTCAGTGCCGTAGAAGGTGAAGTATATGCATACTCCAGCTTGTTCACAGCTCTGGTATTCTGGCTAATCCTGAAATGGGAAAACCGTGCACATGAAGCTCACAGCGACCGGTGGCTTATTCTGATAGCCTATCTGACAGGTCTCTCTATCGGAGTTCACTTGTTGAATCTGTTGTGTATTCCTGCTATTGTACTGGTATATTACTACAAGAAAAATCCGAATGCTAACCTAAAAGGCAGTCTGCTTGCCCTCATAGGTTCAATGGTACTTGTAGCAGCAGTATTATACGGTATTGTTCCAGGTATTGTAAAGGTCGGCGGATGGTTCGAGCTGCTGTTTGTCAACGGTCTGGGATTCTCTTTCAACACTGGCTTGATTATTTATATCATAGTATTGGCAGCCAGCATTATATGGGGAGTATACGAAAGCTTTACCGTTCGCAGCCGCAAACTCATGAATATCTCATTCCTGACAACTGTCGGACTTGTGGGTATTCCTTTTTACGGACATGGCTGGAGCAGCGTGCTGATCGGTATTATCGTATTGGCAATACTGGCTTTTTATCTGTTTGCCGATCTGCCTGAGAAATTACGTGTAAGTGCTCGTACGCTAAATACATTCCTATTAAGCCTGATGATGATTGTTGTAGGATATTCTTCATATGCAGTCATCGTAATCCGTTCATCGGCAAATACACCTATGGACCAGAACTCTCCAGAAGATATCTTCACACTGGGAGAATATCTGGGACGTGAACAATATGGTACACGCCCATTGTTCTACGGTCAGACTTATGCTTCCAAAATAGCATTAAAGGAAGTAGACGGAGGCTGTACATACGACATGACTGAAGGAGCTCCCGTATACCAGCGTAAGGAAAAAGAACGCCCGGATGAAAAAGACAGTTATGAAGTTGTACGCAATAAAACGGAATACAAGTACGCTCAGAATATGCTTTTCCCACGCATGTGGAGTCCTGATCATGCCAAAGCTTATGAAGACTGGTTAGGAGGAGTAGAAGGACGACAAGTACCCTACGACCAATGTGGAGAAATGCTAATGGTGAAGATTCCTACTCAATGGGATAACATTAAGTTCTTCTTTATTTATCAGTTGAACTATATGTACTGGCGTTATTTCATGTGGAATTTTGCCGGACGTCAAAATGATATACAGGGACAAGGTGAAATAGAACATGGTAACTGGATAACAGGTATATCGTTCATTGACAAGTACCTGGTAGGCGACCAGAGTTTACTGCCTTCTGAGTTGAAAAACAACAAAGGACACAACGTATTCTATTGTCTGCCTTTGATACTCGGACTTATCGGTCTGTTCTGGCAAGCATATAAGGGAGAAAAAGGAATCCAGCAGTTCTGGGTTGTATTCTTCCTGTTCTTTATGACAGGTCTTGCCATTGTACTTTATCTGAATCAGACACCTCAGCAACCACGTGAACGTGACTATGCATACGCCGGTTCATTCTATGCATTTGCTATCTGGATCGGATTGGGAGTAGCTGCTATTGCCGAATGGCTGAATAAACGTATGAGTGAAAAACCGGCAGCTATATTAGCTAGTGTAGTTTGTCTGCTCGTACCTATACAAATGGTAAGTCAGACATGGGACGACCACGACCGTAGTGGACGTTATACATGTCGTGATTTCGGACAGAATTATCTGAGTACTGTACAAGATAAAGGAAACCCGATTATCTTTACAAATGGTGACAACGATACATTCCCGCTTTGGTACAATCAGGAAACCGAAGGATTCCGTACAGACGTACGTGTATGTAACCTCAGTTACCTGCAGACAGACTGGTACATCGACCAGATGCGCCGTCCGGCTTATGAATCACCTTCAGTTCCTATCAACTGGGAACGTATAGATTACGTACAGGGACATAACGAAGCTGTATATGTACGTCCGGAAGCCATGGAAACCATCAATAATTATTATAAGCAAAATCCGGAAGAGGCTAAAAAGGAATTTGGAGATAATCCATACGAACTGAAAAATATCCTGAAATACTGGGTACGCTCTCCGAAGGAAGGCTTACAGATGATTCCAACAGACAGTCTTGTAATTAAACTGGACAAAGAGGCTATCAAACGTTCCGGTATGCTGGTTCCTGATTCTATACCAGACTACATGAGCATTTCACTCAAAGGTAAGCGTGTCTTATATAAGAGCGAACTGATGATGCTGGAAATGCTTGCCAATACAAACTGGGAACGCCCGATGTACATGGCTATTACTGTAGGTGCAGACAATCACCTGAATCTGACAAACAATTTCTTGCAGGAAGGTCTTGCCTATCGTATTACTCCGTTTGACAATGCCAAACTGGGACGCCGCATCGACAGCGAGAAGATGTACGATAATCTGATGAACAAGTTCAAGTTTGGAGGAATCGACAATCCAGATATCTATCTGGACGAAACTGTACTCCGTATGTGTGATACTCACCGCCGCTTGTTTGTTCAGCTTGCCAGCCAGTTAATAAAGGAAGGCAAGAAAGACAAAGCACTGAAAGTGCTGGATTACTGTGAAAAGGTTATTCCAAGTACAACTGTACGTCACGACTATATATACAGCAGTTCTAAAGAAATGGCTGACAACTATATCCAGTTGGGACAAACACAGAAAGCTGAAAATATCCTTGAGCAGCTGGCAAACAACTCAGTAGAATATGCAGCTTGGTATCTGAGCCTTGACAATGACCGTTTTGCCGGATCGTATGAAGAATGCATGCGTCATTTCTACATTCTGGATGATGTATGTAAATCTTTATCGAATCTGAAAGATGCTAAAACAGGCAAAGAACCAGAATCGGCAGCCCACTATGCACAAAAGTTTGAACAATTATACCAATTGCTTGAAAGTCGTGTAGGTGGAACGCATCAGGAAAACAAATAAGATTATCATATAATCAATATATAGAAAGCACAGAGGAACAAAACCTTGTAACCGAATAAACTTGTTCCTCTGTGATTTTCTTTTTTCATCGCTAACTAACAAAGAGTTAATCGATTCATGTTAATAGAACAACCTCCTCAAATCTTACGTATGCTATACCCCAGCGCTATGTGGCGTATGGATAAAAATGAAAAATCGGTTTATCTGACATTCGATGACGGCCCTATCCCCGAAATAACCCCATGGGTGCTCGACTTGCTGGACAAATATGGCATAAAAGCTACTTTCTTCATGGTCGGCGATAATGTACGCAAACATCCCGCTGAATTTCGTATGGTAGTAGAGCGCGGACACCGCATAGGAAATCATACATTCAATCATATCCGTGGATTTGAGTTCCTCAGCAAAAATTACCTCGCTAATACAGACAAGGCAAACGAATATCTCCACACAGATTTATTCCGTCCGCCACACGGACACATGCGATGGCTTCAATACATGGTATTAAAGAAAAAATACCGCATCGTAATGTGGGATCTGGTAACCCGCGATTATAGCAAGCATTTAAACGGACCACAAGTATTCGAAATAGTAAAACGCTATGTTCGCAACGGTTCCATTATCACCTTCCACGATTCAATTAAATCAGAACCACGCATGAAGTATGCTCTTCCCCGGTCTATAGAATGGCTGCTGGAACAAGGATATACGTTTAAAGTATTCGACTAAAAACAGCATAATACCAACTTTTAGGTATTGCTGTTTTAGTTATATCTGAGATTTTCAGCCAGACAAATACCAAATTTTTGCGATTGATTCTTTTTTCCTGCCTGAATAACTTTGCACCATCGAATAAAATGGTTTTTAAAAGGTATAACAGGTATAATTTTTAAGGAAAAAAGAATTAATGATAAAAAACGGCATACTCATTTTAATAGCAGTTATTTATTCTGCTTCTCTTTTTGCACAACCACGCACATTACTGTCAGGTAAAGTAGTATCAACCGATAAAAGCATTATCGATTTTGCTACTGTATATCTAAAAGGTACACAGTATGGATGTACTACCAACGAACAAGGCATTTACCATTTACACGCACCGGCAGGAAAATATACGCTGATTATTTCAGCCGTAGGCTTTGAAACATACGAAAAAGCGATAGAAATCGTACCAAACGAGCGTAATAAACAAACAGTTGTGCTAAAACCTTCAGTTACAGAACTGGACGAAGTGGTAGTAACATCTACCGGAGTAAACCGTGTAAAAAAATCAGCTTTCAATGCTGTAGCAGTCGATACAAAAGAGCTTCATAACTCAACTAAAAGCCTAAGTGAAGCCTTAAGCCAGCTTCCCGGAATGAAACTTCGCGAATCGGGTGGTGTAGGATCGGATATGCAGCTGATGCTGGACGGATTCAGTGGTAAGCATGTAAAAGTCTTTATCGATGGTGTCCCCCAGGAAGGAGCAGGAACAGCTTTCGATCTGAACAATATTCCTGTAAATTTTGCCGAACGCATTGAAGTATACAAAGGTGTTGTGCCTGTAGGCTTCGGAACAGATGCGTTGGGAGGAGTTATCAACATTGTAACCAACAAGAAACGCCGTAACTGGTTTCTTGACGCCTCATATTCATATGGTTCATTCAATACACATAAATCGTATGTAAACTTCGGTCAGACATTCAAGAATGGACTGATGTATGAAATCAATGCTTTCCAGAATTATTCTGACAATGATTATTATATCGACAATTACATTACCGAGTTTGGTGAAGACGGTATTACCGAGAGTACGGATAAAAATAAAATATACCATGTAAAACGTTTTAACGATACATTTCATAACGAAGCTGTTATCGGTAAAATAGGAGTCATGGATAAAACCTGGGCAGACCGTCTGGTATTCAGTTTCAACTATTCTCACTTCTATAAAGAAATCCAAACAGGAGTATATCAATATGTCGTATTCGGACAAAAGCACCGTAAAGGATACTCGTTCGTTCCATCAGTAGAATACCGTAAGCGTAACCTGCTCATCGAAGGACTGGATATTTCGGCTACAGCCAATTACAACCATAACATCACACATAACATTGATACCGCAGCCTATAAATACAACTGGCTGGGAGATAAAAAATATACCGGCACACCGGGAGAACAGTCGCATCAGAATAATGAATCAAAAAATACGAACTGGAATGGAACATTTACAGCCAATTACCGTATAGGAGAAGCACATACTTTCACCCTGAACCATGTAATCAGTACCTTTCACCGTACTACACGTTCGTATATCTCGGGAAGCTCCAAGCTGTCTGATTTCAGTATTCCTAAAAAAACACGAAAGAACATCACCGGACTCTCATACCGGTACATGCCTTCCGATAAATGGAATATCTCGGCTTTCACTAAATACTATAACCAGTACAACGAAGGTCCTGTATCACAAAATTCAGATGGAATAGGAAACTATACCACCCTGAAGAAACACCTTAGTTCATTAGGATATGGAGTAGCCGGCACGTATTTTATCATAAAGGACTTGCAAGCAAAATTATCCTACGAAAAAGCATACCGACTTCCCACAACCGAAGAGCTTTTCGGTGATGAAGACCTGGAAGCAGGAAAAGCCGATCTGAAACCAGAAAGAAGCGATAACTTCAACCTGAATCTGAGTTATGCTTATCATATTGGCAAACATGCCATTTACGTAGAAGGAAGCCTCATCTATCGCGATACGAAAGACTATATCAAGCGAGGACTTTCACAAGTAAGCAATATGAGTTTCGGATATTACGAAAATCACGGCAGGGTAAAAACTAAAGGATATAATATCTCACTGAGATACAATTATTCACGGTGGTTCAACATTGGAGGAACGTTCAATTCCATGAATGCACGCGACGAAGAAAAATACCGTGCAGGAGGTACACAGCAGGAAAGTCTGACTTATGGCCAGCGTATACCTAACCAGCCTTACTTGTATGCTAACTTCGATGCTTCGTTTACCTGGCATGATCTGTTTGCCAAAGGGAATGTACTGACATTGGGTTACGACGGATACTACCAGCATGAATTTCCGTTATACTGGGAGAATCTGGGAGATCCGACAACCAAAATCCGTGTACCTGAACAGATTTCACATAATCTTAGTATCGGATACAGTTTGAAAGGAGGCCGTTACAATCTCTCTTTCGAATGTCGGAATCTGACTAATACCAAACTGTATGATAATTTCAGCCTGCAAAAAGCAGGGCGAGCTTTTTATGGGAAAATAAGAGTGAATTTCGGAAAATAAATTAAACTAAAACATAAAAGAACATGCAAAAAAAGTATTTTACACATGCCCTGGCAATAGCAGTCTGCTCAAGCAGCCTGTTCAGTTCATGCAGCGATGAATATTCAAATGGAAATTCAGGAGGTTCAGTAACCGAAACTGATAAATATGTAATTGCAGCAAAAACCGGTGATGCAACTTATCTCATTACAGCCGAATCGCTTGATGAAGGAAGTGTCACCTCCATAGGAAGTGGAACTGAAACTATCGGAGGATCTTACTGGGTATTTTACGGAACAGATTATCTGTTCAGCTTAAAATACAATAATGGAGAGGCTGGAACCGGTGCATCGTATATATTGAGCCAGTCTACCGGTAAACCAGTTGAATATAACTCTTACACTTTTAACCGAATTACTACATATGGTATTTGGGGAAACAATGTCATAACAGCCTCTACCAACGACGGGAACAAAGAAACAGACGGAGAACATTATGCCAAATATATTCAGTTCAATTACCTGAACGCTACAAATGGTAAAACAACCACAGGTACACAGATTGCAGAAGACTTCCTCGGAAATGGTGAGTTTGTCAGCTTCGCCGGATTTGTAGAAGCAAACAATAAACTTTATACCTCGGTCATTCCAATGGGAATGAGTCATTACGGTGTCAATACATATCCCGATAAAATAACAGACACTGATTTAGTTGCCCAATCTGATGGAGGAACCGGTTCAGGTTCGTATACGGCAGGACAAATACCGTCTACCCAATATCCAGATAAGGCATTCATCGCAATCTACAACGGAAGCAGCTTCGATGAAACACCGACCATTGTAGAAACAGACAAAATCGGATTTGCCTGTGGAAGAAACCGTTCTCAATATTATCAGACAATCTGGGCTGCCGACAACGGCGACTTGTACGTTTTCTCTCCAGGATATGGACGTACAGCAACTTCTTCCAGCGATCTGAAAAAAGTTACCGGTACACTCCCTTCAGGAGTAATGCGTATCAAGGCAGGAGAAACAACCTTCGACTCAAGCTATTACTATAATCTGGAAGAACTGGGCAGTAAAAAGCCAATGTTCCGATGCTGGCATATTACAGAAGACTACTTCCTTCTGCAAATGTACACTGATGGAGTTGCAGGTATGATGACCGGAAAAAATGCTGTTGTAACCGAACTTGCCATTTTCAAGGCCGAAGAGGGAAAACTTACAACTGTATCAAGCGGCATGCCACAACAAAGTAGCATAACGTCGCTAGGAGCTCCTTTCTGTACAAACGGAGTAGCCTATATTCCTGTAGTAACAAACAATGGCAGTAGTCCGGCTCTGTATAAAATTGATCCGACAACGGCAACGGCAACTAAAGGTGTAAGTATCGTAGCAGATGAAGTTGCTGCTGTAGGCATGTTGTCACCAAAATCATTCTAAAACACAACAATGAGAAAATTATTCAAACAAATACACTTATGGATATCTGTTCCTGTCGGGCTGATTATTTCAATTGTCTGCCTGACAGGGGCACTCCTGGTATTCGAGAAGGAAATAACCCGTGCAGTCAGTCCTCATCTATATACCGTAGACTATACAGAAGGGGCTACGCCGCTAAAACCTTCGCAGATTGTCGCACTTATTAATAACCAAATAAGTGATACCCTGGAAGTAAACAGCCTGCAAACAGCCCAAAATCCTGAAGAAGCCTGGATGGTAAGCTTTAAAAATGCCGGACGCCGCCAGTTAAGTATTAATCCCTATTCGGGAGAAATAAACGGATGGGTAGAAGGAAGTTCTTTCTTCCAGACTGTCCGCAAATTGCATCGCTGGCTACTGGATGCTCCTGCTCAGAAAGGAGCTCCGTCAACAGGAAAAACCATTGTAGGCATAAGTACCCTACTCATGGTGGTTATTCTGATATCAGGTTTAGTAATCTGGTGGCCCCGTAGCCGCAAAAGTCTGCAAAACCGGCTCAAATTATCATGCAACAAAGGCTGGTTCCGTTTCTGGTACGACAGTCATGTATCATTAGGTTTCTATGCAACCATCTTTCTGCTAATCATGGCTCTTACCGGACTAACGTGGTCGTTCCGATGGTATCGTACCGGATTTTATGCACTCTTTGGAGTTTCTACCGAACAACCACAGCAGACTACCGCACATGGAGAAGGACATAATAATAAAGAAAAAAGAAAGCGAGCAGAGCAAACAAACTATCTGGCCTGGGATACTGCCCTTGCGGAACTGCAAACAAAGTATAACAGCTATGGCACAATCCAGTTAAACAAAAATAATGCACAGATCATTCAGACAGGAAAACGGAAAGGTGACACAGCATTGTTTGATGCTCATACTGGAAAAATTACAGAAATAACAATCTATGATACCAATGAACAACCTATATCCAGCAAGATGAAAGGAATCATATATTCATTCCATACCGGACAATGGGGAGGTATCATAACCCGTATTCTATATTTTCTGTCTGCATTCGTAGGAGGTATTTTACCACTTACAGGATATTATCTTTGGATAAAGCGCATAAGCCGGAAAAAACATCGTGAAATTTGACCGAAAATTCGTACAAAAAATAAAAAAACTAGCTGAAGTTTTAGGAAAAACTTCAGCTAGTTTTTTTATATCGCTCGGGAAGAGCTAAAATTATTTAGGCTGCTTTCCGATATAAGCCAGAATACCACCGTCTACGTAAAGCACATGACCGTTTACGAAATTTGAAGCATCCGAAGCAAGGAAAATAGCCGGACCCATCAGGTCTTCCGGATTTCCCCAGCGTGCAGCAGGAGTCTTGGCAACAATGAAAGCATCGAACGGATGACGGGAACCGTCTGCCTGACGTTCACGCAAAGGAGCAGTCTGAGGAGTAGCGATATAACCCGGACCGATACCGTTACACTGGATATTGAATTCACCATATTCAGATGCGATGTTGCGGGTAAGCATCTTCAAGCCACCTTTTGCTGCTGCATAAGCCGATACTGTTTCACGGCCAAGTTCACTCATCATTGAACAGATGTTGATAATCTTTCCGTGACCTTTCTTGATCATGCTCGGAATAACAGCTTTTGATACGATGAACGGAGCATTCAAATCAACATCGATTACCTGACGGAATTCGGCTGCTGACATCTCACACATCGGAATACGCTTGATGATACCTGCATTGTTTACCAGAATATCGATAACACCTACTTCCTTTTCAATCTGGGCAACCAGAGCATTTACAGCTTCTTCGTTGGTTACATCACAAACATAACCACGAGCATCAATACCCAGTTCCTTATATGCTGCAAGACCTTTGTCTACCAGTTCCTGCTTGATGTCGTTGAATACAATTTTTGCACCAGCCTGTGCAAAACCTGTTGCAATTGCAAAACCGATACCGTAAGAAGCTCCTGTTACAAGAGCTACTTTACCTTCGAGTGAAAAATTAACCATAGTTTTCTTTAGTGTTTATATTGTTAATAACTAATATCAACCTTAAAAAAGCAAATTGTTTTTCCGTTTACGAACACGGATTTATTTATTCTAATTTTCTAAGTTCACAAATATACTAATTTCTTTTTATTAGTGTGCTAATATTTCGCAAATCTTATCTTGAAACGCACGAGCTTCCTTACCTCGTAAAACATTCTGGTTGATAATAACAAAAGCAAGCATATCGCCATTTCCTGCTTTTACATATCCGGCAAGCGAACTTATCCCTGTAACAGTACCGGTCTTGGCACGTACATTCCGATATGCTTTTCCCTGCTTCATACGATAATGCAGTGTCCCATCTACTCCCGCAACGGGAAGAGCCTCATAAAATGTATGAAAAATCTCAGGATGTGCATAAGCATATTTCAGATACTCCATCATCAAATCGGGAGAGATATAATTGTAAAGTGATACACCACTGCCATCTACGATACTGTAATTATCGGGATTACGCCCGATCTCATGCTTCATAAAGGAGTGAATAACTTCCTGCGCATCCTTAAAACCTACATTTTTTTTCCCAGAACGACTGATAGCCAGATGATAAAACATTGCTTCGGCAGACAGATTATCACTTTTCTTCAACGCACGTTTTAATACAGGTTCCAACGGTCGTGAAAATGTATACATACCAGTTGCCTCATCCGGACATATTCCATACCGGACTGACTGTATAGAAATACCCGTTTCTTTTAAACGATAAGCAAATGTATGCAGAAAAAAATCTTTTGACGAATACATATTCAGTGTCTTTGTACATCTGTAATTAGCATTTCCATCCACACAAATCGTATTACCATTATCCAGCCAGTTACGGGTAACTTTCAGTTTTCCACATTGCGGAGCATAGCTCTGAGCTAAATTGCAAACGGTGTAATAATCAGATTCTGGTATAACCTCTATTTTCGGTTTTCTTCCCTTCGATGTAGGAATTACTGTTACATTTACGCATCCTCTGTTTAACATGAGCGGAGATAAATATGGCTGAAAGGCTTCGGGAGTATCATCCCAAGACCATCCTGCCCCCCAATAAATAGAGTCTGTCAACGATACATCTGCAATCAGGCTCCCTTGAATGCAACGTATTCCGGAGTTATGAACAGCTTCTACCAGTTTATTCATATCCTCATCCATAAACTCCGGATCGAATCCACCGACTAGATATAAATCTCCCTGTAATATACTGTCCTGAACGATAGTTCCTGTATAAGCAATCCGTGTATTGAAAAGATAATATTCTCTAAGCTCTGCCAATGCAGTAACCGATGTTATCACTTTTTCAATGGAGGCAGGACGATAAAGTTTTTTATCCTGATAGGCATACATCTGCTTTCCTTGTGTCAAATTGAAAACACTAATGCCAACCTCCGAAGTCGTCAATACTTTTTCTGAAGAAACCAATGCATCCAGCTTTCCGGCAATAGACTGGGCAGCCAGTGTACAACAACATATTATGAGAGAGATTAATACTAGTCCTGTTCGCTTCATATATTACAATTCTCTAAAGATTTCACCTACTGTCGGGTGCGGAAAAACAAAACGTTTAAAATATTCCAGATTACGGTGTTCTTCTACCATCATACCTCCCAAGACAATTAACTCGGAAGCAGGATTTCCCAATATATGTACGCCAAGCACCGTATCTTTATCGTCTACCAAAACTTTAATAACTCCATTTGAACCTTCATTTTCAGCAACAAACCGTCCTGAATATGCCATGGGCAATTTCACTGTACGATATGAAGTACCATTTGCCTGCAACACCTCTTCTGTCTGTCCTACAGAAGCAATTTCCGGATTGGTATAAACAACTCCTGGAATAGCACGGTAACTCATTTCTTCCGGCTCACCCAAAATATCTTTTACGGCTATTTCTGCTTCTCTCACAGCCGTATGAGCCAGCAAAGAAACGCCATTCAGATCACCACATACATATACTCCAGGAACAGAGGTACGTAAATGAGCATCGACACGGATATGCCTACGCTCTGTTAGCTCCAGGTTCAGATTTTCAAGACCAAAGCCTTCTGTAACAGGCCGACGACCTACACTCATCAACAGCTTATCGGCACATATACTGTTTGCTCCATCCGCATTTTCATAATGTACATGTATTCCTTCGTCATCCTGTGAAAGACTGGTTACTTTGGCGCCAAGCAGGAATTTAACTCCTTTCTTTGAATATTCTGTACGAAGAGAAGCCGCAAGTTCACGATCGATGCCATTCAAGATTTCATTCATCATTTCGATGACGGTTACTTGTACTCCCAAGCTGGAAAAGAAAGAAGCAAACTCCATTCCGATAACTCCTCCTCCTACAATAGCAAGCGAACGAGGCAATTCTTTATTATCGAGTGCATCACGGTGAGTCCAATAACTAACCTGATCAATACCTTGTATCGGAGGAATAACAGTCTGACTACCTGTACAAATAATCAGATGTTCACATTCGTACGTTTCATCTGCACAACGTACAGTATTCTTATCCACAATATAAGCTTCTCCATTAACAACAGTAACCTGCTGTGCTGTCAATTTTGCCTTAATGCCTAAAACCAGTTTACGGACAACCTTGGCTTTTCGTGAAATAATTTTCGGCAAATCAAAAGAAGCGTCTGGTACACTTACAGCATATTTCGATGCATGACGGGCATAATCGTATACTTTAGCTGAATAAAGCAATGTCTTCGTCGGTATACATCCTTCATTCAGACAAACACCTCCCAAACTATTCTTTTCGAACAGAACAACACTCAATCCAGCCTTACCGGCAGCTTCGGCAGCTGTATATCCGGCAGGACCTCCACCAATAATTGCAAGTTGGAATTTCATATTATTTTATTTAGATTAATAGGTTTCAATTTATATCAGCTCCAGTTTTCGTATTCCATATCCGGATAATATTCGTATAGAGTATCTACAAACAATTCCGGCTCCTGTAAAGGATACCACCTGTCACTTTTTTCAGCAATGATACGCAGAGCTTTACGCTGGGGGTCAAAATACACTTTGGTAATTCCCTTCAAAACGACCTTTGAAAAGCCTAAATAACAAACTACATGTACTGTTCCATCATCATCTATCCGGTATTCTTTTATTTCTTCAAACATGCAGAACAATACATCAAGTATAAAAATCAATACCATAGCAAGTACCCAAAGTCTTTCCTGATAATAGATTATACCTAATATAACAGTCAGGACAAGAGCACTTATAAGAGTTTCACATATAAATCTCTTTACCGATTTTCGAGGTTTGAAATTTTTCATAAAACATATTTTAGTTATCGATCATATCTGTATTTTCGCCACTTTTCATTTTTTTCTGTACCCATCGGATAAAATCTTCCGCATTTTGAGGAGAGACAAAAACTTTTTCATGTTTATCACCGACACGATAAGTTATCTCAACTCGATGAACAGAAAGGGCAGGAGCAATGGAGAAAGAATTTACTTCGCACATGCTGACAATAGTATTCAGTAATATAGTTTTATCAGCCACAAAACGTCCTGTTTCAATCAATAACTTGCCACTACCCGTAACAATATAACGTGTATGTATTAACATTTCAATTTCAAATATCATCACAGCAGCAACCAGTAATGTGGCTATGGTATAATGAAACCAAAAGAAATCGAACAATAAAAAAGCGGTAACAGCCATCAGTAACCAGTACCACCAGTCTACTTTAGAGTGAAAAGTCCTGTCCATTATATCTACAAGATTTATTAATTCTTTGTGAAGATAGCAATTTATCACCGAAAACCATACTTATCATAAGGTTCTTTAGAAAAAAAACAAAGAGACAGTGCTCTCATGTCAGTTTTTTTGTAGTTTTGCAACAATATATACATATTTTATTATGGTAAGAAAATTCGATTTTCTCGTTATCGGTTCAGGGATTGCCGGAATGAGCTTTGCGCTGAAAGTTGCGCATAAAGGTTCGGTTGCACTGATCTGCAAAGCCGGACTAGAAGAAGCCAATACCTACTATGCACAAGGAGGAATTGCTTCTGTAACGAATCTGAAAGTGGATAACTTCGAAAAGCATATCCACGATACAATGGTAGCTGGCGACTGGATTAGCGACCCGGAAGCTGTAGAAAAAGTAGTGCGTAATGCCCCTGCTCAGATTGAAGAATTAATAAACTGGGGAGTTAACTTCGATAAAACCGAAAACGGAGAATTCGATTTACATAAAGAAGGAGGGCACTCTGAATTCCGCATTTTACACCATAAGGACAATACTGGAGCAGAAATTCAGACGAGCCTGATCGAAGCTGTAAAAAAACATCCTAATATCACAGTATTTACCAACTTCTATGCTGTAGAAATTATCACTCAGCATCATCTTGGCATCATCGTAACTCGTCATACACCGGGCATTAAATGTTTTGGTGCTTATGTATTGAATGAAAAAACAGGAGATGTAGATACCTTCCTTTCAAAAGTCACAGTAATGGCTACAGGAGGATGTGAAGCTGTATATACGCATACAACCAATCCGCTGGTTGCCACTGGTGACGGCATCGCAATGGTTTATCGTGCTAAGGGACTTGTAAAGGATATGGAATTCATCCAGTTCCATCCAACAGCCTTGTATCATCCGGGAGACCGTCCTAGTTTCTTAATAACAGAAGCCATGCGTGGATATGGAGCTGTATTAAGAAATCTCGGCGGAGAAGAATTTATGCAAAAATATGATCCACGTTTATCACTTGCTCCGCGCGACATCGTAGCCCGTGCCATAGATAGTGAAATGAAACAACGGGGTGAAGATCATGTATATTTGGATGTAACTCATAAAGATCCGGAAGAAACAAAGAAACACTTCCCCAATATTTATAAAAAATGTCTTAGCCTGGGTATAGATATTACCAAGGAGTATATTCCGGTGGCTCCTGCCGCTCATTACTTGTGTGGCGGTATCAAAGTTGACTTGGACGGACAATCTAGCATCAAACGTCTGTATGCTATCGGAGAATGCTCTTGTACCGGATTGCATGGAGGAAACCGTCTTGCTTCCAATTCGCTTATTGAGGCTATCGTATATGCAGACTCTGCTGCGAAACATGCTTTAAGCGTTCTCGACCGCTATGACTTCAATGAAGATATTCCTGAATGGAATGCAGAAGGTACAATCAGCAATGAAGAACGCATCCTGATTACTCAGAGCATGAAAGAAGTAAATCAGATTATGGAATCATACGTAGGTATCGTACGAAGCAATCTTCGTCTTGTTCGTGCATGGAATCGTCTGGACATCTTATACGAAGAAACAGAACGATTGTTTAAGCGTGTAAAGGCTTCACGTGAAATCTGTGAACTGCGTAATATGATTAATGTCGGCTATTTAATTACGCGTCAGGCTATGGAACGTAAAGAAAGCAGAGGGCTACATTACACCATAGACTATCCGCATCCAGCCAAACAACAAGACAATACCGAAGTTTTATAAAATCCACTGTTGATAAAACAAAAAGGAGTTGTATTTCATTGATACAACTCCTTTTTATATTATGCATCCCAAAATTCTAGATTTAAATCCCTATTCTTTAAACTTCAAATCAAAAATATAAGTTCCTGATTCCAACTCTATACTTTTATCATCACCAGACAAATTATCCGGAAGATACAAAGTAGCTGTTGAATTAGGAGGAACAATAACTTTATACGTGATTTTACCATTCACTTGTTCCCATCCTGAGTATATTTTACCATAAGAAGAATGATAAGTCGCCTCAAATTGCTTTAAATCCCTAGGGACATACGGCTTTAATATTATATGTTTAAAACCTGGGAACTTGACATCAGGATAAATGCCTCCCAAACCTTTATATAACCATCCGCCAATCTCGCCAAACATCATATGATTATCCGAAATATCGCGAGTTGCATTTAAATCCCAATTTTCAAGCAAGGTAGTTGCACCATTAGCAACCCAATTTCCCCATGAAGGATACGTATCCTGTACAGCTAGCCGATAAGCAGTTTCAGCCTCTCCATTCTCACTCAAAGCGTTCAACAATGCTTTTGCTCCTAATACACCAACATCTAAATGAAATCCACATTCTCTGACTTTACAAGCCAAATTATGTGCGACTTTACGTTTCATATGTTCCGGAGTTACTCCCCACATAAGAGGTACACTCTGTTCTGTCTGAGTACCACTGGCGTAAACCCCTGTCTCATAGTTTAAATATTTAGCATTAATGGCTTGCTTTATTTCTTCAGCTAATTTCGAATAGTAGAGGTAATCCTCTTTCTTACCCAGCAATTTAGCCGTCTCAGACAATATCTTTGCATCTACATAAAAATAGGTAGAAGATGTCAACTCCTTAGAGGAATGAGATTTAACCGGGACCCAATCACCTCTTCCCCAGTCCGTCAAACGGCCTATACTTTTCCGTTCAGCATAATCTACATATTTTTTTATTGCTTCATAGCAGTCAGTCAAAGGTTTAAGATCGCCATAGAACAGATATAAATTCCAAGGAATAATGGCAATAGTACTTGTCCAATCAAGACCATTATCTGTTCCATATCCCCATCCTCCAGTAGGAATTATATCAGGAAGGACTCCGTTAGGCTGTTGTTCATCACGATGATCGGCAAGCCACTTTTCATATACTGTAATTCCGTCATAATTATATAAAGCCGTTTCAATCGCGAAATGTGCATCTCCTGTCCAACCATTTTTTTCTCTTTGGGGACAATCTGTAGGATATCCCATCAAGTTTGAAAGATATGCTTTGTTTGTGGCTCTCCACAAACGATTAATGATTGTATCGGAAGATTGTATAAACCCTACCTGTGGAACATCGCTATGAATAAAATAGGCTGTCAGGCTTTGCTCATTCAACTTAATCGGTCGACTGCTCGTTACTTCTACATAACGAAATCCTTTATAATTAAACTTCGGCATAAATTCCTCCTGGCCCTCCCCTTTCAAGGTTACGATATCTGTCTGAAAAGGATCTGAGTTATCTATTGGACGATGATATACATCTATGTTTGAAGTATTTACCCTTCCATTAGGATAAAGTCTTTCACCATGTTTTAAATAAATAACAGTTCCTTTCTGCCCAGAAACTCGAAGTGATGTAACTCCCGACATATTTTGCCCAAAATCAAATACATAAATCGAATCAGATAGACAAGTCATTCGATGCGCTGCGTACGTTTCAACAGCACGTATAGGTTGTAATTGCTGTGAAACTAAATGAGCCGATGGTATACTACGGTAAGATGATTCTCTCCATTCTGAATCGTCATATCCCGGAAGGTTCCAACCCTTCAATTCCATTTGTGCATCATAATGCTCTCCAGTATAAATACTGTTGAACAATAAAGCTCCTTCCTTGGTACGCCAGTCACGGTCCGTACAAATAACCTCTTTTGTACCATCCGCATACACAATATGCAGATCCATACAAAATGTAGGACGATTTCTCCAAGGCGCATGATGAAAATCCCAAACAGCAATCGACTGATGATTATACCATCCATTGCCTAATAAGACACCTATCGCATTCTTCCCCTCCTGTATAAGCTTGGTTACATCATAAGTTACATATAAATTTCGTCTGTCAAAACGTGTATACATCGGATCCAGTCGATGATTTCCAACCTTCTGTCCATTCATATAAAGTTCATATAATCCAGCTACTGCAATATATGCTCTAGCGGAATATATACTCTTATTTACAACAAATTCCTTACGGAAATAAGGAGCAGGCTTATAATCCATATCTCTCCCATCGCTAATCCAGGATCCTCGCCAATTATGCATTTCAAGCATTCCGGTTTCAAAGCTGGCAATATCAGAACTCGTCTTATTACCATCTTTATCCCATACCTCAACTTTCCAAAAATATTTTGTAAACGGCAGCAGCTTCTTTCCATTATATACAAATTGCATTGTCTCTGTTTTCCTTTTACCTGTATCCCAACAATCTGCATAATTTTTATCAGCAAGCTTTAAAGAATCAGTACTTACTAATACTCTACAAGCTTTTTGCATAGCCTTATCTCTTACATCATCCAAATGCCATCTTAAACGTGGATGTAATACATCAATACCTAAAGGATTACTCAAATATTCACAAAGCATCCCTACAGGCACACACCGCTCCTGAGAAGCAGCAACAAAGACTGATTTGACTAAAACCAGTCCCAATAATAAAACACGGTTAATCTTCATAGTATATAACATTATATCTATTTTACAAAAGTTCGCTATGGTAATAAAAACAACTTACCTAAGAATACATTAATACTGTAAACTCAGGTAAGTTCTTCAAATTTATCAATTGCTAAAGCTTTAGCTTTCTATTCTTTTCATTATTCAAAAACTGACAAACGCGCATACATTTCAATTAAGGCAGCTTGAGTCAGTAACCACTTCGATTCCTTTTGTTTATCAATATCATGAACAAAAACATCATTTCCAAACAAGCCGTTAGTATTTGGATTATGCTTCCACATATATACCAATGTTTCTTTGAAATTATTTAAGTAAACCGGATTTTTATCTATCTGATAAAGCTCTTCAAAACCTCTTAGCATTATTGCAACAAACCATATATTACCATTTTTTAAAGCTCTAAAGTTATGATTCTCTTCTGTTTGGAAATCCTCAAAAAAGTAATCATTACAAGCCTTTGCCAGATTATGAGCATCGGTAAGATATTCCTTTTCTCCAGTTTGCTTATATAAAAGAGAAGCTGCTTGAAGCATTTGCCCACTATTATACTGAAACTTTGTTTCATTGATCTTACCATCCAGAGAAATATTATCAAAGTACAAATAATCTGCAGAATCCTGCAAACAACTTTTTGTCCAATGATATAATTCCTTTCCTGCTTCTAAGTATTTTTTTTCATTTGTAGCCTCATACAGTTTTAACGCAAATACAGCTGCCGGAGCATTAGAACATGTATTCTTTGATAACTTCTTCTGCTCACACCAATATATACCATCGTTCAAAACCGAATCTCGTCCACTTTCTATAAATTTCCATATTTTTTCAGCAGAAGATAAATAATTTGATTTTTTGGTTAATTTATAACTCTCAAGAAAATCAATACCAATCCACAAATTATCATCATAAAAACGGTCTGAATACCCCGCTTCTGCAATATACGACTGATAACAGACTGGAAGGCGTAACGAATCCCAGTAACACTCAAGCCCAGGAATAATCATTGAATCCAACATTTGTTTAAATCGGTTATCATCACTTGCCCGTAACAAAGCATTTACAGCAGAAAACATTCCAGATGTCGGCCATAAATAAGCAACTCTATTCTTTCGAATAGTATCCTCACCAGCCAGATAAGTAACCATATCATCATCTTTTGAAGGATAGTTTTCATGAAATAATCCAATTCTAGCTGTACTATAATACTTTAATGTACTATCCAATAAAGCTACAGCATATGAAGAGAGTTCACACTGACTTTTCTTTTTATGCGTACTACAAGAGAATAATGAGCTTAAACATAAAGTTATAACTAATAGTTTCTTCATAGATTAATTTTATTAAAAACAAATATAATATATTATCAAATAAACAGGAAAAATCAATCAGTCAATGAGTTATCAGTTTATGAATTCGTAACTTTTTATTTCATAACGCTTAAGTTTACATTTACCTGTCCTATTCATTTTTACTTTTTTATCAACGGCTTCTAAAGTAACCAAATTAAACAATCCTTTTTCAAAGTCATAAGAAACCCCATCATCTTCTAATAAAAGACATGATGCTTCAGATACTCCATAAACTTTGCAATGCAACTTAAATACTGTTTCTTGAGTAACATAAGGCACAGCATCGGCTAAGGGTAATAAAGTACCCTCACGCACAAAAAGTGGAAGCTGATCAAAATCTGTTGCAACTTCATACTCTCTGTTTCCCTCATATCTTTCATTTGTATTAAAATTATACCAAATGCCTGCTGGGAAATACACTTTCCTAGAATTTGCATTTTCATATAGGGGAGCAGCCATTAATCCATCACCTATCAAATATTGATCAGAGATATCACGTAAACGTATATCATCTGGATAATCCATAAGTAATGGTCGGAAAGGTGGAACCCCTTCTTTATGATATTTATAAAAAGCACTATAAAGGTAGGGAATAAGTTGCATACGTAAATTTATCAACGTACGTGTATAGTCTTCATACAATTTAGCTTCCGGAAGGAACTCTCCTCGATCATTCTTACTACGGTCAAACTGCATCCACGGAGCATACTGTAAATACCATGCATTAACCATTGCCTGCGGTGAAAGAATCACTGTCTGAAGACGATGAAAAAAGTCTTTATCCGAATAAGCTTCACGTACTTCAGGACACCAAAGCAAACCACCAAAAGCCGAATTACAAATAGCTTGAATATAATCTTTATGGTTATAAGTATCGCTATAAAGAACAGCATTACGCGATGACATAAACATACCAGAAGAACGATAATCAAGATACGTACGTTGATTCATCCCTCTATAAATACTGTCTATAGTGTTGACATAAAGCGAACCAAACATTTGATGCATCTGTTCTCCATCTACTCCCGATGGGAAATGACTCATATCGGGGAATCCCCATGTTGCAGAACCATATGCAATATTTGAATTATCACATTCATCTAGCTTGAAAGCTGAAATACCTTCTTTTACTAACATACGATGATAATCAGAGTATATTTTACGTGCCTCAGGCAACAAGAAATCAGGAACCAAACCATTCCAAACTAAAAAATCTCCAGCATATGGCATCATAGCCTCTCGAATAGGTGAGGTTGGATGTATATAAGCATGTTCCCAAAGATTAACTTTATATCCTAAGCTATTTAATTTATTCAGCATCTCTTTGTGATCAGGAAAACGTTCTTCATTCCATAAGTAAGAACAAGAATACGTTGCAGTTTGCCAACCAGGTTCCAAGCCCAAAACATCACAAGGAATCTTTGCTTCTCGAAAATAACGTGCAAAACGAATTACACTATCCTGAACAGCATCTCCTTTTACACGATACTTAAACCCTAACCCCCACATAGGTGGTAAACAACCTCCTCCAGACAATAAGTTATAACGTTTTACAACATCTTTCAGAGTAGGTCCTACAATAACGAAAATCTCAATACCTTTTGCTCCAGGTATATCTATAAAAACCTTATTTCCACCACTACGATTTTCATAAAGTTCCTCTGTATTGACAGCTATTTTATTTCTATTTCCTTCTGTTGGACGTACATTTTGACTAATCTGTTGATTTGATCCACAAAGAAATGTTGTATAGCGTGCTGTATTAACTAAAATACCATATCCTTTAGTAGAAACATAAAATGGTTGTGGTGCATGAGTGTATCCCAAATCGTTTAAAGGATTATCATTTACAATTGGACGTTTACGTAAACCACGTTGGCCAAATGTTCCATATTGTAATCCAAATCCATACAGTTGTTCATCTTTATCCAAAGGAATCTCTACCACACATCCTCGATCGCATACCTTTAAACAAACATCATCCAAACTAAAAGGAAGTTTTCCTTCAGGCAATTCGTGCATAGCCTCAGAAACAGGTTTTCCTCCCAAAACAGCATAAGGAGTATAAGTATCAACTTCCCCTTTAGTCAATTTAATAACTCCCGGAGCTATTTCTTCTTGAACTATTTCCACATCCTTTTCTACCTTACAAGTAGAAAAACAAATACCAGTTAATAGTAAAACTCCCAATAAAATATTTTTCATAGTATTTCTTCCTTAAATACTAACTTCTCTATACGATGCCTATAAAACTAAGACATATATAATTTTCATTAAATATATCTATCATCATGGTTCCTAAACCAACCATCCTAAAAGAATAAGATATTGGTAGAAACCATGATGTAAAATCAGAATAAAAATATCAAAACCTTATTGAATAAGTTTACCTTTCAATACTTGCATCCAATAACCACCAATTACAGAACGAGCCTGGAAGCCTCTCTGATTAGGTTCAATAGTCCATGTCCAATCACTCATAGGAACTCTATCTGGAGTTTCATTCATAAATTTATAAATTGGAGAAATAAACTTCTTGAAAGTAGCAGTATCATTACTCATAGCAGCAGTCCACATAATCCAATCATTCTTAGTATATGTTTCCCGACTATCAAGAGGCAAACCATATGTATTCTGTTTTGTCAAATAATATGCAATTTCTTTTTGTGCTACACTTTCTGGGAAAATATTCAATCCTAGTAATTTATCCCAAACCAGATTATACTTTTGACTCCAAGTACCAGGTTTGTCAAAAGTCAATCGATAATGATCTCCATCATCTGCCATTTTTATCCACTGAGCAGCCATGTCCTTTGCCTTACTTATATATTTTTCCGCAATATCCTGTTTTCCAAGCATTCCAGCTAATTTTCCATAAGAAGCGACACCTAAAATAGCTTTAATAGAAAGATTTGCATTATGAGCAAAATGTCCTGCAAAATCGTCTGTACAAAGTTGGTTTTCAGGATCAAGTCCTTTCTCCAATAAATAATCCGTCCAAGTTGTAAGCACTTCCCAATGCTTTTCTGCATATTGCGCATTTCCTTCTACAGTAGCAATAGCAGCAGCAAGAATCAACATATTTCCACTTTCTTCAACCGGCATATCACCTCCATATACCTGACCGTTAGCAAGAGGATAGGTTCCTAAATCATGTGCAGCAAACGGTTTATTCCATTTTCCAGACTCACTATAATAGAAAATTCCATTCATCATACCTTTCTGCAATTCTGGATTATAAACCAAAAACAAAGGAGCTGACGGATAAGTTAAATCAACAGTATTAATACAACCATTACTGAAATTTTCTTTCGACAAATACAATAATTCACCTTCAGGAGATTCTACTAATTTATGAGCAGCCATCACCTGACGGTATGCCAAAGCACATAATTCAGCATATTCACGTCCTCCAGCATTCTCTGCTTCAGTAAATAACTTACTATCAAAAGCTGTACATTGCTCCATTAAACCATCATATTCAGCAACAGCTTTTTTCATTTGTGAGAAGATAGTTTCGTTCTCATTTCTATTCCAATATGGACGTAGATTCTGACCAAAATACTGAATAGAATATATATCATCGTAAGCCAACATAACATAACCTGAAGCATTCTTTTCATTGCCAAGGTCGCAAGAGAGTACTAACTTATCAAAACCACCCGTAGATTGACTCTCTAATGAGTTACCAGCAACAAATGCTTTTCTCAAAGCAATACCATCACCAGCAGCTACTGATATATTTTCTGACTGCGGAGCGGCCATATAGAAATATCCCCAGTCGATACGTAAATCATCTCCACGTTTCGCTAAAATATTCTGCTCAGCACTTCCTGTACTTACATAAGTAATCCCCTCAGCACTACCTGTTTTACTAACTGACTTCTGATATGGTTGATCGACAGCCCATTGAGGAGCGGCTTCAAAATAAAGACTTACATCATGAGCTTGTCCATCATTAGAAACTGTTTCATAAGAAAGATAATTGACCGGACGAGTCATCAGATCTAAATTTTCCATCAATAAAGGAGCTGTAAACTTGATATTCAAATTCACCGGACCACATGTAAAACTATAATAAGTTTGAGTTGCCTGTGCATCTACAGAAGTTTGATCTGCTGTTTGAGTAAAACAGCGAGTATTATCTTTTTCAGCCATTAAACCAAAATCTAATAAGCCATTGCCAACTCTATTATGACAATAAGCAGCTATTAAATTTTTACCCGGTTTCAATGAAGCAATAGCTTCTGCCGGCAACTTAACATATTGATATTTTTTTGCAGAATTACCAGTTGATACAATTTCTATACCATTTATATAAATTACAACATCATCATCATGAGAATATTCCAAATATAAATTCTTAGATGATAAATCTTCTTTGACATCAATCCAGCGACGTACCCAAATAAACTCATCTCCCCATTGGGTTTTCGCTGTCGGTTCATTTTCTTTCGTTCCAAAGGCTCCTGCACCTTCTTTCCAAGCTCCATCATTGAAGTCAGCCTTTTCCCAACCTTCAACTGGTTGTTTTACTGTATACCTTCCAGTCCAATCTTCTTGTTCCGAAGTACCACATACAGGATAAAGTTCTAACTCTTCATCTCCCATAAAACGATAGGAAACTCCATCAACTTTAGCCACACCCAATAAAGGAAAGTTTTTCCCAGTCCAATGTTTTACCGGACTATCAAATAATTTATCAGAAGCAGACCAAGCACTGGTATATGGGTCTATAGTAACCAATGGATACATAGGTGCACGGAGTTGGTTGGGTATATGAGTCATCTTCTGACCTCCCCCATTATTACAGCTACACATAGATATAGCTGCCATACCTATACAAAACAAAGACTTAAGTTTCATAATTATTTTTTTATAAATTGTTACTGATATTTCTTATACTATTAATATTATACCTTTATATGAGAATACAGATTTTTTACAAAACAACTCACTTATTGCAAAGAAAAATTGTTCTTATTTCATTCACCGATAATTCTTGTGCAATTAATGGCATTTTCTATTCATTTATATACAAAAAGGGACTTACATTAAGATTATATCTAAAGTAAGTCCCTTTATAGCCTATAAATGTAAATTTAGAAAGATATAACCATTATCATTTTAAACGTATTACTTCAGAATATATAGCTTGGTCAGAACCGGAAGGCCATAATGCAATACGACCAAACAAAGTACCACGTTTCAGAGCAGTTTGAAACATTTGATGTTCGGCATAATCTCTTGTTTGAAATACATAAGTCTTACCTCCGTCTTTGTATTCAGCCATGTTATCAGTTTCATCATATCTGTCCACATTATGATTATCATCACATAAGAACTGTGTAGTTCCCAATAATAACATCACACGGTCAATACCCTTTCCTGCAACATTATTAACATCGAAGGAAGCATTAACCTTATTTCCATCAAGAGTTATTTTTGCATTATCAACCAAATAATATGGTTGCACATTTACATCAACATTAGCATAACCATTCAGATCAATATATATTGTATCTCTTCCTTCAGAAGTCCATGGACCATGTCCTGCTTTTGTTATCAACTGATATTGCCCATCAAAAATACAAATCGAAAATTCTCCATTTTGATTAACATGTACATTAAATGGATCATGAAGTTCATAACCACTTTGATACAATTGTAAAACAACACCTTCATTTCCTTTTAACTGAAGTGGTCTACCTTGATATACAACTCGTCCGGTTATAAAAGATTCAGGTTCATCATAATTATCTTTCCGACAACCAGACAATACGACAATCATCAAAACAAAAAATGATAATATTTTAATCAACTTTTTCATCATTGTATTATTTTTATATTATTGATAAGGATTCTTTACTAGCTTAGGATTATTATTTAACCATCCATTGTCTATTTCTCCATAATAATCAGCTTCTGTACACTTATATGGATTAGTCCACAAGCCTAACTTAGCCATATCTTTTTCAATAAAGACCCATTTTCCATCATTCGGATCTCCTGGTGCAACAACTTTATACGGCCATAATCCGTGACGCTGTGCTGTTCTCGAGTTGGGATCTCCATTCCATAACTTATGAGCCTCCATAAATCTTTTTAAAGTCCACCAGCGATGTCCCTCAAATGCAAATTCCACACGATACTCATGAATCAACTTATTTTTATCAATAGAAGTAAGTGGATTTACACCAGCGCGTTTACGTACCTCATTAATATAAGACAAAGCTTCAGAATCACCTTCATCTCCACTTATCATCCACTGAGCTTCAGCCGCAATTAAATAGGCCTCTGCAATACGAAAATGTACATTCCACATAGCAGATCCTCTACCAATAGTACCAGCAGCAGGAGTTTCATCCAAATATTTACGAATATAGAAGCCTGTACGATTAATCTCTCGATCGTCACCTCCTAATGGACCATTATTAGCAGTAATCAATCGATGTTCATCATCATATGAATTACGTGCTCCCGTTAATTCAACCCATTTTCCATCTTTTTTTATCAGCTGTCCAGCCTGTATTTCAATATTTTGTCCTGCAAAAGTAGAACCCGGCACAAGAATTGTCCCCATCAATCTAGGGTCTCTCTGTTCAAATAACTCTGTAGGAGAATCATAGAATACCAGATTATTCAATTCGGTATTACCTTCATTCCATTTACTTGCATCGAATTGTACAGATGTACCCAACTGTGATGCATCAGCATCAATAGGTTCAAACGCTTCAACAAGTTCCAAAATTACTGAAAGTCTATCACTACCTGTATCCTGTTCTATACTCTTAGGCAGATTGTTTTTGGTAAACTGATGAGTTTTTCCAGGAGAAACAAAGTCAAAAGTCCAAATAACTTCACTATTACCATCCTTTTGGCATACTGCCTTATAGAAATTATCAGCTAAAGCTTGATGGCTCTGATCATTTGAAAACATTAACTTATATGGACCATCGTTTATAACTTCTTTAGCAGCAGTTAAAGCTATTTGATAATATCCCTTTGCTTTTTCAGCAGGAATTCCCACTTCTCCTCCTTTTGTTCTAAGTCCCGGATGTTCTTCTACATTATTATAAGTAGCTAACGAAGCTGCATATAAAGCAGCACGCGCCTGAAGCATTTTGGCTACCCAATAATTTGCACGCGCATTATTTTTATTGGTTTCCTTCGACAAGCCTTTAGCAGCCTCCTCACACTCACTGATAATGTAGTCGTATAAATCAGACTCAGTACTACGTGGAATCTGTAAGGTAGAAATATCCATTCCTGGAGTATATGAGAAAACCTGATCACCAATAATAGGAACTCCTCCAATAGAACGACCTATACAGAAATAAGTCCAAGCACGAATAAATCTAGCTTCAGCAATATATGCTTTTTTAGCATCTTCACTTAAAACAGGAGAAGACTGTACTCCATTCATAAAAACATTCAGGTCATGAAACAAAACGTAATCATATCCGTCTCTCCAATTATTACGTCCCCAAGCTCCTTCTTGGCTACGGTCATATGTGATTACTTCATCTAATAAACGCCAAGCATCAGAATCTTCAATTTTCTGACCAAACATTACACGACCATAAAAATTAGCCAATACAGATTTCATCAAAGCTTCGTCACCATAGGTTTGATCCTGGGTCAAAATAGTATCTGGTTCTTGATCAAGAAAATCACTGCAGCTGCCAAACATCATCATTAGACATAAAGAAGCAGTATACAAATATTTAGTTTTCATCATTTTTAAAATTTAAGATTTACACCAAGATTTATTACACGCATTGGAGGATAATCCAATCCATTATCACTAGCACATTCAGGGTCCATTAGACTTTTAATATTAGATATAGTTAATAAATTTGTGCCAGATAAATATACTCGTACATTAGTGATACCAGTATGAGTTAACCAAGATTTAGGCAATGTATAACCAAACTCTAAGTTACGCAACTTTATATAACGAACATTATGTAACCAATAAGTACTGCTATCATATGCACTTGTCTCATCTGAAGGCAAACGGAGCATTGGATATTTTCCTGGAATTAATTCACTATCTGGATCAAATGGATCGGACAAATGCCAAGCATCTGTCAAGACTTCACTAGGATTGTTTCCATCATTTTGAAATGGACGAGCAGTTTCATAACGTTGCCACCAAGAAGTCATTCCAGAACCAGTCCAATCCATTGCTAAATCAAAACCTTTCCAAGAAGCAGATAGATTAATACCATAATTCAAAGTTGGAGTACTGTCTACTCGATAGCCAATAGGACGCTCATCATATCCATTGATCACTCCATCACCATTTTGATCTTTATACATAATATCTCCAGGAACAACAGTACGATTACCTTTACGGTCATTATCTATTGGATAGTTAGCAATCTGTTCCCAACTTTCAAAACGTCCAATAGCTTCATATCCCCAATTAACATATCCTACACGATGCCAAATACTGTTTCTATATTCATGCCATGAGTTGCTAAAACGAGGCTTATACTGTTCCCAATCCCAAAAACGAGAATAAGTCATATTAGCACCTATACTATAATGAAAATCATTTATATTATCAGACCATGAGATGGATGCATCAAAACCACGATGCATATCTGAATTCAAGTTTTCTTGTGGCAAGCTAAAACCTGCTTCAACAGGTATAAGAACGTCATATCTTTGGGCAGGTAGTCCTTCACGTTTACGCTGGAAAAAATCCACCTGAGCATTCAATCGATTATTTAAAAATCCCAAATCTATACCAATATCCAAAATCTTTGCTGTTAACCAAGACAATGTTTCATTAGGAAGTCCACGAGTAGCAGATCCGACAACCCATTCACCGTCAATTACAGCTCCACCATTATTATAGGTATATCCCGGTAAGAAATCATATGGAGAATAATTACTTACATTATCATCACCTACTTCTCCATATGAAGCTCTAATTTTTAAATTAGTAACTATTTCACCTATTTTATTTTCTTTCCAAAAATTTTCCTCTGAAAGTCTCCATCCTAATGAAGCAGAAGGGAAAAAGCCCCAACGATGACCTGGACGGAATTTCCATGATCCATCCCAACGACCAATAAATTCTACTAAATATCGATCAGCATAATTATAATTGACTCGTGCCAAATACCCCATACGGGCTTCTGTACCTTTTCCTGTATCATTAAATTCTACAATCTCATTTAGACGAATCAAATCCATAGCATCTGATGTTGGAGTAGAATGAATCCACATTTTAGGACGATTACGCTTAGTTGCCTCAAAGCCAGCAACAACATTTATTGCGTGTTTCCCAAATTTTTTATCATAATTTAATTGGATATTGCTCGTCAGATCTTCTACTCTATCACGATTTCTTTCTCTATAAGGATTTGTCATACGATCGGTTACATAGTACTCCCCTGTTTTTTCATCGTATGCATACAAATTAAATTTATATTCCTGATTATCAAGTTCCTGAAGACCAAAATAATATCCTAACATAGCTTTTGCCTTCAAGCCATCCAGTATTTCATATTCAGCATTACCATTCAATTGAATTACTCGCCAAACATCAGAAACACGTCCACTTGTATTGTAATTCAGCAATGCAAAGTTTGTTTCAGGTTGGTCAGATACCTTTTGTGGATAATTAGGATTATCATTAGCAAAAGGACGTTTAGTTGGCTGATTTTTCAAAGTTGCAAAACGAGGCAGCCACGTATCATCTCCACCTGGCACTCCAGGATGACGCCGATCTTCGATACGTCCATTCATACTAGCCCCAATTTTAAACTTCTCATTTACATTCATTTCAATATTCATCTGGGCATTCGTTCTACGGAATCCACCATAATTCCGAATAGTAGCATCCTGATTAATATGTGAAACAGCTACATAATAATTTGCCTTATCAGTTCCTCCTGAAAAATTAGTATTAATATAATACTGAGGAGCACTAATCCATATATAATCTCCCCAATCCCATCCTTGATAAGCCGGTGTTGCACCTGCCATCCATTTATCATATTCTTCTCTGCTATAACGTCTGTTTCCATCCGTTCTTCCTGAAAAAGTTTCAGCTGTAGTATAAGCATGAACATACTCTTTCACATCAGCTGGATCTACAAATTTTGAATTTTTCTGCCAACCATAATATGCATCAACAGATACTGTATTTCGCGTATTTCTTTGACCTTTCTTAGTTGTAACAACTATTACACCATTTGCCGCACGTACTCCATATAAAGCAGCAGAAGCATCCTTTAGAATAGATATATTTTCTATATCATTAAAGTCCATATTATTGAACTGACCTTCATCAGAAACAACACCATCAATTACAAACAAAGGAGTACCCATATTACGAATCTGTAAAGCGGTTGTTGCTCCCGGTGCACCTCCTTGCTGACGTGAATTTAAACCAGCAATTTTACCAACCAATGCACCACTGGCTGTCACAGCAGAAGATCTTTCTATATCTGTTGATTTTACAGAAGATACCGCTCCTGTCAAAGTAGCTTTTTTCTGAGCCATACCAAAACCAGTAACTACCACTTCATTTAAGACCTCTGTTTCCTCTTTTAATGTAATCTGTATAGAAGAAGAGGAATTTAATTTTACTTTTTGCGTAGAATAACCTATATAAGAAACTTCAAGTACAGATTTTGAGTCAACATTTAATTCGAATTTTCCATCCATATCGGAAATAGTTCCATTAGTTGTACCTAAAATCTTAATGGTCGCACCTATAATAGGAATACCATTCTCATCAACTACAATTCCTCTGACAGTGCGTTGCTGTTGTAAAGTTTCAACCGGAGTATTAACTGCCATAACATTAGCTTCAGCATAGCAATTACCTTTAGGAAACAATGTAAATGCAGCAATACATAAAGGTATTCGCCACATATTGCCATGCAACAAAAGATTAAATTTGTCTTCTTTACTCATAGTAACTAAATTTTATTGGTCAAAAATTTATTGTTTAATATTAATTTTTAAGACTTTTCAAAACTAGTAACCAATGAATATTTTTATAGATAAAAACTATCCAAAAAACAGCAATAACTATTCAAAAGAAACAATCAAATCAATTCATTAATCAGTAAATTAGTAAGTTAGATTTTAAACAAATTTCTATTTATAATTATATAAGGCTTTTAAATTATTTCTTATTCCTAGATATCACATTATTTAAAAACAATAGACTATATATCATTCATAAATTTCAAATGGATATTCAAAAATGGTAATCAAACAGTTTCCTATTTTTCTCCATTATTATGTGAAAAACTTCTGCGAGATAAAAATCTAATAATGCTTTCTATACTAATAAAAATCTCTTTGAAAAGCAATATCACAATAACATGAGTTGAAAGTTACTTTATCACATAGAAAAATAGATTCTCTCTGAAAGAAATATCAACATATTTGCAAAAATTGAAAAAGTATATCTGTTCATGTATAAACTGTATAAGATTATTGTATATAAAAAGAAAAGAGTACAAAAGATATTGTTATTATAAACACTGATACAAAAATTTTCTTTTCAGCCTGATTACAGTTAATCATTAAGCAAAATAAGTCATTATAAAGACCTATATTCAATGATACCGCATTGATAAGGTTTGCAAAATGGATATAACAAGATAGATAAGTCATCCTTACTTATAGAAGAGTGGCAGGATTCATACAAACATAGTCTAGAAATCAAACTTCTTCCTCTGAGAGGTATTTCACAGATGCTACATAAATCTTTTAATGCCTCAAAAAGAACTTTCGTTCACTGTTTAGAGGAAGTAAAATAAGACTTTCTTTTTTATTCAGACTGGCAAAAATATATATCTTACATCAAGTCGGCATCGACTCGTCGAAGGGCACGTTCCAGAAGGGCAAGAGCCGGCGGCGTTTTTTCTGCCCTCATGCAAAAAAAAGAAAGCCCCGCAGCACTTGTGATGCTGCAGGGCTTCTCCTAAGACGGCGACTACCTACTCTCCCACTTGCGCAGTACCATCGGCGTGACGAAGCTTAACTTCTCTGTTCGGAATGGGAAGAGGTGGAACCTTCGTGCAATAGTCACCTGAATATCCTTTATGTATTCATGACTAACAAGCAGGTAATTCAAGTACTTCTCAAGAAGCTGAAAGTATATATCACCCATCCTTCCTGACAAGGAAAGCATACGGGCAATTAGTAATGCTCGGCTTTGGTATCTCTACCTTTACACCTGCATCCTATCAACGTCGTAGTCTACAACGACCCTGAGAAATCTAATCTTGTGGCCGGCTTCGTACTTAGATGCTTTCAGCACTTATCCGATCCAGACTTAGATACCCGGCAATGCACCTGGCGGCACAACCGGCAAACCAGAGGTCTGTCCAACACGGTCCTCTCGTACTAGTGTCAGAGCCACGCAAATTTCATACGCCCA
>OOAH01000016.1_pt1 | contig 210531 bp, 176 predicted proteins | sample 1671801 | NCBI WGS metagenome assembly OOAH01 (sample SAMN06348194, study PRJEB24527) | human gut metagenome | biome: human gut; feature: ankylosing spondylitis patient; material: feces | host: Homo sapiens | place: China | collected 2015-10 | reverse complement strand
GTCACATCATATTGCTGTTGTGCGGTTCGTGGTAAGTTAATTCCAGCTTTTCCATGTAATAATATGTTTTGTGACGAGTTTTGATAAATACGCAATACAAGCTTATGGTGTTGAAGCATTAGCATATGTTGTAAAACCAGTTGCATATGCTGAATTGAAAAGAGTGCTGTCAAGAGCTGTTGTATTGGTGCAATATACATTTGATTATAAGGAAGCAGAGGAACGATACATAGAGGTTCCTGTTTCGAGAAATACCCGAATAGTAGACGTAAGGACTATACAGTATATTGAAAAACGAAGAAATCAATGCGTTTTACATTGTACAGATGCAGAGATAACGTGTTATGAAACATTAAAGAAGATTTGTTGTAAGTTAGATCAAAATATATTTATATATGTGCATCAAGGGTATATAGTCAATTTTGATGCAATAAAAGAAGTTAAAGAAAATGTGGTATGTCTTGGGGATGGCGTTGAAGTGCCACTAAGCAGAAGTCATTATAAAGAAGTGAAGAATAGGCATATGAGTAAAATAAGAAAGCTGCTTGAAGAAAGAAAAATGTAGAGATAACACTATTGTTAATTACAGATAATAATTAAATACTATTATCTGTAATTAGGAATAAGTATATCAACAATGAAGGTAGTATCATTGTAGTTAATATCAATTGTGCCACCGTATTTATTAACATTATTCGTAACACTAATAAGACCTAATCCGTGCAAAGGATTAGCCTTAGAGACAGAAGAAGGTTTGCTTGAGATAAAGCGACCTTCTCTTTTTTTGATTTTTTCGTGGTGATTATTTTCACAATGTATTGCCAGATATGTATCTGCCTGTTTAATAGCAAGATTAATATATCCGTTATCGAGTTTTGAAGCGGCAGTTATAGCATTATCTAATATATTTCCAAGCACTGTTATGAGAGTAAAGTCATTTATATAGATGTTGTTAAAATCTAACTGTGTATCAAATGCTATTTTATTATCATCACATATGAGCTTTTTAGAGTTAAGAAGTGCTGATATGGTAGATGAAGTGGAAGATATAGTCTGAGTCTGGTTAAGTTCATCAGTTATCTTATGTATGTAATCGTGAATTTGTTTATTTTTACCATCAGCAGACAAACTGTCAATAATAAGAAGGTGATTTTTCATATCGTGTCTTAATGTGTGGAGCTGTTGTAATTTATCGTCAATCTGAGAATTATATTCAGATTCAATAGCAGCTTTTTCAATTTGAATTTTATTCATAGCATTTTCTTCAAGAGTAATTGCAATTCTACTATAAGTGGTAAGACAAAATATGATTATTAGTGCAATTAATATAAAAAACATAGGAATAAGCATCTGTGAATTAAGTATTGTTGGTTCAGTGAGAATAGGTGCTATTGATAAAGTGATGATAGTTGCAATTGATATAAAATCATATAGAAATATGTAGGGTTTTGCTGTGTTTAATGATTTGATTTTTTTAGTATTAAAATATATACAGGCTATGATATAAGAAATGATAATACCAGAAGTCGAATTATAATGTGTGTAAAGTTGATTTGAAGCAATTTGCAATAAATCTCTAAAAAATAATGCATGCAGTAATATAATTATAAATGTGGAAATATAATCATACATAAAATATTTAATGGCAGTAATGAGGCGTTTGATAAGTGCTCCGTTGCAGCTTACTAAAATATAGGCAAGTATAATAATATTTAATATATATACGAACCAGTTAGGAAAAGTTATTATTGCATAGAATATTCTAAATGTTAAAAAAATAGGTCTGAGTATGTGTTTATAATATGATTTATAACCGTGATTTTTAATAAACAAATCAATAATTAGAAAATCAAAGAAATTCTCAATAATATCAAAGAAAATGTCGTAGTAGTTCATAAATACCCCCAATTTACTCATAAAAACATTATACAAAATGTAAAAAATATGTCAAATTATACCAAATAGCACCGTTTAAATACCAAATAGCACATGTCTATTGCATTGGAAATATAGAAGTGATATGTTTGCTGAGAAAGGAGATGATAAAAATGAACTATATCAGTTTTTTTGTGCCAGTATCAGAAATTGAACAAATGAATATTAGTGGTGGAAGTTCAAAAGGAAAAGAAACCTATTGGAAAAATGTGTATGATGTATTGTTGAATTTATTTGGAATGAAATAAATTCATATATACACAAAGTGCAAAAAAATGAGGAAATATGTGTGAAGAAACAAAGTAAAGTACAAATTCTTATTATAACTATAATGATATTATTGTGCATATTATCAGTAACTTATACATTGATAATATATCATAAAGTTATTATTAGAGATGTGATTTTATTAATCATTTTTTTATTATTAATTATATTCTTATGCAGGAAGAATAATTAATAGAAATATTAATAGTAAGTATCAAATGTAATTTTATTATAAGGAGAAGAATATGTATAAAGGTTTAAATGAAATGAATATGGAAGAATTAATATGTACCGATGGTGGTGGAGTTGGATGGTTAGCTGTAGCAGGTGCTGTAGTGACAATAGGTACCTTGGTTTCGTGGGGATATGAAGTATATGAAGGCTGGAAAGATTATACTAGATAGTAAAAAATAAAAGGGATTAAGATTATGAAGTTTGAAGAGTTAAATGAAAATGAACTTTTTAGGATAAAAGGTGGGGAAGATAATTCGTTGTTTTATCAAATTGGCTGGTGGTTAGCTGAACGATTTAAGTATAGGGATAATATTGGTTCTTCTGGTGGTCACTTTTAGTTGATAGAGTGAATATATTTACAAATTTAATATTAGTTTAAAGAGGTTGTTGTATTAAAAACTTTATATATTGTGTTTGCAGGACCATTTGTTGAAGAAATAATATTTAGAAAGAACATATACACATTTATACAAAATATTGCAGGTGTTAAATGTGCGGTGGTATTCTCGGCATTAATATTTGCCCTTTACCACTGTGATATAGTGATTTTTTTGAATATGGAATTCAGTCAGATATTAGCAGAAATACCTTTATTTTTTATGGGGCTTGGATTGGCATATACGCAGGAAAAGACGGCAGATATAGTGTGTCCTGTGTTAGTTCATATGATAATAAATGTTATTTCGCTGAGCTGAGAATTCATCGAATTAATAGAAATAGATTAGACAGATAAGAAACAGATATAAACTAATATAAAGTTTATATCAGATAAAGGGGAGAAATTTTAATGAAATGTACTAATTGTGGAAGTCAGAAAATGGTTAAAATGGCGCTTATAGCTAACCAGATTTGGAAGGTAAAGGTTGCTGACGAGATTAAGAAAAATAAATATGATAAAAAATCAGAAAAAGGCATAGATGCATATTTATGTGAAGAATGTGGACATATAGACTTATGGTTACAGTCCTATGCACAAAAGAAATAGTTTTTTGAAAATTTAAGCTTGTTGAGAGAGTTCAAATAATTAAAAAGTACATAAAAATACTGAAAGGTGATAGAAAACAGAAAGATTAGGAGGGGAGAATATGAACAAGAAATATTTATTGAATTTTACATTTGTTATCACAATAATAATGCTTATCTACGCAGTGTTGTGCGTTATAGATGGAGTGTCACTATTAAATCCACTTTTGACTTATATTGTGGCATTTATAGTATATGCATTGCCAGTGGCTTATATTTCAAGCAGACAGGCAGAATTAATTGGTATGACTTTTAAGAATGAAAGTGGCAAAGAAGAAAGTATTGAACATATAATATGTGACAAGACCAGAAGAAAATCAGAAACTGAAAATAATGGTGAAAAGATTTATCTTAAAACTAACAGGTATTGCAGGTGGCTCACTAACAGAGTGATAGTGAAGGCAGAGGCTGAAAAAATATATTTGACAATTCCTAGGGAATACGGGAAGTACTTTAAGGAAATAGAGGCTGATAAAACGGAATTAAAAAGTAAAAAGTTCAGCAATATAAATACTATGCTTGTAGTCAGTGTATTAGCAGGTGCCGTATTAGGTGGAATAGCTGGGCTTGCAGGTGCAGCTTTCTATGGGACATTTAATGGATATATTGTGGGAATGAATTTGTATCGTGCATATGCAGCATTTGCGCTGGTGGGTGCGGCAATAGGACTATACACTCCGGTATAATTGAAATATTCCGAATTCTGTCAAAAAAATCCTATTTATGCAATTTTTTTTTCGATAATGCTGCCGAATGAGCAGCATTATTGAGTATGATAAAATTATCTGATTATGCCTTAATCTGAAATTCAAGAATAACTTTATTGTATTTGTATGTTTTTTATATATAAATTTTATTTTAAAAATAAATATATATTAGTTATATATTTGTTAGGATCACTATGCTGTGGTGGACCTTCAAGATACACTTCCCTGAAATCTCCAGTATGTGGAATTTTATTTATATCTGCGTATTGAAGCAGATGTGTTCTTGTATGGTCAATATTCTGATAAGAGCCATAATGGCAGGCAGCCAGAGCATTTTTCGAGGTCATAGTAACTATATCATCACCACAGCTGTTGCTATCAACTGTTGCACAGAAAAGTATATCAGATGGATTTTTGTAATTGAATTCTATAAAATACTGTGGCTTTGAAAAGTCAGTTTTATATTTGGTAATGGCTATGATAGCAGTATCTCTTAAAAAGTCAGTTTTTTCCTGAAGATTATCTGATACCTTTCTTCTTGCACAAACAGTTTGTGCTGGAACTGTAATCTGGGATATTTTAATATCAGAAGTAGCTATTCTTTCGTACAGGCTGTTAATATTGTCATTCAGCCGATCTCTAATTGCTTCAAGTCTGTGTACCAGCGAAATAAGGTCTGTTGAGCCTGTAAAATATTCGCGTATTTCAGGAAGTGCTAATCCATAGCTTTGAAACAGACGTATTATGCGTATTTTTGTAATGGTATCAATTGTATAATATCTATTACCATTAATACCATTTTTGACATCAGGAGCAACCAATCCACAGGTTTCATAATTAAGTATTATTTTTCTTGTTATTCCAAGTATTCTACTCACATCGCCTATTGAAAATAAATTATCATTCATATAATTATCTACTCCAATCCGATAAAAATTGACAAAACTATTGCATCGTACATCAGTGTACGGTGTAATATCATTATATGATAAATGTGAGATAAGCTCAAGAGCTGCTGATTGTGAAAATAAGGAGGTAGATGCATATGAGAAAAGTTAACGTGAGTAATAGCTTAAGAAAGTTGTTTAGTATCATTATGGTAAGTATATTTATAATAGCTGCTATGCCGGTAGATTATATAAGAGCCGATGAGCCAGTTCAGGATGGTTCTAAAAGCAATCCATATATCGTTACAAATTTTAAAGAGTTTCAAAATGGTATAATGAAACAAGGATATATAAAATTTGCTAATGATATAGATTTTTCTGAATACATATATATGGAGGTGGATAGTTCATATAGAGGTGGAATAGACATTAATGGACATATATTGAATTTTGAGAAAAGATATAGCTATTATAGTTATGGAATAGGTTTAAGAAATGAATCCGGCGCAGGTGGCGGTTTATTTGAGATAACAGATAGTAATCCATCTGTAGTTCATGAAGGTTATGTTAATAGTGAAAATGAACCTTTAACGGGAGGTATTATCACGGGATTTCGATATAATATGAATAGCTCAGCTGGCGGTTCAACAAGTTGTCTGTCTATTAACAATCTGAATTGTGTTTTGGATGGAGTAACATTTTTTGATAATACCACAGGCGGTGGCGGCTCGTGTATAGATAAGTTTGGAGAAAATGGAACATTAGAAATAAATAAATGTAAATTTTATGATAACAAATCAAATTACTGGGCTTCCTGTGTATGGGTTGGAACATCTCGTTCAGATAGTAGAAATGACCAATGTCTGATAACTGATAGTGTATTTAAGGGAAATTATGGAAAATATACTAGTACGGTAGCAACGTCTTCTGAGAATTGTGTAATTAAAAATTGCCTTTTTGAAAATAATGAATGTGATTCAGGTGGAACGGTGAATGTTTCACATTATGGAACGCTTGAAGTGGTAGATACGGATATTACAGGTAATATATGTACATCAGATGAAGAGGATGATAGTACTACAGCAGGAATTTGTATTGATGTTTGTGGAAAGCTTGTACTTAATGGAAAAGTAAACATTACAGGAAATACATACAATAATAAGGAAAATAATTTGATATTTTATCCTTACGGCATAGATAGATTTTTGATTGTTCTAGGTGAGCAATTTGATGCGGCTTCAAAGGTAGGGCTCAAAGTAAGGAAGGATGCAATAAATTATGCATATAACGTTATTGAGAACATAGGCGAATTTAAAGAATCCTTTGTGTGTGACCATGAAAATGGTGAATTGTATGTTGAAGATGGTAAGCTGTATTTCAAAAAAAGGCATATCCACAAAAAAGACCAACATAAGTCCAGAGTGGAAGCAACCTGTGTTATACCAGGACATATTGAGTATTATACCTGTACCGGATGTGACAAGCTGTTAGATGAAGAAGGAAAAGAGATAACAGAAGATATAGAAATACCAGCACTAGGACACGATTTCACAGGTGAATGGACAGTAACTAAGCCATCAACCTGCACAGAGAGTGGGGTTAAGGAAAGAAAGTGCAGCCGCTGCAGGGAAACTGAGAAAGAGACAATTCCTGCTACTGGTCACACAGAAGCAGAGGACGCCGCAGTAGCAGCAACCTGTACTACTGCTGGAAAGACAGCAGGAATCCATTGCCTGGTATGTAATACAATAATTAAGGCACAGGAGGAGATTCCAGCCACCGGTCATAGTTTTGGTAAGTGGGAAAAGGTTAAAGCACCAACATGTATGGGTAGAGGAAGCGTAAAGCGTGTATGTGATATCTGCAGATATATAGAGATAAAGGATATAGCTGCAAACGGACACGTATGGAATACTGATTACACAGTAGACAAACAGCCAACCTGCACAGAAACAGGAAGCAAGTCAATCCATTGCAGGAACTGTGAAGAAGTAAAGGATAGCAAGGTTATTGAGGCGTCAGGACATACTTTGGGAGACTGGATTATAGACAAGCCTGCAACTGTAGAAACAGCAGGAAGCAGACATAAGGAATGTGAAACTTGTGGCGCGATTCTTGAAAAAGAAGAAATCAAAAAATTAGAGTTACCAGCATATAAGATTATAGATGGTGCTGAAAGCACATGGACACAGAATACCAATACAGATGGCAGCCTTGTAATCAGAGGAGACGGGGCAATTGCCAAGTTCAAAGAGGTAAGAGTTGATGGTGTAGTTATAGACGTAAAGAACTATACAGTAACAGAAGGTTCAACAATAATTACCTTGAAGACTGAGTATCTTAAAACCTTGCCAGCTGGAAAGCATACATTTGAAATTGCATGGACCGATGGCTCAGCAGCTACTTATTTCACCGTTGCTGGAAGCACAACCGAAGAAGATAATAAGCTGGAAGATAATAAAGTGGAAGATAATACTATCGATGATAAAAAGGCGGAAGATAACAATGTCGAAAACAGTCGGAGTGATGTAGATAGTAATGCATCCTTAAAGACAGGAGATACAACAGACATAAGACTTTGGTTGATACTGCTTATGTCAGCTTTAACAATAATGACAGGATTAACAGTAAAAAGTAAAAGAAACGATTGTGAATAAATCGAAATAGAACTTTATTATTCTCTGAAGCTAAGATGAATGTAATCCATGCATTTGTAATTATGCAAATGCATGGATTTTTTAGTTTGAAATGATTATAAATATTATAACACAAAACAAATGGTCTGTAATATTTTACAGATTTAAAATAATTTTCACTAAGCAACGCAGAGCCTGTTGATAATGCAAATACACATTGAAACCAATAAAGTTTTATGTTAGAATAGACCCAATATAACAATAACAGTGCGAAGCCGCATATACAGGAGGTTTTAGATACAATGGAAGCATACAAGCAGGAATTTATAGATTTTATGGTTGAGAGTGATGTGTTAAAGTTTGGAGATTTCACATTAAAGAGTGGAAGAAAGTCCCCATTTTTTATGAATGCAGGTGCATATGTAACAGGTACACAGCTTATGCGTCTTGGCGAGTATTATGCTAAGGCAATTCACGAGACATATGGTGATGATTTTGATGTGCTTTTTGGACCAGCATATAAGGGAATTCCAATCAGCGTAGTTACAGCCGTTGCTTATGCTAAGCTTTATGGTAAGGAAGTGCGTTATTGTTCAGACCGTAAGGAAGAGAAGGACCATGGTGCAGATAAGGGAAGTTTCCTTGGAAGCAAGTTAAAAGATGGCGACAGAGTTATTATGATAGAAGATGTTACAACATCAGGTAAGTCAATGGAAGAGACAGTTCCTAAGGTAAGAGGAGCAGCTGATGTTACAATTATCGGTCTTATGGTATCACTTAACCGTATGGAAGTAGGTCTTGGCGGCAAGGTGAGCGCGTTAGATGAGATTAAGGAAAGATATGGCTTTGAGACAAGTGCAATTGTTTCAATGGCAGACGTTGTAGAACATCTTTATAATAAAGAATGTGAAGGCAGAGTTGTCATTGACGATAAGTTAAAGGCAGCCATAGATACTTATTATGAACAGTATGGGGTGCGTAATTAATTAGTCAGTTTGGTTTATCAAGCCAGCAGGAATGGAGGATTGTTGTGGAAGAAAAATTATATAAAAAAATGAAGTCAGTTGGCGTATCAAATCTTGTGTTTGGAATTGTAACAATCGCTTTTGGTATTGGCGCTGGTGTTATGATGATAGTTAATGGAGCAAGACTTCTTGCACATAAATCAGATATATTATTTTAAATGTATATACTGCCTGATATATTATTGCAATGCTTTAACGGAGTGTTGCAATGGTATGTCAGGCATATTATATTGTGTGGAGAGAGATTATGAATAAGCAGAAGTTTCATAATGTTATGAAATGGATAATTTTTGTTATATATATGTGTCTGCTTATATACGTTGTATTCTTTGCTGAGTCAATGGGAAGGACATCGCAGACAAGACATATATACAATCTGGAACCTTTTAAAGAAATAAAAAGGTTCTGGAAATATATATTAGATAATGATTCACTTGGAAGAATAGCAAGACTTAATATTATAGGAAATGTTGTTGCGTTTATTCCTTTTGGAATATTTCTTCCAGTGCTATCTCACAGAAGAATTAAATTAATAGCAACAACTTTATATTCATTTAGTCTTTCTTTGGCAATAGAGCTTACACAGCTTATAACTATGGTTGGAAGCTGCGATGTAGATGATTTGATATTAAATTGTCTGGGAGGACTGACAGGATACATCATATATGCAGTCTGGTACAAAATTATTAGAAGAGAGGATTAAGCGTGAAATTATTTAATAAATACAAGTTTTCGGATAAAAGGCAGTCGCTTGGTGGAATAATATCTACCATAATGGGTCTGCTTGCATTGGCTTCCTTAATATATGGCGTGTATTTATCCTACAAAGCTGAAGGATATGCAGGTTTAAAGGTAGGAAGTCTTGGACTGTTAAGTCTGTTATTTTCAATAATAGGTTCAGTAATCGGGCTTCTTAGCTTTAAGGAAGATGATAAATTCTATACTTTATCAAAGGTGGGCTCACTGTTATGTGGAATACTCGCAGTATTTATGGCAGCGGTATTCCTTATGGGTATAGTGTAATTGCTAATATATTTTTGTGTAACAATAAAGAATAATATAATAGTTGTGCAGTATTAGAGATTAGTACATTTGTTGTGTGACAATGTAAAATAATATGATTGTTATATATATAGTAATGGATATTAATATATATATTTATTATAGAAATGGAGATTAATATGTTTGATGATAATATAGAAGAAAGATATTCGCTTGCAATAGAAAGAATATCAGAGATTAATAAAGATGATGAGCTGTCAGATTATGGTGCTGGCAGTTATGCTGATTATTTTAAAAATGTATCGGCGTTTATACTGCTTATGGATAAGCTCAAGAATGATATAGCTGGCAAAGTATTTGATAACGCTTCATTAGAGGAGCTTGGCGAATATAACAGGGCTTTATATAAAGATGTGACAGGAGAAGCCTATAATACAAGTTATGCTAATCCAAGAGTTAGTGTTAGGTGCTTTGGAGAGCAGTGCGGAAGATTATTCTCAATGGTATATATGGAAATCAGGGGTCTGATTGTATATATGTATGAGCGAAGATTAGCAGATGCAACAGCACTTATTGAGCTGTTTATTGAGCTTTACTGCATAGTTAAGGACTGTGCGGCTGATAATACAGAGGCTGATTATAAGCATCTTAAGGAAGCAGTCTACTGGTATGTAAGTGATTACAGTGATGACCATATTGAATACAGGATAAGGGAACTTATAGACCCATCACTGGATTTTGCTGTAAGAATTATTATGGACAGCGATTTGAATGATTTAAGATATCTGTACAGATATGGGGAATATATTACTGATAATGAAATTAAAATGGCACAGCATTTGAACTCATTATCTGAACAGCAGATAAAAGATATGGCGGCAACATTTACAGAAGGATACCGAAAGGGATTTATTCTTGGCAATAAGCCGTTAGAGAAGAAGCAGACTGTCAATATCAGATACTGCGTAGGCTTTGAAAGACTTGTAAGAGAAGAGATAAAGCAGTTTGAGGCAATGGGGCTTAAGCCTACTATATACAGGGCGGCAGTTAATTCAATTAACAAGCGTATGCATATTAAGATAGGCTATTATGGCGCAAGTCCTAATAAACAGATGGAATTTGACCATAGATTTGATAATGCACTATATCTTGACGGAGATTTTGTTGAGAGAAAGCTTGGTGCATTAAAAAATGCGTATGAAAAGCATAAAGAGCTTGCCGATGTACACGGCGGTCCTGCTGTTATGGAAGTATTTGGTGAGAAGCCATTTGAGCCAGATGATGCTAAAGAATGTTATCATCTTGATGATAAACAGCAGAAGCTTATAGTCAAATATAATAATGAATCAGGAGCTATAGTTAATTCATATATTAAAGGCGAGGAGAGAAGCTTTACTATAATAGCTTATCCATCACCAGAGGCAGGCGACAAGTTCACTGAGATTTTTGATGAGATTGTCAAGATAAATACTCTTGATTATGACAAGTACAAGGTTGTCCAGCAGAGAATTATAGATGTGCTTGATACAGCAGAGTATGTCAGGGTCAAAGGCTGTAACGGCAATGAAACGGATATGAAAGTATCTATAATGAAGGTTAATGATGGCAGTAAGCAGACAGTATTTGAGAACTGCCTTGCAGATGTTAATATACCGCTTGGTGAAGTATTTACATCGCCAGTCCTTAAGGGAACAGAGGGCGTGCTTAATGTAAGCAAGGTATATCTTAACGACATTAATTTCAAGAACCTTAAGGTGCATTTTAAAGATGGTTTTGTCACGGATTATATGTGTGATAATTATGAGGATGAGAAGCGTTGCAAGGATTTATTTAAAGAAAATGTCCTGTTTAACCACAATACACTTCCAATCGGTGAATTTGCAATAGGAACTAATACTACAGCATATGTGTCAGCGAACAGATATGATATTGTGTATCTACTTCCAATTCTTATTGTTGAGAAAATGGGACCACATTTTGCACTTGGTGATACGTGCTATTCAAGGTCAGAGGATGTTGCAGTGTTCAATCCTGATGGCAAGGAGATAATCTCAAGGGATAATGAGGTGTCTTTATTAAGAAAGAGTGAGCCTGACAAGGCATATTACAATTGTCATACAGATATTACAATTCCATATGATGAAATTGGAAGAATATCAGTTGTAGACTATTCAGGAAAAGAAACAAGCATAATAGAAAATGGAAGATTTGTGCTTTCAGGAACTGATATGCTTAACGAACCGTTTGAAGATTAAAACAGACATTTGTTCAATAACACGGTTTATGTTAAATTCCTTGACGATATATCTAAAACAAAGTAAAATATTATAGGTATTGTATTATATTATCTGTTTAATTATCCAGATGGATGATTTATCAGATAATATGAAATTATAAGTGATTTAATATTATTTTAAGATGATAGTTGTATTTCTATCAGAATGGAGGAAGTTAAACATGGCTTTAGTAGGAATAGTTATGGGTAGTGATTCTGATATGCCTGTTATGGCAAAGGCAGCAGACATATTAGACAAGTTAGGTATCTCATATGAGATGACAATTATCTCTGCTCACAGAGAACCAGATGTATTCTTTGAATATGCGAAGACAGCAGAACAGAAAGGATTCAAGGTTATCATTGCAGGAGCAGGAATGGCAGCACATCTGCCAGGAATGTGTGCGGCAATATTCCCTATGCCAGTTATTGGTATTCCAATGCACACAACTTCTTTAGGTGGTAGAGATTCGTTATATTCAATAGTACAGATGCCAACAGGAATTCCTGTTGCAACAGTTGCTATTAATGGTGGTGCTAATGCAGGTATTCTTGCAGCTAAGATTCTTGCGACATCAGATGAACAGCTTCTTGAAAGGCTTAAGAATTATACTAAGGAATTAAAGGAAAGTGTTCAGGCTAAAGATGCAAGACTTCAGGAAGTTGGATACAAGAATTACGCAAAGTAATTAAAATATCAGATTGTCGTTAAATTATAAAATGGTGCTTATAAAGCATACATAGTTATTCGCAGATAAGCTGCGTAAGAATGGAGGATTACAATGGATTACAAGAATGCTGGTGTTGATATCGAAGCAGGTTACAAGTCAGTTGAATTAATGAAAGATGCGGTCAAGTCTACATTCAGACCGGAAGTGTTAGGTGGTATCGGTGGATTTTCAGGTGCATTTTCACTTGAGAAGATTAAGCAGATGGAAGACCCGGTTCTTCTTTCAGGAACAGATGGCTGTGGAACAAAGGTTAAGCTTGCTTTTATTATGGATAAGCACGATACAATCGGTATTGATGCAGTTGCAATGTGTGTTAATGATGTTGTATGTGCAGGTGGAGAACCTCTTTTCTTCCTTGACTATATTGCATGTGGAAAGAACTATCCAGAAAAGATTGCAACAATCGTAGGTGGTGTAGCAGAGGGCTGCCGTCAGTCAGAATGTGCACTTATCGGAGGTGAAACAGCAGAACACCCAGGACTTATGCCAGTAGATGAATATGATGTTGCTGGATTTGCTGTAGGTGTTGTTGATAGAAAAGACCTTATAACAGGTGAGAATATTAAGCCGGGCGATACACTTATCGGTATTGCTTCAAGTGGTGTTCATTCTAATGGATTTTCACTTGTAAGAAGTGTATTCACAATAACAGAAGAGTCACTTAATACATATTATGATTCACTTGGCAAGACACTTGGAGAGGCTTTACTTGCTCCAACTAAGATATATGTTAAGACTATGAAGTCTATTAAGAACGCAGGAGTTCGTGTTAAGGGATGCAGCCATATCACAGGTGGCGGTTTCTATGAGAACATTCCAAGAATGTTACCAGATGGTGTAAGAGCTGTTGTAAAGAAAGACAGCTATGAAGTTCCCCCAATCTTTAAGATGTTACAGACAGATGGCGAGATTGAAGAAGATATGATGTATAACACATTTAATATGGGTATTGGTCTTGTACTTGCAGTAGCCCCTGAGGACGTAGATACAACTATGGAAGCTATTAAAGCTGCTGGTGAGACACCTTATGTTATCGGTAATATTGAAGCAGGTGAGAAGGGAGTAACTTTATGCTAAGAATAGCTGTTATGGTATCTGGAGGTGGAACTAATCTTCAGGCTATAATTGATGGTGTAAAGGACAAGACAATTACTAATACACAGATTGCTGCTGTTATAAGTAATAATGCTAATGCTTATGCTCTTACAAGAGCTAAAGAGAACGGAATACCAGCTTATTGTGTATCACCTAAGGATTATGCTACAAGAGATGAATTTAATAAAGCACTTCTTGAAAAGGTTAATTCGCTTAATGTAGACCTTATTGTGCTTGCGGGCTTCCTTGTTAAAATTCCAGAAGAAATGGTACACGAATACAGCCATAGAATTATTAATATCCACCCATCACTCATCCCATCTTTTTGCGGTGTAGGCTTTTACGGACTTCACGTTCACGAAGCTGCACTTGCCAAAGGTGTTAAGGTTACAGGTGCAACAGTGCATTATGTAGATGAAGGAATGGATACAGGAGAGATTATATTCCAGAAAGCTGTTGAAGTTAAAGATGGTGACACGCCAGAAATTCTTCAAAAGAGAGTTATGGAACAGGCAGAATGGAAGTTACTGCCTGCCGCTATTAACAAGATAGCTAATGAACATGATAACTAGAAAGACTAGATTATATTGGAGGAAGAACAGATGAAGGTTTTAGTTGTAGGCAGCGGTGGACGTGAGCACGCCATATGCTGGAAGATAAGCCAGAGCCCTAAGGTTGATAAGATATATTGTGCACCTGGTAATGCAGGTATTGCTGAGGTTGCGGAATGTGTTGATATTAAAGCTATGGAATTTGATAAGCTTGTTGCATTTGCTAAGGAAAATGCAATCGACCTTACTGTAATTGGTATGGATGATCCACTTGTTGGCGGTATTGTTGATGCATTTGAGGCAGAAGGTTTAAGGGTATTCGGACCTAGAAAGAACGCAGCTATACTTGAAGGTTCAAAGGCATTTTCTAAGGACCTTATGAAGAAATACAATATACCAACAGCAGCATATGAGACATTCACATCTGCTGATGAAGCTAAGAAGTATCTTGAAACAGCTAAGTATCCTATCGTTCTTAAGGCTGATGGTCTTGCACTTGGAAAGGGCGTTCTTATATGTGAAGACAAGCAGATGGCACTTGACGGTGTAGACGAGCTTATGCTTGACAAGAAGTTCGGTTCAGCAGGTAATACAATTGTAGTAGAAGAATTTATGACAGGACGTGAAGTTTCAGTTCTTTCATTTGTTGATGGTAATACTATAAAGATAATGTCTTCTGCACAGGATCATAAGAGAGCCAAGGACGGAGATCAGGGGCTTAATACAGGTGGTATGGGTAACTTCTCACCATCACCATTTTATACTAAGGAAGTTGATGATTTCTGCAAGGCACACATATATCAGGCAACAGTTGATGCGATGAAGGCAGAGGGAAGACCATTTAAGGGTGTTATATTCTTTGGACTTATGCTTACACCAGAAGGTCCTAAGGTACTTGAATATAATGCAAGATTTGGTGATCCTGAAGCACAGGTTGTTCTTCCAAGAATGGAGAATGATATAATTGATGTATTTGAAGCGTGCATAGACGGAACATTAGATAAGATAGATCTTAAGTTTACTGATAATGCGTGTGTATGCGTAGTTCTTGCATCAGACGGTTACCCACTTGAGTACAAGAAGGGCTTTGAGATAACAGGTATGGAGAATTTCAAGGGTAAAGATTCATACTTTTTATTCCACGCTGGTACTAAGTTCAACGAAGAAGGCAAGGTTGTTACTAATGGTGGACGAGTTCTTGGCGTAACAGCATTAGGTGAGGATTTAAAGAAAGCCCGTGCTAATGCTTATGAAGCGACAGAATGGGTTAATTTTGATAATAAATATATGCGTCACGATATAGGTAAAGCTATAGACGAAGCATAATTGTTAATTGAATGTGTTTAAGTAACTCCCGCCACATATAATGGTGGGAGTTATTGTGTAATAATTGTAATAATGGAGGACAATGGAATGAAGATTACATCTGTAAAAGGTACTAATGATTATCTTCCTAATGAAGTAGAGATAAGAGATTATCTCCAGAATGAAATATTAAAAGTATATGTAGAGAATGGTTTTGAACATATAACAACTCCGGTTATTGAAGATATTGAAAATCTTGATAAAAGTGATGGTGGAGAAAACCTTAATCTTATATTTAAGATTATGAAGAGAGGCGACAAGCTTGACAAGGCACTTGCAAGCGGAGTCACTTCACAGAATGAAAATGTTCTTGCAGATATGGGCTTAAGATATGACCTTACACTTCCTTTAAGCAGATATTTTGCTAATAATAAGGATAAGCTTACACTTCCAATGAAGTGTATACAGATGGACAGAGTGTACAGGGCAGAACGTCCACAGAAGGGCAGATTAAGAGAATTCGTACAGTGTGATATAGATATTATAGGTTCTGACTCAAGAGATTCAGAGGTTGAGCTTATACTTATAACAACTAAGGCACTTAAAGCTATAGGAATGAAGAACTTTAAGGTTAAAGTTAATGACAGACGACTTTTAAGAGCATTTCTTATGGACTGCGGATTTGAAGAAAGCCAGCTTGACAGTGTATGTATAACATTTGATAAGATGGATAAAGTTGGTCTTGAGGGCGTTAAGAAGGAACTTGAGGAGAAGGAATTCGCAGAAGCAGCTATAGCCAAGTTTACAGGGTTTCTTGCAAATGTAAGCAATCCACAGGAGATTTCTTTAGAGTCAGTTAAAGATATTCTTGTAGATAAAGCACCAGCAGAAAGCCTCGAATATATTATGAAGTCAGTTAATGAGCTTTGTAATGGTGAGTTCGATGTTGTATTCGACCTTTCATTAGTAAGAGGACAGGGATACTACACAGGAACAGTATTTGAAGTTGAAAGCATTGACTTTAAGGGTGCTATTGCAGGCGGTGGAAGATATGATAACCTTATTGGCAAGTTCTTAGGACAGCAGGTAAGTGCAGTAGGATTTTCTATCGGATTTGAGAGAATATTCTCTATACTTATGGAACACGGAATTGACCTTCCTAATAAGGGCAATAAGATAGCAGTAATGTACGATGAGGGCGAGCTTACAGCAGCTTATAAGCTTGCAGAAAAGTACAGGGCAGAAGGCAAGATATGTTCGCTTTATGTTAAGCCAAAGAAGATGGGCAAGTTCTTAGGAAAGCTTGAAGAAAGAGGTTATGCAGGCTTTATTAATGTGAGTAATGATGACGGGATAAGTTATTTTGAGAACTAATAATTAAAATAGAACTTCGGGTAATCTATGAACAAACTGGATATAGATTACCCGAAGTTTTTACATACGTCTGTATAGAAAGAGTGTTACAGACGGCTGTGTCTGATGTAAAAAGTTTATCTGAAAGACTTAAATGCCTTACGCAGTTAGTTCCTTGCCTTGGCAAGTGCACTGTCTATAGCTGATAACAGCATAGTTGCTGTATATTTACTGCTTGCATTGTAGGTGATATTATCTGTTGAGCCGTTGTTGATAACGGCGGTCTTTATCTCATCAAATGAAGAATTAAGCATAGGATACATAGTCTGCACGGACTCTGAAAGATTAACCATTTCGATATTGTTGATATTGTCGGAGTCAACTGTAACCTGAATATCTATAGGAGTACCATTAAGAAGTATTGAGGAAGTGTATACACCTGGTGAATATGTAGGACAAGATGTATTCTTTTTTACTGTGTCAGTGCTGGTGCTTATATTAACACCTGTACTTTTGGCAGCATCTGAACTGCTTCCGCCAAATATAAATATTGCCGCTAATATAATAAGAGCAGCAATTACGCATACCATAATTATCAGTTTCTTAAGTGGAATTACCACAATCCTGGTTGAACCGCTCATATATCCCCCTCATATAACACACATTTATTTTGATAAAATATATGAGCATTCATATATAAATAGAACTTATATATGGTATACTTAAATGAGTTTCATTGAATAAAAATGTGCACGGAAATGAGGATTATTATGTCATTACAACTTATACTTGGAGGATCGGGTGCTGGCAAGTCAACATATTTATATAGTTCAATAATAGAGGAGTCGATTAACAATCCAGACACAGATTATATAATTATCGTGCCAGAGCAGTACACTATGGCAACACAGAAGCGTGTAGTTGAGCTTCACCCACGAAAGGGAATTCTTAATATAGATGTCATAAGCTTTGAAAGGCTTGCTTATAGAGTATTTGAGGAGGTCGGGGCTTCTGACTATCCGGTTCTTGATGATACAGGAAAGAATCTTATAGTAAGAAGAATATTAGAACAGCACAAGAAAGAACTTCGATTCTTTAGTGGTAATATATCAAATACCGGATTTGTGGCTGAGATGAAATCAGTCATATCAGAGATGTTACAGTATGATATAACTGTTGATAAGATAGATGAAATTAATAAAACTGTTGATAATAACAGTCTGCTTGGAATGAAATTAAGTGACATTAATGTTGTTTATAGTGGATTTAGGAATTTTATAAAAGATAATTACATTACATCAGAGGAGATACTTGATCTTCTGTGCAGGAAAGTGCAGGAGTCAGAAAAGCTTAAAGACAGTGTGATAGCACTTGATGGCTTTACTGGTTTTACGCCTGTACAGTACAGGCTTATTGGTCTGCTTCTTGATATATGCACGGATATTAAGGTGGCACTGACTATAGATACAAGTGAGAAGGTTAATGTCAATGAGGGCATTGAGAACCTTTTCTATATGACTAAGGATACAGTGGCACATTTGTATAAGATATGTGATGAACAGCATATTAATATAGAAAATGCTGTGATGATTGATGATGATAATATATCACGTTTTAAGTCGTCAAAGGAGCTTGCATTTCTTGAAAAGAATATATTCAGGGCTGGAAGCAGGCATTATAATGGTGAAGTAAATGATATAGCTTTGTATGCAGGGACAACGCCGAAGGACGAATTGCAGTATATAACAGGAAAGATACTTGAGCTTACACGTCTGTCAGGCTACAGATACAGTGATATAGCGGTTGTTACAGGTGATATTGGTGTGTATGGAAAGCTTGCCGCTAATATATTTTCCCAGAATGAAATACCATTTTTCTTAGACCAGAAACGTCATATAACAGATAACTGCTTAGTGGAAATGATTACCGCAGTACTTGATATTATCGAGAAGAATTATGCCTATGACAGTATGTTCAGATATCTAAGAACAGGATTTACCCAACTTACAAGAGATGAGATAGATATTCTTGATAATTATTGTCTTGCGGTTGGCATAAAGGGCAGGAAGCAGTGGAACAATGAATGGATAAGAAAGTTCAGGACAGGAAGGGAAGATACAGACCTTGGACTTCTTAACAGATTAAGACGCGAAGTCATTACTCCAATAGATGTTCTTCACAAAGATATTAAGGAGGCAGATGGAAATGTAGCTGCCATTACCAGGGCTTTATATGAATTCATAGCCGGACTTGATTGTGAAAGGAAGCTGTCATCTATAGATGTGGATAGTGAAGAATATGGACAGATATATAAGAAGATAATAGAACTATTAGATAAGATAGTTGAATTATTAGGCAGTGAGAAGGTTACATTAAAAGAATACAATCATATTATAGCATCTGGATTGGAGGAGATTAAGATAGGACTTATACCTCCGGCTAACGACTGCGTTGTAATAGGTGATATTGAGAGAACAAGACTTGATAATATAAAGGTAATGTTCTTTGCGGGCGTTAATGATGGGTATGTTCCAAAAAAAAGCGACAACAGAAGCGTTCTTTCAGAAACAGACAGGGACAGGCTTAAGGGTATGGACGTATCATTATCAATGTCAGTCAGGGAAAAAGTGTTTATTCAGAGATTTTATTTATACCTTATTATGACAAAGACATCAGAAAAGCTTTATATAACTTATGCACGCAATGGCATGGATATGAAAGCGGTTCTTCCTTCTTACATAATAAGAATGATTAAGAAAATGTTTCCGCTTGTTAAAGAGTACGCAAGAGAGGATACATTTGCAGAACACGCATATATACGAATTCCAAAAGCAGACATTGTATGGAGCGAGGTCAATCTTAATAAAGTGCTTGCAGAGGGAATTGCACTTGAATTATATGGAAGGGAGCTTACAGGAAGCGTAACATCATTTGAACAGTTCGCTTCGTGCCAGTTCGCATATTTCTGCCAGTATGGACTTGGGCTTAAAGAGAGGGAAGAATATCAGTTTGCGGTTAATGACTTTGGTACAATTCTTCACGCTGTAATTGAAGATGTGTCAAAAAATATAAAGCAGAACAATAAATCCTTCGTGCTTTTAAGTGATGAGGAAAGAAGCCAGATGGTATCAGAGAGTATCAATGCAATAGCTGAGAATTATGGCAATACGATACTTAAGGACTCAAGCCGTAATGAGTATCTTATACAGAGAATGAAGAATTACGCTGACAGGACACTGTGGGCAATTGGAAAGCAGCTTGCTGACGGAATATTCAGGCCAGATGCATTTGAGAAGGGATTTCTTACACAGATAGAAGAACTTCCGCACGATGTACTATTTTATATGAAGGGCAAGATAGACCGTATAGATGTGTGCGAGGATGACGAAAATTTATATGTCAAAGTCGTGGATTACAAGACAGGACAGTCAGATTTTAATCTTTTAAAGACATATTATGGCTTGAAAATCCAGCTCCTTACATATATGAGGGAAGCAATGATATATGAAAAGAAGAAATATGGTGACAAGAATATAATTCCAGCAGGGCTTTTATATTATAATATTCAGGACCCGATAGTTGAGGCGAAGAAAGATGATGACGAGGTCGAGGCACTTATAAGAAAAGAATTAAGAATGAAAGGCGTTGTTAATTCTAATAAGAATATTATAAGTATGATGGATTCAACAGAGGGTTCATCTGTTAATATTCCTGTCAGTTATAATAAATCTGGTGAACTTGATATGCGATACAGCAGGGTTATGACAACTGATGAGTTCGATAAGCTTGGTGAATATGTTGATAAAGAAAATGTCAATAACGCAGGAAAGATACTTAATGGAAGCATTAATATCAATCCGTATATTAAGGGTAATGAGAACAGTTGTACTTATTGTCAGTATAACAGTGTGTGTGGATTTAGCACAGATATGCCGGGTACAAGTTATCGAAGACTTCCGAATTTAAGCAAAGAAGATATATGGAAATTAATAGATGAGAATAACAGCGGTGAAGCGTACAGCAGTAGTAAAGAGCATAACAGTACAGAAAAGTATAACGATAGTGAAGAATATAACAAAGAAACTGACAGTAATTCAGAGGTGTAATGATGGCAAAGAAATGGACTGATGAACAGCTTAAGGCAATAGATACTAAGAACAGGAATATACTTGTGTCAGCCGCCGCAGGTTCAGGAAAGACAGCGGTTCTTGTTGAACGAATTATCAATATGATTACAGGTGAGAACAGCACAGATATAGACAGACTTGTTGTTGTTACATTTACCAAGGCCGCCGCAGCAGAGATGAAAGCAAGAATAAGAAACAGGCTTGATGATATGCTTGACAATAATGAGACAGATACCAATCTTTTAAAGCAGATTGCACTTATTAACAATGCACATATAACAACAATAGATAGTTTCTGTCTGTGGATAATAAAAAATCATTTTTCAGAGATTGAATTAGACCCCGGTTTCAGGGCGGCAGATAATGGAGAGATTACACTTCTTGAGAATGATGTAATGCAGGAGCTTCTTGAGGACTATTATACAGAGGCAGATGAGGATTTTATTAATCTTGTAGAGGCTTATGGAACAGGACGTAATGACCATAATATAGAAGAACTTATTAAGAAAATATATAATCTTGCACGAAGCAATCCATGGCCTTCTGAATGGTATAAGGAAACGCTTGATATGTATGAAGCACCAGATAATTCTAACAACAGGGCGATAGCTGACCTGTATGAAAGCATTATCAATTCGCTGAGTGATTACTGCCGCAAATATGAATATATGATTGAACTTTGCCAGCACGTAGACGGTCCGGTGTCATATCTTGATGCAATCAATTCAGATTATATGAATATCAAAAGAATACTTGAAGCACCAGACTTTGATGAACTTTCGGTAAGAATAAGAAAGACGGTATTTGACAGATTAAGCAATAAGAAAATGCCTGATGCGAGGGAAGATTTAAAAGAATATGTCAAGAATGAAAGAAATAATTTCAAGAAATATATTAATTCCCTTATCAGTGGTGTGTTCACAGCAGATATTGATACATTAATGGAAGATGTGAAAGCTAATGCACCAATGATTGCTATGATGGTAAAGCTTGCTAATGATTTTGCACAAAGAATGTCAGAACAGAAAAAAGACCGTGGAATAATAGATTTTAATGATATGGAACATCTTGCACTTGATATTCTTGTAAAGAATAATGCTGGTATTATTGAGTATACCAGGACAGCAGATGAACTTGCAGAGAGCTTTGATGAGATATTAATAGACGAGTATCAGGATTCCAACCAGTTACAGGAAGAAATACTTACTGCTGTATCAAGGCAGAGAATGTCCGATTATTTCAATAATGTATATATGGTTGGAGATGTTAAGCAGAGTATATATAAGTTCAGACTTGCGTGTCCTGAGTTATTTATGAGCAAGTATGATAATTATTCATCGCAGAATGATAACTGCAAAGATACAGCACAGTATAATGACTGCGAAGATACATCATTTGGCGGTGGTGAGCAGAATATAAGTTCTTGTAAGATAGAATTACAGAAGAATTTCCGAAGCAGAAGTAATGTTCTTGATAGTACCAATGATGTGTTCTTCCGTGTTATGAATAAGAATTTCTGCGGCATACAGTATGATGATAGGCAGCAGCTTAACTGTGGGTTAGATTATCCAGCGTGTGAGGATAAAAGAAACTTCGGGCAGGACAGTGAGAAAAGCACAGATATTGTGCTTGTTGATATGTCGGGTGATGAGGACGGCGATGGAATAAGGGCAGAGGCAAGATATGCCGCATTAAGAATAAGAGAACTTATGTCAGAAGATAATGCTTATTACGTGTATGATGCTGACCTTGAAGATTACAGGAGAATAAAATATGGTGATATTGTTATTCTCACAAGAACGCTTACAGGCTGGGCAGATGTGCTTGTCAATGAACTGCTTGACTGCGGAGTGCCGGCTATGGCAGATACTGCACAGCAGTATTTTAAATTAAGGGAGATAAAGGTACTTATAAGCCTGCTTACCTGCATAGACAATCCATTGCAGGATATACCTATGGCTTCTGTGCTTCTGTCATACTTTGGAGGTTTTACGGAAGATGAATTATGCAAGATAAGAATATCAGGAAAGAAATATTCACAGAAGTTTCTTATCAGGCAGATGAAGAGCATAGCAGAGAATGAGGACGAGGATTGCGATTATAAGAAATGCAGTGCATTTATTGATAAGCTTAATGCCTTAAGAGATAAATCCAGAATAATGACTATCTATGATTTGCTGTGGGAGATTGTATACAACACAGGTTATTATGATTACGCAGGAACTATGCCGGCAGGAGCTAAAAGACAATCTAATATAGATGTGCTTCTGGACAGGGCATCTTCATTTGAGGGAACAAGCTATAGCGGACTTTTTAATTTCTTAAGATATATAGAAAGATTGCAGAAATACGACATAGATATAACCGACTCACAGGGTATGGGGGATAACGGCGACTCTGTAAGGGTAATGAGCATACATAAGAGCAAGGGTCTTGAGTTTCCGGTTGTAATTGTAGCCGGACTTAACAAGCAGATTAATAAAATGGATGCAAGAAGCAGGATTGTTATTGATAAAGAGCTGGGCATAGGTGCTGATTATGTTAATCTTGACCGCAAGACCAAGACATCTACTATTATAAAAGGGGCGATTGCAAGAAAGATTGTAAGAGATGGAATATCCGAGGAAGAAAGAGTTCTGTATGTTGCAATGACACGAGCAAGGGAAAAGCTTATTATGATGGGAAATGTCACTGACACAGACAAGGCAATGACAGGCTGGAATTCAATTGCTGATGAGATTAGAATGTCTGGAATATATTCTTATGCTGACTGCGAGAAGATAGACAAGTTCGCAGATATGGTAATTCCAGTTGTACTTACTGGAAAGGAATACAATAAAGGAGAATTCAATATAAAGCTTATTGGTGTGGAAGAAATTAATTCTTTATTGAATAAATCGGACATAGACCAGGCCGGAAGCCAAGCAACAGATGAAAGTCAGGTAGGCGAAAAAACAGCCTATGGAACTTCGCCTTTAAAGGAGCTTCCGCCATATATTAAAGACCCTGATGCAGACAGAAAAGTAAAAGTAACTGTCAGTGAGTTAAAGAAAATGCAGAATGAAGCAGATTACGAGCAAAATGCTTTTGCGGCAGACAGTATCAAAAAGGCTGTGGGCATTATGGAGGCAGAAAGAATTAAAGAAGCGGCTGGCGGTGTTAAAGAAGCAGACGGCGGGACAGAATCTGAAGCTGCAGACGAATATATTCCAACAGTTCCTAAGTTTATAAGCAGTGAAGAAAAAGAGCTTGTAAGTAATGAACGTGGAACGGCATACCACAGGGTTATGGAATGTCTGAATTATTCAAAAGCCGGAAGCACTGAGGATATAAAGAATGAAATTGACAGAATGGTAAGAGAAGAAAAGCTGTCATTAAAACAAGCTGAATGCATAAAGCTTAAGGATATAGATACGTTTGCAGGCTCATCAATAGGTGAAAGAATTAAGCGTGCATATGCTTACGGCGGGGTGAAAAGGGAACAGCCATTTGTATTTGAATATGACAGACAGCTTGTACAGGGGGTCATTGACCTGTATTTTATTGAGGACGGACAGCTTGTTATAGTTGATTATAAGACTGACCGGGTGTTAAGAGGCAGGGCAGGAGAGGACGAGCTTAGAAGAAGATATTCTATCCAGCTTGATTACTATGCTATGGCACTGTCACAGATAACAGGCTTAAAGGTTAAAGAAAAAGTAATATATTCCTTTGCACTGGGAAGAAGCTTAACTGTAGAGTAATTATCTGGAATAGGTAATAGAATAAACTGAGTAGTTTATAAAATAGTCCGGCACTAAGTAGTTGAATTAAATTGATGGATACTATATACTAGATTAGTTAAAGTGTAAAATGATTTAAGAAATGGAGAAATTATGTCAGATATTACAAGTGAAATTAAGAAAAGAAGGACATTTGCAATCATATCCCACCCGGATGCTGGTAAGACAACACTTACTGAGAAGTTCTTGTTATATGGTGGTGCTATTAATCTTGCTGGTTCTGTAAAGGGTAAGAAGACAGCGAAACACGCAGTATCAGACTGGATGGAGATTGAGAAGGAAAGAGGTATCTCTGTAACATCTTCAGTACTTCAGTTTAATTATGATGGATACTGTATTAATATTCTTGATACACCTGGACACGAAGATTTCTCAGAGGATACTTATAGAACTCTTATGGCTGCTGACTCAGCCGTAATGGTTATAGATGCTTCAAAGGGTGTTGAGAAACAGACTATTAAGCTTTTTAAAGTATGTGTTATGAGACATATTCCGATCTTTACATTTATTAATAAAATGGATAGAGAAGCCAACGACCCATTCGAGCTTCTTGATGAGATAGAAAATGTACTTGGAATTGCTACTTGTCCTATCAACTGGCCTATAGGCTGTGGTAAGGCATTTAAGGGTGTATATGACAGAAAGCAGAAAGAGGTATCACTCTTTAAGGCGGCAATGAATGGACAGAAGGAAGTAGATACTAAGAATATATCAATAGATGATGATGAGCTTAAGGCAGAGATTGGTGATGATTACTGGGCTAAGCTTGAAGAAGATGTGGAACTCTTAGATGGTGCAAGTGCAGAATTTGATCTTGCCAAGGTTCAGGCAGGAGATTTAACACCTGTATTCTTTGGTTCAGCACTTACTAACTTTGGTGTAGAGACATTTTTACAGCATTTCCTTGATATGACTACATCACCACTTCCACGTAATTCGTCAGTAGGTCTTATAGACCCATTTAAGGAAGATTTCTCTGCTTTTGTATTTAAGATACAGGCTAATATGAATAAGGCACATAGAGATAGAATTGCATTTATGCGTATATGTTCAGGAAAGTTCACTGCCGGTATGGAAGCTAACCACGTTCAGGGTGGCAAGAAGATAAGGCTTTCACAGCCACAGCAGATGATGGCACAGGAAAGACACATTGTAGAAGAAGCTTATGCAGGAGATATAATAGGTGTATTCGATCCGGGTATATTCTCAATAGGTGATACTATATGTACTTCTAATAAGAAGTTCCAGTTTGATGGAATTCCTACATTCGCACCGGAACATTTTGCAAGAGTAAGACAGATTGATACAATGAAGCGTAAGCAGTTCATTAAGGGAATAAGCCAGATTGCACAGGAAGGTGCTATTCAGATATTTCAGGAATATAACACTGGAATGGAAGAAATTATTGTCGGCGTTGTCGGTGTACTTCAGTTTGAAGTTCTTGAATACAGACTTAAGAATGAGTACAATGTAGATATAAAGTTAGAGCCGCTTCCATATGAACATATCAGATGGATTGAAAATCCAGAAGAAGTTGATGTGAACAGAATTGTCGGTACTTCTGATATGAAGAAGATTAAAGACCTTAAGGGCAATCCGTTATTGGTATTTGCTAACAGCTGGTCAGTTAATATGGTGCTTGAACGTAATGAGGGACTTAAGTTATCTGAGTTTGGAAAGAACAACTAAATTGCAGATTTAATAAGGAACAAGGTGATTAGATGAACGTAAGCTACAGAGAGATTATTAAAAAAGCAGTAGCCATAGTACTTATGGCAGTCATTCTTGTATGTACGGTGACAGGATTTTCGTATACATTTACCGCTAAAGCAGATGATACAATTATTGCTACAGGTTATGTTAATTATGATGTAACAAGCCTTAGAATAAGGACAGCACCTGTTAATGGAAGTGTAATTACAAAGGTAGATGGTGGATTTAAGTTCGATATATACGAAGAAGTGAATACGAGTGCGACATATAAGTGGTACAGCATAGGTTTTTATCTCAATGGTGAATACACAAGAGGATATATAACATCAGAGTATACTACTAAGGAAGCAAAGTCAGATTATACACCGGATAATAATTTTGAAGATTATCTTGAGGCACAGAATTTTCCGGCTTCATACAGGGAAAGCTTAAGGCAGCTTCACAGTGCATATCCATTATGGGTGTTTGTAGCAGACCATAATGGAAGAGACTGGGATACTATGGTTAATGCACAGAATGTATTAGGACGAAGTCTTATATATAGTTCGGCAGATGCTTCGTGGAAGTCTACGGCTGATGGCTGTTATGACTGGAATACAGGTGAGTATACAGAGCTTGACAGTGGTGGCTGGGTTCAGGCATCTGAGGGACTTGTGAAATATGCACTTGACCCAAGAAACTTTCTTGATGATACATACATATTTATGTTTGAAAGTCTTTCTTATGACTCATCAGTACATAATATAGACGGTGTGCGCAATATTATAAGCGGAACATTTATGGAGAATTCAAGCCACAATCTTGACGGCTATGACTATGCTTCACTGCTTATGTATGCAGGTGAAGTATCCAAGGTAAGCCCATATCACCTTGCAACAAGAATTATTCAGGAACAGGGTGCAGACGGACGAGGCAACCAGATATCTGGAAATGTAAGCGGATACGAGGGCTATTATAATTATTACAGCCAGAACGCTTATGCAAGCGGCGGTCTGTCAGCAGTCCAGAATGGTTTGAAATACGCCAGACAGACCGACAGCTCTAATATGAGGCCTTGGAATTCACGTTACAGGGCTGTTGTAGGTGGTGCTGTCAATCTTGGAAAATGGTACATTAACAAGGGTCAGGATACTATATATTATGAGAAGTTTGATGTTAAGAACTTCTCACACCAGTATATGACCAATGTGCTTGCACCAAGGTCAGAAGCGACAAGGGCTAAGAAGGCATATAGTTCATACACGCTTAATAATACAACATTTAAGTTTAACATTCCGGTATATGATAATATGCCATCGTCAAGATGTATAATACCAGATGGCAACCAGAGTGCGAATAACAGGCTTAGTTCTTTATCAGTAGATGGTTATACATTAACTCCTACATTTTCATCTGATAATACTGATTATAGTCTTATTGTAGAAAATGATATTACAAGTGTTAATGTATCGGCAGGACTTATAGATGGCAATGCAACAGTAAGCGGACGTGGAAGCCACAGCTTAAGCGTTGGCAATAATGTAATCAATATTACTGTAACGGCTGAAAATGGTGACATAAAGACATATGTAATAAATATAACAAGAAAGTCTGCACAATCTGGTGGTAATACAGATGGTTTTAAGACAGATTATAATGTCGATTCATCAAAGAAGATAATGACTAAGATAGGTGTCGGAAGTCAGGCATCAAGTGTTCTTGATAATGTATCATACAGCAATGGCTGTTATGGAAAAATATTAAAGAATGACGGAAGCGAGAGAGGCGACACAGTAGTTACTGGTGATAAGTTAGTTGTATACAAGGCAGACGGAAGTGTATATGATGAATATTCTATAGTTATATATGGAGATGTTAATGGTGACGGAGTTATAGATTTATATGATTTCGTGGCTATTAAGAGAGCAGTTCTTGGAATTGGACAGCCACAGGGCAGTTATAAAGAGGCTGCGGATATTAACAGGGACGGAGTTATAGATTTGTATGATTTCGTTGCTATTAAAAGACACATATTAAATATAGGATATATCCAGCAGTAGTGACTGCAAGAAGAGAGGACATATATGAATAAGGTTAAAAAGATAATTTCAGCACTGCTTATTATATGTATGTGTGCTGTAATGGCTTTTGTGAATAAGACAGATATATTAGCGGCAGGAACAGCAAGAGTATCAATTGGTTCAGCAAGTGGTACGGTAGGCGATACAGTATCTATAGATGTGTCAATCAGTGCATCGAGCGGAATAGGCGGAGCTACAATATATGTATCCTATGACCCATCAATATTAGCATTAAGCGGAAGCTCAAGTAATTCGGGAACTGCGATGGTCAGCTTTATGGACGAAAGTACAGCAAGCAACCAGTCAAAGACAATAACATTTAAGATTATCGGAGCTGGTACTTCAAGCCTTAATGTTATAGGTGATTCCAAGGTTATTGATATAGATATGCAGGCGTGCAGTATATCCAAATCGTCAGGTTCAGTTACAGCTTCTGCACCAGCTTCATATTCATCAGATAATACATTAAGTTCATTACAGATAAGTCCTGGTGTGTTATCTCCAGCATTTTCACCAGATGTAACTACTTATACAACATCTGTTGGTGCTGACTGTGCAAGCCTTACAGTAAGTGCAGTTCCTAATGATTCAAAGGCAACTGTAAGCGTATCTGGTAAGAGAATGGATCCAGGATTTAACACAACAACAATTACTGTAACAGCAGAAAATGGCAGTAAAAGAACTTATACAATAAAGACAACCAAGGAAACTAATTCAGCTTCTAATGAAAATAATCAGGCAACAGGTTCGGACTCATCTAATGGATCAACAGACAATAATAATATTCCTGATGTGCAGGATCCTAACAGTGAAGCAATACAAGAGCCGAATATTACAGTAGATAATGCTGAATATAAGATTGTATCTGCTAATGATGAACACCCACTTCCAGATGGCTATACTCCAACAGAGTATGATTATAATGGAACAAAGGTATCAGCAGGTGTTGGAATTGATACAGGAGTAACAATTGTCTATCTTGAAAGTACAGATGGCAAAGGTGAGAGCGGTTATTATGTATACGATTCGGTGAGAAAGACATTTTCGCCATTCGTAGAAGTAAGCCAGCCACAATTTACATACTGCATACTTGCCATAGATGAAGCGTCTATGGAACTTCCAGAGGGCTATGATGTTGGAAGAACAGTAATCAATGGCAAAGAAGTCGATGCCCTCCTTGACAGAACAGGCAACTACGCATTATTCTACGGTGTAAGCTCTACAGGAGAAACAGGCTGGTTCAGATACAATGTCAATGATGGCACAATACAGGGCTATGCCGGTTACAATATGGCAGATGAACAGGTAATCAACACCAACACAAAGACAGCTGACAGTGATAAGGCATTTAATACAGTCAGCAGTTATATATTCGTTATATTAGCAGTCCTTGCTGTTGTAATAATAGCATTAATAGTTGTAGTTATAGCCTTAAGCATTAAGCTTTCAAAGAGCAAAAAAGCCTTCGTAGGAGCAATGGACGGCTACGAAGACGAAGATATAGACGAGGAAGACTTAGACGATATGGAACTTGAAGATGATGAAGAAGATATCTTATATGATGATTCAGAAGAAGATATTGATGATGAAGCATCTGATGATGATTCTCCACATCAGTCATCAGCCACACAAGATCTACCTGAAGAATACAATGAGTCTGAGGAACTCGAACTAGAAGAAATAGACGATAAATAATAAATATCTATCGTCCACCCAAAACAGCCAACAAATAGTTAAATCATAATCTAATAATAAATAGGTGATAACCACCACAACAGTCTGACAATAGACCCTCAATCCCCAGTCCCCGCCTTACTGGCTTGTCTAGTAACAGGGGACATCCACTTTTCGTAAATCTATTGCCAGGCTGTTTTTTTACGCATAAATCCCCTTTTTATATCTCCATTCCTAATTCCTATTTCTTTCCACTAAAATATATTTAAAAGTTATTCAAATATAACATATTGACAAATATATTTCACTATGCTATAAAATCTACTTAATAAATAAAATAAAATATACCAAGGGTTGAAAGAAAGCCAGCGATGTTAAAGCGGATAGAAGCATAAGAAGACGCTGGGGAGCCGCCGGTCCTTAGCTGGCAGTTCCAACTGGCAGCTTAGTACTGCTGCGGGCGACACGCAGTGCAAACGTGTCTTTGTTGCTTCTATTCGCTTTAACAACGCGTCCGGTGTCCGTCTATCTTCCACCCCCATCAATTTAAAGAAGGAGATGTACAAGAATGATATCTAAATTACACCAACTAAATTTACATGACAAAATAAAATACATTTACGCTACTGTAATTAAATTTATGATTTTATCAGGAATCGTAAGCATAATTGGTTTATCTCTTCTGGATATAAGATTTAATTCTTATGTAAAAGGGGCTCAGAAAGCAAATAATGCTGCTAAAGAAAGTATTATAGATATTAGTTCTGCTGCCCGCAATATAAGAGAGATGGCATTAAATGACGACAGTTCAACTTATGAGAATTATAAGAATAATGTTAAGACAGTTCTTACAGACTCCCAGACACAGCTTGATATTATAAAGAATACCAATATAATAGATGATGATTTGTATAACCAGTATGTTAAAGCACTTAATGAATGGGGCAATATCGGTTACGATATAATTAACCAGATTGAAAAGGGCGACCTTGCAAGTGCCAAGAATAAAATCCACACAGTATGTACACCTGCACTTAACAATCTTATGAGTATTGCGGATAAAATGGAGGATGAAACCAACAAAGAGGCGGATCAGGCAATATTGTTAAGTAATGTTGTGGCAGTCATAGGCGGTGTGGCTATTGTGTTATTTATTGTAATAGCGAGCCTTATATCAAAGAAAATAGGTGCTAAGATTACAGAGATGATAATAGAACCATTAAGGGATATAGATAATGTAGCTAAAGACCTTGCTAGTGGTAACCTGCACAGTGAGCTTACATACCATTCAGATGATGAATTAGGAACATTAGCCCACAGCCTGCGTAAGTCAATAAGAACATTAAGTTCATATGTTGATGATATTAAAAGGTCTATGCAGGAATTCTCACATGGTAACTTTGATGTTAAGCCAGAAGTTGAGTGGAAGGGTGATTTTGAGGAAATATTACAAGCATTTATGAGCTTTGAAGCAAGTATGGCAGATCTTGTAAAGCATCTTCAAAGAGTAGCTGACCAGGTGGCAGAAGGTTCAGAACAGATAGCCTCAAGTTCAACAGAGCTTGCAGAAGGAGCGACTAATCAGGCGGCTTCAGTTGAGGAGCTTACAGCTTCCCTTGCAAGTGTGTCAGAAAGTGTTGCACAGAATTCACAGAATGCAAGAGAAATAAGTGGCAAAGTAAATGAACTAGGAACACAGCTTGATGAAAGTAACGGCAAAATGGGTGAGATGGTCACATCAATGGGTGAAATAGAAAAAGCTTCCAAAGAAATCAGCAAGATAATAGAAACTATCAACCAGATAGCTTCACAGACTAATCTTCTGGCACTCAATGCTTCTATAGAGGCAGCAAGGGCTGGAGATGCCGGAAAAGGCTTTGCAGTAGTTGCAGATCAGGTATCAGCACTTGCGGCACAGAGTGCAGAAGCGGCTAAGGAGTCAGCTTCATTAATAGATACATCTGTTGCGGCAGTTGAGAAAGGTATGGTTATTGCCAATGACACAGCTTCCCAGCTTGGTGTGGTTGTGGATAATTCAAGGCATATAGTTGATGAAGTTAATAACATTGCAGATGTTCTCAATACTCAGACAGAGACAATTAAGCAGGTTGATGACGGCATTGAAGATATCAATGATGTAGTACAGACTAATTCTGCCACATCACAGGAGTGTGCCGCTGCAAGTCAGGATATGAGTACACAGGCAGATACATTAAGGGGGCTTATTGCAACACTTAAAATAGCACATTTTAAGAAAAAATAACTCCTGATAATAATTATTAAAATGGCAGATAAAGATATATTTGTGAAATATGTATATGAGTGTTTAATAATATAAAAGTTTGTGATTAATAAGTACAAATAATAAATAATAAAAAAATAATAAAAGGCAGTAAAGGCACAAGTGGTTATCTAAAATATATTCGTTTTACAGGGCAGACAGGTAATGAGAATATATTAAAAAGCTTTTACTGCTTTTTTCTTGTAAGAATATATGTTCTGCCTTATAATGGAATTCAATGTATAAAGTATGTAAGCATATATAATGAATGCAAAAGAAAATTATTATATAATAAACATATATGTATACAATAGATTGAAATATAAGTTTTAGACAGGTTATGGACAGAACATTGAACAATATATTATATGAAACATCGGAATATGAAGATTACGAGGCTTTTGTCAAGGCTAAAGATAGGATAATTGGCAAGGCACATAATAACAAGGGGATAGGGACATTGTCAGAAAAGACACTTCACGCTGTCCTTAAGCTGTATTATGAGCCTGATGAGGACAAGCACGAGGTCGCTATGAGCGGTTATTATGCTGATATATACAATGACAAAGGGATAATAGAGATACAGACACGCCAGCTTAATAAGCTGAGGGATAAGCTTGCGGTATTTCTACAAGACTATCACGTTACAGTTGTGTATCCGCTTCCATTTAACAAATGGTTAAGCTGGGTTAATCCTGATAATGGGGAGGCTCGGGGCAGGAGAAAATCGCCAAGACATTTTACGGAATATGATGCATTTTACGAGTTATATAAGATAAAAAGCTATCTTAAAAATCCTAATCTTTCAATCAATCTTGTGCTTATGGATATGGAAGAATATAAACTTCTTAACGGCTGGAGCTATGATAAGAAAAGAGGCTCAACAAGATATGACAGAGTACCAGTCGGAATAAGAAGAATAGTAAGATTTGACAGGATAGAAGATTATATGCAGTTAGTTCCAGCGGATTTGAAGGAAGATTTTACGGTGAAAGACTTTGCCATAGCGGCTGGTGTCAGTGTTGAAGCGTCAAGATATACGCTTAATATTCTTAATTATCTTGAGATAGTAAAGCGTACTGGCAGAGTAAAGAATGGGTATGTCTATAACGTCACAGAAGAATTTTAATATAATGAGCGCAAAAGAAAAGGAAGCGGCTGCGAAGCAGACATTTACTTTTCTTGCGCCATTAACGAACGAACAGCCATGCGAAGCAGGGCGGGATAGCGCGTAGCGCGGGTTCGTGAGTGTACGGGTTAAGAAAGAGTAAATTATGATATAATGAGCGCAAAAAATACGCAGAAATATGATATATAAGGAGGCACAGATATGTATGTAATTAAAGATAATACATTTAATATATCAGTAAGAAATCTGGTTGAATTTATGTGCCTTGGCGGGGATATTGATAACAGGGATACAGGTGTTACTGACGTTAAGGTTATGCAGGAGGGTGCGAGGCTTCACAGGAAAATCCAGCACTCTATGGGTTCTAATTACAGGGCAGAGGTGCTTCTTAGGAATAAAGAGGAGCTGACATCAAAGGGCGGAATTGAATACGAGCTTAGAATAGAGGGCAGGGCAGACGGAATAATAGCTGATATAGAGGAAGATGAGGATGGCAGTAAGCTTCCGATAGGTGAGGTTACAATTGATGAGATTAAGACTATGCAGGCAGATGTAACAAAGCTTAAAGAGCCGGTGTATGTGCATAAGGCACAGGCTATGGTGTACGCTTATATATATTTAACAAAGTATAATCTGGAGAGCATTAATGTACAGCTTACTTACTGTAATACAGAAACTGAGAAAATAGTAAGATTTAAAGAGCAATATGACAGTGAGTCAATTATAAAATGGTACAGAGAACTTGTAGCTGGCTTTAAAAAGTGGATGGATTATGTATTTGATGAAAGGGCGGAAAGGAATGCTTCAATACAGAAACTGCATTTTCCATTTGAGTACCGGGAGGGGCAGAAGAAGCTGGTTGCGAGTGTATACCACACGGTAAAAGAACAGAAGGTGTTATATATACAGGCACCGACAGGAGTAGGAAAGACTATATCAACAGTATATCCAGCCGTGCAGTCGTGCGGTAATGGCTTAACTGACAAGATATTCTATCTTACCTCCAAGACAATAACGAGAACGGTAGCCGAGGAAACATATGCGATACTAAGAGATGCAGGACTGCATTTTCGCACAGTGACACTGACGGCGAAGGATAAAATATGTCATCTTGATGAGCACAACTGTAATCCAGAGGTGTGCGAGTATGCAAGGGGGCATTTTGACAGGGTAAATGAAGCTGTTTACGATATAATCACTAATGAAGCGGTAATTAACAGGGATACGATATTGCAGTATTCAGTGAAGCATAAGGTGTGTCCGTATGAAATGTCGCTTGATGTTTCATACTGGTGCGATGGAATAATATGCGATTACAATTATGTATTTGACCCAGATGCTTCATTAAAGAGATATTTTGGTGATGGCGGCAAAGGCAATTATGTATTTCTTGTAGATGAGGCACATAATCTTGTTGACAGGGCAAGGGAGATGTATAGTGCAACGCTTGTCAAGGAAGATTTTCTTGCCTGCAAAAGAGTAGTTAAGGATATGGACAAAAGGCTGACTTCATACCTTGAAAAATGCAACAAATATCTTCTTGAATTAAAGAGAGCCTGTGATAAAGAATATATAATAATAGATGATTATTGTGGCACATTTTTAGCTAATCTGCAATCGTGTTATTCGTATATGCAGAAGTTCTTGGATAAGAATAAAGGAAAGCCGGTGTGCGATGAGATAATAGAATTCTTCTTTAAGATAAGACATTTTATTAATATGTATGACTGCATAGATGAGAAGTATGTTATATATGCTGAGCATATCGATGACGGTGACTTTGCACTTCATCTGTACTGTGTTGACCCGTCAGGACAGTTATCGCAGAGATTAAGTCAGGGAATATCGACAATAATGTTCTCGGCGACACTTCTTCCAGTGAATTATTTTAAGGAAATGCTTTCAGGAAATGCAGATGACTATGCTGTGTATGCACATTCGCCGTTTGATACTGATAATAAGAGAGTGCTTATTGGACGTGATGTTACAAGCAGGTATACGAGGCGTAATTATAATGAGTATGCTAAGATTGCAGGTTATATCCACACACTTACGCAGTCGAAGCAAGGCAAATATATGATATTCTTTCCTTCTTACAGCTATATGAGAGAGGTGTATGATATATATATACAAAAATATGCCTGCAATGTTATAAATCTGCACGATGTTGAGGATGGAAGCTACATTTATCATATCTCTGAGGGAGAAAATGTATTGATACAGGATAATAATATGACGGAAGCCGATAAAGAGAATTTCTTGTCAGTATTTATGGATAATACAAGTGGAAATGTCACGGGCTTTTGTGTGCTTGGCGGTATATTTTCTGAGGGAATAGACCTAAGGGATAAGTCACTTATAGGGGCGTGTATTGTAGGAACAGGTATACCTATGATATGCAGACAGCGTAATATATTAAGAAATTATTTTGACAGTATAGGTAAGAATGGCTATCAGTATGCGTATGTATTTCCGGGAATGAACAAGGTGCTGCAGGCGGCTGGAAGAGTTATAAGAACTGCAGATGACAAGGGTATAATACTTCTGTTAGATGACCGTTTTATGACACAGGAATACCAGATGCAGTATCCAAGGGAATGGGATAAAGTGTACCCTGTAGATATTAATAATACAGGAAAATGTATTGAGGATTTCTGGAGATTATAAGGCATATGGGGAATTATGAGGAAATTTGTCGATTACGGTGAAATTCGGCAAGTAATATGTTGAGAAATTGTCAGACATATGCTATTATTTTAGTATAAATACGGACTGTGACAATTAATTATATGATTATTTATATTGGAGAGAACTATGGGAGAGAATGAAATCAGGAATTTAGCGGATTCCCATGCGGGAATAGATGAATGGAAGAAAGCTGGATTTAACGAACTTCAGGTGCTTGAGATTACTAAAGGTAATGATAATGGCGTTGACATTTCAATATATGCCAGTCCCGAATATAATTCAAGGCAGATGAAGGTTATACGAATGGCACTTGAGGAAGGGATTGATGTAAGTGCTATGGCAGATCCGGAGTATAATTATATGCAGATGGAGCAGATTAAAGAAGGCATAAAAGAGGGTATTGATTTATCGCTTATATGCAATCCGAAGTACGATTATTCTGTTATGAGAGAGATTCGTCTTGCATTAAAGTACAGATTTGATCTTACAAGATACGCAAGGCTTGGATATTCTGGAGAGGTGTTAAGACAGATAAGGCTGGCTAAGAGAGATGATGTTGATTTAACATTTTTCGTTGATGAGAATTTCGATGCACACCAGCTTAACGAGATTAGAATAGGCTTGTTAAAATGTGTAGATGTATCGAAGTATATGCTTCATGAATATACAGCAGACCAGATGAAACAGTTAAGGTTAGGACTTGAGGCTGGAATAGATATTACCAAGTATAATATGATAGGTTTCTCCTCAGGACAGATGGAACAGATAAGGTTAGGAGAAGAAGAAGGGATAGATGTAAGTCCATATGCAGATCCATTTATCAATGCTGTCCAGATGAAAGAGATGAGAGAACAGATTGAGAATGATGGCAAGGTTCAGGAAGAGCCACAGCTTAATGAACTTCAAAGCCAGGAGATACTGCTTGGACTTCAGAGTGGTGTAGATGTAAGCGTATACGCCGATGCAAGATATACTTGCAGACAGATGGAGCAGATAAGAATAATGCTTGAGAGGGGTCTTGATCCTTCGGAATTATTAGTACATAAAGACCAGTAATTAAGGACATACATATAAGGGGAATTCGATTATAAAGATGACATAAGACAATGTGCTATGGTTGATTGGAGGAGTCAGAATTGAATGATGTACTTAGAGAACAGATACAGTTAAATACCAAAGAAGTAGTTGTCAATGTTGATAATGATCATATGAAAGCAAGTATAGTCCTTAATGGCATAGGCAGTGATGAAGCTTATACATACGAGGAGATTGCAGACAAGCTTTCACAGGCAGGTGTGCGTACAGGAATTAATGAAGCGAGAATACGCGAAGTTATTCTTAATAAGCTGTACGATATTGAAATCGTGGTAGCAGAAGGCAAAAGTGCAGTTAACGGTACAGATGGTTATTACAACTTCTTCTTTGATTCAGAGTATGAAAGAGATAATAAGCCTACATTAAGAGAAGATGGTTCTGTTGATTATTTTAATGTAAAGCTTTTTGAGAAGGTTAATAAAGATGATAAGCTTGCAGAGTATATAGAACCTACCAAGGGTGAATTTGGATATGATGTATTTGGAAAGCTTTTAGTTCCAAAGCCAGGAAGACCAGGACCTAAGTTAAGAGGCAAGGGCTTTACAGTGTCAGAGGACGGCAAGTCTTATTATGCCCAGTTAAGCGGCAAAGTAGAATATCGTAACTACGACCTTAATGTAAGTAATGTATATAATGTCAGCGGTGATGTTGATGTTGGAACAGGAAGCATAGATTTTAATGGTGACGTAGAGATTAACGGAAGTGTCAGAGGCAGTGTCAAGATACACGCTATGGGTAATATATACATAGGCGGATATGTTGAAGATGCAGATATATGGTCAGGGCAGGATATTATTATACAGGATGGTGTTAATGCAGGTGAGAACGGAAGAATCGAAGCTATGGGCAATATATCAGCAAGGTTTTTCGAGAATGCACATATTATAAGCCATAGTGATATAAAGTGTGATTATATGCTTAATACAACAGCTTTGGCATATGGCGGAATATATCTTGAGGGCAAGAGAGGTTCTGTAATAGGCGGAGATGTCACAGGCGTAAGGGGCATATGTATTAAAGCTTGTGGAAGTGAGTCTTATTCTAAGACTGTATTAAGAGTTGGTGTAACTAAGGAGATAAGCAGTGAATATGCCAAGGTGCTTATGGTGCTTAAGGATATAGATACGCAGATAGACAGATTTAATCAGGCTTTACAGAAGCTTGATATATTAAAGAAGGCAGGTTCTGATAAGTTTGATGAAACACTTAACAGAAAGCTGTTGCAGTCAAAGATTGTTAAGACAGCAGAGAAAGCCAAATATGAAGAAAAAAGCCGTAATCTTTATACACTTGTAAGGGAGTCAGACAGGGCAGTTGTAAGGATTGATAAGAATATATATCCAGGAAGCCGTGTATTTATGGGCGATAAGACGTATGTTCCTAGTACTGTATTTACACATATTGCCTTAAAGAAGACTTCACAGGGTGTATTGATAAGAAATTATGATTCTATGTAGTGAGAATATGTTTACAGAGGTTAATTTATGATAAAAGAGGTTGTTTCAATAGAGCTTCCCGTGCATGAGAGAATGGTTATTAAGAAGAACAGGCTCACACCGAAAGATTATAATGGCGAGCCTGTTCCAAGAATATCTATTGTTACAGGAATACACGGTGATGAGCTGGATGGACAGTATGTGTGCTACGAAGTCATAAGACGCGTTAATAATAATCTGGAAAGATTAAAAGGAATTATAGATATATATCCAGATGTAAATCCCCTTGGAATAGATACAGGTTCAAGGGGAATTCCTATGTTTGAGCTTGATATGAACAGGGTATTTCCGGGTGATAATAATGGAGCTGTGGCAGAGAGCGTTGCAGCAGGAATTGTCAACGATATAATCGGAAGTGATTTCTGTCTTGATATTCATTCAAGCAATATATTTGTAAGAGAGATGCCACAGGTAAGACTGAATGAAGAAAATGCGGAAAGGCTGCTTCCATTTGCAAAGATGTTAAATGCAGATTTTGTATGGATATTTTCATCAATAACAGTGCTTGATGCGACACTGGCATACAGCCTTAATCATCTTGGTGTACCTACGCTTGTAGCAGAGATGGGCGTTGGTAACAGAATTAACAGGGAATACAGCCAGCAGCTTATTGATGGGATATTTAATCTTATGAGTAATCTGGGAATATGGGAAATACCAGAGGCTGATAATAAAATAGCTGTCAGAGAGCCTATTATTTCAACAGAGGGAGAGGTTAATTTCCTGACAGCGAAGGAAAGCGGCATATTTGTTCCATCTATTAATTCATGTGGCAATATCCATATGGGAGATGCAATAGGCGACATAATAGAGCCAATAGAGGGAAGGATAATACAGCATATTGAATCTCCGGTTGATGGCATTGTATTCACATTGAGGGAAAATCCAGTTGTATACAAGGGAGCGCTTCTTGCGAGAGTACACGGAGGAAGAGTGTAGTGAAAAAAGAAGTTTTATATAGTCTTAAGGGAATATACAGAGAGAATTTTGAAATAGAAGGCTACAGGTTTGGGCATGGTGAGAAGTCAGCATGTATAGTCGGAGCTATGAGGGGTAATGAGATACAGCAGTTATACATATGCTCACAGCTTATAAAGGTGTTAAAAGACCTTGAAATGAGAGGTGCAATATCGCATAACCACGAGATTTTAGTGATTCCGTCAGCTAACAGATTTTCTATGAATGTTGAAAAGAGGTTCTGGCCTGTAGATAATACAGATATTAACAGAATGTTTCCTGGTGATGAAGCGGGAGATACTACCAAGCAGATAGCTGCTGCAATATTTGAAAGCAGTAAGGGCTACAGCTATGGAATACAGTTTGCAAGCTTTTATATGCCGGGAGATTTCATACCTCATGTACGTATGATGGAAACGGGATATCAGAGTGCGAGCCTTGCCAATCTTTTTGGACTGCAGTATGTTGTTATAAGAAAGCCAAAGCCTATGGATACGGCAACGCTTAATTATAGCTGGCAGATGAATGGAACAAATGCTTTTTCGATATATACAAACAGCACAGATATAGTTGATGAAAAGTCTGCAAGACAGGCAGTATCGTCAGTGTTAAGATTTCTTACGAGAATGGGAATATTAAAATATAATAATCACAGTGGTTACATAGCAAGTGTCATTAACGAGTATGATTTATCAGCCGTTAAGACATATGATGCAGGTTTTTACAAAAGGCTTAAAGAACCGGGGGATCCGGTTGTCCATAATGAGGTAATAGGTCAGGTTATTGATCCGTGTGAGGGATATGTCAAGAGTGAGATATTATCACCGACAGATGGCATAGTATTCTTTGCACATACAGCCCCTCTTGTTATGGGTAATGAAGTTGTATACAAGATTATAAGACGTATGCATGAATAGTGTATACAATATAGAAATATACACAACATTGTTCTTGTGTCTTGTTTCTTTAGTAATGATATGATAAAATATTTTACATTCTTGTTGAAATAGTAGTGACAGGAGTACAGCTGATTAAGAAAGGAAATAATTAAAATGAGTGGCGTTAAAAGAGTTTTTGTTGAGAAAAAGAAACCTTTTGCTGTTAATGCAAAGGAGTTACACGATGAAATCACAGGTTATCTCGGTATTAAGACAATTACAGATGTAAGGGTGCTTATCAGATATGATATTGAGAATCTTTCTGATGAGACATATAAGAAAGCACTTACAACAGTATTTGCAGAACCACCTGTTGATGATGTGTATGAGAATGAATTTAAGGCTTCAGATGATGATTTTGTATTTTCTGTAGAATATCTTCCGGGACAGTTCGATCAGAGAGCTGATTCGGCAGAGCAGTGTGTTAAGTTCCTTAATGAGAATGAAACTCCTGTAATTAAGACTGCAACTACTTATATTATATCAGGCAAGCTTACAGATGATGATAAGGCTAAGATTAAAAACCATTGTATCAATCCGGTGGATTCAAGAGTAGCTGATGAGAAGCTTCCAGATACACTTGTTACTAAGTTTGATACACCAGCAGATGTTGTTGTATTTGATGGCTTCAAGGATATGAGCGGGGACAAGCTTAAGGAATTATATGATTCACTTGGTCTTGCTATGACATTTAAGGATTTCAAGTTCATTCAGGATTACTTCAAGAATGAAGAGAACAGAGATCCATCTATGACAGAAATCAGAGTTCTTGATACATACTGGTCTGACCACTGCCGCCACACAACATTTGCTACAGAATTAAAGAATGTAGAATTTAAGGACGGATATTACAGAGCTCCTATGGAAGAAACTTACAATAAGTATCTTGCTGACAGAGCTGTTATATATAAAGACAGAAAAGATAAGTTCGTATGTCTTATGGATTTAGCCCTTATGGGTATGAAGAAGTTAAAGGCAGAAGGCAAGCTTGAAGATCAGGAAGAGTCTGATGAGATTAATGCCTGCTCTATAGTTGTTCCTGTTGAGATTGACGGAAAGACAGAGGAGTGGCTTGTAAACTTCAAGAACGAAACTCATAACCACCCAACAGAGATAGAGCCATTTGGTGGTGCTGCTACCTGTCTTGGTGGAGCTATAAGAGATCCACTTTCAGGACGTACATATGTATATCAGGCTATGCGTATCACAGGTGCGGCAGACCCTACAGTTCCGGTAGCAGATACACTTCACGGCAAGCTTCCACAGAGAAAGATTGTTACAGAAGCAGCTCACGGCTACAGCTCATATGGTAACCAGATTGGTCTTGCTACAGGTTATGTTAAAGAAATATACCACCCGGATTATGTTGCTAAGCGTATGGAGATTGGTGCGGTTATAGCGGCAGCTCCAAGAAGCGCAGTTAAGAGAGAGAATTCTGATCCAGGAGATATTATTATCCTTCTTGGTGGACGTACAGGACGTGATGGCTGTGGTGGTGCTACAGGTTCATCTAAGGTTCACACAGAGGAGTCTATAGAGACTTGTGGAGCAGAGGTTCAGAAAGGTAATGCACCTACAGAGCGTAAGATGCAGAGACTTTTCAGACGTCCGGAAGTAACTAAGCTTATTAAGAAATGTAATGACTTTGGTGCAGGCGGTGTATCAGTTGCAATCGGTGAACTTGCAGCAGGTCTTACAGTAGATTTAGATAAAGTTCCTAAGAAGTATGAAGGTCTTGACGGAACAGAACTTGCTATATCAGAGTCACAGGAAAGAATGGCAGTTGTTGTTGACCCAGCAGATGTTAAAGCATTTTTAGAGTATGCCACAGAGGAGAACCTTGAAGCTGTTGAGGTTGCAGTTGTAACAGAAGAACCAAGACTTGTACTTAACTGGAGAGGCAAGGATATCGTTAATATTTCAAGAGCTTTCCTTGATACTAACGGTGCACATCAGGAGACATCAGTGCTTGTAGATATCCCGGATGACAAGGCTAATTACCTTGAAGCTAAGCCAGTAGATGATGTTAAGGGCAGATGGCTTAAGACACTTGCAGACCTTAACGAGTGTTCACAGAAGGGACTTGTTGAAAGATTTGATGGTTCAATCGGTGCTGGTTCAGTACTTATGCCATTTGGTGGAAAGTACCAGCTTACAGAGACACAGGCTATGGTTGCCAAGCTTCCAGTGCTTAAGGGCAAGTGCGATACAGTAACTATGATGGCTTATGGATTTGATCCATATCTTTCTAAGTGGAGTCCATATCACGGAGCTATGTATGCAGTAACAGACTCGGTTGCTAAGATTGTTGCGGCTGGTGGCGATTACAGCAAGATTAGATTTACATATCAGGAATATTTCAGAAGAATGACAGAGGATCCTTCAAGATGGAGCCAGCCATTTGCAGCACTTCTTGGTGCATATGAGGCACAGATTGGCTTAGGACTTCCATCAATCGGTGGTAAGGATTCTATGTCAGGAACATTTGAACATATAGATGTACCACCTACATTATGCTCATTTGCTATTGATGTAGCTAAAGAGCAGGATATTATCACTCCTGAATTAAAGAAAGCTGGCAATATACTTGTAAGATTTGACATTGAAAGAGATAAATATGACCTTCCTGTATTCTCACAGATTAAGGAATTATATTCATCTATCCACGAAGCTATTAAGAGCAAGGCAATTGTGTCTGCATATGTTCTTGATGCTAACGGCTTAGTTCCAGCAATAAGCAAGATGGCATTTGGTAATATGCTTGGTGTTGCTGTTGAGCCATCTGTATCAAAGGAAGAATTATTCGCACCAGCATATGGCTGTATAGTAGCAGAAGTAGACAGCTCTAAGCTTTCAGAGATTAAGGCAGCTTATACTAAGGTTGGTACAGTAACAGAAGAAGCTAAGTTTACATATGAAGATGTTTCAATCAATATTGAGGAAGCATTAAGTGTATGGAAAGATACATTAGAGGGTGTATTCCCAACAAAGGTTTCTAAGGAAACTGATAGGGTTGAGTCACCTGTATATTCAAAGGGCAATGTATATGTATGCAAGAATAAGGTTGCGAAACCAACAGTATTTATACCAGTATTCCCAGGTACTAACTGTGAATATGACAGTGCCAGGGCGTTTGAGAGAGCTGGTGCAGATACTATTGTCAAAGTATTCAAGAACCTTGATGCTGCAAGCATAAGAGAATCTGTTGATGAATTTGAAAAAGCAATTAACCAGTCACAGATTATTATGTTCCCAGGTGGATTTTCAGCAGGTGATGAACCAGATGGTTCTGCTAAGTTCTTTGCAACAGCCTTCCGTAATGCTAAGATGAAGGAAGCAGTTGAGAAGCTCCTTAATGAAAGAGATGGTCTTGCACTTGGTATATGTAATGGTTTCCAGGCTCTTATCAAGCTTGGTTTAGTACCTAATGGCAAGATAACAGGACAGGATTCTAATTCACCTACACTTACATTTAACACAATTAATCGTCACATCTCTAAGATGGTATATACAAAGGTTGTTACTAATAAGAGTCCTTGGCTTGCAGAAGCAAAGCTTGGCGGAGTATACTGTAATCCGGCTTCACATGGTGAAGGAAGATTTGTTGCACCTAAGGAATGGCTTGATAAGCTCTTTGAAAATGGTCAGGTAGCAACACAGTACTGTGACCCAGAAGGCAATGTATCTATGGACGAAGAATGGAATGTCAATGGTTCATATATGGCTATTGAAGGTATCACAAGCCCAGACGGAAGATGTTTAGGTAAAATGGCACATTCTGAAAGACGTGGTGATTCTGTAGCTATTAATATCTATGGAGAACAAGATATTAAGATATTCGAGTCAGGTGTTAAGTACTTTAAGTAAATAGAATAACTATCTGTGCGTAAGAACAGAATATTGTAAATTATAAACTCCTGATGTATATTATACGGGTAAGCCTTAACTAACAAAGGTTTGTATAGTATACATCAGGAGTTTTTTATGTAGAATCAGGATAATAAAAAGTAATAAAAAGCTGTTGACAAAATAACTAAGTTAGACTATTATAATGATAGTTAGTAACATCTAACGCATATGCCTTTATATTTATTTAACGGGTCCTCGACCCGTTTATTTAAAAGTTATAGGTTAGTAATAACTAACACAAGTTAGAATAAAACTAACAGTGAGATGTATACTATATATCTATTTAGCAGGATGAGGAGGACTAATATGAGTGTAGTTATAATTGGCGGTAATGAATGTATGGTATGTCAATATGAGAAGATATGTAAACAGCATGGCTGTAAAGCCAAGGTATTTGTTAAGGAGAAGAGTGGCTTTGGCAAGAAGATTGGCAACCCTGACCTTATGATACTTTTTACTAACACAGTATCACACAAAATGGTACATAGTGCTGTTACAGAAGCAAAGAGCAAGGACATTCGGATTGTGCGTTCACATTCAAGCAGTGCTTCATCACTTAATGCAGTTCTTCAGGAATATGTAGCAGACGGAAAGGCTTGTTAATTATAACTGACACAGACATCATGCAGAGTAATGCGTAATATAAGGAATGGAGATTATATGCTTAGAAAGCTGGAGAATGAGATTGTAAAAGAATGTGCACCTACATTGGCTGGAATTAAGATGGCTAATCTTTTTAATTATAGATTTGTATCAGAAGATGAATTCGATTCTGAGATTAAGACTGCCAATATGAACCTTAATGAGAAGGGCGTATATATAGAAGTCTTAAGAAAGACAGATATGAGTTCATTGATATATGTATACAGACCAAGTATGTTATTTAAGGCAGTCAATAATGATCACGTATGGAATATATTATCCAGCTATGGATACATAGAACGAAGTATACAGGCATGTATCAATACACTTAAGGAACGTCTTATGACACAGCCCTGTTTTCCACACGAGATAGGTTTATTTCTTGGATATCCTGTAGAAGATGTAAAGGAGTTCATTTTTAATAAAGGACAGAACTGCAAATGTTGTGGTGTATGGAAGGTATATTACAATGAACAGGAAAGTGTCAGAACATTTGCAAGATTCAAGAAATGTTCTGAGGTATATCAGAAGGTCTTTATAGGAGGACGAACATTAAATCAGTTGACCGTGAATATATGATTCACTCAACATAAATATGCACAAGCATTAAATTAAAGTAGTAATGGAGGAATGATAATGAGTAAAGTTGCAGTTGTATATTGGAGCGGAACAGGTAATACAGAGGCTATGGCCAATGCTGTTGTTGATGGAGCAAAGGAAAAAGGAGCAGAGGTAACATTATTCACTGCTTCAGAATTCTCATCAGCAAAGGTTGCAGAATTCGACGGAATAGCTTTCGGATGCCCTGCTATGGGAGCAGAAAATCTTGAAGAGTCAGAATTTGAGCCGATGTTTACAGACTGTGAAGCGGCACTTTCAGGAAAGAAGATAGCACTCTTTGGTTCTTACGGCTGGGGAAGCGGAGAATGGATGGATGACTGGGCAGAAAGAAGCAGGAATGCTGGTGCTGACCTTAGCTGTGACCCGGTAATCTGTAATGAAGCTCCTGATGATGAAGCTGTAAGCAATTGCAAGGATCTTGGTGCTTCTCTTGCATAATCAGAGTGTATGTACAATTAAGAATATGCATAGTTAAAGTATGTGTATAATCAGATATGTGCATAATATAAAGTAATATAAAGTAATATAATGAATATATTAATAAGTGACATATTTATTCTGGACACTTCCCAATATAATATTAATAAGTGAGTAATGACCGCATACATATTAATTTTACTGTATATGTATGCGGTTATTATGTGAAAATTAATAATATGAAAATTTTCTTAAAATGGTAATTGACATCTAATAAGTGTTAGTATATACTAACACAGTAGCAAATGAAAAACATTATCAACATAGATACAGATAGGAGTGATAAGTTATGCCATTATCAATGATAGGTGAGGGAGAGACAGCAACAATCACAAGGATTGGTGGGAAAGAAGAGACGAGAAGATTTCTTGAGAATCTAGGCTTTGTAGTTGGAGCTATAGTGACGGTCATTTCTAAGACTGGCGGTAATGTTATAGTTAATATTAAAGAATCACGAGTAGCTATAGGAAGCGATATGGCTTCAAAGATTATGGTATAAAGACTTGAGTTTCAAGCCTCTATATAGATATTTACAATATTTTAATGAGAAGGAGAGATTAAGATGACTTTAAAGGAAGTTGCTGTTGGTCAGACTGTTAAAGTTGCTAAGCTTAATGGTGAAGGTCCGGTTAAGAGAAGGATTATGGACATGGGAATCACTAAAGGCGTAGAAGTCTATGTCAGAAAAGTTGCACCATTGGGAGATCCAATAGAAGTAACAGTACGAGGATATGAGTTATCACTTCGTAAGGCAGATGCAGCTATGATAGAGGTAAATTAATATTTATTTTTTTGCCAAAAGGTTAGCATTAACTAATTATAGCAAGCATAATCTAAATGAAGAAAGTTACAACTAATTATTAACTCATTAAGAAAAGAGGTAAAAGAATGTCAATTAAGATTGCATTAGCAGGTAACCCTAACTGCGGTAAAACAACATTGTTTAATGCTCTTACAGGTTCTAACCAGTTCGTAGGTAACTGGCCAGGTGTTACTGTAGAGAAGAAGGAAGGTAGATTAAAGGGACATAAAGATGTTGCCATTATGGATTTACCAGGTATTTACTCACTTTCTCCATATACATTAGAGGAAGTTGTAGCAAGAAATTATCTTATTAATGAAAGACCAGATGCTATCATCAATATTGTTGATGGTACTAACATTGAAAGAAACTTATATCTTTCAACACAGATTATGGAACTTGGTATTCCGGTAATTATGGCTGTTAATATGATCGACCTTTTAGCTAAGAATGGTATTGAACTTAACATTGCAAAGCTTTCAGAGAAGCTTGGCTGTGAAGTAGTTGAAATTTCAGCTCTTAAGGGAACTGGTATCAGGGAAGCGGCAGAAAAGGCTGTAAAGCTTGCTGAGTCTAAGAAGATTAATAAGCTTGCACATAAATTCAGTGATGAAGTTGAATCTGTTATCGAAGCAGTTGAAGATAAGATTGGTCTTGATGTAGTAGAAGAACAGAAGAGATTTTTCGCTATCAAGTTATTAGAGAAAGATGACAAAATCGGACAGCTTATGTCTAGTGTACCTGATGTTACAGCAGAGATTGATAAACTTGAGAAAGATTTTGATGATGATACAGAAAGTATTATCACTAATGAAAGATATACATACATTTCATCAATTATCGGAGAGTGTGTAAAGAAGGCTCATTCTAAGGATAAGCTTACAACATCTGATAAGATTGATAAAATCGTAACTAACAGAATATTAGCACTTCCTATATTCGCAGTAGTTATGTTCTTAGTATATTACATTGCAATGGTAACAGTTGGTACAGCAGCTACAGACTGGGCTAATGATGGTTTGTTCGGTGATGGTTTCCACCTTTTCGGTATCGGTACTTCAGCTTATGAAGAAGTAGAAGAAGAATATGGTGACTCAGATGAAATCATTGCAGCATATGTAGAAAGCCTTGGTTCTAAGGGCGAAGCAATAGCAGATGCTATTGATACAGAAGCAGAAGACTATGACTCAGAAGCTGCTGTTAAGGCTCTTACAACTCTTAAGTCTATGGTTAAGTCATCAGATTCAGTTGATTATACTGTAGAAGATGATGAAACACTTGCAACAGAAGATTTCACAGCAGATGCTGATGATATTAAAGAAGCTATTAACCTCGCTATCGAATATGATGGTACAGCTCCAGATCCGGCAGATTATGGCATATGGGTTCCTGGTATCCCAGTTCTTATTGGTGACGGACTCGATGCAATCGGTTGTGCAGATTGGTTAAATGGTCTTATCCTTGATGGTATTGTAGCCGGTGTTGGTGCTGTACTTGGTTTCGTTCCTCAGATGTTAGTATTATTCTTATTACTTGCTATCTTAGAGGCTTGCGGATATATGGCACGTATCGCATTCATTATGGATAGAATCTTTAGAAGATTCGGTCTTTCAGGTAAGTCATTCATACCTATCCTTATTGGTACAGGTTGTGGTGTTCCAGGTATTATGGCTTCCCGTACAATCGAGAACGAAAGAGACCGTCGTATGACAATTATGACAACAACATTTATACCTTGTGGTGCTAAGACACCATTCATCGCTATGATTGCAGGTGCTATCTTCGGTGGTTCACCTTGGGTTGCAACATCAGCTTACTTCATCGGTATGGCAGCAATTATCGTATCAGGTATTATTTTAAAGAAGACAAAGTTATTCAGCGGAGATCCAGCACCATTCGTTATGGAACTTCCTGCATATCATATTCCAACAGTTGGCAACGTACTTAGAAGTATGTGGGAGCGTGGCTGGTCATTCATCAAGAAGGCTGGTACAATTATCCTTCTTTCTACAATCGTTGTATGGTTCACAACATATTTTGGATTTGCTGATGACGGATTCAGAATGTTAGCAGAAGATGAAATTGATATGAGTATTTTAGCTAAGATTGGTAATGCAATCGGCTGGATATTCACTCCACTTGGATGGGGTAACTGGCAGGCAGCCGTTGCTTCAATCACAGGACTTGTAGCTAAGGAAAATATCGTTGGTACTATGGGTATCCTTTACGGTGGTGGAGATGTATCTCCATATGCAGCACTTGCACTTGCATTTACTAAGTTAGCAGGTTTCTCATTCCTTACATTCAACCTTCTCTGTGCTCCTTGTTTCGCAGCAATCGGTGCTATTAAGAGAGAGATGAACAGTGCTAAATGGACTTGGATAGCAATTGGTTACCAGTGTGGATTTGCATATGTAGTATCACTTTGCATCTACAATATCGGAAGCCTTATCGCTGATGGAGTATTTAGTATCTGGACAGTTGTAGCATTTGTATTAGTAGCTGGTTTCCTTTATCTTTTATTCAGACCAACAAAGGAAGCGGAAGAATACAAGAAAGCAGCAGCTAACTAAGATTACTTCCTAATCATAATTATATAAGTGTTCAATCCGTCACTAAGTGGCGGATTGGATATATATTTTATTCATCAGATATAGCGGCAGATGTCAGAGTTGGTGTAAGAATGGAGGATTAATATGGGTACAGTAATCGTATTGGTGGTATTGGTGGTAATTGTAGCCGCTATTGTGTATACAATGGTTAAAGGCAAGAAGAATGGCAAACATTCATGCGGTGGAGATTGTGGTCATTGTGGAGGCTGCCACTAGGATAGGAGGCATTAATGCAGAAATACTATTCATGTGATAAAAATGCTTCTGAAGTAGTTGGCTATGAAAGAAGCGAAATGCAGAAGGACATAATTCTGCAAAGATTAAGAAACAGGGGATGCAGAATAACGAAACAGAGAATGATGCTTTTAGACATTATTCTTAATGAAGAATGTTCGTGCTGCAAAGAAATATATTATAAGGCATCAAAGCTTGATCCTAATATTGGAACAGCTACAGTATACCGTATGATTAATACACTTGAGGAGATTGGTGCTATTAACAGAAGAAATATGTACCGTGTATCGTGTGGAAGTGAATGTAATATGAACAACACATACACAGTTGAGTTTGACGATAATTCAGTAATCAATCTGTCAGCTAAGAAATGGAACCAGATAGTGCAGAAAGGATTAGCTGCCTGTGGTTATATAGACAGTAAGACAGTTAAGAGTATAACAGGAGGGTCATGATTATAATGCCCCTCCTGTTTTTGATAAAGTTTCTCAATTAATAAAAAATATGTGGTAAAACTAAAAAGTATGGTATAAGATAATACCTAAACAAAAATCAAAGTCAATTACATCAGCCAGGCATCTTCAGACAATTATACCATCCAGATGCTAATAATTGGTTACGTCAGGCAGATGTTAATTGGGAATGGAGAACATAATGAAAAACGTATTTAAGAAAATTGATGCAGTTAAGACAGGAATATTTGCAGCAGGTGTACTTTTTGGTACAGCAGGAATTAAGGTTTTATCAAGTCAGGATGCTAAGAAAGTATATACTAACTGTACAGCAGCAGTTCTTCGTGCTAAGAAGTGTGTAATGAAGACAGCTACAACAATTCAGGAGAATGCTGGTGATATCTATGCTGAGGCTAAGGCTATCAACGAAGAAAGAGAAGCAGCAGAAGAAGCTGTAGATGATACAGTAGAATTAAATGAAGTATCAGAAGAAACAGAAAGCACAGAGCAGTAAAATGCTATAATAATGTGCTAAGAGGCAGAATATGAAATTTTATATTAAACATAGTATGACTGGACGTTTAAGAGTTCATATGGATATGAAGCATATGAGCTTTAAACAGGCAGATATATTAGAGTATTATATTAAGAATATAGAAACAGTTACTTCTGTCAAAGTATATGAAAAAACTTGCGATGCTGTTATAGAATTTAGCGGTGATAAAGTGCAGATTATTAATGCACTTAAGCATTTTACATATTCGCAGGTGGCTGTTCCTGATGATGTTCTTAACAGTTCAGGAAGAGAGATGAATTCTTATTATCAGGATAAGCTGGTTAATAAGGTATTCTTAAGAGCTGCAAGTAAGCTGTTCCTTCCTATATCTGTAAGAAATGTTGTGACAACTGTAAAGTCAGTAAAATATATTGGCAGCGGTATTAAGACATTGCTTAAAGGAAAGATGGAAGTACCTGTGCTTGATGCGACAGCAATTGGTGTTTCTATATTAAGAAATGATTTCAATACCGCAGGTTCTGTTATGTTCCTTCTTGGAATAGGTGAGATTATTGAAGAATGGACACATAAGAAGTCTGTAGGAGATCTGGCAAGGACTATGTCACTTAATGTAAGCAAGGTATGGCTTAAGACAGCCGATACAGAGGTATTAGTCCCTGTTAATGAGATTAAAAATGGTGATGAGATTATAGTTCATGTAAGTAATGTCATTCCATTTGATGGAGTTGTAGTTACCGGTGAAGCTATGATTAATCAGGCTTCACTGACCGGTGAAGCAGTGCCGGTAAGCAAGAATACAGGAAGCGCTGTATTTGCAGGAACAGTTATTGAGGAAGGTGAACTTACAATAAAGGTTAAGCAGAGCGGCGGTAACAGTAAGTATGACAAGATTGTCAAGATGATTGAGGAATCAGAGAAGCTTAAGTCTGGTCTTGAGAGTAAGGCAGAGCATCTTGCTGATTCGTTAGTTCCATACACATTAGGTGGAACAGCACTTACATATCTTCTTACAAGAAATGTAACAAAGGCATTATCAATACTTATGGTTGACTTCTCATGTGCGCTTAAGCTTGCAATGCCAATAACGGTATTGTCAGCTATAAGACAGGCTGGACAGAATGATATTACAGTAAAGGGCGGTAAGTTCTTAGAGGCAGTAGCTGATGCAGATACTATTGTATTTGATAAGACAGGAACGCTTACTAAGGCTGCACCTACAGTAAAGTATGTGTATTCATTTAATGGTGACAGCGAAGATGAACTTTTAAGAATGGCTGCCTGTATGGAAGAGCATTTTCCACATTCTATGGCAAAGGCAGTTGTTGATGCAGCGGCTAAGAAGAACTTACGCCACGAAGAAATGCATACCAAGGTAGAGTATATAGTTGCACATGGTATATCAACTACTATTAATAATAAGAAGACTATAATCGGAAGCTATCATTTTGTATTTGAAGATGAAGGCTGTACTGTGCCGGAAGGCAGACAGGAAATGTTTGATAAGCTTCCAGAAGAATATTCACATCTTTATCTTGCAATTGAGGATAAGCTTGCAGCAGTTATCTGTATAGAAGACCCTGTAAGACCAGAAGCCAAGGAAGTAATAAGTTCACTTAAAGCTCTTGGAATATCTAAGATTGTAATGATGACAGGTGATAGTGAACGTACAGCTAAGGCTATTGCAGGCAAGGTTGGTGTTGATGAATATTATTCAGAGGTACTTCCGGAAGATAAGGCTTCATTTGTTGAAAATGAAAAAGCTGCCGGACGTAAGGTTATAATGATTGGTGATGGTATTAACGATTCTCCAGCATTGTCAGCAGCAGATGTTGGTATTGCAATAAGTGATGGTGCGCAGATTGCAAGAGAGATTGCGGATATTACAGTAAGCGCGGACGATTTAGGACAGATTGTATATCTTAAAGATTTAAGTAACAATCTTATAAGGAAGATTAACCGCAATTACAGAACTATAGTTTCCTTTAATTCAGGACTTATAGCACTTGGTGTATTAGGTGTAATACAGCCGACTACATCAGCATTATTACATAATACATCAACACTCTTTATTAGTATGAATAGTATGAAGAACATACCATTAGCCGAGGAGCAGAAGTAATAATTTCAAATTACATATTATAAAAAATATAAAAAGGAACGCGTTAATTGATATATTTTATCAATTAATGTGTTCCTTTTTTATGTTATTGAGATTATAATACTAATAAGGGTTAGATGCAGCTAACTCAATATTATTAAAATATGAAGGAGAGAAAGCTATATGTTTCTTACTGTAAAAGATTTAAAAAAATCATTTGGCAGTGCTTCTAATAAAGTGGAAGTTCTTAAGGGAATTAATTTTGAAGTCAATAAAGGGGAGATATGCGTTCTGCTTGGACCATCAGGTTCGGGAAAGTCAACACTTCTTAATATAATAGGTGGAATTGATGATGCTGATTCGGGATATGTAAGCATTAATAATGAAAAGACTAAAGATATGAAAGAAAAGGAGCTTACAAGATATAGAAGAAAGCATCTTGGGTATGTATTCCAGATGTATAACCTTATACCTAACCTTAATGTTAAGGAGAATATAGAGGTTGGTGCTTATCTTAGTGATTCACCGCTTGATATTAATGAACTGCTTAATACACTTGGACTTTATGAGCATAGACATAAGCTTCCTAACCAGTTATCAGGCGGACAGCAGCAAAGAACAGCAATAGGAAGGGCTATTGTGAAAAATCCGGACATATTATTATGTGATGAGCCAACAGGAGCGCTTGATTACCATACCTCTAAGGAGATATTAAAGCTTATTGAAGATGTTAATAAGAAATATGGTAACACAGTAATAATGGTAACTCATAACGATGCTATCCAGAATATGGCAGACAGGGTTATCAAATTAAGAGATGGACAGATAAGAGACAATATTGTCAATAATAATAAGATATCTGCTGCTGATCTTGAATGGTAGATTATGTGCAATATTAATATATTTAGTCAAAAGAAATTAAATAATGGGAGTCAGATATGAAAAATCCTTTAATTAAACGGTTGCCAAGAGAATTTGCTGGTGAAATTGCAAAATATATAGTCATATTTATATTTATGACAGCAGTTATAGGACTTATAAGTGGTTTTCTTATAGCTGATGGCAGTATGCTTGATACATATAATAAGAGCTTTGATAAATATAATATTGAAAATGGTAATTTTGAATTATATCCCAAGGCTGATGATAAGCTTATTGACAGGCTTGAAGAAGAAAATGTAACTATATATGAGAATTTCTATAAGGAAGAGACTGTAAAGGTACATAATAATGAGAAGTTGAGTGAAGACGACCAGAGCGTAATACGTTTCTATATCAACAGGAAAGATATAGATAAGGTTGATGTTATGGAAGGCAGACTTGCAGAAGATATTAATGAGATTGCTATAGACAGAATGTATGCGGTTAATAATAATATTAAAGTAGGAGACACAATTAATGCTGGTGGAAGAATACTGAAGGTGACAGGCTATGTTGCATTATCTGATTATAGCTGCCTTTTTTCCGACAATTCAGATACAATGTTTGACTCTGTAAAATTCGGTGTTGGGGTAGTGTCAGAGAGTTGCTTTGAAGCATATGATGATACACATATTCATTATGTATATTCGTGGAAATACGATAATGAACCAGCAGATGATATAGAAGAAAAAGAGATGGCAGATGATTTTATGAAAGTAATATCCAATAATGCCATACTTACTAATTATATTCCGGGATATCTTAATCAGGCAATACACTTTACTGGTGATGATATTGGAAGTGACAGAGCTATGATGATAGTGCTTTTATATGTTGTTATAGTTATTATGGCATTTGTATTTGCTGTGACAACTAATAATACAATATTCAAAGAAGCTAATGTTATTGGTACTTTAAGAGCTTCAGGGTATACCAGAGGTGAACTGCTGGCACATTATATTCTGCTTCCAATAATTGTTACAATAATTGGTGCGTTAGTCGGTAATATATTAGGCTATACAGTATTTAAGAATATATTTGTAAATACATATTATGAGAGCTATTCGCTTACAACATATACAACACTCTGGAATGCTGAAGCTTTCTTACTGACAACAATTGTCCCATTTGTGATAATGGTTGTTATAAATGTATTGATTATAGGATACAGATTAAGATTGTCACCGCTTAAATTCCTAAGAAAGGATTTAGCTGTAAGAAAGAAAAAGAAAGCTCTGCGCCTGCCGGGATTTAAGTTCTTTAACAGATTCAGGTTAAGAATAATAATACAGAATATGCCTAATTACATTACACTATTTATTGGAATATTATTTGCTAATATACTGCTTATTTTTGGTCTTATGATGAGTCCGCTGCTTGCACATTACCAGAATGAAATACAGGATAAGCTTATAGCACAGCATCAATATGTGTTAAAAGTTCCTGTCGAGGTGGATAACGATGAGGCTGAGAAGTATTGCGCAAAGACACTTTCGACTATTGACGGACGTTTAAAGAGCGAAGATGTGTTAATATATGGAGCAGCCAATAACAGCAGATATATTGATATTAATAGTAATAAACTTAAACCGGGTGAAGTATATGTATCTAATGGTTATGCTGAAAAGTTCAGAATTAACAAGGGCGATAAGATAACACTTAAAGAAAAATACGAGGATAAGGAGTATACCTTTACAGTTAAAGGTATGTATGATTATCCTTCTTCATTTGCAATATTTATGAGTGATGACTATTTTAAAGATATATTTGATAAAGCAGAGGATTATTATTCAGGTTATCTTTCATCAGAAAAGCTTGATATTGATGAGAAATATGTAGCAACAGAAATTACATTAGATGACCTGACTAAAGTATCCAGACAGCTTGACCGTTCTATGGGAACATCATTTGAACTTGTAAAAATATTTGCTGTTGTATTATTTGCAGTATTAATGTTCTTATTAACCAAGCTTATTGTTGAGAAGAATTCAACATCAATCTCCATGGTTAAGATATTAGGTTATTCCAACAGGGAGATAAGCAGGCTGTATGTCACATCTACAACGATAGTTGTTGTTATATCTGTCATTATTAATATTATGCTGTCGGTTGTTATTATGAACTGGCTGTTCAGGGTATTTATGGAGCAGATGTCAGGCTGGATTTCCTGCTATTATGCGCCATATGTATTTGTACTTATGTTTGTACTGAATGTTGGTGTATATGCCCTGATTTCAGTATTTATGATGTATAAGATAAAGAAGATACCTATGGACGAGGCATTAAAGAATGTAGAGTAACTAAAATTACAATGATATTAATTATAATAATATTAATTAAAGTAACATAATAATATTAATTAAAAAAAGATGTCCTGTACAATGAATTAGATTAAAGTGAGATAATTACATCTGCTTGCTTTAATCTGTCATTAGCAGGACATCTTTATGTTGGTTTGAGTGAATTCCCTGAAATACCTGATTAAAGAGAATTGGCATAGTTTACAGATGGTTAGTTAAGCAGCATATTCTGAGTCACCAAAGAAGTCATTGTACCATACAAGGAACATATATACTGTCCAGATTTTTCTTGAATTATCTGCCTTGCCTTCTTTATGTTCATCAAGATACTTAACAAGCTCATCTGTGTTGAAGTACTTGTTAGCAGCTTCGCTTGTGAAAGCTTTTTTAATCATATTGTAATATTTCTCGTCCTTTAACCATATTCTGATTGGCACTGGGAAACCAAGCTTCTTCTTCTCAGCAACCATATCAGGAAGATATTGGTTAGCAGCTTTACGCATAGCGTATTTAGTATTAGATTTATTAACTTTGTACTTAGTTGGGAGAGTTCTTGCTACATTGAATACTTCCTTATCAAGGAAAGGAACTCTTACTTCAAGGCTGTGCGCCATACTCATCTTATCAGCCTTAAGAAGAATATCACCGATAAGCCAGAAGTTAATATCTATATACTGCATTTTAGTTACATCATCTTTATCTTTAACTTTGTCATAAAATGGCTTAGTAAGTTCTTTATGGTTATACTTTCCAGTAGGGTTCTTTAATATCTTGGCACGTTCTTTTTCGTTGAACATAAATGCGTTACCGATAAAGCGTTCTTCAATATCCTTGCTTCCTCTTATAAGGAAATTCTTGCCCTTGAACTTAAATGGAACAGCCTGTGCAGCATTGGCAAGACACTTGCGGAGTCCCTTTGGAAGCTTTCTATAGCCTGCTGTATCAAGAGGTTCTTTGTAAATGTTATATCCGCCAAAGAACTCATCAGCACCCTCGCCTGACATTGAAACCTTAACATACTTAGAAGCAGTCTGGCTTACAAAGTAAAGGGCGATAGCAGCAGGGTCAGCTAAAGGCTCGTCCATATGATACTGGATTTTAGGGATAGCTTCCCAGTATTCTTCACTTGATACAAGCTTAGAATAATTGTCTATCTGGATTTTCTCAGATAAGGCTTTAGCGTAATCTATCTCGTTATATTTTTCGTAGTCAAATCCAACTGTAAATGTCTTGTCACCATTAAATGTAGCGGCAACATAGCTTGAGTCAACACCGCTTGAAAGGAATGAACCAACCTCAACATCACTAATCTTGTGGTGTTCAACTGAGTCGTGCATAGCATCGTCAATCTCTTTGACGAATTCATCTAAAGACTTGCTCTCATCAGCTTCAAATGTAGGTTCCCAGTATCTTTTTATGTTGATTTCTCCATTATGGAAAGTAAAGCAGTGACCTGGCATAAGCTTGTATACACCCTTAAAGAATGTTTCAGGAAGCACTGAATACTGGAATGTGAGGTAATTTTCAAGAGCAACATCATTAACTTCCTTCTTATATGCAGGGTGTGCCAATATACTCTTAATCTCAGAACCATATATAATGTTGCCGTCAACTACAGTGTAGTAGAAAGGCTTAATTCCAAAGAAATCCCTTGCACCAAAGAGAGTCTCCTTCTCGCTGTCCCATATAACAAATGCAAACATACCACGAAGCTTATTTAACATATCTTCACCATATTCTTCATAAGCGTGAATAAGAACTTCTGTATCAGAGTTATTCGCAAATATATGACCCTTTTCAATGAGGTCTTTTCTTAAATCCTGATAATTATATATCTCACCATTAAATGTGATAACAATCTTTTTATTTTCGTTGAACATAGGCTGGCTTCCGTTATCAAGGTCGATGATTGAAAGTCTTCTAAAGCCCATATAAGCCTTGTCGTCTATATACTGACCGGCACTGTCAGGTCCTCTGTGGATGATTTTATTCATCATATCAGTAAGTACATCCTTACCATTTTCAAGGTATCCTGTAAATCCAGCAAATCCGCACATATTACAAAACCGTCCTTTCTTAAATGTGATTTATTACTATAATCCTTTAAAATACAGGCACAATAAAACCTGCATATTAATAATGTTTACACGAATATTACAACATATACGGCAGTATTTAGAATAACAGCCACCGTAAATGGCAAAACCTATGTAAATCAATTATGTAATTATAGCAAACTGGGATATTTAATACAAGATAATTGTTATGGCAAAACAGGCATTTACAAAGTAATAAAAATATTTTATAATTGTAAGCAAATTTTAATAATTGCTTGGATATAGTTCCAGTATTAAATGCACAATATGGAGGATTAGTAATGGAAAAGATTAAGATGACAACACCACTCGTTGAGATGGATGGAGATGAGATGACAAGAGTATTGTGGAAGCTTATTAAGGAAGAACTGCTTTTACCTTATGTAGACCTTAATACAGAGTATTATGATCTTGGACTCGTCCATCGTAATGAAACTAATGATCAGGTTACTGTTGACTCAGCAGAAGCAACTAAGAAATATGGTGTTGCTGTCAAGTGTGCTACAATCACTCCTAATGCAGCAAGAGTTAAGGAATATGACCTTAAGGAAATGTATAAAAGCCCTAATGGAACAATCAGAGCAATATTAGATGGTACTGTATTCAGAGCACCTATTATTGTTAAGGGTGTTGAGCCATATGTTAAGACTTGGAAAAAGCCTATCACAATAGCAAGACACGCTTATGGTGATGTATACAAGGCATCAGAGATGAAGATTCCAGCAGCTGGCAAGGCAGAGCTTGTATACACAGATGAGCAGGGTAACGAATCAAGAGAGCTTATTCATAACTTTAAGGGGGCAGGAATTATTCAGGGTATGCATAACCTTAACGATTCTATTGAGAATTTTGCAAGAAGCTGCTTTAATTTTGCACTTGAAACTAAGCAGGATCTCTGGTTTGCAACTAAGGATACAATCTCTAAGAAGTACGATCATACATTTAAGGATATATTCCAGGATATATATGATAAGGATTATGCTGATAAGTTCAAGGAAGCAGGAATTGAGTATTTCTATACATTAATAGATGATGCAGTTGCAAGAGTTATCCGTTCAGAAGGTGGATATATCTGGGCATGCAAGAACTATGATGGTGACGTTATGTCAGATATGGTTGCAACAGCATTTGGTTCATTATCAATGATGACATCAGTTCTGGTATCTCCACAGGGATATTATGAATATGAGGCTGCTCATGGAACAGTTCAAAGACATTATTACAAGCACCTTAAGGGAGAAGAAACATCTACTAACCCTATTGCTACTATATTTGCATGGACAGGAGCTTTAAGAAAGAGAGGAGAACTCGACTCACTTCCAGAGCTTTCAAAGTTCGCAGATACACTTGAAAAGGCTTGCATCAAGACAGTAGAAGATGGTAAGATGACTAAGGATTTAGCACTTATTACTACATTAGGTAATCCTGTAACACTTAATACACAAGGTTTTATTAAGGCAGTTAAGGAGACACTTGAAAGTCTTTTATAATTGTGCCAATAAAGGGTATTATTATATAGGATATTATATATAGAAGTGTTGGATTTCACTTGTGATATCTATAGATATTCGTATGAATTGAGGATTTTGAATGAAGTTTAAGTTTGAGGTTAAAGATCTTTTTAAACTCCCCAATATTTTATGTTATATAAGAATTGCACTGGTTCCGCTGTTTGTATATCTTTATTTTACGGCAGAAGAACCAGTGGATTATTATGTTGCGACACTTGTTGTAATGCTTTCGGGGATAACAGATTTTCTTGATGGGCAGATAGCAAGACGTTGTAATATGATAACTGATTTGGGTAAGATTATTGATCCGGCAGCAGATAAGCTTATGCAGCTTGCAATGTTAGTTACTCTGGCTATTAATATTCCATATATGTGCATACTTGCTGTATATCTTATTGTCAAAGAGGTAGTTATGGCACTTATGGGTCTTGTAGTTATGAAAAGGGCGAATAGGAGATTAGATGGTGCTAAATGGTATGGCAAGGTATGTACAGCAGTATTGTATGTGTGTATGCTTGCTTTAGTTGCATTTCCGCATATGCAGGTTAATCTTCAATATGTTATAATGATAGTGTGTGCAGCAGTATTGACATTTGCATTTATTATGTATATAAGAATATATATAATAATGTTAAAAGATAACCATTATGGTAATGATGAAAGAAAGTTGTATTAATATGTATAATATATTTGATATTACATTTAGGGAAATGAATGTTAACCAGTTAGCGGTATGGTTTTTTATATATAGTTTTTTTGGCTGGGCTATGGAATGTATAGTCATAAGAAAACAGCTTGGATATTGGGAGAACAGGGGTTTTGCCAAGCTTCCGTTCTGCGTTATATATGGATTTGGCGTGTTTATAGCATTTCATATATTTGCACCAATTGAGGGTAATTACCCTGCTTTATACATTGCTGGTGCTATATGTGCGACAATATTTGAGTATATGACAGCAAGACTTATGCAGAAGCTTTTCGGTGAAGTATGGTGGAATTACGACCATCTAAGATTTAATTATAAAGGAATAATATGCCTTCAAAGCACTCTTGGCTGGGGGTTATTAGCAGTTCTTATATTTAGTGTATTCAATAAAATGGTAGAACGTGTTGTATTCAGTATGGATATGAGGGTAACTACAGTGTTATCAATTGTGCTTGTTATATCATATGTTGTGGATTTCTCTTACCATTTTACTAAGAGAATTGCTAATAAGAAAATGGAAAGTGTAGTTGCACAGGCTTCAAGTGCTGGCAGCCTTCAGAGGTTTTTTCATAGATAATCAGCGGGGTGGACAATGTTAGAAAGTCTTAAGAATAATGTCAGGCTGCTTCGCAGGAGCAAACGACACGTAATTCTGTTTGAACTGACATATAAGTTACTGGCAGTAGCAGTTATATATCCTATATTAACTGCCGCCATTAATCTTTGTATGAAGGTTGCAGGAATCAGATATTTAACAAATGAATATATTGTAAAGGCACTGACAAACCCTGTTGTTATTATAGCTTTGTTTACAGGCATTATACTGTTTGTCGGTTACTGCATTTACGAGATGGCATATTTGGCTGTGTGCTTTGAAACTAAGAGAAAAGGTAATAACGCATCTATAATTGATAATATATATAATGCGTACCTGCGTCTTAAAAATTTAATCCGAATTCAAAGCATACTGCTTTTTTTATTTTTCTTTATTTCGATTATATTTATAAATGTTACAATTGTCGCTAATCTTATATATTCAGATACATTGAGCAATCTTATCGGAAGTACGATGAGAAGAAACAGGTATATGATATATATGCTTGTGGCAATAGTTATGGTTCTTATATATTATTATGTTATAAGAGGCATTTTCTCATTTAATATATATATGATGGAGGGGAAGAATTTCAGACAGTCATATAAGAAAAGCTCACAGATTGTAAGAAATAACAGATTAAGGGTAATTATGTCTGTTATTGTATATAATCTTGCAATATTTGTAGCTATATCAGTGTTCTATACAGTTATTTCGCTTATACTTATAGGCGGTGTTAAGCTGTTGGATATGGCTTATCTTGGAAGTGCGGTATATTTATCAGTTCTTAGGGAATTGAGGGCCGGTGTGAAGATTTTTCTTGTGTTTATATCAATACCTTGTTCATTCTCAATGATTTCATATATGTATTATAAATATTCCGATCTGGATGATATTGAATTTGAATTCGTGGATATTGACGAAGGTTCAGCAAGGGTCAACAGGATAATATATGCAGTTGTGCTGGCATTATCCATAGTGCTTGATATTATATATATAATTGGGTCATTTAATAATAATCCGTTTGAGAGAGTGGCTATATTCCACAATACGGATATAACTGCCCACAGAGGTGCTTCAGTAGATGCACCTGAGAATACTCTTGCGTCATTCAGTAAGGCGATTGAAGATATGGCTGATGTTATAGAGTTAGATGTCCAGATGACCAAAGACGGCTATATTGTTGTTATGCATGATACATCAGCATACAGGACTACAGGTGTTCTAAAGAATATTACGGAGCTTACTTTAAGAGAAGTTAAAAGACTTGATGCCGGGTATTGGTATTCAGAGGAGTACAAGGGCGAGAAAGTTCCAACACTTGAAGAAGTATTGCAGCTTGCCAAAGGAAAGATTAAACTTAATATAGAGATTAAAACGGCGGATAACAGTGATGAGGTAGCAAAGAAGGTTGTAAAGCTTATACAGAAATATTCAATGCAGGATTCGTGCGTTATCACCTCATTTGATTATAGTGCATTGCAGGCTGTTAGGTCTTATGATGAGGACATAGAAGTCGGGTATATATTATCGGTGGCTTATGGAAAGTTCTATGAAATAGATGACGTGGATTTCTTTAGCGTCAATGCTTCGTTCCTTACTAAGAGAGTTGTTGATGCTATTCATAATTCAGGAAAGCAGGTATATGCGTGGACTGTTAATAATGACGCTTCTATAAAGAATCTTACTAATAAAGGTGTTGATAATATAATAACTGACAAACCTGTAACGGCAAGAGAGGTTATATATTCAAGAGATACAAGTGAGACATTGATTAATATGATAAAGTATGTATTTAACCAGTGATTAGCTTGGTAACATATATGCGTAAATGTACGCGGAAACGGGGGTCTATATGTTAAGAGGTATAGGTACATCTAAGGGAATTGGTATAGGAAAAGCACTTATTATCCATAAGTGTAAGAATGCTGTCAGCCGTGCTAAGATTAATGATACAGAAGCTGAGGTTGATAAGTTCAATGAGGCTGTGGAAAAGTTCATACAGGAAACTAATGAGCTTGTGGATAAGTTGTCACAGAAGCTTAATGGTGATGATAAGAATGCTCTTGTATTAAAAAATCAGGAATATCTTATAAGAGATCCTGAGTTTACCAGTGGTGTAATAAGTGCTATAACTAATGACAAGCTTAATGCAGAAGCAGCGGTTGAAGATACCTGTGAGATGTTAAAGAACATATTCTTAAGCTTTAACAATGATACGATGACACAGAGAGTAGCCGATATTGAAGATATGAAACAGCGTCTTATAGCAATAATGCAGGGACAGAAGCATATTGATCTTACTAAGCTTTCTGATAATACTGTTATTATTGCCGATGAAATCCATCCATCTATGACAGCTAATATGGATACAGAGCATATTGCCGGTATTATATCAGAGAAAGGTGGAGATACATCACACGCTTCAATTCTTGCAAGAGCATTAGAAATCCCTGCTGTATTAAGTGTTAAGGATATATGCAGTAAAATTGCAGAGGGTGAGGAGGTTATAGTTGATGGAGCTTACGGCGAAGTATTCGTCAATCCTACACCTATAACTCTTAAGATATATAATAAAAAGAAAAAAGCATATGATGAAAGAGTTAAGGAACTTAAAAAATATATAGATAAACAGACTGTTACCAGGGATGGCAGAAAAGTAATGCTTGCTGCTAATATAGGCAATGCTGATGAGGCTGCTAAAGCTGTAAAGGCTGGAGCTGAGGGTGTCGGACTTTTCAGGACGGAATTCTTATTTATGAACAAGCAGGCACTCCCAACAGAGGAGGAGCAGTATAACGAATATAAGAAAGCAGCAGTTGTGCTTGATGGCAGACAGCTTACGATAAGAACGCTTGATATTGGCGGAGATAAAGATATTCCTTATATGGGACTCACAAAGGAGTTAAATCCATTTCTTGGATACAGGGCCATAAGGTTCTGCCTTGACAGGGTAGATATATTTACAACCCAGTTAAGGGCTGTATTAAGGGCAAGTGCATATGGTAATATAAGAATTATGATTCCTATGATAACTTCTGTTACAGAGGTGCAGGCAGTTAAGAAGATTATAAATGGTATATGCAGGGATCTGGACAAGAAAGACATTAAGTATGATAAGGACATAAAGATAGGTGTTATGATAGAGACACCAGCCGCGGCAATAATGGCAGATGTACTGGCACATGAGGTTGATTTCTTCTCAATCGGTACGAATGATTTGACACAGTATACACTTGCTGTTGACAGAGGCAATGAGAATGTTGCTTATCTTTACTCTGCACTCAATCCAGCCGTTATACGAAGTATTAAACACATAATTGAGTGTGCACATAATGCAGGTATAGAAGCAGGAATGTGTGGAGAAGCGGCGGCAGATGAAAGAATGATACCACTTCTTCTTAATTTTGGACTTGATGAGTTCTCTGTTACAGTGAGCAGGGTGCTTGAAACTAGAAAAGAGATAGCTTCGTGGAGCAGTAAGGAAGTAAAAGAGATAACAGAAAATGTTATGAATTATTCGGAAGAAAAGGAAGTATCTAACTATCTTAGCGACTGCATAGCAAAAGAATAGATTATTATATAATAAATGCTTTGTGATGATTGATATGTTAAGACATCTGCTTCTGGCATAATAGAATTAATTGGAGGAAAATATGGCATTATATGATACAGATGACGAGCAGGAAAAGGTTGTACTTGTCGGCGTAGAGTTAAATCCTCTTGACGACTGTGAGAAGTCGTTAGAGGAGTTAGCAGAGCTTGCTAAGACTGCCGGAGCGGTCACAGTAGGAAAGATGATACAGCCGCGTGACAGCTTCCACCCTGCAACATATATTGGTAAGGGTAAGCTTGAAGAATTAAGGCTTATGATAGATGAGCTTGGTGCAACAGGAATAATATGTGATGATGAGCTGTCTCCAGCACAGTTAAGAAATCTTGAAGATGTTCTTAATACTAAGATTATGGACAGAACAATGGTTATTCTTGATATATTTGCCGCAAGAGCTTCATCAAGTGAAGGTAAAATACAGGTTGAGATGGCACAGTTAAAATACAGGTCAACAAGACTTGCAGGACTTGGAACAACACTCTCAAGACTTGGTGGTGGAATAGGAACAAGAGGACCGGGTGAGAAGAAGATAGAAACAGACAGGCGAATAATAAGGGACAGGATTGCTCATTTGTCAGGTGAGTTAAAGGAGATTAAGAGCCACAGAGATGTGCAAAGACAGAACAGACAGGACAGTTCTACACCAGTAGCGGCTATAGTAGGTTATACTAATGCGGGTAAGTCAACACTTCTTAACAGGCTGACCGATGCAGGTGTATTATCTGAGGACAAGCTGTTTGCAACACTTGATCCTACAACGAGGGCACTTACACTTCCTAACAAGGAAAAAGTGCTTATGACAGATACTGTTGGATTTATCAGAAAGCTTCCACATAATCTTATAGAGGCATTTAAGAGTACACTTGAGGAAGCGAAATATGCAGATATGATAATTCACGTTGTGGACTGCTCTAATGATGATTACGAAAGACATATGGCAACAGTATATGAGACATTGAAGCAGTTAGATGTAGGTGATAAGCCGATAATTACACTTTTTAATAAATGTGATAAATACGGCGAACTTCCTATACTCAAGGACAGCAAAGCTGATTATGTTGAGAATATTTCAGCCAGGACGGGTGTGGGAATAGATGAATTTCTGGAAGATGTGCAGGATATTATATTAAAGAGCAGAATTAGAATAGAAAGAGTATTTCCTTACAGCGATGCAGGCAAAATCCAACTTATAAGAGAATACGGACAGCTTGAAAGTGAGGAATACACACAGGAGGGCATAAGTGTCAAAGGATATGTGCCAGCCTGGGTAGGAGGCAAACTATGAATTTAATTGCACTTGTTGATAAAAAATGGGGAATAGCTAATAAAGGAAGAGAACTTGTTGATATTCCAGAGGATAAGAAGCTGTTCCGTGAAGAAACTTATGGAAAAGTTGTTATTATGGGAAGAAAGACATTAGAAGCACTTCCTAACCAGTCAGCACTTGTTGGAAGAAAGAATATTGTTCTTACAAGAAATAAAGATTATGAAGCTAAAGACGTATGTTTATGCCATAGTGTTGAAGATGTGCTTGAGAAGGTAAAAAATGTGGATAGTAAGGATGTATATGTCATCGGTGGTGGACAGATATACAAAGAATTCCTTCCATATTGTGATACAGCACATATTACAAAGGTTGATTACTCTTACGAAGCTGATACCTATATAAGTGATTTCGATAAGCTTAAAGACTGGAGAATTACAGGACAGAGTGATGAACATACATATTTTGATATATGTTATGAGTTTGTAAGGTATGAAAGAAAGGGTAAGGCTGATGAAATGCCAGAATAAAAAGAAAAATGTAAAGCGTGCTGTGGCTGGTATAATATTTCTTTCCGTAATAGCAATAATATTATCGGCATATGGCGTTACACAAATGTATGCTTCTCCAGAGAAAAAAGCTTTAAAAACGATGTTGAAATCTGGAGAACTTTTACAAAGCACAGTTGAAAAATATATAAACAACATAGATGTAAGTGCCAATAACTATACTGGAAAAATTAATATATCGGAGTTGATATATGATAATACTGATTATATGCAGGGTAAGAATAGTGCAGAATATACCATTACAGCTAATATCGATAATAATGGAATAAATGTAGTTATACCTGAATTGACTAATGATACATTTTTAATATCTAAAGCTGATATATCAAGATATATTAATATAGATGCAGATCAGCTTAAGCCTGTTTTAAAAGCTGCATTAGCTGACTTTGTGAAGGGCTATGAAGTTATGGCAATGGATTGCGTGAATACAGTCAGCGAAACAGGAAAACACACTTATAATATTAATATAGATGAAACAGCTTTAGTTAATGGCTTTAATACATTTGTGGATGAATTATATAAAGATTCACAGGTTCTTCCATATATTTCGTTGTTAAATGTATATGGCATAAAAAAGGACAGTATTAAATCTGAATTTGCCACGGAAGTAAAGGACTGCAATGTAGTGCTTGATATAGAGGCTGACAGGGATAATAACCTTGTAAAGGTGAGTGCTGTAGTATATTACAATCAAAACGCTGTCTGTAATATGGTTATTGATTTTGATGGACTGGATAATATGACGCTATATATTATGGCTGAATATTCACAGGCTGAATATGTGAATTCGGTAATACAGATAGATATGCAAAGTGATAATGTAATAGGAGTGTCAGCCGATGCAGATATACATTTTATGAATCACAGTTTAAAGCTTAAGGCATCAGGAAATATTAATATCCAATAAGTCTTTGCAAAATAATTATTTTACATTTCTGTAACCAATCCTGAAAAAAGCGTACTCTATAAGTGAAAGCTTTCAAAAAGAAATAATTAAGGACGATTTAATAAAGTGTGCAGCGAAGAAAAAATAATTGATTTAATAGCAAACAGAGATGAATCTGGAATGCGTGAATTAATGGAGCGGTATCAAAGACCATTAATGAAGCTTGCAATGAATATGCTTGACAGTGAGGAAGATGCAAGAGAATGTGTTAATGATACGTTTTATGAAGTATGGAAATCAGTTCCAGATAACAGACCGCAATATTTGTTTGCATATTCAGCTACTATATGCAGACATATAATCTGCAAGAGAATAGACCATGACAATGCATTAAAAAGAAGCTCTAATGTTATAGAACTTACAGCCGAGATGGAACAGTGTATCGGCAAGCCTGATAAAGCACTTGAGGGTGATGAACATATGGTAGGAGAATTGCTTAATACATTTCTTAAAACATTGGATACTGATAAGAGAAATATATTTATCAAAAGATACTGGTATTCACAACCTGTTAAAGTTATATCAAAAGAACTTGGAAAGAGCGAAAGTTCAGTTAAGGTTGCACTGCACAGATTAAGGAAAGATTTAAAGAAGCTTTTGGAAAGTGAGGGCGTTTTGGTATGAATGGTGAGAAATTATTTAAGTCAATGAACAATATTAATCAGGAGTGGATTGAGCAGGCAAAGCCAGCTAATAAGCCTGTCATAATGAGAACCAGATCAAAAATATATAGAAATATAGCAGCAGCGGCAGCCGCAGTGATTGCAATCTCGGGATTAACTTACACTGGTGTATACGCGTACCAGAAGTATCTTGTCCCAAAGAGTAATGTCAATTTTGAATCTCATATGAGCGGGGATAGTTCGGTTAATGTCTATAATACAGGTAATGTTACATCTACAGAAGAATCTAATGTTGACGTGGAATGGGGAAAATATGTTGCTAATGGTGGAAGATTTTATATTGAACTGACTATAAAGTCAAAAGACGGAAGTCCGATTATACCTAATGATGATACCTTAAGTCCAATAATTGGTACATTTGATTTTGCAGATACTGTAATAAAAATAAGTGATGAAACAGACCAGTTCAAATCAACAGGTACATTATACCATCTTAATTATAATGGTATGTCAGATGATGGTTCAGAAATATATGCAGAATTAATATATGTTAATGCTGATTCAAGAGATATTGTTAATCATAACATTTCGATTGATGTTAAGGATCTTAAGTGTACGTACAGAAATGGTGAAGATAATAAAACAAGAGAAACCAGAACTTTAGCAACAGGGGAGTGGTCTTTTGAAACAGTTCTTAAGAGTAGCAGCACAGGTGTGCTTAGTACAACTCCTAATATATCGGTTACATCATCTTATAATGCAGACCAGACTATCAATATAGATACACTTAAATGTGATGGATTCGTACTTGATATACAGGGAACAGGAAATGCAGACTTTAAGTGGTTTGGTATGAGTGGTAAATATGCACCTGTAGTACATCTTAAAGATGGCACAGTTGTTAGTATTGACGACAAAACTTCTGATTTAAGTGTCAAAGCAGGTACTATGCATATATCATTTGCATTAAAACAGGTTATCAGTGTTGATAATATTGCATCTATTGAGTGGCATGGTGTAACAATATATTCAGCAGAATAATAAACGATAATTAATAACTACAGCTCCTAAAATGTAAAATAACCTAAAATAAACCCTTCAAAAGTAAGACACTGTTTCGACTTTTGGAGGGTTTTAAATGTTTATTAATTAAATAGCAATCTGTTATGAATATACAATGTATGTGCTGTAGCGGAATCTTCTTAAACGCTGTTCCATTTTAATAGCATTTAAGAGAATACGGTAAGCACCGACCTGGACTTTATAATAGCCGTCCTCATATATTATAAATGCAGGAAATCCGTCCATTAAAAGTGAATTTAACATTCTGTCGGCATTATCCTTGTTGCGGTATGCGCCAACCTGTACACGGTAAAGTGCTTCATTTTCTGTGTCATAATCATTATTGTCACAAGGACATTGTGGCATAATATTTGAACTACTGACAGGGACAGAAAACACCTCGTTATCAGGTGGGATGGAATTAACCATAGCTGTGCTGTCAATTGGGGCAGAAGCAGTTCTGCCAGAGTTATTCATTTGGCTGTTGCTACTATTATTGTTGTTACTATTGTTGTTACTATTGTTGTTGCTATTGTTGTTGCTATTATTATTGTTGTCAGTGCGATTGCTTTTATTGGAAGTGGTATTTCCGGGCCTACCTGATGGTATGCTTTCTAATATTCCGTCTGCGATTGCTTGTGCAATGCTGTCAAATTCTTCATCAAATAGATAATTGTCTTTATCGTTGTTAATAAATCCAACTTCAACAAGAACGGCTGGCATTTTGGTACGTTTAAGGACAACAAGGTTTTTGCGTTCGTCTACACCAAGATTTTTAAAGCCTGCATCTTCAAGCTGGTTATTAATATTTCTTGCCACCTCAGCCTTTAAACCAGTATCGCTGTATGCAAGGGTTTCAACGCCCGAATACTGGTTAGGATTTTCTGAGGAATTGCGGTGTATTGATACGAAAAGGTCGGCACCGGAATTATTCGCATCGGTTGCTTTCTTAAATGGAGTTTCGTATTCGTCAGTAGTTCTTGTGTAATATACATCTATGCCATTTTTTTTAAGTATGTCACCGACAGCTAAAGTAAGGTCGAGAGTGTCATCTTTTTCCTGTCTGCCCTTATATACAGCACCGGGGTCGCTTCCACCGTGTCCAGCATCAAGGGCAATTCTATAATCAGCCATAAATCCTCCTAAAGGAAATATCAGTTTATTTTATTCATAAAATTTCATAAAGATACATATAATAATCAAAAATATAATGAATAATATAAGAGGAATTAGATTATGGTGTATGTACATACAATGGAAACTCCTGCCGATGCAATAGATAAAGGGAAAATGCGCATTAACGTATATGATAAACAGCAGGGCACACCATTGGCAGATGCAAGGATTTCACTTGCATATACAGGAAATCCTGAAAGAATTATCAATGAGATAACTACTGACTCAGAAGGAGCAGTTAATCTTGATGATCTTCTCACACCACCGGTGGAGTATAGTATGGAACCAGGTGAGAACCAGCCATTTTCGGAATACACTATTGAAGTTAATGCAGATGGCTACGAGGAGATTAATATATCCGGTATTGATGTATTCTCAGGGGAAACAAGTATTCAGAATGTGTATTTGAATGAAGATAACAGGGAGATTCCAGAGAATAATATTGTAATTCCGGTTAATACGCTGTATGGCAGCTATCCTGCCAAGATACCAGAGACTGAGATTAAGCCGGTACGCCAGTCGGGGGAGATTGTGTTAAGCCGCGTTGTAATACCAGAAACAATAGTTGTGCACGATGGTGTTCCTACAGACTCCACAGCACTTGATTATTATGTTAGATACAAGGATTATATTAAAAATGTAGCGAGCAGTGAAATATATTCGACATGGCCAAGACAGACGTTGGAAGCTAATATTTTAGCGATTATGTCCTTTACCTTAAACAGAGTGTATACAGAGTGGTACAGAAACCAGAATTACAACTTTACGATAACCTCATCAACTGCATTTGACCACAAATGGGTCAACGGACGTAATATATTTGAAAGTATTTCACAGGTTGTGGATGAAATATTTGATAATTATCTGTCAAGACCGAATGTAAAACAGCCGATATTAACACAGTATTGTGATGGAAAGAAATCGAGCTGTCCTGACTGGATGACACAATGGGGAAGTAAATATCTGGGTGATCAGGGATATTCCTCAATAGATATATTAAGATATTATTATGGAGATAATATGTACATTAATACGGCTGAACAGATACAGGGTATTCCGTCATCGTGGCCCGGTGCAGATCTTGATATAGGCTCATCAGGGCAGAAGGTAAGGCAGCTGCAGGAACAGCTTAATCTTATAGGGGATTATTACACAGCAATACCGGCACTGACGGTTGACGGGATATATGGAGAGCGTACAGCGGAGGCAGTAAGGCAGTTTCAGAGAATTAATAATATGCCGCAGACTGGTGTTGTGGATTTCCCAACATGGTACAGAATATCGGACAGATATGTAAGGCTGTCAGGAATTGCAGAGCTTAATTGAAAATTTCTGCAATTATTTTCATAATTATATAAAATATTAGTTGACAGCTATAATTATTAGTGATACACTCTAATAGTTGTTAAACAAAGCAGAGTATCCACTCTCACCTTAGCGCAATCGGGCGACTTGGGTTTATATTTTTAAGAATGTGCATGATAAACAGCAATTAAGATGCATTATGATTAAAAAGTGGATAGTCTGACTATCCACTTTTTTTGATTTTGGAGGTGCACTACTATTAGCGAATTAATGATTAACGAGCAGATCCGTGATAAGGAAGTTCGTGTTATTGGAGAAGAAGGACAGCAGCTTGGAGTTATGTCTCCTAAGGATGCTATGAAACTGGCAAGAGAGGCAGAGGTTGATTTAGTAAAGATTGCCCCATCTGCAAAGCCACCTGTATGTAAGCTTGTGGATTATGGCAAGTATAAGTATGAACTTGTCAGAAAAGAGAAGGAAGCTAAGAAGAAGCAGAGAACAATAGAAGTCAAAGAAGTTCGTTTGTCACCTAACATAGATGTTAATGATTTGAATACTAAGTGTAATTCGGCAAGAAAGTTCATCGAGAAAGGCGATAAAGTAAAGGTATCTTTAAGATTTAGAGGCCGTGAGATGGCACATATCGATTCCAGCAAGCATATATTAGAAGATTTTGCTGAGAAGTTAAGTGATATTGCAGTAGTAGACAAAGCTCCAAAGTTAGAAGGCAGGAGCATGACTATGTTTTTAACTGAAAAACGTTAAAATATTATTTATTCCATATGAGAATTAAATTAGGAGGATTATTATGCCAAAGGTAAAGACAAAAAGAGCAGCTGCAAAGCGTTTTAAAGTAACTGGAACAGGTAAATTAAAGAGAATGAAAGCTTACAAGAGCCATATTCTTACAAAGAAGACTACTAAGAGAAAGAGAAATCTTAGACATGCAGCTATGACAGATGCAACTAATGTAAAGACAATGAAGAAGATTATGCCATATTTATAAGATATGGATGTCTGTGATTGATTATTAGGAGGAAATTAAGAAATGGCAAGAATTAAAGGCGGTATGAACGCAAAGAAGAAGCATAACAGAGTATTAAAGCTCGCTAAGGGTTATAGAGGAGCTAGATCTAAGCAGTACAGAGTTGCTAAGCAGTCTGTAATGAGAGCTCTTACAGAGAGTTACAAGGGTAGAAAGCAGAAGAAGAGACAGTTCAGACAGTTATGGATTGCAAGAATCAATGCTGCAGCAAGAATGAACGGTCTTTCATACAGCAAGTTTATGTATGGTTTAAAGTTAGCTAACATCGACCTTAACAGAAAGGTATTAGCTGAGATGGCTGTAAACGATGCAGAAGGATTTGCTAAGTTAGCAGAAGTAGCTAAGGCTAAGCTTGCTTAATTAAGATTTATATTGGTATTAATACCAGTTATATAAAAGGCAGAAAGCGAATTGATGTGTTCCAGTAATTCGGGAGCATATCAGATTGGGCTTTTTGCCTTTTTTTGTGATAATATTGTGAAACATTTGCATAATACTGGTTTTAAATGTGATATTGTGGTATAGTTTATAAGTCGGTGTTACGGCAATATTTAATGTGGAGACAGGTTATGAGAAAAGTATTAAAGAATAAAGTTGTAAAATATGCTGTTACAGCAGCTATGGTTATGTCAGTTATGATGACAACAGCCTGTAACAGTAAGATAAAGGTAGATTATGGATACAATCCAACTGATTATGTAGAGCTTGGAGATTATAAGGGAATTCAGGCTGAGGTTGATGTAACAGCCATAACTAATCAGGTTATAGATGATAAGATTGCAGAACAGCTTGAAAGTGAGACAACATATACAGATGTTAACAGGGAAGCACAGAAAGGCGATAAGGTTACATTTGGTTATACTGGTACATCAGGCGGACTTTCAATAGATGATTTTACTGGTTCTGATTATAGTATGACACTTGGTAAGGATGCTTTCCCTGTTGCAGGAACTGGCTTAGATAAAGAATTATATGGAATGGTTGCAGGACAGACTAAGGTAATAACAATCACACTTCCAGAGAATTCAAAGTATTCTGATTATGCTGGCAAGAGAGTTGTATTCGAACTTACAATGAGTTATGTACAGCAGGCTAATGTTCCTATGCTTACAGATGCTTTTGTTAAGAGTGCGTTCAACTGCGAAACAGTTGATTCATATAAGGCACATGTTAAGAATGATGTCAGTGGAACAATAGAAACTAAGATAACAGAAGCTAAGAATGAAGCAATACTTACCCAGCTCCTTGACAAATGCAAGGTTACAGGTTATCCAGAGGAATTCCTTGCACAGCAGTCATCAAAGCTTGAGGAATCAATAAGCTTTTACAGCACACTTCAGGGAAAGACTAATGATGAATATTGCCAGAACCTTTATGGCATGACATTTGATGAATTCGTTAAGGCATCAGCAGGACAGCAGCTTGTATATCAGGCAATTGCAGAAAAGGAAGGACTTGCAATTACAGATTATGAATACAAGGATGACCTTGAGCAGTTCGCTAAGGACAGCGGTTATTCAAAGGTAGATACATTTACAGATAAATATGACAAAGAAACTATTGTTAAGTCTATGCTTGTTAAGAAGGCACAGAATTTAGTAATGGATAGTGCAGTCATAACAGAGAAGTAGGATATATAAGAATACATTTGTTGAACATACACTATAAATCAGAAATCATAGCTGGATAAATATATTTAATGATATACTAATTCAGACAATGGTTTCTGATTTTTTGCTTTTAAAATTATCGAACATTTGTTATACTAAATTATGATATTGTGTATGCACAGTATGTGAAGGTTAAGTTTAGATGTACTGTTGATTTTAGTTAAGTGCATATGTAAGTTAAAGTGGAGATAGTGTGAGTATAATCACACATTGGATTGGAGCGTATATGAATTTAGATGGTTTAAATGACTGCCAGAAAAGAGCGGTTAAAAGGACAGAGGGTCCGCTTCTTATTATAGCGGGAGCAGGTTCTGGAAAGACAAGAGTTCTTACTAACAGGATAGCCTATCTTATAGATGATTGTGGTGTAGCACCATATAATATACTTGCTATTACATTTACTAATAAAGCGGCAAGAGAGATGAGAGAGAGAGTTGATGCCACAGTAGGACAGCAGGCTGGCGAAGTGTGGGTAAGCACATTCCACTCGACCTGTGTGCGGATTCTCAGACGTTATATAGATAGAATCGGTTATTCCAATACATTTACAATATATGATACAGATGACGTCAAGAGCGTTATAAAGGATATATGCAAGAAGTTCAATATAGATACTAAGATGCTCAAGGAAAAGACCATTATGAATGCGATATCGCACGCTAAAGATGAGCTTATGAGCCCGGACCAGATGGAGCTTGAGGCTGGCGGCGACTACAACGGCAAGAGAATTGCCAATGTATACAGGGAGTATCAGAAGACATTAAAGCTTAATAATGCACTTGATTTTGATGATTTAATATACAAGACTGTAGAATTATTGGAAAATGATGCTGAAGTACTTAATTATTATCAGGAACGATTTAAGTATATTATGGTTGATGAGTATCAGGATACTAATACATCGCAGTTTAAGCTTATATCAATGCTTGCTGCCAAATATGGCAATCTCTGCGTGGTTGGGGATGATGATCAGTCAATATACAAGTTCAGGGGTGCCAATATTACCAATATATTGAATTTTGAGAATACATTTGCAGGAACTAAAGTAATAAAGCTTGAGCAGAATTACCGTTCAACACAGACAATTCTTAATGCAGCCAATGCGGTAATAAGCAATAATATAGGAAGAAAAGCAAAGAGTCTGTGGACAGAGAATGGCGAGGGTGAAAAGGTTAATTATACACTTTATGAAAATGGATATGATGAGGCACAGGGTGTTGTTGACAGCATAAGTTCTATGGTAAGGGACGGCTGGAATTACAACGATATTGCCATATTATACAGGACTAATGCACAGTCTAGAGCGTTGGAAGAAAAGCTTATGTTAAAGAATATACCATACCGTATATATGGCGGAATAAGCTTTTATCAGCGTAAGGAAATAAAAGATATACTTGCATATTTAAAGACTATAGATAATGGTATGGACGGACAGGCAGTAAAGCGTATTATCAATGTTCCAAAGCGTGGAATTGGTGCGACAACCATTGAACGAGTTCAGGAATATGCAGACCAGAATGACATAACATTCTGGCAGGCTCTGTGCGATGCTGAGCATATCGATACGATAAAACGAGGTGTTGGAAAGTTAGAGCCATTTGTTACACTTATAGGTTCACTTAAGGCAAAGCAGGAATTTATGAGCATAAAAGAACTTGCCGAAACCGTTATAAGTGATACAAGATATATAGAATGTCTTGCAGAGAGCGAAACAGCAGAAGAAATAGAAGCAAGACAGGAAAATATAGATGAATTGATTAACAAAATAGTAAGCTATGAGGAGAGTTGCCGACAGAAGGAAGAAACTCCTACATTAAGCGGTTTCCTTGAAGAAGTTGCACTCATAGCAGATATTGATAATCTTAATGAGTCAGATAAGCAGGTAATGCTTATGACATTACATAGTGCCAAAGGTCTTGAATTCCCTATTGTGTATATGACAGGAATGGAAGATGGCCTTTTTCCAAGTTATATGACAATAGTGTCAGATGACCCTGCAGAGATAGAGGAAGAAAGACGACTTTGCTATGTAGGAATAACAAGAGCAGAGAAGATACTTAATTTAAGCAGTGCGAAGATGCGTATGGTACGCGGTGAAACACAGATGAATAAAGTATCACGCTTTATTAAAGAAATTCCCGAAGAATATATGCACATAGAAAATAATAGTTCAGGATATAATAAAGGTAAGATTGCATATGGAGGAAAAGATGACTCAGAGGAAACACGTTCGTATAATATCAGAGCCAATGCCAAAGCCGCTCTTAACAGATACGGCTCAGGCAATGTGAATTATAAAGAACCAAAACGTGTATCAATCGGCGGCTCAACTTCAGCAGGCTACAGGTCTTCTGTGAGAAAGGCGAATACTAAGGTTGGTTTTGGTAAAGAATTTCCTATGGATATATTTGACTTAAAGAAGTCATCGAAGGCTGCTGGAGCTGGAGACAGTGGAACTGGCGGTAGATTGACAGCAGGTGGAAAATCTGTATCAGGCGGAAGTTATGCAGGTGCTTCATATGGCACAGCGGGTTTGACTGCCTCTGTTGGCAGTGCTGGTGGAACATCTGGACTTGGATATGGTGTTGGCGATACCGTGGTTCATGCCAAATTTGGAAAAGGAAAAGTAATTTCAATTGATAATGGCACAAGAGATTATATGGTAACTGTAACATTTGATGAGTATGGTTTAAAGAAAATGCTTGCAGGCTTTGCAAAACTTAAAAAAGCCTAAATATGGTGACAAATAAAATATGTTGTGATACAATATATTTACTTTAAAAGTGTTTTGAAAGGAGCGGTTGTTATGAATAAGGATAAGATTGAAGAGCTTATTGCGGCAAGCAAGCTCAATGAACTTCTTCACAAGAAAGATGTAGAAGAGAGCAAGAAGAAAAGTAATGTAATTATCATAGTATTAGCAGTTATTGGAGCGGTTGCAGCATTAGCAGCTATCGTATATGCAATCTATAGATATTTCACACCAGATTATCTTGATGATTTTGATGATGATTTCGATGATGACGACTTTGATGAAGACTTTGAAGATGATGATGAATTCGAGAACTAATTATTCTGCCAATTAAAGAATGATTAAGACAAAGACCACTGGCTGGCTTACAGCCAGTGGTTTTTTAGATGTTCGGTGATGTGGGAGGAAGGCTGGTTAGCTGGTGGTTGGTTCGTATAAAAAATTGATAAAGAATAAGGACAGGGTTAGTTTCCTGATTGATTATATAGAAGGATTGGAGATAAAAGATGAAAAAAGGCGGCATATATACAGGTTATGTAGAAAGCGTGGATTTTCCTAATAAGGGAAATGTAATAGTTAAGACAGAGGAAGATGGACAGATTATAAAGGAAAAGGCTGTTGTAAAGAATTCAATACCGGGACAGACAGTTAAATTTATGGTAAATAAGAAGAAGCACGGCAAATGTGAAGGAAGGCTTCTTGAAGTTGTCTGTCAGGCAGATACAGAAACTAACGAAAGATGTGAGCATTTTGGCAAATGCGGTGGCTGCGTATATCAGACTGTAAGGTACGAAGAACAGTTAAAGATGAAAGAAAATGCAGTGAAGAAGCTTCTTGCTCCTGTTATTAATACAGAATATGAGTGGGAGGGAATAATTGGAAGTCCTGTATCAAGTGAATACCGTAACAAAATGGAATTCTCATTTGGCGATGAGGTAAAAGATGGTCCGATAGCCCTCGGTTTACATAAGAGAAACAGTATGTATGATATAGTAACAGTAACAGGCTGTAAGATTGTGGATAATGATTACAGAAAAATACTCAAGTGTGTATATGATTATGCACTAGAGAAAAATCTCACTTATTACCATAAAATGAAGCACGAGGGGTATCTTAGACATTTGCTTGTAAGAAAAGCCGTAAAGACAGGACAAATCCTTGTGGACATTGTAACAACTACAGTAAATGATATCCCTATGAACGAGCTTGCAGACAGGTTAAAAGCACTGTCACTTGACGGAGAGATAACAGGTTTCTTACACACTTACAATGACAGTGTTGCCGATGCAGTAATCAATGAAAAGACAGAAATAGTATTCGGAAGGGATTATATTGAAGAAGAGCTTCTTGGACTTAAATTCAAGATTACAACATTTTCATTCTTCCAGACTAACTCACTTGGCGCAGAAGTCCTGTACTCAAAGGCAAGAGATTATGTAGGAACAACCAAAGACAAGGTAATCTTCGACCTGTACAGCGGAACAGGAACAATAGCGCAGATGTTAGCCCCAGTTGCAAAGAAAGTCATTGGCGTTGAGATAATACCGGAAGCCGTAGAAGCTGCCAAGATTAATGCGGGCATAAATGGACTTGATAACTGCGAGTTCATCGCAGATGATGTGCTTAATGCCCTCGATAACATAAAGGACAAGCCAGACTTTATCGTCCTCGACCCACCAAGAGATGGTATCAATCCAAAGGCACTTAAGAAGATAATTGACTATGGCGTGGAGTCAATGGTGTATATTTCCTGCAAGCCTACAAGTCTTGCAAGAGATCTGGTTATGTTGCAGGAGAGCGGGTATGAGGTTAAGAAGGGGTGCTGCGTGGATATGTTTCCGAATACAGGGCATGTTGAGACAGTCTGCCTTCTGTCGCGAAATGATATGTAGAAGATTATGATGTAGCTTGAAGAAGAGAGGAATTATACACCAGAGGAAAAATAACTTATCAGAAAATTAAGGCTTATATTCTTGAAAAATATGGATTTAAAGTGTCATCATTGTACATTGCACAGATTAAAGGTAAGTGTGGTCTTGGTAAAGAACGTACTGGAAATAACTGTAAGAAAAATGATAAGTCAAAGTAGCCGCAGTGTACACCTGAAAAGAAAGAGGCTATTAGAGAGGCATTTAAGAACTTTAATATGATATAAGGAGTTTTAGATGATAGATATGATATTGAAATGGCTTTATCAAAATTCAGCAGCTATAATCATTTCATCATTAATATCATTGTTAATATCAATGATGTATTACCGAAAGGGAAATAGAGATGAACTGTTAATGAGTGTTATATTTCCTGTGGTGCAACTTTTAAATAAGAGTTATTCTAGGAAAAACTATGATGAGCTATTAGCAATAAAATCAAACTATGCAATAAGGTATTTAGGAAAAAAAGAAAGAAGAACACTTATGCTGTTAATAGAACAGTACAGTATAGTTTGTCAATATAATAGGTCGAAGAAGGATACTGATTGTATATTATCGTATTTTGACTTCAAATTAGGTGAGATTGGTATTAATCCTAAACCATGTCCTATTACTGACGATGAAGGAGAAACGGTAGCATATGATTATCCTCCTGATTATTATTTCCTTGAAGAATATGTAAATGATATGGTTTCTAAGATGGAGTTTGAGGTATATCCAGAAGAAGCTGAAAAAGCTATTACAGATGCATTTGAGAAATATGCTCACAAATATTATACAGTTAAGAATATAGAATGGTTTCAAGACTATTCGATTGAAAAGGTTATAGAAAAATCAAAAGTATCTGAAAAATGGAGAGTTGATTTTGATTTGATGGAACAAAGAAAAAGAACTTTTATGAATCTGTCGATTGCTAAAAAGGTAATTAAAATACTTCAAGGCTAGGTTGAAATATATTTTCTTTTGTTTTTTAGCCTAATATGGTATAATTTTTATGCAAATAAGTTTGCAGCAGGACTTGGTTCGATTCCAAGCATCTCCTCATTTGTTATGACATTATTGAATATTGTTACCTCTGGTATCTGTTATGATGCTATTAGGAATTTTATTTCTGACTTAAAAGGAGGATACGTTATGAGAGATATGTCTGTTATAATGATTAGCTGGCTATGCTGCTGCGGAGATGTGGTGTAATGGTAGCATAGTGTAAAGTATCACATAGCCAGCACCAAAAATAAGATTTGGTTTTATATTTAACAGAAGGTTGAAATACACCTTCTTTTTTTTGCCCATTTTTAAGGAGGTGGTGTTAAAAAGTGTACATTTCAATATTGATAAAAGAAATGATGATGTTGCTGAATCTCGGAAATAAGAAGATTAACAGGATGTTGAAGGAATTGGAGTTATATAATCTGATTTATAGAAGTCATCAGGGATTAGGAAAGCCTAATAAGATATACGTGTATGATTTGTTGAAAGCAGATAACTCTAATTGGCTGACAAAGCAATTTAAGCACAGAAAGGGACGGACAAATTAGAAAGAAATATTATGATGATGCAAAAGAGAATGCAGCGTTTGAGAGATGCGTGGCTGTTGTGACATCCTTGATTTTCAAGTATAGACCGGCATTAAAAAGGAAATGGATTTTATGTGATTGGATAAAAAACATACAGGCAGACTGCTTTTGGAGAAGTTTAGCCCGTAAACGATATCAGCGGTATTTCAATTGTAAGAAAGCTATTGTAAAAATAATATGACATAATCGGATTGACTAAAGGAACATAAATATTTATAATGTAGACAAAACGAGAATGACATAGACGGAGGACAGGTTAATGGGGAAATCAGTAACACTTGAAGAGGCGTTAAAAAGAATTGAGGAGTTGGAAAAAGAGAATGCAGAACTTCGGCAGAAATTGGAGTATTACAGAAATCGTAAATTAAGCGGTCGTCAGAAACATAACGCCAAGTGGATGGCAATTTATAATGATTTTGTCATTGGATATGAGAGCGGTATGCCAATGGTTGAAATTGCAAAGCGGAACAATGTTAGTGAGAGGACGATTTATAGGTATAAAGCATATTATGACAAAATGAAGAAAAAAGAGGAATAGACCATTTTACTGATGTCAGTAAAATGGTTCAATGTGGGAGGAGAAAGTCTAATATGGAAAAGAAGATGATAATGAATTATAAGAATAGATTTGATGAAATTAGGCATGAAGAAAACGGAGTTGAATTTTGGTATGCACGTGAATTAATGCATTTGCTAGATTATTTAAAATGGCAAAATTTTGAAAATGTCTTATCAAAGGCAAAAGTTGCTTGTGCAAATAATGGTATTGTAGTAGAGGACCATTTTGCCGATGCCAGTAAAATGGTTACTTTGGGAAGTGGAGCGAATAGAGAAGTAGAAGATTATATGCTTACCCGTTATGCATGTTATCTTATCGCAGAGAATGGAGATCCTCGTAAAGAACAGATTGCTTTTGCACAAAGCTATTTTGCAGTTCAAACAAGAAAGCAGGAATTGATAGAAGAAAGAATTTCTTATATTGAAAGAACTGAGGCAAGAGGAAAACTTCGAGAATCTGAAAAACGACTGTCTCAAAATATATATGAACGTGGTGTAGATGATGCTGGATTTGGACGTATCCGATCTAAGGGGGATCAGGCTTTATTTGGAGGATTCACTACAAAACAAATGAAAGAACGTTTAGGAGTGCAAGATAAAAGGCCGCTTGCAGATTTTTTGCCAACACTTACTATTGCTGCAAAGAACCTTGCAACTGAAATGACAAATTATAATGTTGAAGAAAAAGACTTACAGGGTGAGACGGCTATTACTGTTGAGCATGTTGAAAATAATACATCAGTCAGGGATATGCTGGGGCAGAGGGGGATTAAGCCAGAAAATTTGCCAGCATCGGAAGATATCAAAAAATTAGAACGTAGAGTAAAGAGAGAAGAAAAGAAGTTGGCTGAGCAGTCGGGAAAATTGACAAATGAATAAATTTGGAGGTTAGGTTATTGAAAAAGAAAACAAAATGCTACATATATACTCGTGTATCAACAGCAATTCGGGTTGATGGTTACAGCTTGGATGCACAGAAGGACAAGCTTAGAAAATATGCTGAATTTTAGGATATGGAGATTGTAGGAGAATATTCTGATGAAGGGCATTCTGGTAAGAATATAAAAGGTCGTATTGCTGCAGTAGCAGAGATGGAGCGGGAAAATATCAGAGTGCAGACAATGGCTTGGCGTGAGCAGAAGGCGAGAGAAGGCAAATGGAATGGCGATTTGCTTCTTATGGATATAAGCTGGAAAATGGTGAATTTCCCTGTTTATGAGGGAAAATTCATAAAGCAATTATGAGCATATGTTTTCCTTGGAAAAGTTATCAACACTTGAGCCGGTTGTTCTTTTGTCGCGAAAAGATGTGCAGAAGATTATGATGTAGCCTGGTGAAATTTGCAGGAGAAGGCAGAGTATATTAAGATGCGTTAATGTATTTTAATTCGATTTAGTAAAATTGATGGTATGTCACGGCAACATCAATAGATATTCCTACAAAGCTCATAAATAAGCCATTTCTTAGTTGAAAAAGTGCTCTACTACACATTTACTACACGTTTTTAGAGAAATAGCTTGGTATGATTATATTAAATGGACAATTGACATTATGGCATATATGCCATATAATATTTACAAAGGAGATTATATGCCAGAATTTAAACTGATAGCATATGAAAAAGAAAACGGCGAAGTTCCAGTAGAGGAATTTCTTGATTCTGTTAATTCTAAGATGCGAGCTAAAATATTTGGATTGCTGGGTATATTACAAGGGAAGATTTCATAGAAAGGGTGATGAAGGATGAGAACATTTGATGATATGCTTTCTAAGCAGCTAAAAGATGATGAGTTCAGAAAAGAATATGAAGCTATTCAGCCAGAGATGGATGTCATAAGAGCTATCGTGGATGCTCGTACTTCTCAGAATATGACACAGAAGGAGCTTGCAGAACGTACTGGTATTAACCAGGCAGATATCAGCAAGCTTGAAAATGGAACAAGGAATCCTTCGGTTAATTTGCTTAAAAGATTAGCGGATGGTATGGGAATGGCTCTTAAGATTGAGTTTGTACCTAAACAGAAAGCGTGATTATATGACCTCACTGGATTGGTGTCTGGTGAGGTTATTTTTATAGGTTTTGAGCTATTTGAATAAAGTGATTATATACTACAGAAAGGGGAAAATATGGATTTTTTTAATGAAATCATGAAGTTTGGTGATATATTTGAAAGTCAAGAAACGATAGATGAATTGAAGGACATATCTGACGAGATAAAAAAGTATGATGTTTATGATGTCTTAGCAAGAATATCAGGCTTAAATTTAATGCCGCATAACCAAAATAAATCTGTTTTATTAGATTCCTTGATAGCAGGTATTATTTGTGAAGAGGAAAATACATACAATTCCACATATAAGATGAGTGCTGGAAAGTTTAAGAAATTAATAGGAAAAATAAATGAAACTAATTTAACATTGTCTATTGACCCGAATGAAAATGCTTTCTACCAGAATGTAATGTTGATGGATAATTATACGGTTTTTAATGGAATTGATAATACACCCGCTTATAATCTTCAAATGCTTATAGATATATTGTTCAATTATGAAAATGACTTTCCTAAAGAATACAACCAGAAAATAGGAAGATTGATGATGCTTATATTGGGATTATCAGAGGAAATAGCTAGAAAGATAAGCATAAAGGAATGTGAAATAGTATCTGATGAAGGAAAGTATGTGGTGATACCAGATAGTGAAAAGGTTAAAGAATATGCAGAATGCGTTGTGTTTGATGAACAGAGAATACAGTTGTTTCTGAAAGATTATTCTGATTTACTAGAAGAAATAATTATGCCTTTCGGAAGTGGTAATGTGGGTTCAATGAATAATAGACCATTTTACAGTAAACCATTTGTGAGAAATTGCAGAGACAATACAATTATATTACTTAATGTTTCTCTATTACCGAATTTTCTTTTTTTTCAGGCATTAAAAATAGCTTCAGAGTTTGGAATAAAGGATAAGGTGATAAATAGATATAACAATTATGTATGGCGAGATTGCCGTAAGTCACTAGAAGCATTGGGACATCACAAAATAAAAGAGAGTATGCTTGGAATTGAGTTAATAAATAATGCATATTATAAAGAATGTATCGTAAATGTGTATAATAATCAGTTAATGTTGACTGTTTTTGTATGTGATGATGCTTGTGACTATTCAGAAAGAACAATGCACTCAGAATATCCTGATGAAAAGCATACTTTGTTATTTGAGAAGAGAATGAAATATTTTTTTGAAAAAATGCAAGAAAATGCTATTGCAAGAAATGATATCTATTGTCTGTTGATAATTAGTGGATTTGGAAGAGGAATGGGACTAAGAGTAGCTAAAAATCTATCTAAATATAAGTCATTACAATTGAATCCATTTGAATTGCATTGTATAAGTGTCAATGAACGAAAAAAAGATAATTTTGTACCAAGATATATACGTGCAAAAGAGAAAGTAAGCACACAAATGCCAAATTTATTTAGTGAGCTAAATGCTATCAGCATATATACAAGTAATCAGTATTCATTTTATTTGAATGATGATTTTAATCCGTATAATACTACACTTTTGATTGCTCCAGGAGATTCCATTGATTATATTAATCAGTCAATAAGGAATGAGGGGGCTGTATTGATTGATTCTTATGAAGATGGTTGGAAAACGAAAGTGGTCTTGTGTGATGAAATGAGAAATATGTACACCGAAGAATGTATGATGGAGACAAAAAGGAGTACATTATGTATTCGTTATAATAACTGTATTATTTGGATTACATCTGGAGAAATAAAGGAAAAGGCAGATGTTAATTTGAATTTTTCAATTATGGACACTATATCTTATTGGCTGGCAGAATGCAAAGATATTATTGAAGATATGGAACTATTGAATACATTATATCATTTTTCAATAATATTGGAGGGTGATAAGAAAGCATATTATTATGCTCCAACTGAGGATATTACTGTATCAGATTTAATTCGTGTTGAAAAAAGAGGCAGACATTATAATTTGGTATGGACACCTAAGGCATATAGTCAAATGAGTTGCAAGACGAATGCAAAGGAAAAAGAATTGTGCCATATGCTTTTGGATATTTTAAATAATGATGCATATGAGCCAGTTGCTTATGAGGATAGGTTAGATAAATTGTTTGATAATCTGATGAGGAGAAAAATATTTTCTTTGGATTTTCAGGATAAACCATATTATAAACCCATATTGTTTACTTCGGATAGGATTGTTCGAGAAGAAGACGAGGATTATTTGCTTGATATAATAGGAAAATCTATATTACAAAGTAGTAAATGGACATATGGAGTTATTCCAGATGAGAAAAGAACAATGATTGCCAATGAAGTTGTAGGAATGTTATATAAAATGTTACAAGAAGAGATTGAGGTATTAAGTTCACATCATTTGGTAGAAGCGATTTATTCCGATTTGGAAGAAGTTTTATACAAGCTAATGCTTGCAGAAAAGACTTATGCTTATGAGTTGTCATGTTATCCTGAAAAAGAGGAACAATATATAACAGAATACAATAATTTGAATCGAGTATCATTAGCATTAAAATTCATGATGGAATACGTTGCTGCTAAACCGCCTAAAGGTGAGGTGACACTTGGTATAGGAAAATATGAATATATATTGGCAATATGCTCACTTATTATAGAGTGGGCATATAAGAATGACTTGTTTCACTATAACATTTTTAATACGCCAGTTGAAATATTGAAATCGGACCGAATAGGAATGAAGCAGGATGAATTTTATACAATATATCAATATGGCGATAAATATAGAAGAGAACAGTTATATTATAATTCTTCTAGTGATTTTCATAAAAAATATACCATCAATCAGGAAAATTATTCAGATGCTTTAGATATTGCTTTTCAGGCTGAGTATGGGTATTCTTTTACTCAATTTTGTAGGTTAATAATGGGGATGATAGAATATGGTAAGGAGAGAGAAGAGCAGGAAGTTTATATAGCACCTAAGGAAAAACTTATAGAATATATCGTTCAAATTGATGAGAAGCTATCTAATGAAATAGCAATAGCCATAATTAAGGATATTTCTTTGACTGAAAGAGATGATTTTTTGAAAGTGCCATCTGGGTTTAGGAAGGAAGATGTATATCCATGGCGATTTAATCGTGCATATTCTTTTAATAGGCGACCAGTAATAATCAGAAACGATATGATAATATGGGGTAATAGACAATTATATCATATGCTTATGTATGTGACAGACTTGATTTATGAGGGCAAAATATCAACAAAAAATGATAAGATGTGCACTTTGATAGGACGAATTAGTGATGATAGGGGAAGAAAATTTAATAAATTAATTTCAGATATTTTGTCAGATATGGAAGTGTTTGTTATTGATTCGAATGTTGATAGGATTAATAAAAAGCCTGTGGCTGACAAGAATGGAAATACATTAGGAGACATTGATGTGCTAATAATAGATAATGAGATGCATCATATATATGTAGCAGAGGTAAAGGATTTTAATTTTTCTAGAAATCCTTATGAAATTCAGCTGGAGTATCAGAAAATGTTTGTTGATGGTAAAAAGAAATGCTATGCAACAAAGCATGCTAGAAGAGTAGACTGGGTTAAGGAACACCTGGAAGATTTAAAAATACATTATCAACTATCTGATGTTATATGGAATGTTTACGGATTATTCATTGTAAGTGAGCCATTAATCAGTATGCAAGTATATCATCAAAAGCTCGAAGTTATATCTAGAGCAGAGTTAAGTGTGGAACGCATTAGAAGTATTAAATAATCCATCAAATTGCTAAATTTAAGAAGAAGGTTGAAATATACCTTCTTTTTATATCCCCCTTTTTAAGGAGGTGGTGCTAAAAAGCATACATAAATACCAGAACGTTCCGTGAAGGGACGTCCATACATTTTGGGACGGTTTAGCGGTCTTTTTTTGTAGTTTCAAAAAGTGTACATTTAGGAACTAGATAATTAATTGGTAAATAGTGTCCCAAGGCAGCAAATAATCATAAAGAGATAAGGTTATCATATGACAAGTACAAGAAAATAGCATTTATACAGAGGCATCAAGAAGATTACAGCTTATTGTAAGCATAATAGTCTAGAGCTGGGAAAGATTTTTATAGATTAGTGGACAGGAAAAATTTTAATTGTCCAAGATATATTAAAAGATTTGCATATAATTATATCAAAGAAACAGAAGGATAAAGTTCAAGATATTAAATAGAAAGAAATTGACCTATATATACCTCAATGGTAAACTTATAAAAGTATACAGTATAAATACTGTGAGCTTAGCAATAATTTATATAAATGCGAATAAAAAGCATTAGGTTTATAATTGTGTATTATGACATAAAAATATTGCTTGTTAGCAGAAAAGATGTCTAGAATGGATTGAAATATGATGATGAATAATAAAAATGATATATTAGAGTCTTGGATAATGGTTGAACATTTATCAGAAGGAGATATTAATTTAAATAATAAGGCAATTATGACATTTAATAGATTATGGCAGCAGGATTATTATGCTGCGCTGTTAGATGAAATGAATAAGAGCGGAGTTGGGAAATATAAAAATAGCGGAATTGTTATATATTTTGATATTTTTCCATTTCGTGAAGTTATTGATTATTTAAGGGAAAAATATAAATTAAAACCAACAGAACAGGAAATTGCATTAGGAAACAAGTTCTCGTTTGCTTTATATTTTGATAAAGAACTTAATTTTATTTCTGAAATGACATTTTTAACAGAAAGTTATTACATAAGGAATAAAAGAAGAATACCTAAAGAAAATGAATTTATGGAATTTGAAGCAGAAAAAAGGAAGGAATTTGAAGAATTATTTGAATGTTTAGAAGATGTTAATTACATAACACATTTTAATAGTATGATATCATTAATTCTTAAAAAAAATAATATTTTAATTGAAAACTGTAGAATGCAGGCATTAAAAAACATTGAAACAGATGCTACAAATTTACATTCTTTTTTCATAACTGATTTGGAAAAAGCAAAAAAAATACACTCAGGCAATTTAGATAAGTATATAGTCGCAAATTCTATAGAGCGTATAAATTTAGATAGTCGAAAGGAAAGTAAGGAATTTAATCCAGAAATTTTTTATGATATTTTACAGCCAAAGAATTATCCTATTGCCAGATTCCCCAGTAATCCACAATTTTCGCTTGCATTTATGCAGCAAGTGGCTGTTAATTTATCAATAGGATTTGATAATAATCAGATTAGGAGTGTAAATGGACCACCGGGTACAGGGAAAACGACATTATTAAAAGATATATTTGCTGAACTTATTGTAGAACAGTCATATGAAATAGCAAAAAATTCATTAAAATATATAACAGGGAATGATTCAACGAAATATATGGATAATGCTGCTATTGGTATTATGCCTAAAAATGTAGCTGAGAAATGTATAGTTGTTGCTAGTTCAAATCATAGTGCAATTCAAAATATTGTTAATGAATTACCTTTGAGTAAAAAAATAGATAAGGAATTTATTGATAGTATTGTTAGTGCAGATTATTTTAAGGAGATAGCAAATTCATTAGTAGAAACAGAATGGTATGAGGATGAAAAAGGAAAACACGAAAGATTAAAAATCACACTAAAAGAAGATACGGATAAATTTTGGGGATTGTTTTCAATTGAAGGTGGAAAGAAAGATAATATGAAATATATAGTTACAGTGTTGAAGCACATTGAAAATTATCTTAAGTGTGAATATACGCCGGACGATGATGTATACAAAAACTTTCTTGAAATGTATGATAATATTTGTAATTATCGGAGTAATGTTCAAAATATCTCACAGGATATAAAAAATATTAAAAAATCTAAATCAGTAATAGATGATAAATTACAAAAACTGAATTGTGAGTTGACTGATAGAAAAGATAATCTAAGACAATTAAAATTGGAAAATGAAAAATTCATTGAAGATAATCAATATAAGATAGAGAATTTAGAAAATGAGATGAATAATTTTAATACACAGATGCAGGTTATAGAATATGAAAAGAGTAGTATTCTTAAGTGTATTGAAGCATTGAAACTTCAAAAACCAAGATGGTTTTCTCGACGAAAGCATAAGAAAGAATATAGAAGGCAGAGTAAAGAATATTCTGACCAGCTTCAAATGGCTATTGCTAATGAGAGTAAAATAGGAATTGAATTATTGGGATTGCAAGGTCAGATAAAGGATTTTCAAGAAAAAATAGATAAAATTAAAAGAAAATCAGAGCAAGATCAAATAACATTTTATATATGGGAGAAAAATAAAAAGTCTGAAATTCGTAATTTAAAAGTTGAATCAGAAAATCTGGGAAAAAGACTAAATAGTATTGAAATAAATGAACTTAATCTAGATTTAAACTATGAAGAATTACAATTGAGTAATCCATGGTTTGACATAAATTATAGAAGGTTACAGTCACAATTGTTTATTAAAGCATTGGAAGTAAGGAAACAATTTTTGTATGAAAATATAAAAAATATAAAAGCGGCTTATACTATATGGAACAAACAAAGTGAGTATCTTGAAAAGAAACATATAATATCGGAGGCATGGAATTGGATAAATATGACTATACCAGTTATAGGTTCTACATTTGCTAGTTTCTCAAGAATGTGTGCAAATATGGGGAAAGAAACTATAGGACATTTGTTTATTGATGAAGCAGGGCAAGCACTTCCACAAGCAAGTGTGGGAGCTATTTTTAGAAGTAAATATGTTATGGCAGTTGGAGATCCTGCACAGATAAAACCTGTTCTTACATTGGATTCTAATATTCTTAATATGCTGGGAGAATATTATGGTGTATCAAAACAATATTTATCTGAAACAACATCTACACAAACATTAGTAGATGCAATAAGTCAATACGGATTTTATAAGGATAATAACAAAGAAGATTGGATAGGAATACCATTATGGGTACATAGAAGATGTAAATATCCTATGTTTGATATTTCAAATAAAATTTCATATTCGGGTAATATGGTACAGGGAGAAGATGCTCATGGAATTTCTGAATGGTATGATATAAAAGGCCGTGCAGTGGATAAATATGTTGCAGAACAAGGGGATTTTTTGAGAGAAAAACTTAAAAATATGATAATGGAAAATCCTGATATTGTAAATAAACAAAAGGAGGATATCGTATATGTGATTAGCCCTTTTAAGAATGTTGCATATCAATTATCACAGGAATTAAAGAAAATTGGTTTTACAAGATATGATAAAAATGGCAAAGTTACTAATATTGGAACTGTTCATACATTTCAGGGAAAAGAAGCACCTATTGTATTCTTAGTGTTGGGTGCAGATGAAAAATGTATTGGAGCAGCAAATTGGGCAATGGGAACAGAAAATCCTAATATTATGAATGTTGCAGCAACACGAGCAAAAGATGAGTTCTATATTATTGGTGATAAGAAAATGTATTTGTCACTTAATAGTGATGTAATAAATGATACATATGAGATAATAAAAAAACATATGCTTTTATGATGTATGATGATTTGAGTATGTATAGAATCCATATCAACGGAAAATGTTAAAAAATAGGCTTTTGCTAAAAGTATCACTTAAAAAGTATGATACTTATTAGCAAAAGCTTTTTTATATAATTTTTAATACCAGTTTGTGTTTAATAAATTATGAATATACGAAGTTTCAGAAATGAAGTATTATTGAGATGATTCAGAAAGTTAATATAAACAGCTTGATTGATTTCTGCTTGTTTGATTTTAAAAGCTGAGATTGAAAAGATATTAGTATACATGATATAATTATATATTATGAGAAGTTAAGTGAATATTGTAACAGAGAGAAAATATTATATTGACAATCCGATATGTAAGTTGATTATTGAAAATAATGGGTAATGTTAATTATTTTATGGATATAGATGAAGAATGAGGGGTGACGTTTATGAAATCAAACTTTGAATTTTTACAATCAGAGTTTCCGGTTTTGTCTACATTGGGTGGTCAGGCTGAAAAATATTGTTTTTCTGACCCTAATTCCTGCTTTATAAAATTAGGAATGATTGGGGAAAGCATAGTTAATTTGATGTTTACGTATGATAGAATTCCGTTTCCTTATGATAACACAGCAGTTACGAGAATAAATACGCTTCAAAGAGAAGGTATGTTGACACAGGATTTAACAGATATTTTACACGCTCTTAGAAAAGCAAGAAATAAGGCTGTGCATGCGAATTATGATTCAGTATCAGAATGTAAAATCTTGCTTGAAATGGCATATAGTCTTTGTGAATGGTTTATGCAGACTTATGGTGATTGGAATTATCAGCATCATAATTTTGTTATGCCTGAATTAGAGGGTAACAATGTATTGGTTACACAGGAAGAAAAAGAGGCAGAGGAAAAACAGGCAGAAAAACTTACAAAACAGGCTGAGCAAAAAGCAAGTATGGCTGAAGCTGTTTCTAAATCAGAACGTCAGAAGCAAGCTGGTAAAATGGCAAGTCAAAGACCAAAATCAGAAGCCGAAACGAGATATATAATTGACGAGCAATTGCGTCAGGTGGGTTGGGAAGCAGATACAGAAAATCTGCGTTATTCTAAAGGAACTCGCCCAATAAAAGGACACAATATGGCTATTGCTGAATGGCCAACCAATTCTACAGTAGGACATAGTGGACGTGTAGATTATGCATTGTTTGTTGATACTAAGCTTATAGGAGTTATTGAGGCAAAAGCATTACATAAGGATATTCCGTCTGTTATTGATTATCAGGGAAAAGAATATCCACGCAATATTCGTAAGGAAGATTCAGAGTATCAGATTGGAGAATGGGGTGAATATAAAATACCATTTACATTTGCAACCAATGGAAGACCATATTTAAAGCAGCTTGAAACAAAGTCAGGTATATGGTTTTTAGATTTGAGAAGCCCTGCAAATAATCCTAAAGCTCTTCATGGCTGGATTAGTCCTATGGGAATGGTGGAATTGCTGGAGAAAAATCCTCAGGAGGGTAATTCAGCATTGAAAGCATTATCATATGATTTTCTTACTGACCCTAATGGATTAAATCTTCGTGAATATCAGTTAAATGCTATTAAGGCAGCAGAACAGTCAGTTATTGATGGAAAAAAGAATATTCTTTTGGCTATGGCGACAGGAACAGGAAAAACACGTACTGTATTGGGTATGATTTATCGTTTTTTAAAGACGAACCGATTTAGACGTATTTTGTTTCTTGTTGATCGAACTTCTCTTGGAGAACAGGCTTCAGATGTATTCAAAGAAGTTAAATTGGAAGACTTAATGACACTTGATGATATTTATAATATCAAGGGACTTGAAGATAAAAATATTGATAAAGAAACCAGAATTCAGGTTGCTACTGTGCAGAGTATGGTCAAGCGTATCTTATATAATGATAGCGAAACTAAGCCAGCTGTTACGGACTATGACTTGATTATTATTGATGAAGCACACCGCGGATACATTCTTGACAAGGAAATGAGCGACACTGAAATTTTGTATCGTGACCAGAGAGATTATCAAAGTAAATATCGAAGTGTAATTGAATATTTTGATGCGGTGAAGATTGCACTTACGGCAACGCCGGCACTTCAGACAACAGAGATTTTTGGACAACCAGTGTTTAAATATACATATAGGGAAGCTGTCATAGAAGGGTATTTAGTAGATCATGATGCTCCACATCATCTGGAAACAAAACTCAGTACAGGCGGGATTCACTATAAATCAGGTGACACAGTTATGATTTATGATCCTGTGACAGGAGAGATTACCAATAGTGAATTATTAGATGATGAATTAGATTTTGATATTGAACAGTTTAATCGACAGGTTATTACAGAAAATTTCAATAAGACAGTTTTAAGCGAAATTGCTCGAGATATAGATCCTGAAAATCCAGAAGAACAGGGTAAAACTTTAATATATGCAGTTGATGACCAACATGCAGATATGATTGTATCAATTTTGAGAGATATTTATTCGGAATATGAAGTTTCTAACGAGGCTATTATGAAGATAACAGGCAGCGTTGGTGATGGAAATCCTAAGAAAGTGCAGGAGGCTATCAAACGCTTTAAGAACGAGAATTATCCAAGCATTGCAGTAACAGTAGACCTGTTGACTACAGGAATTGATGTTCCGGAAATTACAACATTAGTGTTTATGCGACGTGTGAAATCACGTATTTTATTTGAACAGATGTTGGGTCGTGCTACGAGACTTTGTCCGAAAATTCATAAGACACATTTTGAAATATATGATCCTGTTGGTGTATATGATTCTTTGAATGATGTGAATACTATGAAACCAGTAGTCGCAAATCCTACAACGAGCTTTACCCAGCTATTAGATGGACTGTCTGAGATTAATGATGACAAACAGGTGGAGCAGCAGATTAATCAGATAATTGCTAAATTACAGAGAAAGAAACGAAATATGTCACCTAAAATGATGGATTATTTCATAAGTATGACTGATGGAAAAGATCCATCGCAGTTTATTATGGAAATTGAAAAATCAGATGTGCAGGAAGCTAAGAAATGTCTGCTTAAATATCGTGACGTATTCAAAATGTTACAAGAGACAAAATCAAATGGTACTCGTCCTGTTGTGGTTTCTGATGCAAAGGATGAATTGACAGAACATTCCCGTGGATATGGAAATGCGGAAAAACCAGAAGATTATCTGAATGCGTTCTCACGTTTTATTGAAAGTAATCGAAATGAAATTGCTGCGTTAAATATTATCTGTACAAGACCAAGGGATTTGACAAGAAAAGATTTGAAGGATCTCAGATTAACACTTGATAGAGAAGGTTTTACTACACAACAGCTGAATACTGCAATTTATGAATTGACTAATGAAGAGATAATGGCAGATATTATAAGTCTGATTCGACGTTATGCAATTGGTTCAACATTGATTAGTCATGATGCACGTATTCACAGAGCAGTTGATAAACTTAGGAAAAAACATAATTTTTCAAAGCAGGAACTAAGCTGGATATCTCATATTGAAAAATATCTGCTTGGAGAATCTGTAATGAATATTAAGGTATTTGATGAAGATAGCAGATTTGTAGACCATGGAGGATTTAATAAAATAAATAAGGTGTTTCAAAATAATCTGGAAAGTATTGTGCTTGAGTTAAATGAATATTTGTATGATGACGGAGGAAATGTTGCATGACAACACAAGAAATTGTATCAAAATTATGGAATTTATGTAATGTACTAAGAGATGATGGTATCACATATCATCAGTATGTTACAGAATTAACCTATATTTTGTTTTTAAAAATGGCGAAGGAAACTGGAACAGAAGAACAGATTCCGGAAAAATACCGTTGGGATGAATTAACAGCTAAAAGTGGAGTTGAATTGAAGAAGTTTTACAAGGAACTGTTAACAGAACTTGGGGATAATGGTACAGGTAGAATTCGTGAAATTTATCAGGGAGCAGCAACAAATATTGATGAGCCTAAAAATCTTGAGAAAATTATAATAACGATAGATAGTCTTGATTGGTACTCTGCAAAAGAAGAAGGGCTTGGAAATCTTTATGAAGGATTATTGGAGAAAAATGCTAGTGAAAAAAAGTCAGGCGCGGGACAGTATTTTACTCCACGTGTTTTGATAGATGTGATGACAAAGCTTATGAAACCGCAGGTAGGAGAGAAGTGTAATGACCCTGCCTGTGGAACATTTGGTTTTATGATTGCTGCACATCAATATGTTGCAGACCATACGGATAATTTTTTTGATATTCAAGATGCAGATTTGGCAAGATTTGAGAGAGATGAAGCGTTTACAGGTTGTGAGCTTGTTCATGATACGCATCGTCTGGCATTAATGAATGCTATGCTGCATGATATTGAAGCTCCAATTATATTAGGTGATACACTTTCAAATATTGGAAAATCAATGCATGATTACGATCTGGTTTTGACAAATCCACCTTTTGGAACTAAGAAAGGCGGAGAGCGTGCAACACGTGATGATTTTACCTATCCTACAAGTAACAAACAGTTAAACTTTTTACAGCATATTTATCGAAGCTTAAAAAACAACGGAAAAGCAAGAGCTGCTGTTGTATTGCCGGATAATGTGTTATTTGCAGATGGCGATGGAGAGAAAATCAGAATGGATTTATTAGATAAATGTAATCTGCACACAATTCTTCGTCTTCCTACTGGAATATTCTATGCGCAGGGTGTTAAGACAAATGTACTTTTCTTTACTCGTGGAAAAACAGATAAGGGAAATACAAAAGAAGTCTGGATCTATGACCTTAGAAATGATATGCCATCATTTGGAAAAACTAATCCTTTAAAACCTGAGCATTTTGATGAATTTATAGAATGTTATGCAGATGGAAATCTGAGCAGGCGAAAAGAAACTTATAGTGAAGAAAATCCAAATGGCAGATGGCGTAAGTTTTCAATTCAGGATATTCTTGCAAGAGATAAGACTAGCCTGGATATTACATGGATGAAGACAGAATCTGATACAGATAATTATACACTTGCAGAATTATTAGATCAAATTAAAGAAAAATCTCAGAATATTGCCAAAGCGGTTTCAGAACTGGAACAACTGATTGGAGAAGTGGAGGAGTAATGGATACAAAAGCATTAAGACAAAAAATACTAGATCTGGCTATCCGTGGAAAACTTGTCCCACAGGATCCAAATGATGAACCAGCAGAGGTATTGTTGGAGCGTATCAGAGAGCAGAAGCAGCAGATGCTCAAGGAAGGTAAGCTCAAGAAAAAGGATCTTAAGAATGATACAATTATCTTTAAAGGTGAGGATAATTTGCATTATGAGAAGTTCCAGGATGGAACTGTGAAATGTATTGAAGATGAGATACCGTTTGAAGTGCCAGAGGGGTGGGAATGGACGAGACTTAGAAGCATAATTCATTTTATTAGAAATGGTGCAACGATTAAACAATACGGAGATGCAAAAGGGCTACCAATAACGCGAATTGAAACCATTGCATCCGGTACAATCGATCGAAATCGTTTTGGATATGCCAATATATTTGAAGTTGGCAAATATGAGAGTTATATTTTAAAGGATTATGATATTCTTATGTCTCATATCAACAGCCCAAAACATTTAGGAAAATGTGCCTTGTATGAACACGAAGGTGATGAAAAAATAATTCATGGAATGAATCTTCTTTCGATAAGGACATTTTCTTGTTCGCTTTCAAAATATATGTGTATTGTATTTCGTAGTACGGTTTTCAAAGACTTTGTGTGGGAACATATGAAGCAAGCAGTAAATCAAGCCAGCATAACTACAACATCGATATCAAATTCACTTTTCCCTCTTCCACCAGAGGAAGAACAAAAACGAATTGTTGATTTTTATGATGATGTTAATAAGTATGTTACAGCGATTGACATTGATAAAGATAAAATAATACAAGATATTTCACTTGTAAAGTCAAAAATCCTCGACCTTGCAATCCGTGGTAAACTTGTTCCACAAGACCCGAATGATGAACCAGCTTCTGTACTGCTTGAGCGTATTCGTGCCGAAAAAGAAGAACTTATCAAGCAAGGCAAAATCAAGCGTGACAAGAAGGAATCTGTTATCTTCAAAGGTGATGATAACTCTTATTATGAGAAGGTTGGCAATAAAGTAAATTGCATTGATGAAGAAATTCCGTTTGAATTGCCAGAATATTGGGCTTTTATTCGTCTAAAGACTACATGGGAGCTCATATCTGGAAGAGATTTGTCTCCATCAGAATATAACGATAAAAATGATGGAATTCCATATATTACAGGTGCAAGCAATTTTAGAAATGGTTATATTAGCTTAGTTCGTTGGACTACCGTTCCGCAAGTTATTACTCGGAGGGGAGACTTACTTCTAACTTGCAAAGGAACTATCGGCGAAATCGCACATAATAACTTTGGGGAAGCTCACATTGCACGTCAAATTATGGCTATCCACAATAACTATAGCCTTAATGTTGATTTTTTGGCATTATGCATTGAATATTCAATGCCGAAAATCAAACAAGCTGCCAAGGGTCTTATTCCGGGAATATCTCGTGAAGATATTCTTAGCTTGGTTATACCTATTCCACCAATCAAAGAGCAAGAAAATATTTGCAACAAGCTCAAAGTAACTTTTTCAGCAATAGAGCATATTGAAAAGAGCCTCAATTGAGGCACTTTTCGATTATAGCCAGGTGGCTAAATGCAACATTTATAGATTTATCAATGCGTTTTTGTTCAGATAGCGGTGGAATTGCAATAAGCATTTCCTTTAATGTAAGCGGCTTTAATTCCTTTTGATTTGTTGAACCCTCGCCTTTCTTTTCAAGCTCACTTTGATGAGCCTTGATAAATGCATACAGATAGTATGAGCAGATACAACTAAAACCTCGAATTATCGTTATATGGGAATCAGGGACTATTGAAAGTCCTGTAGTATTATCAAAATCTCTATAAATTCCTATCCGACCTAACGTTCCTGTTCCAGTTGAGTTGATTACAACATCACCATCTTGCATATATTCATCAGCTGGATAACGATTTAATGTATTTTCGTCAAGATATTGAGCTAAACTGATATCAATGCCATTGTATTTAGTATTACACTTTTGAGCAAATACAAGAATATTGCTATTCTCTGTATACTTTGGAGATTTCCCACGACGAATTTCTTTTATACAGCAATTTTCTAATCGCATCCATAACCAAGTATTCGGAATATCATAAGGTATTTCTTCGTCAATACAGAACACTTCGTCACCAACCTTCTCATAATAAGAGGAGTGTAAACATTTTCGATATAATATTAGAGCGAATTTTTTGCTAAAATATTATATCGGAGGTGTCTTTTTATGAAAAGAAAACTAACATTTGAAGAATACTTGAGAAAGGACAATTTATCAGAGAATACGATTACCTCGTATCTGTGGACAGTTAATTATTTTACTGAGAACTACGAAGTTATCAGCAAAGAGAATTTGCTCGCCTACAAGGGTTACTTAATGGAATTTTTTAAACCCAAGACCGTAAATTTACGAATACAGGCGATAAATAAGTATTTGGAATATTTAGAGGAACAGCAATTGCAGCTAAAAGCTGTTAAAGTGCAACAAAAGAATTTTTTAGAAAATGTTATCAGCAATGCCGATTATAATTTCCTAAAAAAACAACTCAAAAGGGATGGCAATATGGAATGGTATTTTGTAGTTTGGTATTTAGCGGCTACAGGGGCAAGAGTAAGCGAGCTCATTCAAATAAAGATTGAGCATATTGAAATTGGCTATTTTGACTTATACACAAAAGGTGGTAAACTACGTCGATTATACATACCACAAAAATTAAGGAAAGAAACTCTTGAATGGCTAGAGGAAGAACATCGTTCCTCTGGCTATTTGTTTCTTAATAGATATGGTGACAGAATTACCACAAGAGGAATTTCTCAACAGCTCAAAAATTATGCCGAGAAATATGGTCTTGATAAAAAAGTGGTTTACCCTCATTCATTCCGTCACAGATATGCAAAGAACTTCCTTGAGAAGTACAATGATATCGCTTTGCTTGCTGACCTTATGGGGCACGAAAGTATTGAAACTACGCGCATATACCTTCGTCGTACTGCCAGTGAACAACAGGAGCTTGTAGATAAAATTGTAACTTGGTAAAAAGGTTCAGCCGTCCTCGGATGAGGGCGGCTGTATGTTAAGTAAGTGCTTCTAAAATCTTATTGAGTTGATTGTATACTGAAGATATTTGCTCAACAATTCTTACTTGCTCTGCTAATGGTGGGATTGGAATTGTCATAAGAGAAAGTGCATTAAGATATATTCCTTTTTGGGCTGTTCCTTTACTATTGTCATTAAGCCATTTTTGAATTTGAGGAGATTGAACAATGTGCATCAAATATAAAGGATTTATTAAGTATGGTTTAATAACTGCAACACTCCTTTGTAATGCAAAATGATTATTGTTCTGAACTACTGCACTTCGACCAATACTGCCAACAATAGTAAGCAATACATCGCCAACTTCAATATTAGTACGTTGATTTTCAATTTTCCATTCTTCGTTTGTAATCCATCGTGATATTTCGTTCATTAAAATAGAATTATCATTTATATTTGCTGCACTTAACAATGGGATTCCACTACCGTTATCTGGTGGTGGATTATGAGAACCATCACTAATTGAAAGTGAGATTTCTCTCAGAGATGCCCAGCTCCAACCATCTGGCAAATGTATTCCATAATAAGAGTTATCATCACCTTTGAAGATAACAGATTCCTTCTTATCACGCTTGATTTTGCCTTGCTTAATCAGTTCTTCTTTTTCGGCTTGTATACGCTCAAGTAGAACAGAAGCTGGCTCATCATTCGGGTCTTGAGGTACAAGCTTGCCACGGATGGCAAGGTCGAGGATTTTTGATTTTGCGTTATTAATACAGGATGTTAAAATATCGTTGTCACTTTCAATAATATCAATTATTGATATCATCTTTTCTATTGACATCACAATTTTTTTTTGCTCTGCAATAGGTGGAACTGGAACAATGATACTATGCAAGGCACTTGATGAAAGCCCTTGTAAACCAATACCCTTACCGTTTATTTTTCCTTTAAGCTTGTACAGGTACAAAACGTAATAATAAAATATAGTTTCAACATTATCATATACTCTTAATCTGTGAAGGTGATTTTGTATCCTGATTTCATCATCAAAATTCCAAATGGCAGCTCGTCCAATATCACCACCTTCACACACTAACAAATCACCTTTTTTAACGGTGCATTTTTCTAATTCAGAATCAGCAAAAGGCATTGACTTCAAATTATTTAATTCAAATCGATTCCAATATACATTTGAGGTTGTTATATATGTTAATGCTTTACCTGTACTATTAGATGAATTCAGTGCTTTACCTGTATTGTGGTTGAACAACAAACCTAAATTGCACCATAACCAGTTATCTGGAATTTCATAATCTGTTTCAAAGTCGATGCATTTTTTGCTACCATCCTGGAACTTCTCATAATGCAAATTATTGATATAAATAGTAAAGTATGCTTGTAAAAAATAGAACCCTAAATATATTAAAAGATTTTTCCAAGATATAATATGTATCCAGAATTCCAGATACATATTATATCCATAAGGAAATGATTTATTATATAAAAAAATATATCCTGTTAATATCCAGCCATACATCACATCATCAAGTCACCTCATAACTAACCCCAACTTTATACCACTGCACCCACACCGAAGTCCTTGCTCCGCCATTAGAAATAAATGTATGGATTTCACATAATGACCAGAGCTTGGTGTCTGGATTTTGCTGTCTAATCTGCATAATGTGGGTTTCCTGTGAGAGGGTGTATATTATATCATCAAGGATAGTTCTGGTAGATACGCTTGTGTTATCGTAAGTCTGTGATTCAACAGAGCCAGAGTTATATATGCTCGTTCGGCGCATATCAGCCAGTATAGGTATGGCGGTATTTTTGGCAGCTATAGTTATTCTTGCAGAATTAGAAGAAACATATTGATAAGTCAGTATCAGATTATCCAGAGGAATGTTAAGTGTGCTGTTGGCGGTGGAAAGATTTACGTGATATTCATCAAGGGTTTTAAAAAGGTTTGGTGTGGTTATGTCTGTTGTGGTGGTTTTAAAGTTAAGCTTGTAATTAAGAGGTGTATCTTCAACCACAGTAATCTCAGGGGTTTCACCAGTATCTCCCTTCTCGCCTTTCTCCCCTTGGATATCCTGTTCACCAGTGTCACCTTTGTCGCCCTTTTCACCCTGCGGACCGGTGTCCCCTTTCTCTCCTTGCGGTCCAGTATCCCCTTTCTCCCATTTTTCTCCCTGAATACCTTGAATACCCTGCTCACCAGTATCGCATTTCTCACCCTTCTCGCCTTGCGGTCCAGTATCCCCCTTCTCGCCTTTCTCCCCTTGGATACCCTGCTCACCAGTATCTCCTTTATCGCCCTTTTCGCCTTGCGGTCCAGTATCACCCTTATCCCCTTTAGGCCCTTGAATACCTTGTTCTCCCTTAGGACCTTCTGGACCTTGAGGTCCGGCAATACCTTGTTCTCCTTGAGGTCCGGGACAGCCACGGTCGCCCTGTACGCCTTGTGGACCTAGTTCGCCCTGTGGACCTTGAGCACCGGCTGGTCCTTGTTCACCGGCAGGACCGCGTTCTCATTTTTCTCCACGTTCGCCTTTAGGTCCTTGAGGACCGACAGGGCCGGTGTCGCCTTGTGGGCCAATAGGACCTTTATCCCCTTTAGGACCAATAGGGCCGGGATTTCCTTGAATTCCCTGAAGTCCTATTTCTCCGGTGTCGCCTTTAGGACCAACATCACCTCGGACACCCTGCGGACCTCTTGGACCCATAGGACCAACATCACCTCTTGGACCAGCAGGACCGGGACAGCCGGTTTCTCCTTTAATTCCGCGTGGTCCCATAGGTCCCTGCTCACCTCTTGGACCTTGTTCTCCACGCGGTCCTTCTGGTCCCTGAGGTCCCATAGGTCCTTGAATTGTCACATAAGTACCATATGAACCACAGTTATTACAACAGTTTCTGGAATTGTTGTTGGAGCAATTCATAATAAGCCTCTCTGCATAAATGTGTGCTTACTTACATTTTATGCAGAAAAAATATAAGATGAACTTAAGAAAACAGAAATATCTTATGACAATCGTGTAAAATCTGATATGGAAAACTATAAGATGAACTTAAGACAGGATACAGATATAAAAGAATATTCAGACATAAAAATACCAGCTTCCAATAATTAGACTTTTGATATCTACTATTTTACAGGAGTTTGTCAGGTAAAATGGTACATATCATTTTTTCTAATATTTGAAGGCTGGCATAATCAATCTATAAAATGCAGCATTTTTATAATAGTAAATAGTGATTACTATTATTTAAAATATTATTTAGTTCCAGTAGATCCAAATCCTCCATCACCTCGCACTGTATCACTTAATTCCTCAGCCTCAACGAATTCAGCAGTAATATAAGGTGTGAGTAGAAGCTGTGCAATTCTGTCGCCAGGTTCAACGGTTACAGGGGATTGTGAATGGTTGTGTAATGCAACCATAAGCTCGCCGCGGTAATCAGAGTCAATAACGCCGACCTTATTGGCTGGGGCAAGACCTTTTTTGCACGCCATACCGCTTCGTGCGTATACAAGACCAACAAGGCCTTCTGGGATTTCCATAGCAATCCCTGTCTTGATGAATTCTGTAGTACCAGCGTTGATTATCACTGGTTCAGTCATTCCGGAATAGAGGTCTGCACCGGCAGAGAATTCTGTACCATAAGTTGGAACTATTGCATTTGGTGTAAGCTTTTTAAATTTAACTGTCTGTTTCATTGATAATTATTCTCCTTAATATTATTGATATTCAGGTGACTGACTAATACCTGAATTTTTTTATATAGATTTTCCACTGATTATTGATATTCTTCAGCAGTAACTACAGTGCCTTCTTTTAAGGACTGCTGTACAAGTATTGTGCGCTGGTTTGATGAACCCTTGAATTTAAGCATCATATCTTTTAATTCTTCAACAAATCTGCCATCTACGCATACGTCAATATATGAAAGCATTTCTCTGGTTTCAGGATATTTGTCATACATTTTATCCATAATATCCTCATCAAAAAGGTAACCGGTAAAGCACCATATATCCTTGGCCGGATAGTTTTCCTTTACAGCCTTTAGAAGCGGAATAAGTCCCCTTTGATTGGCTGGTTCAAATGGTTCGCCGCCAAGCAGTGTAAGACCAGCAATATAATCTGGCTTCATTGAATTAATGATATCAGATATGGTTGCATCAGTAAAAGGTGTACCATAGTTAAAATCCCACGCAATTTCATTAAAGCAGCCTTTGCAGTGGTGTGTACATCCGCTTACAAAAATGCTTGTACGTACTCCAGGACCATTGGCGATGTCGTTATATTTAATTTCAGCGTAGTTCAAAATATTCCTCCTGATTATGTGCCTTATATGTAAATTAATATGTATAATATCATAAATTGGACAAATATAACAGTGGTTAGAAGTGGCAATTAATATTATAATAACAATAGTTAAAGATTTAACGCATAACGTAATAGAAATAGTATAGCAGACACTACATATGTAAAATGCATAACAGAAAAGAGGCTTTATATGGTTGATATATTTTTTGACAAGTTATACAGATATCCAAGAATTAATGAATGTGTTAGCATAGCAGTTCCATTTGCTAAAGGGGAACTATATAATACAGATAATATAAGCATAGTTCAGAATAAGAGAAAATGTATTATCCAGCCAAAGGTTACGGCAGAGTATGATGATGGTAGTATAAAGTATCTTTTTGTCGATTTTATGGCAGATTTACCAGCTAATAAGTCGGCAAAGGCAGTATTGACAACTACTAAACAGGAGTTAGCTAATCTTATAGCAGACGGACAATCAGAGTGTGCTAAGCAAGATGGCACCGTCAGCGTAACACCGGTTAATAATGGCTTTTTAATAAAATGCGGCAGTCTGGAATATGAGGTTGCCAACAACAGCAGTTCAATATTCAGGCAGCTTAATGATTACAGGAAAGTATATACAGATAAGAATTTTGAAGGTCCATATCTTAAGGATAAAGATGGCAATGCTTATAAGCTTAAGATTGGAGAGTGGAAGGTTGTTGAGGCCGGACCAGTTACTGCAAGCGTAGAAGCTGAGTGCAGTAATATCGCAGTAGGGAATATTGAGAACAAAAATATTAAGGCAGTTATTAAAGTCACTGGTTATGCCGGAAAGCCATGGGTTAATATTACATACAGAATTATTAATACATCAGATGATGAGTTAAAGATAAAGTCGCTTGTATTTTATATTAAGAAATCAGAAGATAGTGTAATTACAGAGCAGTTAAAGCCTCTTAAAATTGCAGCAGGTAACGATTCAACAGGCTGTGGTGATATCCGTACAGATAATTCGCATAATGATGGTCCTGTATTTATGACAAGAGGTACAACAGAGCTTGATATGATTGAAAAGAAGGCTGATGTCAATAATATAAGAACTGTTGTTGCAACTTCTAATTATAAGACAAGCTTTATAATTGGTAAGAATGGCGAGGAGGTCAATGAGGTAATTGATGATAAATATCTTGTGAAAGAGGCTAATGAGCATTTTGCAGAGGTATTTTATGGAACATTTATGGCTGATTATACTGATGGTGAAGATGGCTTTAGTGTTACGGTTCATCAGGCACAGCAGAATTATCCTAAGGCAGTGAAGTCGTGCAGTGAAGGTGTGGCTGTTATGCTTGTTCCTGAGAATGTCGGGGAGATTACTATGCAGTCAGGAATGGCAAAAGAACAGCAGTTTATGATACATTTTCATAGTCCTGCTATGAAGCTGTGGGAGATAGACAACAGAAGTCTTATATACCAGATGCCAGACAGACCATATATAGCACCGGAAGTGTTTAAGAGGGCAGGGGTTATGATTGATGTGTTCCCTGTAAAGTATAATGATGATTTTGAGATATCACTTATGGCAAAAGCAGACGGACATTCAAGGTGCTATGGTATGCTTAACTGGGGCGACACGGTAGATCAGGGCTACACTGTTCAGGGACGTGGCGGTGGAAAGCCTGTTTGGAGCAATAATGAATACGATTATCCACATGCGTGTGCACTTATGTATGCAAGAACCGGTGTCAGAAGATTTATGGATTATCTGATTGTGTCAGCAAAGCATTGGATGGATATAGATGTGTGCCATTACAGCAGTAATCCTCTTAGAATTGGCGGACAGTGGGAGCACACGGCAGGACATTGTAAGAATGGTGTTATGGTATGCTCTCACGAGTGGGTCGAGGGTCTGCTTGATTATTACCATTTTACAGGTGATAAGAGAGGCTATGATACAGCCATTGGAATAGGAGAAAATGTATTAAAACTTCTTGAAACGCCTATGTATCAGGTGCCGGGTGAAGCCAATGCAAGGGAAACCGGATGGGCACTAAGAACACTTACAGCCCTTTATGTAGAGACTAATGATAATAAATGGCTAGTAAAATGTGACTGGATAATTGATAATTTTAAGAAGTGGGAAGAAGAATATGGCGACTGGTTATCACCTTACACAGATAATACAGCCATAAGAGTAGGCTTTATGATATCAATAGCGGTAGGAAGCGTTATGAGATATTACAGAATATTCCCAAGAGAAGATATCAGGCAGATGATATTAAGGGCAGTTGATGACCTGACAGAGAACTGTTATATGGATAATGGTTTGTTCTATTATAAGGAGCTTCCAAGTCTTGCAAGAAATGGCAATAATACCCTGCTTCTTGAAGCACTTGCAATAGCCTATGAGCTTACAGGTAATAAACAGTATCTTGAATATGGAATTAATACGTTCAGGGGTGCTGTGAATGAAGTGCCTAAGGGAGCAGTAGGAGTCAAGACTATTATAGATGATGCGGTAATATGTCAGGGTAATTCAGGAAAAGGATTTGCACAGAGTTTCATACCACTTGCAACTTATTATAATGCAATTAGTGAAAATAATATGACATTCTGACAATAATGTGTTAAAATAAATATTATGATGTATGTGTAAGAGGCATAAGATGGCATTTCAGTAATGAAAGATGTCATTTTACTGGGACACACAGCACACCGGAAACAGACAGCCATATCAGAAAGAATATACTGATATGGCTGTTTGGGTTAAATAATCATAACATAGAGTAACAGCCTAAGGAGGTTAATTATGAGAATCGGTATAAGAGCACACGATGTGGCATATGCACCACTTAATGAACTTATTCCTAATATACATAATCAGGGATTTCATTGTATGCACATAGCATTAAGCAAGTCTATTAAGGAGTTCAAGCCTGGAGTAGAGACTATGACACCAGGTCTTGCAATGTATATTAAAGAATTATGTGCAGAGAATAAGGTTGATATAGCAGTACTTGGCTGTTACCTTAACCTTTGCAATCCTAACGGGGAGAAGCACAAGGAGATAGTTGAGAAATATAAGGCACATATAAGATTTGCAAGTATACTTGGCTGTGGCGTAGTTGGTACAGAGACAGGTGCTGTCAATGAGGAGTACAAGTATGAGCCAGCTAACCATTCAGAGGAAGTTTTACAGTGCTTTATAGATAATTTAAGACCAATTGTTAAATATGCAGAACAGTTCGGCGTTATAGTTGCGATTGAACCGGTATGGAAGCATATTGTTAATACAGTTGAGAGAGCAAGAAAGGTTCTTGATGCGATAGACTCACCTAATCTTCAGATTATATTTGATCCAGTCAATCTTTTATATGTGGGTAATATAGATAAGCAGGATGAGATAATTAATCAGGCATTTGATTTATTATTAAAGGATATAGCAGTTGTCCACTGCAAAGATTATGTTGTTGAAGGTGATGAACTTAAATCAATAGCGGCGGGAACAGGCGGACTTAATTATCCGCTTCTTCTTAAGAAGATTAAGGAACATAAGCCATATGTTCATTGTACACTTGAGAATACTGTACCAGAAAATGCAGTAGCAACAAGAGAATTTATGGAAAAACTATATTCAGAAGTGTAGGGAGAAATTATATGCCAGAGAATAATATAGAATTAGCAGGCAATACCAATATCAAGACAAGTCAGGTGGACAAGTCGGTTGATACTCCAGCAGATTTTACAAGTCCTGAAGTGCTTTATAATAAGCTTATAGAAACAATCAGGCAGTATCATCCCTCATCAGATTTATCTGATATAGAGAGAGCATATAAAGTGGCTAAGGAGGCACACGAAGGACAGTTTAGAAAGTCTGGAGAGCCATATATTATTCACCCATTGTGTGTTGCCATTATATTAGCAGAGCTTGAACTTGATAAGGAATCTATTATTGCAGGTCTTTTGCACGATGTTGTGGAAGACACGGTTATGACAAGTGAAGATGTTGCTAGGGAATTTGGTGATGAAGTAGCACTTTTGGTAGATGGTGTAACAAAGCTCACACAGCTTAATTACCAGCACGATAAGATTGAGGTTCAGGCTGAGAACTTAAGAAAAATGTTCCTTGCAATGGCAAAGGATATACGAGTTATTATGATAAAGCTTGCCGACAGGCTTCATAATATGCGTACAATGCAGTATCAGTCACCAGCCAAGCAGGTAGAAAAGTCAAGAGAAACTATGGATATATATGCACCTATTGCACATAGGTTAGGTATATCCAAGATTAAGGTAGAACTTGATGATTTATCAATGAAGTATCTTATGCCGGATACTTATAATGATCTTGTAAAGCAGGTTGATATTAACAGACCGGGCAGGGAGGCATTTATAAAGAGCATTATCAAAGAAGTAGGTATGCACATTAGCAATGCTGGAATTGAAGCTGAGATAGACGGAAGAGTTAAGCATTTCTTCTCAATATATAGAAAGATGGTTAACCAGAATAAGACACTTGACCAGATATATGATATATTTGCCGTTCGCATAAAGGTTGATACAGTCAAGGATTGTTATGCGGCACTTGGTGTTATTCACGAAATGTATAAGCCAATACCGGGACGTTTTAAAGATTATATAGCAATGCCTAAGCCTAATATGTACCAGTCGCTTCATACAACACTTATTGCTTCTAACGGACAGCCATTCGAGGTACAGATAAGAACTTATGAAATGCACAGAATTGCTGAATATGGTATTGCTGCCCACTGGAAGTATAAAGAAGGCAAGACAGGAGAGTCTGATAAGAGTGAGGAAGCTAAGCTTAGCTGGCTAAGACAGATTCTTGAATGGCAGAGAGATATGTCTGATAACAAGGAATTCTTATCATCAATTAAGAATGACCTTAACCTTTTTTCTGATTCAGTGTACTGTTTCACTCCTACAGGTGATGTTAAGACACTTCCAGCAGGTTCTAATCCAATAGATTTTGCATACAGCATACATAGTGCTGTAGGTAACAAGATGGTTGGTGCAAGGGTCAATGGCAAGCTTGTTAATATTGATTATGAGATTAAGAATGGTGACAGAATTGAGATTATAACATCACAGAATTCCAAAGGACCAAGCCGTGACTGGCTTTCGATGGTTAAGTCAACACAGGCCCGTAACAAGATTAACCAGTGGTTTAAGCAGGAGCTTAAAGAAGACAATATTATAAAGGGCAAGGAACTTATATCTAATTACTGTAAGAGTAAGGGAATTGTTCTTTCTGAGATTAATAAGCCTGAATTTGTTGAGAAAGCACTAAGAAAATATGGTTACAAAGACTGGAATGCTGTTCTTGCGGCAGTAGGACACGGTGCATTAAAGGAAGGCCAGATTGTCAATAAGCTTAATGAGGAATATCAGAAGACTAAGAAGGCTGAGATAACTGACAAGCAGGTACTTGACAGCATTGTGGCAAGTGAGAGCAAGGAAAAAGAAAAGGAGAAGAAGGGCAAAGGCGGTATTGTTGTAAAAGGAATACATGATGTTGCAGTCCGTTTCTCTAAGTGCTGTAATCCAGTGCCAGGTGATGAGATTGTTGGATTTGTTACAAGAGGAAGAGGAATATCAATTCACAGAACAGATTGTGTTAATATTCTTAATTTCCCAGCTAATGAAAGAGCAAGGCTTATTGAAGCTGAGTGGGAGCAGACAGAGAATAAAGATGAGAAGTACAGTGCAGAGATTAATATATATGCAGGCAATAGAAAAGGACTTATTGTTGATATTTCACGTCTGTTTACGGAAGCCAATATAGATGTAAGATTTATGAACAGCCGTGTTAATAAGAAACAGCTTGCAACAATCAATCTTGGATTTGTTGTATCTGGTAAGGAAGAGCTTAACAGATTAATTGACAATTTAAGAAAGATTGACGGAGTGACAGATATAGAGAGAGCTACAGGCTGATATTTATAACTGCTGTCGTGCGAAGTTAAGATATTTTATATATTGCTTCGTGCGGCAGCATTTTTGACACAGGGATTGGAGATTATAATGTATAAAATAGATGTAAGAGTATTAGGAATGGTAGGAACGAACTGCTACCTGCTTTGTAATACAGACACTAAGGAGTGCGTGCTTATAGACCCTGCGGATAATGCTGGAAAGATAAGCGAGATGATAGAGCAGTCTGGCTGTATGTTAAAGGGAATACTTTTAACACACGGACATTTTGACCATATTATGGCAGCAGATGAAGTGAGGGATAAGTATAATGTTAAGGTGTATGCTTCAGCAGAGGAGAAGAATACATTAAGTACACCTCATATTAATCTTGGTGAGGCTTATGGAATGAACCTGTCTGTGAAGGCTGATGTATGGCACAATGACGGTGATATACTTAAGCTTGCAGGATTTGATATTAAGGCAATTCACACACCGGGACATACAGAGGGCGGAACGTGCTATTATATTGGGTCAATCGGCGTGTTATTCTCAGGTGATACACTTTTCTGTGAGTCAGTTGGAAGAACAGATTTCCCAGGCGGAAGTATGAGCGACATTGTGCATTCAATTAAGGACAAGTTAATGGTACTTCCAGATGATACCAAAGTGTATACAGGACACGGCGAGGGAACAAGCATAGGATATGAGAGGGTTCATAACCCGTTTATAGGTGCGTAGGAAAGATGGACAATATGATATATATTAAAATTGATAACGATACATTTTATGATGATGCAATAGTTCTTGTGCGTTCATTTTACCCAAGAATGGAGGTCAAGGCATATAAGCAGGATACAGTTGTCACAGAAGATGATAAAGTGATTGATATAACAGTACCTGATATGACAGGGCTTAACAAGAGCGAAATGCACGATAAATTCAAGTCATATTTATATGACAGGCTCAGCCAGATGACAGGAAAGACACTGCCTTGGGGTTATCTTACAGGAGTGCGCCCAAGCAAGATTGCATATGTTATGCTTGAAGATGGCGAAGACGAGCAGACTATAAAGAAGCATTTTGTGAATAAGCATAAGGCGAGTGAGAAGAAAGCCAGCCTTGCAATAAATGTAGCAAAGAAAGAAATGGACATTCTTAATAAGATAGATTATAAGAATGGTTACAGTTTATATATTGGAATACCATTTTGTCCAAGTATATGCCTGTACTGCTCATTTTCATCATATGCACTTGATGCGTATAAGAATTATGTGGATGATTACCTTGATGCACTTATTAAGGAGATGACCTTTGTAGCAAGGGCGATGAAAGGCAGAAGACTTGATACAGTGTATTTTGGCGGTGGAACACCAACAACACTTGGTGCGGCACAGCTTGACAGGCTCATAACGGCTTTAAAGGAGCTTTTTGATATTGACGGCTGTCATGAATTTACAGTTGAAGCAGGACGTCCAGACAGCATAACAAGGGATAAGTTAAAGGTGTTAAAGGCACATAATGTTGGAAGAATATCTATTAATCCGCAGACGATGAACCAGCAGACACTTGACCTTATAGGAAGAAAGCACACTGTAGAGCAGATTAAAAATGTGTATTCTATGGCAAGGGAAGAAGGTTTTAATAATATTAATATGGATATTATTCTTGGACTTGTCGGTGAAGATGTTGATGAGGTGGCTCATACATTATCAGAGATTGAGGCGATGAAGCCTGAGAGCCTTACAGTACATTCTCTTGCAATAAAGAGAGCGGCGGCACTTAATATATGGAGAGATAAATATAAGCAGTTATCTACCAATAATACAGATGAGATAATAAGAATGACAGAGGACACAGCCAAAAGACTGTCAATGGAGCCTTATTATATGTATCGTCAGAAGAATATGGCAGGTAATTTTGAGAATGTCGGTTACTCAGTTGAGGGACTTGAATGTATATATAACATTCTTATTATGGAGGAAAAGCAGACAATAATTGCCTGTGGTGCAGGAGCTTCCAGCAAGGTAGTATTTCATAATGAAGCAGATGATAATCATTCAGTCAGAATTGAGAGAATAGAAAATGTAAAAGACGTTCGTAATTATATTCAAAGAATTGATGAAATGATTGATCGAAAGAAGAAATTCTTTGAGGAAAATAATTTCTAGAAATAATAGTTATTGAAATAACAATTTGAAAGGAATTATTATTTGGTAATAATTTCCTTAGGATAGATAGAATTAAATTATATTTAAAAGAATATAGTGTCCTGAAATCAGGATATACACTTATTATAGAAAATATAGAAATGAGGATAATATGAAGATAGCAGTTGCTTACGAGAATGGAAATGTTTTTGAGCATTTCGGACATTCAAGACAATTTAAGATTTATGAAACAGATGGACAGAACATTGTTAAAGAAGAAGTTATAGAGAGTGAAGGCTCTGGACATTCAGCTATGGCAGGACTTCTTGCAGGTCTTGATATTAATGCTGTTATATGTGGTGGTATCGGTGGTGGTGCTGCCAATGCATTAGGCGAAGCAGGCATAGAAGTATATTCAGGTGTATCAGGCTATGCAGATGAAGCACTAGAGGCATACCTTAATGGAGAATTAATATCAGAGGGTGTTAATTGCAGTCATCATTCACACGAAGAAGAACAGAACTGTGGAGCTGCTGATACAGAAAATGAAAGCTGTGGCTGTGGCTGTGGTTGTGGAAGTGACACAGATGAAGGAGGCTGCAGCTGTGGAAGTAATGAAACATCAGGTTGTGGCGGTTGTTCAGGTTGTGGTGGAGGAGCACCTTTATTTGATGGAGCTAATGTGGGCAAGGTGTGCAGAGTACACTATAAAGGAACATTTAACGATGGAACACAGTTCGATTCATCTTATGACAGAGGAGAACCTCTTGAATTCACCTGTGGTGCAGGTATGATGATACTTGGCTTTGATAAGGCTGTAGCTGATATGAATGTAGGAGATATAATAGATGTACATTTAATGCCAGAAGAAGCTTATGGAGAGAAAGACCCAGATGCAATTATCACAGTTCCAATCAGCGAGCTTGCAGGTTCAGAAGAACTTAAGGTTGATGATATGGTATATCTTCAGAATGTATATGGACAGCCATTTCCAGCTAAGGTAACAGCCTTAACAGAGAATGACATAACATTTGATGCTAACCACGAGATGGCAGGAAAAGAACTTAACTTTAAGATTGAGCTTGTAGAAGTTAAATAAGACTTGAGTAGATTATTAACTTAATAAAATAGATACTAATAGATATTATGGTAGATTTTAATCATCGAACTAGATAGATTATTAAGAATAAATCTCCCTGTAACTTATATCCGGAAGCAAAGGCTTAGGAAAGATATAAGTTACAGGGAGATTTTATCAGCTTCAAATATTATTATATATAAATGGTTTATTGTTCTAATCTTTACTTGTGAAATGTTTAGAGCTTATTTATTAAAATATATTGACCTATTCTTAATATTAAATATTGAGAATTATTTTAATATGGAATTATTCTTCCTCATCAATTATTCGTCTTGCAACATATACACCACTTGCAGAAGCGTGTGATAATGAATGTGTAACGCCGCTTCCGTCACCGATTATGTAAAGACCTTTGTACTTGGTTTCAAGGTTGTTATCAATCTCAACTTCCATATTGTAGAATTTGACCTCAACACCATATAAAAGAGTGTCGTCATTGGCAGTACCCGGAGCAATCTTATCAAGAGCGTAAATCATCTCTATTATTCCATCAAGTATACGCTTAGGTAGAACAAGGCTTAAATCGCCGGGAGTAGCAGAAAGAGTAGGTCTTACAAGTCCTTCTTCAATTCTTTTATCTGTGCTTCGTCTGCCTCGTATAAGGTCACCGAATCTTTGGACAATTACACCGCCTCCAAGCATATTAGAAAGACGTGCAATACTTTCACCATATCCGTTGCTGTCCTTGAAAGGTTCAGAAAAGTGCTTTGCAACAAGCAGGGCAAAGTTAGTATTTTCAGTCTGTTTATCACTGCCTTCATAGCTGTGTCCATTAACAGTTACAATGCCGTTCGTATTCTCATTAACAACGATACCGTTAGGATTCATACAGAAGGTGCGGACTAAATCCTCAAACTTTTCAGTCCTGTATACAATCTTACTTTCGTATAATTCATCTGTAAGATGTGCAAATATAACAGCAGGAAGCTCAACTCTTACGCCGATATCAACACGGTTTGATTTGGTTGGAATATCTAAGTCCTGACAGACTTTTTCAATCCATTTGCTTCCGCTTCTTCCAACTGACACAATACATTTGTTGCAGTCCATATAGGTATCTTTGTAATATATGCGGTAATTATTATCGATTATTTCAATATTAGTAACAGGAGTATTAAAGTAGAAATCAATATGCTCCTTCATTTCATTGTACATATTTTCAAGGACAATATAATTAATATCAGTTCCAAGATGTCTTACAGAAGCATCAAGAAGCTTTAATTTGTTCTGCATACATAAAGTCTTGAATTTAGTACCGGCAGTTGAGTACATATGCGTATCCTCACCGCCGTGGGAAGTATTGATGGTATCAACATATTTCATAAGGCCAATAGCTTCTTCCTTGCCGATATATTCGTAAAGAGTACCACCAAAGTCATTAGTAATGTTGTATTTGCCATCAGAAAATGCTCCGGCACCGCCAAAGCCATTCATAATGGCACAGGTTGGGCATTTGATACAGGATTTGATATTCTTTCCGTCAATTGGACATTTTCTCTTCTCTAAAGTATTACCTTCCTCAAATACGGCAACCTTTAGATCAGGAGCTTTCTTCATAAGCTCATAAGCAGAGAATATTCCGCCCGGACCAGCACCTATAATTATTACATCATATTTCATTAAATATTCACCCCACAATCGTTAATCGTCCTAAGTATTATATTATAAAAGCAGGATTATTAACAAGCAAAACAATTAAGATATGAATATTAATCTTGAAAGTGTTGTAAATACAACATATTAATGCGGAATGAAGATGTTACAATCCAGACATACTAATAATCCACATACAGATAAGTGTAATTGTGGTCTTACAAGATATACAGGTAAGAGTGACTGTAAGCTTACAAGATAATAAAGCAGATTATAATATGATGCACATATAAGCATAATAGCCAGCTTATATATAAAGCTGATAAATTACCAGCAGATAGATTGAAAAATATAATAAAAATAATGGAGGAATTATATGAACAGGGCAGAACAGATTAAAGGCTATCTTAAAAGACTTGGTGATGGTGAAAGTCTTGAGAATGTTAAGAAAGATTTTGTTAAGGAATTCAATGATGTCAATCCAATAGAGATTATGGAAGCGGAGCAGGCGTTGATAGCAGAGGGAACACCTATATCAGAGGTTTCAAAGCTGTGTGATGTTCACTCAGCATTATTTCACGGTGCGACTAAGGAAGAAAGAATAGCCAAGGCGGAAAATGAAATATCAGAGATGAAAAAGTACTATGATGACACAATGAAAGGTATGACTAAGAGTGCCATTGCAGATATGCGTAGAGACAGAGAAAGCATTTTTAATAAACTGGCTATGATAAGCGGCCACCCATTAAATACTTTTGTGAAAGAAAATAAGGCAATCCAGCAGGTTATTGATGATATTAAAGAAAATATTACAAGCGGACATATTGATATAAAGGCACTGAAAGAGAAGATATATAAGCTCAGGGAGTTATCTATTCATTATGCCAAGAAAGGGGATTTGTTATATCCGGTGCTTAATGTACGATATAAAATCAGCGGACCTTCGGCGGTTATGTGGACAGTTGATGATGAGATAAGAGATGAGCTGTCAGACATAGCAAAGCAGTTAAATTACATGGACGGTAATAACAGTAGCAAAGCAGACAATAATAACAGTGCGGATAACAATAATGGTAAAAGTCTGGACGGTAAATTAATTGAAAGAATAGAAAATGTTATAAAGAGGGCAGAGGAGATGATATATAAGGAAGATAATATATTGTATCCTAACTGTGCCGCTAATTTTACGGAAGCTGAGTGGATTGGAATATATCACGATTCCAAAGATTATGCCGTGTGCCTTGATACAGTATCAGACAGATGGGAGAAAGCAGAAGAAGTAGAAAATGTGTATAAACCTGAAGTGTCAGAACAATCTGATAAGAAAGAAGATGTTCAGAATGAGTTATATATGGCAGGCGGACATATGACACTTTCGCAGCTTGAGGCACTGCTTAATGCAATACCAATGGAGATAACATTTGTTGATGAAGATAATATCAACAGATATTTTAATGAAGGGTCAAAGGTATTTAAAAGACCTGTTATGGCAATTGACAGGGAGGTATTCTCGTGCCACCCACCAAAGATTGAGGCAAAGGTCAGAAGAATTATAGAAGAATTCAGGATAGGAACACTTGATGAAGTATCTGTCTGGATGGATAAACAAGGAAGGACTATGCTTGTTAAATATATTGCGGTAAGGGACAAGCAGGGAAATTATGTTGGAACTCTTGAGGCGGTTCAGGATATGGAATTTGCTAAAGAACATTTTGCAAAGCTTAAATAAACGTGTATACAAGGTTTCTCTTTAAATATAGCCGATAAGGACATTGACATTTCTTTCACATAAAAATATAATATAATATTGTCTGAATGGAATTGATTCAGCATTAAGTATATTGATATGGTAGAATTATGAAGAATAACAATAATGAACTCATTGATTATATGATTAATGATTTTAAAAGTGGAATTAAGCACGGAGTGCTTGTTGCCAATCTGACATATGAGCTTGCACAGATGTGTGGTTTGTCTAAAGATGAGGCATACGAATTAAAGATTGCTGCGATGGTTCACGATGTTGGAAAGTTAAAGCTTTCAGAATATCTGTATGGAAGAACCGATGAGGCACTTCCGGAAGATGAGAAGCAGTATATGAGTATGCACTCAAAGATAAGCCATGATCTATTGAAAAAATACGATTATTCAGATAATATAATGGATGTCGTTCTTTCACATCATGAATGTTTTGATGGAAGCGGATATCCTAATGGGCTTGTTGGTGAGCAGATACCATTAGGAGCAAGAATATTAAAGGTTGCAGATGAATTTGCGGCACTTATATCAGACAGACCATATAGGAAAGCATTTGATATAGACACTGCTGTTACAATTATGATAGATGAGATTAAGAATATGGATATCAGAGTATTCCTTTTATTCCAGAGGCTTATTCACGAAGATTCGACTATAGAATTGATTAATAATAGCAGATTAGATATTGATGATTTGGATATAAGTGATATACTAAAAATCAGTCAGGATTAGGAGTAACCTAATTATGCCTTAGGGCAAATAAAACAGGCTGTTAATACAGCTAAGAAGAATGAGGTAATTAACTATGGCAGAGTCAATGGTTGGCTTAAAGAGAACACACAGATGCACAGAAGTTTCAAGTGCAGATATTGGCAGTACAGTTACAGTTATGGGCTGGGTTGCTAAAAGACGTAATCTTGGTTCACTTATATTTGTGGATTTAAGAGACAGAAGCGGTCTTTTACAGATTCTTTTTGATGAGAATATTATCGGCAAAGAAGGATTTGACAAGGCATATACATTAAGAAATGAATTCGTAATAGCTGTAGTAGGTAAGGTTATTAAGAGAAGTGGAGCAGTTAATGACAATCTTAAGACCGGTGATATTGAGATTGCGGCTGAATCATTAAGAATACTTTCTGAGTCAGAGACACCTCCATTTCCAATTGAGGATAATATTAATACTAAAGAAGATATAAGACTTAAATATAGATGCCTTGATCTTAGACGTCCTGATATTCAGTCTAATATCATTATGAGAAGCAAGGTTGCCACTCTTACAAGAGCATTTCTTGCTAATGAAGGTTTCCTTGAAATAGAGACACCTATGCTTACTAAGTCAACTCCGGAAGGAGCAAGAGATTATCTTGTGCCAAGCAGGGTTCATCCAGGAAAATTCTATGCACTTCCACAGTCACCACAGCTCTTTAAGCAGATGCTTATGTGCTCTGGATATGACAGATATATGCAGATTGCAAGATGTTTCAGAGATGAAGATTTAAGAGCTGACAGACAGCCGGAATTCACTCAGATAGATATGGAATTGTCATTTGTTGACGTTGATGATGTAATTGATGTTAATGAAAGACTTTTAGCATATCTTTTCAAAGAGGTATTAGATATTGATGTACAGCTTCCAATCCAGCGTATGACATGGCAGGAAGCTATGGATAGATTTGGTTCTGATAAGCCAGATTTAAGATTTGGTATGGAACTTAAGAATGTTACAGACATAGTAAAGAACTGTGGTTTCGGCGTATTTACAGGGGCTATCGAGAATGGTGGAACTGTAAGAGGTATTAATGCCAATGGACAGGGAAGTATGCCTCGTAAGAAGATTGATGCACTTGTCGACTTTGCAAAGGGATATGGTGCAAAGGGTCTTGCTTATATAGCTATTCACGAAGATGGTTCACTTAAGTCTTCATTCTCTAAGTTTATGACTGAGGATGAGATGAACGCACTTGTTGAGGCTATGGAAGGTAAGCCGGGTGACCTTCTTTTATTTGCTGCTGACCGCAATAAGATTGTATGGAATGTACTTGGAGCATTAAGAGTTGAACTTGCTGGACAGATGGGACTTCTTGATAAGAATGATTATAAGTTCCTCTGGGTAACAGAATTCCCACAGTTTGAGTGGTCAGATGAAGAAGAGAGATTCGTAGCTATGCATCATCCATTTACTATGCCTATGGATGAGGATCTTGATAAGCTTGAGTCAGACCCAGGTTCAGTACGTGCCAAGGCTTATGATATTGTACTTAACGGTACAGAGATAGGTGGTGGTTCAGTAAGAATCCATCAGGCTGATGTACAGTCAAGAATGTTTAAGGCACTTGGTCTTACAGATGAAGTTGCTAATGAGAAGTTTGGTTTCTTACTTGATGCGTTCAAGTACGGAGTACCACCACACGCTGGTCTTGCATATGGTCTTGACAGACTTGTTATGCTTATGGCTAAGAGAGATTCAATAAGAGATGTTATTGCATTTCCTAAGGTAAAGGATGCAACATGTCTTCTTACTAATGCACCAGATGTAGTAGATGCAAAACAGCTTGAAGACTTATCTATCAGAATTACAGAGTCAGAACAGGAATAATATTTTAAGAGCATTTGAAAGTATTTAATGGATATTTTCAAATGCTTTTTTTAACTATATTTTTAGACAATACTTTGTGAAATCTGGATGAAAATAATGGCTTTATCAGCTTTTTTTTAGCAAAAATATTGCATTTGAATAATCATGGGTATATACTTTTTTTATAAATCTTTGCAAAACTATAACAAAAGACTGGAGAAAAATTATGACAGAGAATCAGTATATAAGGGCAAACAGGACTGTTTTATTTACAGTTCTCATAGTATTTGGTTATATTGCGCTGACCCTGATGGCAGCATTAGGAGTGGGTGACGGACATAACAAAGGAAAGATTTTAATACAGTTTGTTGTGGCACTTGCTGTAATTATTGTATCAGTAGCTGCTTATATTTTAAGGAAGAAGACCAGAGTGTGTGAATTAACGATTGCGGTATCAATGGCATTTGGATATGTTGTTCTTATACTGCTTAATTCAACTGATGGTGTATGGACATATGTACTTCCTTTGATTATGGCTTCGATGGTATATCTTAATGAAAAACTAATATTGTGGGCTGATGGCGTTGCGATAGCTGGTAATGTCATAAGACTTATTATGGATTATAATATGTATAATGGAGTGGCTATGGCAAGCAGGGTTCTTGCTATATTAGTATTGGTTATTGTTACATGTATATCTCTTAGTGTAACAAAGCTGCTTAAGCAGTTTTTTGCAGAGAATATGAACAAGATAGAGGCAGCAGCAGTTATACAGAAAGAGAATAACGAGAAGATGGTTGTTGTAGCTGATAATATAACCAGACATTTCGGACAGGCTATGGATATGCTTGATGAGTTAGAAAAGAGCATAGATATAAACCACAATTCAATGAAAGATATAGCAGAAAGCACAGAAAGCACAGCAGAAGCCATACAAAGACAGGCCACTATGTGTGCAGAGATTCAAGAAAACACTGATATTGCTGAAAAAGAGATAAGCGAGATGGTTGAGGCTTCACACAGAACAGATGAGACTGTTAATGATAGTAAGGCTATAGTAGTTGAACTTAAGGAACAGGCACAGAATGTACATGATGCAAGCAATATAATCGTAGATGTGATTAACAGTCTTACAGAAAAGGTTGATGATGTACAGGGATTTATTGGTTCTATCGTAGAGATTTCAAGCCAGACTAACCTTCTTGCATTAAATGCTTCAATAGAAGCAGCAAGAGCAGGAGAAGCCGGAAGGGGTTTCGCAGTAGTAGCCGAAGAGATAAGACAGCTCTCAGAACAGACTAAGAATGCATCTTCAAGCATAACAGATATAATCAATAATCTTTATGAAGATACGAAGAAAGCTAATGAGAGCATAAAAGCGTCAGTTGAGTCAGTTAATAAGCAGAATGAACTTATTGATAATACAAGAGTGACTTTTGAGGACGTAGGAAAAACAGTTGATAATCTTATGAACAATATACATTCTGCAGAGCAGAGCATTAACAAGATACTGGATTCAACTTCTGTTATTTCTGATAATATTTCACATTTATCAGCAACAGGAGAAGAGGTAGCAGCTGCTTCAACTGAAGGCCTAAAAGTATCTGACACAACAGTTGAAAGTATGAAGAACTGTAAGAATATATTACATAACATATATCTTCTTGCAGAGGATTTAAAGAGTTCAGTAGATAACTAAATGGATTGTAAGAGATTAAGCAGATTACAATGTATTGCAAGACTAGCAGTTGATTATTATAAGTTGTAATTAATAATATAATCAGGATGGTTTTGCAGGGTTATTAATATTTATAAGACAACAGTATGTTTATTATAAGGAGTGCAAATGACATTTTATGTCTGCATTATTTATAAAAGACAGCTGTTGTTTTTTTATGTAATAGGGAATTTCGATAGAATTTCCTATACATAAAAGGTGCTATGTGCCGATGATGCACACTTGCACGAAGATGTAGGTTGTCGCAAGCGACAGTGCTTAGTGTGAGAAGGTGCTTCATATATTTTATTTATATAGGAATATTTTATGCTTGACTTGAAGTTAACTCTAAATGCTATTATAAAAATGTAGAGTTAATAATCAGGTTTAATTAATAATTATATGAGGTGATTAATTATGAGAAGAAATAATATTAGAAAAACAGAGGCACTTATAATGGCATTTGCATTATCAGCAAGCCTGTTGTTAACAGGTTGTGGCAACCAAAATACTAATGGTGACAGTGTTAATGAAAATAATAGTACAACAGACGAAGCTGGAATTAATCACGATTATCCGGTAATGTTGTTCTCTTATGATAAGAATGATACTAATTATGAAGAACCAGAAGCGTTTAATTCAGAACATCTTGGCGGCAATTATGGTGAGATTGAGAAGATAGAATATTATTCTCCAACTACTAATGCTACAAGAAATGCCAATGTGTATCTTCCATATGGATATGATAAGAGTAAAAGCTATCCTGTAGTATATCTTCTTCACGGAATGAGTGGAACATATGAAGATTACAGGGTTCTTGGTGCAAGACCAACAGCACAGAATATTGTGTATGAATACAACCGCAACGATATGATATTAGTAAGCTTTACTGTATTTACGGATGTTGACGGAAAGCAGGAATCTGATTATGGATTTTCGGATTTAACTGCAAGATATGATGCCTGTGAAAATGATGTGATTAATGCTCTTATTCCATATATTAATTCGCATTATTCAACTAAGATAGGCAGGGAATACACAGGAATTGCGGGATATTCATTAGGTGGACGGGAAGCTCTTTATTTATGCTTTGCACACCCTGATATATTTGGGTATGTAGGTGCATTTGAGCCTGTTGGAGGAGTTGTTAATACAGGAAGCGGTGAAACATTATATGGCAACAGGGGATATCTTCTTCCTGAGCTTGTTAAGGAAAGCGGGGAAGCACCACTTCTTACACTTATAGTAACAGGTGATGAAGATCCATATTGCAGGGTATCATCAGAGAATTATTCAAGATATATGACAGAACATTCAATTGACCATATATTCTATTACAGACACGGCGGACACGAGGCAGGTGTATGGAATAATGGCTTATATAACTTTCTAAGGCGGATATTCTAATGATGATTGTATTAAATAACTTAATTATTGTACAAATGTATAATTATACATTGACTTATTGCTAAATAATCTATAAAATTAATAGCTATACAGGTTGTATAACTACAACTATAGAAAATGGAGGTTGTAATATGTATTCATTTGATGAAGTATTGAACTATGATCCAGAATTAGCTAAAGCTATGGATGATGAATTAGCAAGACAGAGAAGCCATATTGAATTAATAGCTTCTGAGAACCTTGTAAGTAAAGCTGTTATGGCAGCTATGGGAAGCCCTCTTACTAACAAGTATGCAGAAGGATATCCTGGAAAGAGATATTATGGTGGCTGCGAATATGTAGATGTTGTTGAAACACTTGCAATTGAGAGAGCTAAGAAGTTATTTGGTTGTGAATATGCCAATGTTCAGCCACATTCAGGTGCACAGGCTAACTTAGCAGCATTCTTTGCTATGGTAGAACCAGGTGACACTGTTATGGGTATGAGCCTTGACTGTGGTGGACACCTTTCACATGGTTCACCAGTTAATATCTCTGGTAAATATTTTAATATAGTTCCTTATGGTGTTACAGCCGAAGGTTTTATAGATTATGATGAAGTATTAAGAATAGCTAAGGAATGTAAGCCTAAGATGATTATTGCTGGTGCATCTGCATATGCAAGAGTCATCGACTTCAAGAAGTTCAGAGAGATAGCTGACGAAGTTGGTGCTTATCTTATGGTAGATATGGCTCATATCGCTGGTCTTGTAGCGGGTGGAGAACATCCAAGCCCAATTCCTTATGCTGATGTAGTTACAACTACAACACATAAGACATTAAGAGGACCAAGAGGTGGTATGATTCTTTCATCAGCAGAAGCTGCTGAGAAGTTCAAGTTTAACAAGTCTGTATTCCCAGGAATTCAGGGTGGTCCACTTATGCACGTTATTGCTGGTAAGGCAGTATGCTTAAAGGAAGCCCTTGACCCAAGCTTTAAGACTTATGCTAAGAATATTGTTGACAATGCACAGGCTCTTTGCTCAGGTCTTATGAACAGAGGATTTGATATCGTATCTGGTGGTACAGATAATCACCTTATGCTTGTTAATCTTTTAAGCAAGAATAAGACTGGTAAGGAAGTAGAAAAGCTTCTTGATGCAGCTAACATTACATGCAACAAGAACACTATCCCTAACGATCCAGCTTCACCTTTCGTAACAAGTGGTATCAGACTTGGTACAGCAGCAGTTACAACAAGAGGCTTCAACACAGCAGATATGGATGTAGTAGCAGAAGCTATTGCTTTACTTGTAGATGACGTTGATGCTAATCAGGCTAAGGCTATGGCTATGGTTAAGGAACTTACAGACAAGTATCCTCTTTATGAATAATGCTGGAATATATAAGAAATGAACTTCTGGGGATGACTGATAAAGGAGAATATGCAGCATTTACATCCTCACTTATTCCTGGCTGCGATAATATAATAGGAATAAGACAACCGGTATTAAAGCAATATGCAAAACAGCTGATAAAGGAGAATAAGGATTTCCGGCAGCTGCTTAGTGAACCGGATATTTATCAGGAAGAAACACTGCTTAGAAGCTACATAATAGGAATGGGAACAGCGAAGGAGAAAGACTTTAAGAAGGCTTTAAAAGACTTCAACACATTCGTTCCTCTTGTGAACAACTGGGCTGTAAACGACAGCTTCTGTGTAGAATTCAGGGTTATGGATATGTTTCGGGACGAGTTTCTGCCATACATAAAGGAATGTATAGAATCGTTTGATGAATACAGGGCAAGAGTAGGGCTTATAATGCTGTTAGACCACTATTTAAAGGTTGATATGCATGGCATGAAAAGACCGAGAATGAAAAAGGTTACTATTAAAGATATAGAAAGCACAGATGAAATAAATTGTGCTAATGGTTTATATCTTGATGATATATTTTCACTTGTAAACAGGGATTTTTCGGCCTATGGATATTATACACAGATGGCAGCAGGCTGGCTTCTTGCGGAATGTTTTGTTACATTTCCAAAAAGAACGTGGGAATATCTTACAGATACCGACTGCTTAAAGTTAGATAAGTTGTCATATCAGAAGGCGGTACGAAAGATATGTGAATCGCTCACGCCGGATAAAGAAGTTAAACTAAAAGTTAAAAAGGATCTGAAGCAGATGTAATAATCTGTTTCAGGTCTTTTTTTATTGCTTTAGTATATTTTAATAATTTGAATATCAAAATAACCTTGACAAACACATAAGTTTTGTAGTATAAAAATAATGTTTGAAAATCAAAGTAAGATAATCAAATTGTTAGTAAGTCAAATAAATAAGGACAAAAAAGTATGATAAGAACAAGAATCATAGGAACAGGAAGCTATGTTCCACCAGATATATTGACTAACGATAATCTGTCAGAAATGGTAGATACGAGTGATGAGTGGATAAGGACAAGAACTGGTATATGTAACAGACATATAGCAAAAGATATGGATAATGCTGATATGGCATATAACGCTGCAAGAAATGCAGTAGAGGATGCACGTATTGAAGCTTCTAAGATTGGTCTGATTATAGTTGCAACGTCAACTCCTGATTATGCTTTTCCTAATCAGGCATCACTTGTACAGGCAAAGCTTAAAGCAGTAAATGCTATGTGTTTTGATGTAAGTGCAGCATGTTCAGGTTTTATTACAGCCCTGGATATTGCAGCTTCAATGTTAAAGGCAGGTTCGTATAAATATGCACTTGTTATTGGTTCAGAAAAAATGTCAGAAATAGTTAACTGGAAAGACAGAAGTGTGTGTGTGCTTTTTGGAGATGGTGCTGGTGCAGTGGTTCTTAAAGCAGTTGATAACAACACAGAAGATGTTACAGGTGCCTTAGTTGGTCATGAAAGAGGAATTATTGACAGCAATATCTACAATGATGGAACAGGTGCATCTGTTTTAACAGGTGGCAGAAGATTTTCTGATTCATGCAGCACAGATATATTTATACATATGGATGGACAGGAAGTGTTTAAATTCGCCGTAAAGAGTGTTCCTACAGCTATAGAAACACTTTTACATAATAATAATATGGATATTAATGAAGTTGATAAGTTCATATTGCATCAGGCTAATGTACGTATTATAGAGAGTGTAGCTAAAAGACTTAAGGCTGATAAAGATAAGTTTCCAGTCAATCTGAATGAATATGGAAATACATCATCAGCAAGCATTCCTATTCTGCTTGATGAGTTAAACAGGAATGGAAGCTTAAAACAGGGAGAGAAGCTTGTACTTGCCGGTTTTGGTGCAGGATTAAGCTGGGGAAGTATTCTGCTTGTATGGTAGCACGGTTAAAGATGCTAAGCTTATTATATAGATATTTGCAGACTGCTTACTAAAAGATATCAGGCAGCCGGATAAGCGGCATTTTAACATATATAAGATGTTTATGGCAAAAGCTTTGCCATAGATATCAAAGTTGTGGGCTTTTGACCCCGACAACATATAATAAAAAATAATAAGAATTAAGGAGATTTAACATTATGTTTGAAAAAGTAAGAGAATTAGTTGCAGCACAGTTAGGTATAGATGAGGCAGTTATTAAGCCTGAGTCTAATTTCAAGGAAGATCTTAAGGCAGATTCACTTGATCTTTTTGAACTTGTTATGTCACTTGAGGATGAGTGTTCAGTAACTATTCCATCTGAGGAGCTTGAAAAGATTCTTACAGTACAGGATGTTGTTGATTATATCGAGGCTAACCAGAAATAGTTATAAATGTCAGGAAGGAAGATAAGTTATGAAAACTCGTGTAACAGAGCTTCTTAATATAGAATATCCTGTTATACAGGGCGGTATGGCATGGGTTGCAGATGCTAATCTGGCAGCCCACGTCAGCAAAGCCGGTGGAATGGGATTTATTGGAGCAGCTAATGCGCCGGCAGAATGGGTTAAAGAACAGATACATATTGCAAGAAAGATAACAGATAAGCCAGTTGGTGTTAATATTATGCTTTTAAGTGATTATGCAGATGAGATAGCACAGCTTGTTATTGATGAGCATATAGAAGCAGTAACAACAGGTGCAGGCAATCCAAGCAAATATATGAAGGCCTGGAAGGAAGCTGGAATAAGGGTTATTCCTGTTGTGGCATCAGTTGCACTTGCAAGAATGATGGAACGTGCCGGAGCAGATGCAGTTGTAGCAGAGGGCATGGAATCAGGTGGACATATCGGCGAGGAAACGACCATGACACTTGTACCACAGGTTGTTGATGCAGTTAATATTCCTGTTATAGCAGCTGGCGGAATAGGTGATGGCAGAGGTGTATGTGCGGCATTTATGCTTGGTGCAGAGGCTGTACAGATGGGAACAAGATTCGTTGTGGCTAAGGAGTCAAATGTCCATCAGAATTATAAGGACAGAGTTATAGCTGCCAAGGATATAGATTCAGTAGTAACTGGCAGAAGTACAGGTCATCCAGTAAGGTCACTTAGAAACAGCATGACAAGAGAGTATCTTGATATGGAAAAAGAAGGCGTTGAGTTTGAAAAGCTTGAAAGACTTACTCTTGGAACACTAAGAAAGGCTGTTGTGGATGGTGATGTCAAGCAGGGAACTGTAATGGCAGGTCAGATAGCAGGTCTTGTCAATAAGGAACAGACATGTGAAGAGATTATTAAGGAGCTTATGAAGGAAGTCTCTGAGGTATATAATTCACATAATAAGCTGGCATAAAAAAGTGTATGGAAATGAGGATTTAAAAGGTATGGGAAAAACAGTTGTAATGTTTCCAGGACAGGGAAGCCAGCGTACTGGAATGGGAAGAGAAAGCTATAATAGCTGCACTTCATCAGTAAAGTGCTTTAAGAAGGCTGGTGAACTGACAGGTATCAATATGGAGCATTTAATATTTGAAGAAAATGATCTTCTTGATAAAACCGAGTATACACAGATTGCGTTATATGTAACAGAAATCGCCCAGCTTGCTGATATGGTTGAGCAGGGCCTTACGTATGATGCAGCTATTGGACTTTCATTAGGTGAATATAGTGCACTTACTGCAAGTGGTGCGCTATCTTATGAAGATGGTGTAAGACTTGTAAGAAACCGTGGAATATATATGGAACAGGAGGTTCCGGCTGGTATAGGCGCCATGGCTGCAGTTATCGGGCTTACATCAGATGAGGTTGACAGTGTACTTGCTAAATATAACAAGGATAAAAGTGGGAACACAGAGTCTGATAATGATATGTATCCTGATACAGTTTCCGCAGCTAATTACAACTGCCCTGGCCAGATAGTAATATCAGGTAAAAAGGAATGTGTACAGGAGGCTATGGAAGTGCTTAAGGAAGCAGGAGCAAGAAGAACACTCCTTCTTAATGTAAGTGGACCGTTTCATTCAAAGCTTCTTAAGGGCGCAGGTGATAAGCTTATGAAGGATCTTGAAAAAGTTACTTTTGATAAAGTGAAGTATCCTTATGTGGCAAACTGTACAGCTGAGTATGTGGATGAGAATACATCCAGTGGATATATAAAAGAACTTCTTTCAAAGCAGGTATATAGTTCAGTACGTTTTGAACAGTCAGTCAGAAAAATGATAGCCGATGGTTATGATACATTTGTTGAGGTGGGACCAGGAAAGACTTTATCTGGCTTTGTTAAAAAGATAGCTAAGAGCATGGAAAAGGAAGTAGTTATAAAATAACAGGCAATAAATGCAGACAAGATATTGGTAAGGCTTTAGCAATATTGTATCGATGAAAGGCAGTGTGTTATGTGTATGGATAATTGTATAAAAAGATATGAAAACAAGATAGTGCTTGTAACCGGAGCTAGCAGAGGAATAGGAGCTGCTATAGCTGCCCGTTTTGCCAAAGAGGGGGCTGTGGTTATTGTTAATTACAGTGGTAATGATGAGGCAGCAGATAGAACAGTTGAAAATATTCTGGCTGCCAACGGAAAGGCAGAAAAATACAAGTGTCAGGTTGATTCGTATGAAGAAACTGAAAAAATGATTACATATATAATGGATAAATATAAGAGAATAGACATTCTTATAAATAATGCAGGTATAACAAAAGATGGTCTTATCATGAGAATGAAAGAGGAAGATTTTGACAGAGTTATAGATGTTAATCTTAAGGGAACATTTAACTGCATAAGACACGTAAGCAGATACATGTTAAAGCAAAGAAGCGGAAGAATAATCAATATGTCATCAGTTGTAGGCATAGCTGGTAATGCAGGACAGGTTAATTACAGTGCTTCTAAAGCAGGTGTGATAGGTATTACCAAATCTGCGGCAAAGGAGCTTGCATCGCGAGGAATAACTGTTAATGCAGTTGCACCTGGATATATTGATACAGATATGACAAAGGTTTTATCTGATGAACAGAAGAAGTCAGTACTTGATATGATTCCTCTTTCAAGAATGGGAAGCGTGGATGATATAAGCAATGCTGTAGCATTTCTGGCATCAGATGAAGCAGCATACATAACAGGACAGGTGATATCAGTAGATGGAGGTATGAATATCTGATGAGAAGAGTAGTTGTTACAGGTATGGGTGCAATAACACCTATAGGTTTAAGTGTGGATGAATTCTGGAATTCTGTTAAAGAGAATACAGTTGGAATAGATAATATAACAAGATTTGATACAACAGATTATAAGGTTAAGCTTGCAGCAGAGGTAAAGGATTTTGATGCTAAGAATTATATGGATTTCAAGGCAGCCAAAAGGATGGAAAAGTTCAGCCAGTATGCTGTTGCGGCCGCGCATGAGGCTATGAAGGATTCGGGGCTTGATATGGCTAAAGAGGATGCTTTCCGTGTTGGTGTATCAGTAGGCTCTGGTGTTGGAAGCCTTGAAGCTATGGAAAGCAATCACAAGAAGCTTCTTGAAAAGGGTCCATCTAGGATTAATCCGCTTCTTGTACCTCTTATGATAACTAACATGGCAGCTGGCAATGTATCAATACAGCTAGGTTTAAAGGGTAAGAATATAAATGTTGTTACAGCATGTGCTACTGGAACTAACTCTATAGGTGAAGGCTATAGAAGCATACAGCATGGAGAAGCAGATGTTATGTTTGCAGGTGGAACTGAAAGTTCTATATCTCCTATTGGAATCGGTGGTTTTGCTGCGCTTACAGCACTTTCAACATCTACAGACCCTAAGAGAGCCTCTATCCCATTTGACAAAGAAAGAAATGGCTTTGTCATGGGTGAAGGAGCAGGTGTGGTTGTACTTGAAGAACTGGAGCATGCTTTAAAGAGAGGAGCGCATATATATGCAGAGATCACAGGCTATGGCTGTTCTTCTGATGCATACCATATAACATCACCTATGGAGGATGGAAGTGGAGCTGCATATGCTATGACAAGTGCCATGAAGGAAGCAGAAGTAAAACCAGATGATATCGATTATATAAATGCACATGGAACAAGTACCCATCATAATGATCTTTTTGAGACAAGGGCGATCAAGCTGGCACTTAAGGATGCAGCTTACAATGTGCCTGTAAGTTCAACAAAATCCATGGTTGGACATCTGCTTGGTGCAGCGGGCGCAGTTGAGTTCATAGCCTGTGTCAAGTCAATCCAGGATGGTTATATACATCCAAATGTAGGACTATCAGAAACAGAGGAAGAAATGGATCTTAATTATGTCAAGGATGAAGGAATCGAAAAGGACGTTGATGTAGTCATGACGAATTCTCTTGGTTTTGGTGGACATAATGCAACTCTTATAGTAAGAAAGTATTCATAATATGATGAACGCTTAAAGTACATAAGTAGATTGCTGGTGAGATATATGGAATACCAGAATATGAATAAAAGGTCATGAAGAAATGGAGATAATATATGGAATTAGAAAATGTAATAAAGCTCATTAATGCTGTATCAGAATCTTCACTTACAAGCTTTAGCATGGAAGATGGCGACACTAAGCTTTCGCTTGGCGCTGACAGAAGTGACAGGGCAGCTGTTAAAGAAACTGCCGGTGCTGATGATATAGTTAATAGCGATAACGGCAATGAATCAGGATTGAATAAATCGGACATTAAAACTTCTGATGATAATGTGCTTACTGTTAATTCACCACTTGTAGGTGTATTTTACAGTTCAGCATCTCCGGAAGCTGATGCATATGTAGCAATAGGTGACAGGGTTAAAAAAGGTCAGGTAATCGGTATAGTAGAAGCAATGAAGCTTATGAATGAGATTGAAAGTGATTATGATGGTGTGGTTACTGATATTCTTGTAGATAATGAACAGATGGTTGAATATGGACAGCCTATGTTTGTTATAAAACCAGTCTGACAATACGTCGGTATCAAAGGCATGGGTTTTTGATACCGACATTATATATATGAAATTCGATTATTTAATATAAGGAGTTAAGTATGCTTACAACAAAGGAAATAATGGATATTATACCACACAGACATCCTTTTCTGCTTGTGGATACGATAGATGAACTTGAGCCTGGAATAAAGGCAACAGGATATAAGTGTATTACATATGATGAGCCTTATTTTGCAGGACATTTTCCAGCTGAGCCTGTTATGCCGGGGGTCCTTCAGATAGAGGCATGCGCACAGGTAGGCGCTGTTGCGATACTTTCGCTGGAAGAAAACAAAGGTAAAACAGCATATTTTGGTGCAGTTAATAATGCAAGATTTAAAAGAAAAGTAGTTCCTGGTGATAAACTTAAGATGGAATGTGAGATTATAAAGAAAAAAGGACCAGTTGGCGTGGGAAAGGCTGTTGCGACGGTAGATGGCGAGGTTGCACTTACAGCAGAGCTTACATTTATGGTAGGTTAATCCGTCTGATGTTATAAATATAATATGTGGATTATGGAATGATTATAAGGAGATGAAGCTGTGTTTAATAAGATATTGATAGCGAACAGAGGCGAAATAGCTGTTAGAATAATAAGAGCCTGTAGGGAAATGGGTATACAGACAGTTGCAGTATATTCTGAGGCGGATAAGGAAGCACTTCATACGCAGCTGGCTGATGAGAGTGTATGTATAGGAAAGGCAGCAGCTAAGGATAGTTACCTTAATATGGAAAGAATATTGAGTGCAACAGTAGCTACACATGCAGATGCAATACATCCAGGCTTTGGATTTCTTTCTGAAAACAGTAAGTTTGCATCATTATGTGAAAAATGTAACATCACATTTATAGGTCCAGATTCAGATATCATAGAGAAAACAGGTAATAAACAGGAAGCAAGAAATACAATGATATCAGCAGGTATTCCAGTTATTCCAGGAACCAAAGAACCAGTTATGGATGCAGAAAGAGGAAAAGAGCTTGCAGACAATATAGGTTATCCTGTTATGGTTAAAGCTGCACTTGGCGGCGGTGGCAAGGGGATGCGTGTTGTATATACAAAAGAAGATTTTAAAAGGGAATTCGATAACGCACAGAGAGAAGCTGTGAATGGCTTTGCTGATGGCACAATGTATATAGAAAAATATATAGAAAAACCAAGACATATAGAGTTCCAGATATTAGCTGATAAATATGGAAATACAATTCATCTTGGTGAAAGAGATTGTTCAATACAAAGAAATCACCAGAAGTTAGTTGAGGAATCACCCTCTCCTGCGTTGAATGATGAATTAAGAAAGAGAATGGGAGATACTGCAGTGGCAGTGGCTAAGGCAGTTAACTATGAAAATGCAGGAACAGTTGAGTTTCTTCTTGACAAAAACGACAATTATTACTTTATGGAGGTAAATACCCGTATTCAGGTCGAGCATGGTATAACGGAACTTGTGACAGGTGTTGATCTTATAAAGGAACAGATAAAGATAGCAGCCGGCGAAAGTCTTGGTATTAAGCAGGAGGATGTAAGGATACATGGTGCTGCCATGGAAATAAGAATCAATGCTGAAAACCCTGAAAAGAACTTTGCACCTAATCCGGGAACAATAAAGAATATACATATACCAGGTGGTAATGGTGTAAGAATAGATACTGCAGTTTATAGTGGATATACGATACCTCCTTTTTATGATTCCATGATAATGAAGGTTATGACATATGCAAACGACAGGAAAACAGTGATTGAGAAGATGAGAAGTGTCCTTGGCGAGATTATTATTGAAGGTGTCACAACAAATACAGATTTTATGTATGATATATGCCAGAATGAGAAGTTTATTAAAGGTGATGTCAGTACAGATTTCATACCAGAGGAGTATCCACAGGTATGTAAAAAATAGTTGTTCGTTATGCACAGTAAGAGTGCGTGGAAATGAGGATTTATATGCAGATAAAAGGCTTGTTTAAAAAGAATATCCATAAAAATAAAATCAACAATCTGGATAGCAGTAATATAAATGTTCCAGATGGATTATATACGAAATGTCCGGTTTGTTCAAAAATAATTTTAACAGAGGACATGTATCTGAATAATTGTGTATGTCCGGAATGTGGATATTATATGAAGCTGGATGCCAGAACAAGGATATCCATGGTAGTGGATAAGAATACATTTTCAGAATGGGATACTAACATTGAAGAGAGCAATCCATGTGAATACCCAGGTTATGAGGAGAAAATCCAGAATCTTAAAAGAAAAACAAATCTTGATGAGGCAGTAATAACCGGTGTTGGAAAGATAGATGGCAGCAAAGCTGTTATAGGTGTCTGTGATACAAGATTTCTTATGGGCAGCATGGGCGAAGTTGTAGGTGAAAAGCTTACACGGGCAGTTGAGAAGGCTACAGAGCAGAAGCTGCCGGTTATTATATTTACATGCTCAGGCGGAGCCAGGATGCAGGAGGGAATAGTATCTCTTATGCAGATGGCAAAGATAAGTGCCGCATTAAAAAAACATGATGAGGCAGGACTTTTATATATCACTGTTCTTACTGACCCTACAACTGGAGGTGTAACTGCAAGCTTTGCTATGCTTGGAGATATTATACTTGCAGAGCCAGGTGCCCTTATAGGTTTTGCAGGACCAAGAGTTATCAGACAGACTATAGGACAGGAACTGCCAGAAGGGTTTCAGAGAGCTGAATTTCTGTTAGAGCACGGCTTTGTGGATGCGATAGTTAAAAGGGATGAGCTAAAGAAGACACTTGCGCATCTGCTTGACATACATAAGTACAGTGGAGCTTATACAGAAGTTAAAGAAAATGTGGATACATACCGGAGCAATTCAGATATTATGAAGAAGTATCTTGAGTATCTTGATAATATATATTTCAAAAAGATAGATAGAGAAGAAGAAAAAAAGGCTGAGGCTGATAATAATCTGTATAATGAGTATGATGTATGGGAAAAGGTTGAAATAGCAAGAAGCAGTGAAAGACCTAATGCCGCAGATTACATAGAAAAAATAACTAAAGATTTTTTTGAACTTCATGGTGACAGAAACTTTTGTGATGATAAAGCAATAATAGGTGGAATCGCAACATTTGGCGGCATTCCTGTAACAGTCATAGGACATATGAAGGGTAAGACTACTAAAGAGAATATATCAAGAAACTTTGGAATGCCTAATCCCGAAGGGTATAGAAAGGCACTAAGGCTTATGAAGCAGGCTGAAAAATTTAACAGACCGGTTATATGTTTTATAGACACTCCAGGAGCATATTGCGGTCTTGGTGCAGAAGAGCGAGGCCAGGGAGAAGCTATAGCAAAGAATCTGTATGAAATGAGCAGTCTTACAGTTCCGGTATTGTCAATAGTAACTGGCGAAGGTGGAAGCGGTGGTGCACTTGCACTAGGTGTTGCCAATGAGGTATGGATGATGGAGAATTCCATATATTCAATACTTTCACCAGAAGGCTTTGCATCGATACTGTGGAAGGATTCTAAGAAAGCAAAAGAGGCTGCGGAAATAATGAAGCTGACGGCAGCAGATTTATATGAGCTTGGCATAATAGAGAAGGTCATTCCGGAATATCCGGTTATAAATGAAAATAATATAAAAAGAGTGACATTATATATGAAACGCATGATATGTGATTTTATGTACAGATATATTGATATGGACAAGGAAGAACTTGCAAGACAGCGGTATAACAGATTCAGGAAAATGTAAGAAAGCACTAAATCTATTACATTTTTTTATGGTTGTATTAATATAATTGTGTTAATATGATTATGTTAATGTGATTGTTTTAATGTGATTGCGTAGGAAGATTACGGAATTGTTATATCTAAACAGAAAGAAGGAATATATATGTCATATGGATACAGACAATACAGGGATACTGCTCATAGATGGACACAGATAGGTGTTGGTTTAATATCTGTAATAGCAGGTCTTATACTTATTGTATGTGTAACGGCACCTATGTATGTCTCAAGCATGTTAAAGGATGCAGGACTGTCAGCTGCTATATCGCACCGTTTTATGGATACTGTTTTTGATTCACTTGGGGATAATATGGAGGCGTTATCCAGAATTCAGACAAGTATAGAGGATTCTAAGATAGTAGACAGAATAGCACAGAAATATACAACGGCTATGGTTGACGGGATGCTTAAAGAAAAATCCTTTGATGATATAGAGATTAATATAGATGCAGAGCTGGATGAGCTTATGGATATGACATATAACAAAATAGCATCTAATATCAATATGGGAAATATACAGGAAACAATAGTCAGGGCAGCTCTTAGCTATAGTAAAAATGCTGCAAATGAGGCTATAAATAATTATGCCAGTGGTATATATGGTGATATATCTTATCGTCTGCAGCCGCTTATAAAGGTATATGGAATAATAACGTCTGTTGTGTTTAAGATATTGATGCTTTTAATATATATCACATTATTGATTGTTATCATTGCATTTAATCCTGTCAGGGTTGTAAGGTACACACTCCCATGTATATTTGTCATAACAGGTGGTATATATATTTTTATTGCAAATATAATTGGAAACAGATGTATGGCGGCTGTAAGTAACAGATATCTAGGAAGAACTGTGTTTATAGATACTCAGATTGCTTATAGGGTTATGGGTGTTATGTGTATACTGGCAGCAGCTTCTTATGTTATTACTTTGATATATGGAATGGTTGTGAAAAACAGGAGAAAAAGAATATAGAAATATCTGAGATTAATGTTTGATAAGAGTTTATTAGAGTTTATAAGAGCTTATAAAAACTCATAAAACATTATAAAAGATGAAAAATGGAGCTGCTACATATATATGTGGCAGCTCCTGATTTTGTTTTATAATACTTGTTATATAATATTTTTTAAAGTATTATTTGTTATTCTTCTTTTCGTTCTCAAGCTTCTTCATAGCTCTTACCTTAAGTGAAAGACCAAAGAGGTTGATGAAACCATCAGCATCATGGTGGTCATAAAGGTCTCCAGTTGTGAATGAAGCGATAGATTCGTTATATAATGAATATGGAGATGTTGTTCCGGCTTTGATGATGTTGCCCTTGTAGAGCTTGAACTTAACTTCACCAGTTACATATTCCTGAGTCTTTTCGATGAATGCCTGAAGAGCTTCACGAAGAGGTGTTTCCCACTTTCCTTCGTATATAACCTGTGCAAACTTGTTAGCAACATTTATCTTTTCTGTTGTTGTATCTCTGTCAAGTATGAGTTCCTCAAGCTGCTGGTGAGCTTCATAAAGAATAGTTCCACCAGGTGTTTCATACACACCACGTGATTTCATGCCAACAACTCTGTTTTCTACGATGTCGATAATACCGATACCATGCTTTCCACCAAGTCTGTTGAGTTCTCTGATGATGTCAGAAACCTTCATCTTCTTACCATTAACAGATGTAGGCACACCCTTTTCAAATGTCATAGTAACATATTCGCCTTCATCAGGAGCATCCTCTGGTGAGCATCCAAGAACAAGAAGGTGCTTGTAGTTAGGCTCGTTAGCAGGATCTTCAAGCTCAAGACCTTCGTGGCTGATATGCCATATGTTACGGTCACGGCTGTAGCTTGAGTCAGGGCTGAATGGAAGATGAATACCATGCTGTCTGCAGTATTCAATCTCATCTTCACGTGACTGAAGAGTCCATCTTGAATCTCTCCAAGGTGCGATGATCTTGATATCTGGAGCTAAAGCTTTGATAGTAAGCTCGAATCTGATCTGGTCGTTACCCTTGCCAGTAGCACCATGGCATATAGCAACAGCGCCTTCTTTACGTGCTATTTCAACAAGTCTTTTTGCTATAACAGGTCTTGCCATAGAAGTTCCAAGTAAATACTTGTTTTCATATACCGCATGAGCCTGTACACAAGGAACAACATAGTTATCGCAGAATTCATCTGTAACATCTTCTATGTATAACTTTGCAGCGCCACATGATAATGCTCTTTCTTCAAGGCCATCTAATTCTTCTTCCTGTCCACAGTCTGCGCAGACACAGATAACATCGTAATCAAATGTTTCTTTTAACCAAGGGATGATGGCAGTAGTATCAAGTCCGCCTGAATAGGCTAAAACAACTTTCTCTTTCATTAAAAAGTACCTCCATAGATATTTATAAACTCTGCCAATTATAATAAACTACTTATGGTGAAAATGCAATAGCAAAAAATGAATATTATGCAATTTTATGCATTGATTATGCATAAATATAAAAACATATCTAATAAACTCTTTACATAAGGAAAAAAGTTGCTATAATGGAACTTATCATTTTTGTTAATTCATTTTTATATGTGGATTACTGATGAAAATATTCACACGAATGAATAATTACACATTCAGATGGAGGACGTATGGTTAAGGTTGGAATTATCGGTGCTACCGGATACGCAGGTAACGAATTAGTAAGAATTCTTTTAGGACACAAAGATGTTGAGATTGTATGGCTGGGTTCAAGAAGCTATATTGACCAGAATTATTCAGATGTATATAGAAATATGTTTAAGCTTGTTGATGCAAAATGTATGGATGACAATATGGATCAGCTTGCTAATGAAGTAGATGTTATATTTACAGCTACTCCTCAGGGCTTATGTGCATCTCTTGTTAATGATGAGATTCTTTCAAAGGTAAAAATAATCGACCTTAGTGCGGACTTCAGATTAAAGGATGTTGATATATATGAGAAGTGGTATAAGTTAGAGCATAAAGCTCCACAGTATATTGATGAAGCGGTTTACGGATTATGCGAAATTAACAGGGATAAGGTGAATAAGGATACAAGAATCATAGCTAATCCAGGCTGTTATACAACAACATCAATCCTTACATTATATCCACTTGTAAAAGAAGGAATAATCAATCCGGATACTATTATAATAGATGCCAAGAGTGGTACATCTGGTGCAGGAAGAGGTGCAAAGGTAGCAAATCTTTTCTGTGAAGTAAACGAAAGCATGAAGGCTTATGGAGTTGGAACACACAGACATACGCCTGAGATAGAAGAACAGCTTGGATATGCATGTGGAAGAGATGACCTTAAGCTTATATTTACACCACATCTGGTTCCTATGAATAGAGGAATACTTGTTACGTCATATGCCAATCTTGCAAAGGATGTATCTTATGAAGATGTGAAGGCAGCCTATGATAAGTATTATGATAAGGAATATTTTGTAAGAGTTCTTCCTAAGGATGTATGCCCTGAAACAAGATGGGTTGAGGGAAGTAACTTTGTAGATATAGGATTTAAGATAGAGCCAAGAACTAACAGAATTATTGCTATGGGTGCATTAGATAACCTTGTTAAGGGTGCGGCTGGTCAGGCAGTACAGAATATGAATCTTTTATTCGGTTTTGAGGAGAATGAAGGACTTAAGATTGCACCTATGTTCCCATAGAATTATATAATACAGGCGGCACTATAAATATTTTATTCATATAAGATTAATAAGACGTTATTGGTAAGTAATAATCCTGATAGATAATTATTATATAGGTAATTTAATAACAAGCGGTTATTAATCTGGACAGGAGGCAGTTATGCAGATTATAGAAGGTGGAGTTACAGCAGCCAAGGGATTTAAGGCAGCTGGTATGGCGGCAGGAATTAAGTATAAGAATGGTAAGAAAGATATGGCAATGGTTGTTTCAGACAAGCCTTGCGTGACAGCAGGGACATTTACTCTTAACAGAGTATTTGCCGCTCCTGTTAAATGGGATAAGAATATTGTATACAATGAAGCTTATGCACAGGCAATTGTAGTCAACAGTGGTGTTGCTAATGCCTGTACAGGTGTTGAGGGTGATGAAGCCTGTGCACTTGAAGCTAAGACAGCTGGAGAGACACTTGGAATTTCAGCCGATGCAGTGCTTCTTGGTTCAACAGGTGTTATTGGAATGCAGCTTCCTATGGATAGAATGTGTGCAGGAATTAAGGCACTTCCGGAACTTCTTGATTATACTAAAGAGGCTGGAACACTTGCCGCAGAGGCAATTATGACAACTGATACTGTAAGCAAGCAGGTTGCCTGCACAGTAAATATTGCTGGCAAAGAAGTAACGGTAGGCGGTATGTGCAAGGGTGCCGGTATGATTCATCCTCATATGGCTACAATGCTCTGTTTTATTACAACTGATGCAGTTATAGAGAAGAAAGCACTTCAGAAGATGACAAGTGATATTGTTGAAGATTCATTTAATATGATATCTGTTGACGGAGATACATCAACTAATGATACAGTGCTTGTTCTTGCTAATGGCGAAGCAGGCAATGATACTATTAAGGAAGGCAGCAGTGATTATGATACATTTTATGAGGCATTATCTTATGTACTTACAGAGCTTTCTAAGAAAATAGCAGGAGATGGTGAAGGCTGTACATGTCTTTTTGAAGTTCAGGTTAAGGGAGCTTCAACTAAGGAACAGGCAAAAATTCTTGCCAAATCAATAGTGACTTCTAATCTTACAAAGGCGGCAATATTCGGACACGATGCTAACTGGGGAAGAATTCTTTGTGCTATGGGTTATTCAGGTGTTGATTTTGAGCCGGAGAAAGTTGATATATTCTTTGAAAGCAACGCAGGAAAGCTTCAGATAGTTAAAGATGGTACTGCAACAGATTACAGCGAAGAAAAGGCAACTGAAATTCTTTCACAAAATCCTGTAACCGCAATAGCAGATATTAAGCAGGGTAACAGTGAAGCTACAGCGTGGGGCTGTGACCTTACATTTGATTACATAAAGATTAATGCGGATTACAGATCATAATAGTTAAGAATAAAATGGCATTGTAATATTGTCAGGAATGAGGATAATAAATGAGTACAATTAATATGGAAGAAGAGTTAAAGAAGGCACAGGTGCTTGTTGAAGCACTCCCATATATACAGAAGTTCAACAGAAAGATTATAGTTGTAAAATATGGTGGAAGTGCAATGGTTGATGAAGAACTTAAAAGAAAAGTTATTCAGGACGTAGTATTATTAAAGGTTGTTGGATTTAAGCCAATTATTGTACACGGCGGCGGCAAGGAAATCAGCAAATGGGTTGAAAAGTCTGGAATGACACCAGAATTTAAGAATGGTTTAAGAGTTACAGACGAGCCAACTATGGAAATTGCTGAGATGGTTCTTAACAAGGTTAATAAAAGCCTTGTATCGCTTATAGAGGAACTTGGCGTAAAGGCGTGTGGTATAAGTGGTAAAGATGGCGGTATGTTAAAGGTAGAGAAGAAGTATTCAAAGGGTGAAGATATAGGATATGTAGGTGAAGTCAAGGAAGTTGATACAACACTTATACATTCTCTTCTTAAGGATGATTTTCTTCCAGTAATATGCCCTATAGGATATGATGACAATTTCCACGCTTACAATATTAATGCTGATGATGCAGCTTGTGCCATTGCAAGGGCAGTTAATGCAGAGAAGCTTGCATTCTTAACAGATATTGAAGGTGTATACAAGGATTATAATGATAAATCAAGCCTTATCTCAGAACTTTCAACAACTGAGGCAAGGGAATTATTAGCAGGTGGTACAATAGGTGGTGGTATGTTACCTAAGCTTAATAACTGTATTGATGCGATTGAACACGGTGTTTCAAGAGTGCATATACTTGACGGTCGTATTCCACACTGCCTCCTTCTTGAAATATTTACTAACAAGGGTGTTGGTACAGCTATATTATCAGAAGGTGCTGAGAAATTCTTCGATACTAATATATAATAACAGGAGTAGTTATGCAGACAGAACAGATTATTAAAACAGCAGAAGAAAAGTTAATACATACATATAACAGATACCAGATTGTACTTGATAAAGGTGATGGTGTAAGATTATATGATACAGACGGAAAAGAATATCTTGATTTTGGTGCAGGTATTGCGGTATTTGCATTAGGTTATAATAACAAGGAATATAATGATGCGTTAAAGGCACAGATTGACAAGCTTATACATACATCTAATTATTTCTATAATGAGCCAGCGGTAAATGCTGCTAAAGCACTTACAAAGGCTTCTGGAATGGACAGGGTATTCTTTACTAACAGTGGTACAGAATCAATAGAGGGTGCTATAAAGCTTGCAAAGAAATACGCTTATTTAAAGACAGGAAGAACAGATTCAGAGATTATAGCAATGCATCATTCCTTCCATGGCAGAAGTATGGGAGCATTAGCTGTAACAGGCAATAAGCATTATCAGGAAGCGTTCGGACCTATGATTCCGGGAATTAAATTTGCTAATTATAATGACCTTGAAAGTGTTAAACAGTTGGTAAATGATAAAACTTGTGCTATTATATTTGAAACAGTACAGGGTGAGGGAGGAATATATCCTGCAACTAACGAATTCATCAAGGGTGTAAGACAGCTTTGCGATGAAAAGGGTATTCTTCTTATACTTGATGAAATACAGTGTGGAATGGGAAGAACAGGTACAATGTTTGCATTCCAGCAGTATGGAGTTGAGCCTGATATTCTTACTGTTGCCAAGGCACTTGGCTGTGGTGTTCCAGTAGGTGCATTTCTTGCCAAGGAAGAAGTTGCCAAGGCACTTGTACCAGGAGATCACGGTACAACTTATGGCGGTAATCCACTTGCGTGTGCAGCAGCAACAAAAGTATTTGAATTATTTGAGAAACAGCATATATTGGATAATGTCAAGGAAGTATCAGCATATCTTGAAGAAAAGCTTGATGAACTTGTAGCAGAATATGATTTTATAATTGAGAGGAGAGGACTTGGACTTATGCAGGGACTTGAACTTTCAATCAATCCTAAAGATGTTATTGCTAATGCATTAGACAATGGACTTATACTGTTCTCAGCCGGAACTAATGTTATCAGAATGGTGCCACCTCTTGTTATAACTAAGGCGGACGTAGATGAAATGATAACAAAGTTAAAGAAATCATTTTAATAAAGGTTGGATGAATAATGAAAGTAATTAAGAAGCTTGTGTCAGTTCTTATGGCAGGTGTTCTTACTTTATCTGTGATGGCATGTTCAGGTACAGATAAGAATAAGACAGCAAGGGAACTTGATATAGAGACTCCTGTAACAGTTAATGTCTGGTATGATAATAAGGACTATGACAGCTATCTTGAAAATGTAGCGAAAGAATTTAAAGAGGCTAACAATCTGGTTACTGTCAATCCGGTATATGTTGAGTCATCAGATTTTGTTGATACAATTTACAATGAAACTGTAAGAAATGATAATGTGCCAGATGTGTATCTTATGTCATCAGAGAATTGCAATAAGGCATATCTTTTAGGTCTTATGCTTGAAAATGATTCTTACAAGGATGTATACAATGATAAAGTATATGGACAGGCTGCCCTTATAGCAAGCTCATATAATGAAAAGTTATATGGCTATCCGGTTACATTTAATATGCCGGTTATGGTGTATAACAGTAAGCTTGCAGGTGCAGTTGATACATTTGATGAGATAAAAGAATATAATGATAACTACGAAGTTACAGAAGATAATAAAAGTGTTCAGAGGATATTTAACTTTGATGCATCATCAATGTTTCTTAATTATACATTTACAGGAAGATACGTTAATATAGGCGGCAATAATGCTGAGGATTCAGGAGCATTTGCAATAGATGAGGTGCATTTTAAAAAGGCTTTAACTGAATATGTGAAGTTAAAGGACACTTATGCGATTGATAGATATAATTCATCATTGCAGTCGTGTGTATCACAGTTTGCAGAGGGAAAGCTTATATATACAATAGTTGATGCCGACAGCCTTTCAACAATTGATGCTTCAGGTGTTGAATATGGAATAATTCCAGTTCCAAAGCTTGCAGATGATTTAGAGTCAAAGGCAATGTCAGTTACTACGATGGCAATAGTAAATCCATACACATCAAATATTGCGGTATCCAAGGCAGTAGCAAGGGCAATATCATATGACTATGCAGAGGATTTGGAAAGTCTTAGCGGACATATGAGTGCAAGGGCAGACATAAGCTATAAATCAAAGACCCAGCAGAGCAATTACAATACACTGCACACAATATATGCTAACAGCATCGTAAAAGCCAAATATGTAGGCGTAGGCAACATATATACAAAATATGAGATTATGCTTCACCAGTTATGGGACGGAGTGGATTTTAACAGTGCATATAATGAGTTTTACAAAGAAATCTCCAATTATATGACACTATCAAGGCTTAATAATTAAATATGGAATAATACATTAGTGTGGATAAAAATGTAATTTACTCCAATATCAGTGAATAAAATCCTGCTATCAGTAAATACTTTATTAACAATAGAGATTGTTAAAGGAGGTTGTCTGATGGCAGGATTTATTGTTGCAATAATCTCAGGTGCGTTAATGAGCCTGCAAGGTGTACTTAATACGAATGTTACAAAAGCGAGCAGTATATGGGTGGCGGCAGGCTTCGTGCAGTTTACAGCACTTGCAACCTGCATTATAATGTGGCTGTTTAACGGAAGACCTGATATTAGTGGAATATTTCAGGTAGAGAATAAAATATCATTATTAGGCGGTGTGATAGGAGCATTCATAACCTTCACCGTAGTAAAAAGTGTATCCGACCTAGGTGTAGCCAAAGCCGAAGTCACAATAGTAGTAGCACAGGTAATAGTAGCCTATATAATAGAACTTATGGGCTTATTTGGAAGCAAAAAAGCCGACTTCTCGTGGCTCAAACTCTTAGCCCTGATAATAGCAATGGGCGGAGTATTTATGTTCTACAATACAGGGAAGAATTAAAGTTGTAAAACTGACAGCGAGGGGATATAATGTGCGTAAGCTACAAGCCGTGCCAGACAGAAAACTTAAAAGCTGCTGTGCTTGCACAAAGCTGCTTTTAAAATTTCTGTCTGATAGGGCGACAGCCCGACAGTCCAAGAAAGCCAGAGCTTTCTTGGACCTGCACGGCGAAACCAGTGGGAAATCAACTAAAGGCGATGTGCAAAGCACGAGCCAGCAAAAACAAATCATAAGCAGGCTAAGGAAAGCGATGTGCAAAGCACGAGCCAAAAGTAAAGGCAATCTGTGGCAGTACATAATAAGCCAAGGTAAAGTAGAAGCGAAGTGCGAAGCACAAGCGCAATCTATGCCACCACTGCATTTCCCACCCCACCCCAAATAAAAGAGAGGACCTCAACCAATGACCAATTTATTTAAAATAACAGGCACAGTAACCCTGAAAAAAGGCGCCGGCCGTCAATTAAAATCCGGCGGTATGTGGGTATACGACAACGAAATAGACACATTTTCCGAAACCGTAGAAGACGGAGGCCTTATCGAACTCCATGATTTCGATGATTACTTTATGGGAATAGGCTTCGTAAACCGCCGTTCCAAAATAACAGTAAGAATGTTATCAAGACACGAGGGAGAGATTAACGAAGAATTTATCAAACAGCGTGTAAAAGATGCTGTTTCCTACAGAATGGATACTGTCGATACATCTTCCTGCCGGCTTATATTCGGAGAGGCAGATTTTCTTCCGGGTATAGTAATAGACAAGTTCTCAGATGTTCTTGTAGTAGAGTCACTTGCACTTGGAATTGACAGATTTAAACAGCTTATTGTCGATGACCTGAAAGAAATACTTAAAGAATATGGCATGCCAATAAGAGGCGTATATGAAAGAAGCGATGCCAAAGTAAGACAGCTTGAAGGAATGGAAAGAGTTAAAGGCTTTATCGGTGAAGAATTCGATACCAAAGTTATGATAACTGAAAATGGTGTTAAATATTATGTAGATGTTAAGGACGGTCAGAAGACAGGCTTTTTCCTTGACCAGAAATATAACAGGAGAGCTATCGGCGGCTTATGCAAGGGTGCGAAGGTTCTTGACTGCTTTACACATACAGGTTCATTTGCACTTAATGCAGGAATATCGGGAGCTTCAAGCGTATTAGGAGTAGATGCATCTGAACTTGCTGTTAATCAGGCGACAGAAAATGCCAAGCTTAACGGACTTGAGGATATTGTCCGATTCAAATGTGCAGATGTGTTTGACCTGCTTCCACAGCTTGAAAAGAGTGGCGAGAAGTTTGATGTTGTGATTCTTGATCCACCAGCATTTACCAAGTCAAGAAATTCCATTAAAAATGCAGTTAAGGGATACAGAGAGATTAATCTTAGGGGGATGAAGCTTGTCAAAGACGGCGGATACCTTGCAACCTGCTCTTGTTCACATTTTATGGATCCGGAATTGTTCACTAAGACAATTGGCGAAGCGGCAAGAAATGTACATAAAAGACTAAGACAGATAGAATACAGGACCCAGTCACCTGACCACCCAATTCTGTGGTCAGCCGATGAGTCCTTATACCTTAAATTCTATATTTTTCAGGTTGTTGACGAAAAGTAAGGCTTCTTTCGTAAAGGGCATCTTTTATTTCGTAAGGAACAAAAAGATGTCCAAGACCTGTTCCTAACTGTATGTTAGGCTTGTTAGCACCGTGGTAATCAGAGCCTCCGGATAAGAGAAGATTATGTTCTTTGGCGATTTTGCGGATTTCCCTTTCATCGGCAGGTTTATAGGTTGAATAAATTGCTTCAATTCCATCAATTGAGGCACAGCATACGTGGTTAATAAGCTCATTCATCTGGGCTTTGCCAAGGTGGTAAAGAATTGGGTGTGCAAGCACAGCAACGCCGCCAGCCTGATGAATAATGCTTACAGCCTCAGAAGGGTCAACCTTATGCCTGTTCACAAAGCAGGGCTTTCCGGGACTTAAGTATCTGTCAAAGGCTTCGTTGCGGTCGCCTGTGTAATGATTCTTAACAAGATAATCAGCAAAATGTGCTCTTGTTATAACAGCATCAGGGTATAATTTTAACATTTGTTCATATGTAATATTAATACCGATTGAACAGAAGCGTTCACATATTGCAATATTACGGTTGATGCGTGACTCGCGCTGTGTTTTAAGATAATCATTGATGGCATTGTTAGTGTAATCAATAAAAAGTCCTACGATATGGACTTCGGTATTATTAAAATTAGTGCTTAATTCAACACCGGGTATTAATTCCACCTCTGAATTACCAGCGGCTTTAAGGGCATCTGGTATTCCGTCAAGAGTATCGTGGTCGGTAAGGGCGATGGCACTAAGATTTTTAGAAGAAGCAATTGCTATAAGCTCTGAGGGAGTATTAGTTCCGTCAGAATATGTTGAGTGTACGTGCAAATCTACCTGTTTCATATTATAACCTCATTTCTGCGCACGATTTCTAAGCAGATAATAGAATTGTATTAAGTACGCAAGTAGATTATAACACTTTAAAAAAGTACGCAAAATCCTTAATCTTAATAAAATAATAAATTAACGAAAAAGTTTAATTTTATATAAAAGCAACAGGAGGAGTGATTATGCAAAGAGAATTAGTTATTGGTGGTTTTTACAGACATTTTAAGAATAAGCTGTATCAGGTAAGAGGCGTTGCGATACACTCAGAGACTAAGGAGAAAATGGTTGTGTATCAGGGGCTATACGGCTCATATGAGTTATATGTAAGACCATATGATATGTTTTTGAGCGAAGTTGACCATAATAAATATCCTGATGTAGAGCAGAAATACAGATTTGAACTTATAGATATTAATACAGGAAAAGCACTTGAGAAATCCGATGATACATCTGCTTATAATAAATCGATAGACAATGTTAATATGGTTTCAGCGGATAATACATATACAGTAGATAAGTCTGCCTGCGACATAGCAGGAAATAGATATACAGAGAATAAATCTATTGATTATAAGACAGAAAATGTCTCATCTGATAATGGGAATATTGCTGACACCTACAATTCAGATGAGAATACTGTACAGGACAGCAAGCTGATAAGATTTCTTGATGCATATGATTATAAAGAGAAGCTTGATATATTAACTTCTATGAGAAGTGAATTAAATGACGGGCTTATTGATATTATGGCGGAGTCCATTGAAGTTGCTGTGCCAGAGGGCGACATTACTGATAGATATAATTCACTTAGAAAATGTCTTCTTGCACATACCAAATATGAAGGATTAAGACTGCGTCAGTAGTGATAATTGTCAGAAAATTAACATAATATATGCGATAAAATGGATAATATTACAGAATTTTGTGAATTCACATAAAATGTGTATAAGTATGTTGATATTGTGGAAAAGTATGTGACTAATTACGATATTGATTGCATATGTTGTTAATAAATGTTATATTCTATAAGGTATGCACAGGAGAACTATACAATAAGAGATTGTGTGTGGAAAAGAGGATTAATAATGAATATAGTTGTATTAGCAGGTGGTACAAGCACTGAAAGAGATATATCAATTCTTACAAGTACCAAAGTGTGTGAGTCTTTAAGAAGAAATGGATACAATGCTAACATTGTGGATGTTTTTTTCGGTATAGATAGTGAAAATGTTGATAACTTTTTTAATAATGACAATGATTTGGAAAAGCTTTGCAAATATTTAAAGAACCAGACTCCTGATGTTGAGAAGGAACTTGAAGCAAGAAAAGCTTTGGGAAAAGGTTTCTTTGGAGATAATGTTCTTGAACTCTGCCAGAAAGCAGACATAGTATTTATGGGGCTTCACGGAAGCAATGGTGAGGACGGAAAGATACAGGCAGCATTTGAACTTATGGGAATTAAGTACACAGGAACTGATTATATAAGCAGTGCCATATCAATGAGCAAGGAGCTTACTAAAAAGGTTCTTGTTCCAGAGGGTATTCCAATGCCTAAGGGCATAGCACTCCACAAGGGACATAAGGTAGAATATGTTCCATTTCCTTGTGTGGTTAAGCCTTGTTGTGGTGGTTCAAGTGTAGGAGTATCTATTGTTAATAGCGAAGAAGAATTCAAGAGAGCCTTAACAGATGCATTCTCATATGAAGATAATATACTTGTAGAAGAATTCATTAAGGGAAGAGAATTCTCTGTAGGTGTACTTAATGGAAAGGCACTTCCAGTTATAGAGATAGAACCGCTTGACGGATTTTATGATTATAAGAATAAATATAAGGCAGGAGCAACTAAGGAGACTTGTCCAGCTAATCTTCCTAAGGAAATATCAGAGAAAATGCAAAGATGGGCAGAGAAAGCCTGTGAGACAGCTGGAGTTACTACATATGCAAGAGTAGATGAACTTCTTAATGAAGACGGAGATATATACTGCCTTGAAATTAATACACTTCCGGGAATGACAGGAACAAGCTTACTTCCACAGGAAGCTGCGGCTGTAGGAATGTCATATGATGAACTTACTAAGAAGATTATAGAAATATCTTTAGAAAAGTATAATTAATATTGAATGGAGATTATTATTTATGCGTGGAATGACATTAAGAGCTATAGCAGAAGCCTGCAATGGCGTATATTATGGCAGTGAAGATAACCTTGATAAAGAAGTGACAGACATAACAACTGACAGCCGTAAAGTGCAGAATGGCGGATTGTTTGTTGCCATATGTGGCGAGAGAACTGACGGACACCAATACATAGACAACTGCTTTAATGATGGAGCGTTGTGTGTTATATCAGAAAAAGAACTTGAAGGACAGACTAATTCTTATATAAAGGTTAAATCAAGTCTTCAGGCGTTAAAGGATATGGCACTTTTATACCGTAATAATCTTGATATCAAGGTTGTAGGTATAACAGGAAGTGTAGGTAAAACAAGCACTAAAGAAACAATCAGTTATGTGCTTAACAAGAAGTATAAAGTGTTAAAGACAGAAGGTAATTTCAATAATGAAATAGGACTTCCTCTTACAGTATTCCGCTTAAGAGATGATGATGAAGTTGCTGTTCTTGAAATGGGAATAAGTGATTTCGGAGAAATGGACAGATTATCAAAAATTGCTCAGCCAGATATAAGCGTAATAACTAATATAGGTCTGTGTCATCTTGAAAATCTTAAGACAAGAGATGGAATATTAAAGGCGAAGACAGAGATTTTCAATAATATGAAGCCTGACGGAATAGCGATACTTAACGGCGATGATGATAAGCTTATCACTGTAGATGAGGTTAATGGAAAGAAGCCTGAAAGATTTGGAATTAACTATAAAGACGGTGTGTATGCCAAGGATATAGAAAATCTTGGGCTTAGTGGAACTAAATTTGTAATATCAGGTCTTAATTGTGTAGATGGCTGTAAGGATTTTGAGGTTACTGTGCCGGTTCCTGGACATCATATGATATACAATGCACTTGCAGCAGCATGTGTTGGTGCGGCATTAGAGCTTACTTCTGCACAGATAGCAGACGGAATAACTGATTTAAAGACTATTTCAGGCAGAAATAACATTATCAAAACAAGTAAATATACATTAATAGATGACTGTTATAATGCTAATCCTGTATCTATGAAGGCTTCTGTTGATGTGCTTGATATGGCTATTGGCAGAAAAGTATGTATACTTGGTAATATGTATGAGCTTGGAGAAAATGAGAAAAATCTCCACTATGATGTTGGACAGTATATAGGTACTAAGAATATAGATGTTCTTATTACTATTGGTGATCTGGCAAGACATATCGCTATGGGAACAGACGATTATATGGAAACACATTTTGGTTCATATGATTGTGAGATACACAGCTTTGATGATATGGAAGAATTCAATATGGCATATTCGTCAATCCTTAAGGATAATGATAATATATTGATAAAGGCATCGCACGCAATGAAATTTGCTGATATTGTGGAGCTTTTAAGCAAGGATAATTAGATTAAGATTAAGCGTTTTGCAAATGCTTAAATATATACAGAAAGAAGAAAGGAGGCGTCTATGAAAAAGACTAAGAGTTTAATAATAAGTGCTATGATTATGGTATTCGCTTTGGCATTTACAGCTTGCGGAAGTAAGTCATCAAGTGTAGAGGGAAGCTGGAGTGGTAATGATAACGGATATGATGTTGTATTTAATTTCGAGGCAGATGGTCAGGGAACTATGCAGTTAAGCGGAATTCAACTTAATATTACATATTCCGTTGATGGAGACAAAATAACTATCAACAAGTCAGTTCTTGGTGGAACACAGACAGACGAGTATACATTTAAGATTTCTAACAAGTCAAAGACACTTACATTATCTAATGATTCAGGTGAAATTGAACTTAAAAAAGGTGAATAACCAGATGCTAATAATCTAAAGAATGATTTATTATCCCTTCGGGCAGATATTGCCTGAAGGGATTTTTAGTGTAATATGAAAATCTGATAAAGATCCCTGTTACAAAAAAGTATTATGTAATGATAACGTGTAATCGCTCTAATATGTAGTTTACGATATGTAGTTTTCTGCAAGTGAATGTGCTATATATAAATAAAATGAAAGTTATATAAAATAAAAATATTTTTAAAATAATACTTTACAAATATATAATATAGTGATATAGTATCAATATGAAAAACGCGTTTTTAATATAATCTTAACTTACATCAGGAAGTACATAAGATTTCTAGATAACACATATAAGTGTTATTCATTACCTGTCATATACAGGAGTTTCCCGTTAATTTAAAGTTTAATTGATTATAGAATATCAGGATTTAGGATTATTATAATCTGATATATTATAATCAATAGATATATTTATAGGAGGATATATATTTGCACGATATAATAGAACATTATGGAAAAGTTGTTGTTGCACTTGCTGGTGTGCTTGCAGCCTTACTTTTAACAGCGGCGGTTGTGACAATAGTAAGTGGAAAGACAACAGGAGCGATAGAAGATATTGAGTATGAGTCACAGATATATGAAGCTATGAAATAATTAAGAAGGTGTGCAGTAAATGGGGTGGAATATGGATAAAGAAGATTTAAAAGACATTATTGAAAAGAATAAAGATGAATTATTCAGTGAGATAGCACAGGAAATAAATAATGATAATGTGACGGATATAGAATGGGATGGTTATAATCTTTGGATAACTGAGCTTGGCATTGGAAGTTATATTTCAGGCAAGGAATTAAGTGACAGATATGTGGAAAATGTATCAATAAAGCTTGCCAATATAATGGGTGTTTCATTTAACAGAAGCAGACCTATTCTTGAGGCCAATACAGAGAAGCTTAGAATTTCTATATGGCACGAATCAAGGTGTCACAAGAAAAGTATGTCTATAAGAAAGATACCAGAATATCTGAGATTTTCGCATAAGGATTTAGTTGAGTCAGATTATGCCCCTGAAAGCATTATTAATCTTTTGGAGAATAGTGTTACTGCACACCTTAGCATAGTTGTGGGAGGACAGCCACACGCAGGAAAGACAGAGCTTGTAAAGTATCTGTCAACGAAAATTCCGCATAATGAGAAGGCAGGAGTATATGAGGATAATCAGGAGATACATTATAGAAAGATTAATCCTAATAAAAAATGTGTTGAATTTTTTGTGGATGACAAGGTTACATACCAGGATATCATAAAGGCTGGGTTAAGACATAATATAGATTGGATTTTGCTGTCAGAGTCAAGAGGACCAGAAGTTGCACATCTGCTTAACAGTTTGTCTACAGGTTCATATTGTATGACAACTATGCATCTGGATGAGGTAAGGGATATGCCTGACAGAATGTACAATATGCTTGGCAACAGCAGTGTCAATGAAAGATTTATCAATAGTGTATACAAATATATAGACCTTGTTGTGCTTGTGGAATGTGACAAGCACGAGAAAAGGAGGATTAAGCAGATAGGTTTTCTTTCAAGGTGCAATTCTGTTAATCACTGCTGTGTAATATACGAAGACGGCACATTTACAGACGAAACTGTCCCGGAAGATATTCTTGATAAATTTAATAGGAGAGGCATAAAGAACATATATGAAAAGATTAATTAGATATTTTTCGGGGCGTTCAGTAATTAAAGATATATCAGCATATGGATATGATTTCTCAATGAAGAAATATATTTTAGCAATAACAACAGGACTTCTTGTGATATTCGGAATAAGTATGATATATGGCCTTAAGCCTGTATGTGTAATAATTACTGGTCTTGTGTCCATAAGCGTTATTCCGGGAATTATAAGAAAAAGGTACTACAATAATAACAGGCTTAAAAAGTTTATGGACGTTGATATATATCTCCATCAGATGGCGTATTCATTTATGAGAAATCCTAAGATATACACAGCTTTAGAAGATACAGGCAAGATAGCAGGCGGCGCTCTTGGCAGGGTGATAGAGCAGGCTATGGACGAGCTTGAATATGGTATGGGAGAAGATGTATATGCTAATGCACTTTATATCATAGAGAAAGAGTATAATTGCAGCCGTATAAGGACACTTCATAAGTTTATTATTGGAATTGAAAAGAGAGGTGGAAGGTATAAGAATGCACTTAGAGTGCTTCTTGATGACTCTGACAGGTGGATTAAAGGAATATACAGGCAGGAGCTTGAAATCAAGAATGTAAAAAGGGATACAACCATAGGAGTTATTATAAGCATAGTGCTTTCAGGTCTTACAATATTTATGAGTGCCATGCTTAACCGATATAAAAGCGGACAGGGAAACATAGTTGATGACTGGCTGTATCAGGGGACAGCAGTGATATTCCTTGTGTTATGTATATTATTCTATGCTTTCACGAATAAACATTACGGATATGAAATTCTTAATGATAAAGATATTGATACTAACAGCAGGAAATATTATAAGCTTGTGTTTAAAACCAATGTATGGAATATAATTGAGAAGATAATTCCAGTTATAACAGTGCTTGGAATATTGGCAGGCCTGGCGTTTATTAATGGTTTTTATTTTATATTTGTATATCTTGTTATGGCAATGGCTGTAATGGTTATTTATCCGTTGATTAATAAAAAGTCTGCAATGAAAAAGCTTACTAACAATTTAAGACAGGCATTTTCTGACTGGTTAAGAAATGTTGCACTTAATCTTGAGAATATGCCATTGATTGCGGCAATTGAAGATACTTACGATGAAAGTCCGTATATAATTAAGAATTCACTTGATACTTTTATAAGGGACATAGAGGCAGACCCATCAGATATTAAGCCATATTATGAATTTCTGTCGGAGTATGGACAGACAGATATAATGTCGACAGTAAGAACATTATATTCAGTATCGGAATTGCCAGACAATCAGGTAGATGAAACTATTAATTCTTTAATACAGAGAAATAACGAGCTTATAAACAAGCAGTCAGAGATTGCTTATAAGGACAGGATAAGTTTGTTTAAATTTATGGAATATATACCTGTATTTCTTATGGCATTGAAAATGTCTGTTGATATGATGCTTGTTATAACACTGTATTTGTAATGTGTAATATTAATATTGTTAAAGATTGTGTCTGTCTATACGTTAATAAGGTGGAAGAGAATATCATTAGTGACGAGTAGGTAAAGATTTGCTGCAGGTAATATTAAAGGTGGAGAAAGGCTTGGCATGGACTTTATATTAGAAAAATTAGGTGAGACGTGCATTGCTATAGTATTTATATTATCAATGATAAATATGTACGCAATGCTTGCTGATAAAATGCTTGGTGGTTGATATAGATATTTAATATAAATCAATAGTTTAATTGAAATACAATCTAAGAAATGAAAGGGGATAGTATAATGGAATATTTATTGGAAGAATATGGTGATGTAATTATATGTATTACAGGACTTGCAATAGCATTTACATTCTTAGGAATATGTATGAACAAATGCACTGTATTAGAGGGTACACAGCTTGCAAAGCTGTTCTACAGGTAGGTGCATAATGAAGATAATAGTAGAAGCTTCGGCATATTTTGTAATACTTTCTTTTATATGTTTGATATCGCTGGATTTTATTGCTGTTAATAAAAGTGTAAGCAAAGGCAGTGAGGTACAGCAGTATATAAAAGATGTAATCCAGATAAATGGCATAAGTTATGAACACAGGGATATTGATTATGATACTAATAAAAAGGTATGCGAGATAGCTGCACAATATGGGGCAGATGTAAGTTATGAATATTTCGATGCAGCCGCAGATTATGATTATTACCGCCTGAATATTAAATATCCTGTAAAGTCGAGATTGTTCGGACTTAATAAGCTGTGTGATTATAAGGCACTTGTAAGGGTTGAGATGGCGGTGTAGCACGTTCCAGCACAATAAGGATAAATCTGGATTTGCTCTACGAAATAAAGATGATGGGGATTGAATAAATACAAATATGGATTTGCCACGTTAAATTGAGATGTCGGCACAATGTAATATAGATAAGGAGTGATATGAGATTAATAATAAGTAGTTCTGGAATGATGGTTATTATTATTCTGCTTGTGATTATACATAATTCGATTATCAGTGATAATTACTGTAATATGGAGATGAACAGCAGTATTAATGGGGCATTTGATTATGCTTTGGATAAAGTGTCAGATGGTTACATAACGGGTGAATATGATGATATTCCAGATGATGTATTTACAACACAGCTTATGAGAAGTTTCTGTAAGTCATTTAATGAGACTGTCAGTTCAGATGCAGAGTATACAGTTACGCTGTTATATGCGGACAGGACGGCAATGCTGTATGACATAGCAATTGAAGCAGAATACAGTTATGGATATAAGGGAAGAAAGAATAAATGTATATGCCAGAGGGCTGTAAAGTTAAATTGACAATATATATATATTCATTTATAATTCCACAATATGATTTCAATTGATTAATATATTAGGTCAATTGTGGAAAGGAGAGACCACATTAAAAGTGGCTGTTATATAATGGAAATTCAGATATTACATTGGTTTGAAACATTACATAACCCAATAACTAATCCAATATTTTATGTGATTACTACATTGGGGAATGCAGGCTGGTTCTGGATAGTATTAGCTGTGCTTATGCTTACAGTTCTTCCTAAGAAATATAAAAAAGCAGGGCTTACAATGGCAATAGCACTTATATTGTCGCTTATATTCTGTAATGGAATAATGAAGCATCTATGGGCAAGACCAAGAGCATTCTGGGTAGTTGGACAGAATTTTGTTGTTGGCAATGAATTCGAGAATTTATATGGAATATTTAATTCTATTCACGATTATTCGTTCCCATCAGGACATTCGTCAGCTTCGTTTGCTGCGGCAGTGTCAATATTTATGTGGAGAAAGAAGGAAGGAAGTGCGGCACTGGTACTTGCGGCACTTATAGCATTTTCTAGACTGTACTTTACAGTACATTATCCAACAGATGTGCTTGTCGGTACAATCACAGGTGCATTATATGGTGTAGCGGCTTATTTTATTGTTAAGGCACTTATGAATAAAGTCCCAAAGCTTAATGCTATATTTAATAAGCAGTAATAATGAAATAGTAATGATAATATAAATTGTAATTATGTTAAAAATAAAGGCTGTCCGATTATGATATGGCTAATCTTTACAGAACATTTTGTGTCAGGTAAAGAGGCATATCAATATTGGACAGCCTTTTGTGATAGTGCTTGTATTTTTTATGTATTTTTGTGAAAGCTATATTGACATTTGATTAAGATGTGCTAATATAAAATCACTTTTGTAAAATATATTTATAAAAGATATTTACAGAAGTGATTTTAAAATAGATAACAATTATTAAGTGGCAATATTATTGTCATAGAAATGAGGTTAAGGATGAACGAAGGAATGTGTGTTGAAAAGATGCCAATTACAGATGAATATCTTGAAAAGATGGACGCATATTGGAGAGCTGCCAATTACTTAGCAGCTGCCCAGCTTTATCTTTTAGATAATCCTCTCTTAAGAGAGCCTTTAAAGAAGGAACATATTAAGAAGAAAATCGTAGGTCACTGGGGTACAGTTCCGGGTCAGAATTTCGTTTACTGTCATATGAACAGAGCTATTAAGAAGTATGATCTTGATATGGTGCTTATATCTGGTCCTGGTCACGGCGGCAATTTCTTTGTAGCTAACTCATACCTTGAGGGAACATACAGCGAAGTATATCCGAATGTAAGTCAGGATATGAACGGATTAAAGAAGCTTTGCAAACAGTTCTCGTTCCCAGGAGGAATATCAAGCCACGTTGCACCTGAGACACCAGGTTCAATTAATGAGGGTGGTGAGCTTGGCTATTCGATAGCACATGCATTTGGTTCGGTATTTGACAATCCGGATCTTATAACAACTTGTATTGTTGGTGATGGTGAAGCTGAGACAGGACCACTTGCTACAGCATGGCATTCTAATAAGTTCCTCAATCCTGTGACAGACGGAGCAGTGCTTCCAATATTACACCTTAATGGATATAAGATAAGCAACCCTACAATATTCTCACGTATATCACACGATGAGATAGAAAGTTTCTTCCACGGATGTGGCTGGAAACCATATTTTGTTGAGGGCAATGACCCAATGACAATGCATAGAAAGATGGCAGAGACATTAGATACTGTTATTGAGGAGATTAAGGAAATACAGAGAGAAGCAAGAGAAGAAGGTAAGACAGAAAGACCATTCTGGCCTATGATTGTACTTAGAACACCAAAGGGCTGGACAGGACCAAAGGTTGTTGATGGCAAGGAAATTGAGGGAACTTTCAGGGCACATCAGGTTCCAATTATGATGGATAGACCAGAACATTTACAGCAGCTTAATGATTGGCTTGAAAGCTATAAGCCAGAAGAATTGTTTGATGAAAATGGCAGATTAATTCCAGAGTTAAGAGCACTTGCACCAAAAGGAGATCACAGAATAAGTGCCAATCCTCACGCTAATGGTGGTAAGCTTTTAAGAGATTTAAGACTTCCAGATTTCAGGGATTACGGCGTTGATGTACCTTTCCCAGGAGCAAAAGATGGTCAGGATATGATTGAACTTGGAGGCTTTGTAAGAGATATATTCAAGTTAAATGAAGAAACTAAAAACTTCCGTATCTTTGGACCAGATGAAACAATGTCTAACAGATTAGGCAAAGTATTTGAGGAGACTAACAGGGATTGGAATAATGTTCTTAAGGATAATGATGAATTCCTTGCCAAGGACGGACGTGTAATGGATTCAATGCTTTCGGAGCATATGTGTGAAGGCTGGTTAGAAGGATATCTTCTTACAGGACGTCATGGTTTCTTTGCAAGCTATGAAGCATTTATCAGAATAGTAGACTCTATGGCGGCACAGCACGCTAAATGGTTAAAGGTATGTTCACAGCTTCCTTGGAGACAGTCAATTGCTTCACTTAACCTTATTCTTTCATCAAATGTATGGCAGCAGGATCATAACGGATTTACACATCAGGATCCAGGCTTCCTTGACCATATAGCTAATAAGAAGGCGGATGTGGTAAGAATGTATCTTCCACCAGATACTAACTGCTTGCTTTCTTGCTTTGACCATTGCATAAGAAGCCGTGATTATGTCAATGTGCTTGTTACATCTAAGCACCCAAGACCACAGTGGCTTACTATGGAACAGGCTGTTAAGCACTGTACACAGGGTGTTGGTATATGGGAATGGGCAAGTAATGACCAGGGTGAAGAACCGGATGTGGTAATTGCCGGCTGTGGTGAGACACCTACACTTGAAGCACTTGCGGCTGTTACAATATTAAGAGACAATATGCCTGATTTAAAGATTAGATTTATAAATGTAGTTGATTTATTCAAGTTACAGTCTAATACACAGCACCCACACGGCCTGTCAGATACAGATTATGATGCGTTATTTACAAAGGATAAGCCAATTATATTTGCATTCCACGGCTATCCAACACTTATACACGAGCTTACATATTACAGACATAACAGAAATCTTCAGGTATTCGGTTATCAGGAGGAGGGTACAATCACAACTCCATTTGATATGAGAGTACAGAATGAAATTGACCGTTATCATCTTGTACAGGCTGTTATTAATGCACTTCCACAGCTTGGCAACAAAGGTTCATATCTTCTCCAGAAGATGAGAGATACTTTAGTTGCACATAAGCAGTATATAAGCGAGTATGGTATGGATCTTCCAGAGGTACAGGAATGGAAGTGGCATACACCAGATAATAAATAATGGTTATAAAACTAGTTAGTGAATAATTGAGTGATTTATATAAAATATTTTATAAAAGCTGCTTAATGTATTGCAAAATGTACAAAAAAATAATATTATATAAGTAACTTTTTGAAATGTATTTATTAAAAGTAAGGGGATACGTCATATAGCAGGATGTGTCCCCATACTTGTAGTAACGGGTGTTACAGAAATGGAGGATTTTACAATGAATAACAAACCATCTATTAAAATCGGAATTGTGGCAGTGAGCAGGGACTGTTTCCCAGAGAGCCTGTCAGTGAACAGAAGAAAAGCTTTAGTTGAGGCTTACAAGAACAAATATAATGCAGATGAAATATATGAATGTCCAATATGTATAGTCGAAAGCGAGATACATATGCAGCAGGCATTAGAAGATGTCAAGAAAGCTGGCTGTAATGCTTTATGTGTATATCTTGGTAATTTTGGACCAGAAATTGCAGAAACTATGCTTGCTAAATATTTTGACGGACCTAAGATGTTCGTTGCGGCAGCAGAAGAAACATCAGCTAATGGAGGCCTTGTAGGTAACAGAGGAGATGCTTATTGTGGTATGCTTAATGCAAGCTACAACCTGAAATTAAGAGGAGTTAAGGCATATATTCCGGAATATCCAGTAGGAACAGCAAGTGAATGTGCAGATATGATTCACGAATTCATACCGGTTGCAAAGGCTGTATATGCGTTAAATAATCTTAAGATTATAAGCTTTGGACCAAGACCTAATAATTTCCTCGCCTGCAATGCACCAATTAACCAGTTATACAATCTTGGCGTTGAGATAGAAGAGAATTCAGAGCTTGACCTTTTTGAAAGCTATAATAATCACGCAGGAGATGAGAGAATTCCAGCGGTTGTAAAGAGTATGGAGAAGGAATTAGGAGAAGGTAATAAGAAACCTGAGATACTTTCTAAGCTTGCACAGTATGAGCTTACACTTCTTGACTGGGTAGAAGCACATAAGGGTTCAAGAAAATATGTTGCAATCGCAGGAAAATGCTGGCCAGCATTCCAGACACAATTTGGCTTTGTTCCTTGCTATGTTAATTCACGTCTTACAGCTATGGGAATACCTGTATCCTGTGAGGTTGATATATACGGAGCTTTAAGTGAATTCATAGGAACAGTTGTAAGCGATGATGTTGTTACACTTCTTGATATTAATAATACGGTTCCATCAGATATATACGAAGAAGATATTAAGGGTAGATTCAATTATACAATTAAGGATACATTTATGGGCTTCCATTGTGGCAATACAGCAGCGTGCAAGCTTTCATTCTGTGAGATGAAGAACCAGATGATTATGGCACGTTCACTTCCAGAAGAAGTTACTAACGGAACACTTGAGGGAGATATTGTACCTGGTGATATTACATTTTTCAGGTTACAGAGTACTTCAGACAGCCAGTTAAGGGCGTATGTTGCACAGGGTGAAGTTCTTCCTGTAAGAACACGTTCATTTGGTGCTATAGGAATATTTGCAATTAATGAAATGGGAAGATTTTACAGACACGTGCTTGTTGAGAAGAATTATCCTCATCATGGGGCAGTAGCATTTGGACATTATGGAAAGGCTTTGTTTGATGTGTTTAAGTATCTTGGCGTTGAGGACATATCATATAACCAGCCGGCAGGCGTGCTTTATAAGTCAGAAAATCCTTTTGCATAGTTAAGATTATAACGTAAATAGATAATAGTTTATAGAAATGGGGTGTGGTATGTATTATATAGGTGTTGACCTTGGGACATCTTCGGTTAAGCTGATATTGATGGAACCAACAGGTGATATTGTAAATACAGTATCTAAGACTTATCCTATAAGCTTTCCAAAGCCAGGCTGGTCAGAGCAAAATCCGACAGACTGGTATGATAAGACCTGTGAGGGAATCAAAGAGCTTATAAAGGATATAGATAAGGACAAGGTTGCAGGAATAAGCTTCGGAGGTCAGATGCACGGTCTTGTTATTCTTGATGAGAATGATAATGTAATAAGACCGGCAATTCTTTGGAATGATGGAAGAACAACTAAGGAATGTGATTATCTTAATAATGAGATTGGAAAGGATAAGCTTACAGAATATACAGCGAATATAGCATTTGCTGGCTTTACGGCTCCTAAGCTTCTCTGGGTTAAGAATAATGAGCCTGACAATTTCAAAAAGATTGCTAAGATAATGCTTCCTAAAGATTATATAGCCTACAGGCTTACAGGAGTACATTGCACAGATGTATCGGACGCGTCAGGTATGCTTTTATTAGATGTTAAAAAGCGTGACTGGTCAGAAGAGATGATTAACATATGCAAAATTTCAAGAAAACAGCTTCCGGCTTTGTATGAAAGCTACGAAAAGGTTGGCTGTATTACTAAAGAAGCTGCTATGGAGCTTGGACTTCCAGACAATGTATGTGTAGCTGCTGGAGCAGGTGATAATGCTGCTGCGGCAGTAGGTACTGGAACTGTAGGGGATGGAATGTGCAATATTTCTCTTGGAACAAGCGGAACAATATTTATATCAAGCAGTAACTTTAGCGTTGATAATAATAATGCACTTCATTCCTTTGACCACGCGGACGGCTATTATCATCTTATGGGCTGTATGTTAAGTGCAGCTTCATGCAATGGCTGGTGGATGGATAATATTTTAAAGGATATAGATTACAAAGAAGCACAGTCACATATAACTAAAGATATGCTTGGCAATAATCATGTATATTTTCTTCCATATCTTATGGGAGAGCGTTCACCACATAATGACCCGCTTGCAAGAGCAACATTTACAGGAATGACTATGGACAGCACAAGGACAGATATGACACAGGCGGTGCTTGAGGGTGTTGCATTTGCGATAAGGGATTCTTTTGAGATTGCCAGGTCGCTTGGAATTAACATCACAGAAACCAAGATGTGCGGTGGTGGTGCTAAGAGTGAGCTTTGGTGTACAATTATGGCTAATGTGCTGGGAATTAAAGTACATCTGTTAAAGTCAGAAGAGGGTCCGTCTATGGGAGCTGCTATGCTTGCTATGGTGGCGGCTGGTGAATATGAAAATGTTAAGCAGGCGGCAGACAGCATTGTTGGAATATGTAGGACAATCGAGCCGGAAAAAGACATTGCAGACAGGTATAATTCACGTTATAATACATTTAAAGACATATATCCTGCATTAAAAGGGGTATTTGAGAAAATGTAATTGATGTATCTGGCATAATAATAACAGATAGTGTATATGCAGAATGGAGGTTTTATGAAATTTTTTATTGATACGGCAAATGTTGATGATATCAGAAAAGCTAATGATATGGGTGTAATCTGCGGAGTTACAACTAATCCATCATTAATTGCCAAAGAAGGCAGAGATTTTAATGAAGTAATTAAAGAGATTACAAGTATTGTTGATGGACCTATAAGTGGTGAAGTTAAGGCAACTACAGTAGATGCGGAAGGAATGATTAAAGAGGGCCGTGAGATTGCTGCGATTCATCCTAATATGGTAGTTAAGATTCCTATGACAGTAGAAGGCCTTAAGGCGGTTAAGGTGCTTTCAGCAGAAGGAATAAAGTGTAATGTAACACTTATCTTTTCAGCTAATCAGGCACTTTTAGCAGCAAGAGCAGGTGCAGCATATGTATCCCCATTCCTTGGAAGACTTGATGATATATCACAGCCGGGTATCCAGCTTATTGAAGATATTGTTGGTATATTTTCTAATTATGATATCCAGACAGAAATTATATGTGCAAGTGTAAGAAATCCTATACATATAACAGACTGTGCACTTGCAGGAGCTGACATAGCAACTGTTCCTTATAAGGTTATTGAGCAGATGGTTCATCACCCATTAACAGATGCAGGTATTGAGAAGTTCCAGAAAGATTATAAGGCAGTATTTGGAGAATAAATGATTTCATCACAGAAAATAACAACGTCAGAGGTTAGAAAGTATAATAAGAACAGAATATTTAAGCTTATATATAACAGCAGTGCAATATCAAGGCAGGAGATTGCGGATACACTTGGATTGTCACTTCCGACAATCAACCAGAATATCAAGCTTTTAAAAGATTCAGGGCTTATAGTTATGGAGGGTAGTTTTGACTCAACAGGAGGAAGAAAAGCCCAGATGATTATGGTAAATGCTGATGCAAGATTTGCAATAAGCGTTAACGTCCGTGCTAATGAATTAAAGGTGGCACTTATAGATCTTAATGGAGAGATAAGAAGCCAGAAAAGTGTTGATATTGAATTCAGTCCGGAAAGTGATTATGGAGTTAAGGTATCAGAGCTTGTCGATGATATAATAGAGGAGAATAATATTAATACTGATAATATACTTGGCATAGGAATAACTATGCCGGGTATATTCAATAGTGATAATACAATGATAATTTCATCTCCACCACTTAACACAAGAGACTATAAGACTGATAACATTACGAGTCGTCTTAAGTATGATTATACTGTACAGAACGATGCAAGAGCCAGTGCATTTGCTGATTACTGGTATTCCCATAAGAATGAAAATGCTCATATGGACGAGTCCTATCACGACAAATTCTATCTTATGATTAATGATGGAGTTGGTGGTGCGTGTGTAAGCAATGATAAGATTGTGCAGGGAGAGCATAACAGATATGGTGAATTTGGACATATGACTTTATATCCTGACGGAAGAAAATGTATGTGCGGAAAGAAGGGCTGTGTTGAAAGTTATCTTTCAGCAAGAAATCTTTCATCAGACCTTGGCATACAGATAGATGAATTCTTTAAGAAAGCATCTGAGGGTGATGCACAATGCGTCAAAGTTCTTGATGAATATCTTGATAATCTTACAACAGGAATTAATAATCTGTATGTTATATTTGACAGGGATATAGTAATTGGTGGATTTGTTTCAAGATATCTGTTAGAATATGAAGAGAATATAAGACAAAGACTTACTGATAAATATTCTTTTGATACAGATGGAAGATATTTTTCAATTTCAAGTTGTACATCAGAGAGAACGGATACAGGAGCGGCAATAATGTTTTTGTCTGAATTCATTAATAGTATTTAACAAGAGGGACAGAGGCGAGATGGATAAGAGCGGATTGTATAGGGTCATTAACAATTTAAGAAATACAATTACATTAGAACACTGCGTCATAAGATTTATTATGGCGTGGTGTTTTGTTAGTTTAGTTGAGAGTTTTATAATGAATAGCAGAAGGTATATGATAAACAGCCTGTCATACGTTAAAAATGTTGATATGGTTTCAGTTATTATATGCTCGCTGGTATTAACAATAGTATTATATGCCATATTTGAAAAGCTTCAGGATAATAACAGGCTTAAAGCCTGTATTCTTGAGGGAACTTTATTAACAGGAGTTGTATTGGTATATGCCTGCGTGTGTGTATATGAATATAATGATGTGTATTTTGTGGCTGGAATGACACTTGTTGTACTGGCGGCAGCTGTATATTCATATAGTTATGTGCACAAGATTTACAAGGGATATATTAGTGACAGCACCACTTATAATGCGGATATAAAAGATATAAGTAAAAGAATGTATATCACAGGTGTTGCGATAGTTGCAGGTGTTATTACAGCATTTATAAGTATATGCATGGTGTTCCGTTATCTGTCATTTGGCTCACCTAATTTTGATATGGGACTTTTTTCGCAGATGTTTCACTATATGAAGACGACGGGCAGAATGTTAAATACAAGTGAGAGAGATCATCTTATGTCACATATGTGTGTGCATATATCACCAATGTTTTATACGATACTGCCATTTTATATGCTTGTATCATCACCGGTGACGCTTGAGGTTATGCAGGCAGTAGTCATTGCAATAGCAGTAATTCCACTTTGCAGGCTTGCTGAGTACAAAGGAATGTCAAGACGGGCTGCGTTAATAATATGTATAATATACTGTTTTTATCCGGTTATAAGCGGCGGATGCTTTTATGATATACACGAGAATATGTTTCTTCCAGTGCTTATATTTACATTTCTGCTATATATGGAAAAAGATAATATGACAGGAATATTAATATCTGCAATACTTATATGCCTTGTAAAGGAAGATGCACCGGTATTTCTTATGTTCATGGCCCTTTATATGATAATAGGAAAGAGAATGTATAAAAAAGGATTTATTATACTGATATTATCCATAGTGTATTTTGTCATTGCCTGCAAGATAATTGAGATAATAGGAACGGGCATAATCTCTGACAGATTTAATAATATGATTGCGGAAGGTAATGGTAATATAACAGGAATAATAAAGACGGTTATTAATAATCCAGCGTATATAATTACGCAGATTATGGATAAAAGTAAGATTGCTTATATATTAAAGACACTTGGTGTTCTTTTGTTCATACCATTATGTACAAGAAAGTGGAGCAGATTTATTCTTCTTGGACCTTATATAATGTTTAATCTTATGTCCGATTATGAATATTTCCATAGCATATATTTTCACTATTCATTTGGTTCAGGTGCACTTCTTATATATCTTTTAATTATTAATATATGCGATATGGATGTGAGGAAGAAAATGTTAATGCTTCGTATGACAGCTATGGCAGTTGTTATATTTTTTATGGCATTCAATGTATCAAGGCTTGATAATGCGTTTAATTATGTGGACGAGAATAATAAAAGGGTGATTGATACTATGAATGAAGGGCTTGGTACAATTCCTGACGATGCAAGTGTTACAGCGACAACATTTTTATGTGCCAGTTTATCAAAGCATAAGATATTGTATGAATTATATTATACCGACAAACAGACAGAGTATATAGCTTTGGACTTAAGATACAGCGATACTTATTACAATGTCAGCAGTTACCTGAATTCATCACAGTATGAAACTGTATATTATGCAGAAAATGTAATCGCAGTATTCAAAAATAGAGCAACAGGCAATTGATTAAATTGTCAGATTTGTTATAATACATCTATATAATTATGTGAATTGGAGGACAAGTAAGATGATAGCAGAATCAATGAAAGCACTTGTTAAAGGAAGCTCAGTTATCAGAGCGATGTTCGAGGAAGGTAACAGGCTTGCTAAGATATATGGAGCGGAAAATGTATATGACTTTTCATTAGGTAATCCTAATGTGCCGGCTCCGGATGAAGTTAATGAGGCAATCAAGAATATAGTTGATGAGGAAGAGTCAGTTGTCCTTCACGGATATATGAGCAATTCAGGCTTTGAAGATGTAAGAGAAGCGATTGCACAGTCACTTAATAAGAGATTTGATACACATTTTAATTACACTAATATTGTTATGACAGTTGGTGCGGCAGGTGGTCTTAATACAATACTTAAGACAATTATCAATCCTGGTGATGAGGTGCTTACATTTGCACCATTCTTTGGAGAATATAGGAATTATGTAAGTAATTTTGGTGGAAAGCTTGTTGCAGTATCTCCAGATACAGCTACTTTCCAGCCAAAGTTTGATGAATTTGAGAAGCTTATTAACAAGAATACCAAGGCTGTAATTGTCAACAATCCTAACAACCCAACAGGAGTTGTGTATTCAGAAGATACAATAAAGAAGTTAGCTAAGATTATGGAAGACAAGCAGAAAGAATTAGGCATAGAGATATTCCTTATAGCTGATGAGCCATACAGAGAACTTGCTTATGATGGAGTAGAAGTTCCATATCTTACTAAATATTACAATAATACTATAGTTGGATATTCATACAGCAAGTCATTATCACTTCCAGGTGAGCGTATCGGATATCTTGTGATTCCAGATGAAGCAGCAGATTCAGATGATATGAAGTCAGCCGCTTCTGTAGCAACAAGAATATTAGGATTTGTTAATGCACCATCATTACAGCAGAAGGTCATTGCCAGATGTCTTGATGCCAAGGTTAATATCGAAGCTTATGATAAGAACAGAAAAGCACTTTACGAAGGACTTACAAAGCTTGGTTTTGAATGTGTTAAGCCAGAAGGAGCGTTTTATCTCTTTGTCAAATCACCAACAGAAGATGAGAATATTTTCTGTGATACAGCTAAGAAGCACAATATACTTATTGTTCCTGGTTCATCATTTGGCTGTGCTGGTTTTGTAAGGATGGCTTACTGCGTATCATACGATACAATAATTAATTCACTCCCACATTTTGCAGAAGTTGCTAAAGAGATGGGTTTATAAAATCAATATGCGAAAAATGTACGCGGAAATGAGGATTATTAATGAAAGCTTGGGAGAGTAATATAAGAAAGGTTGAACCTTATGTTCCGGGCGAACAGCCTAAGGTTCAGGATGTTATTAAACTTAATACTAATGAGAATCCATATGGACCATCAGAAAATGTCAGAAAAGCAATGGAAGCAATAGATATAGACCGTTGCAGATTATATCCGGATCCTGATGTGACTAAGCTTGTTAAGAGCATTGCAGATTATTATGGAATGGATAATAATCAGGTATTTGTCGGTGTGGGCTCAGATGATGTGTTATCAATGTGTTTCCTTACATTTTTTAATGGAAAGAAGCCGGTATTATTCCCGGATATTACATATTCTTTTTATAGTGTATGGGCTGATCTGTACCGTATACCATATGAGAAGCAGAAGCTTGATGATAATATGAAGATTGTTCCAGAAGACTATTATAAAGAAAATGGCGGTGTAATCTTCCCTAATCCTAATGCTCCAACAGGTCTTTTAATGGATCTTGACAGTGTAAGGGATATTATTGAACATAATAAAGATGTTGTAGTTATAGTTGATGAAGCATATATTGATTTTGGAGGAGTATCAGCTAAGGATTTAGTGAATGAATATGATAATGTACTTGTTGTACAGACATTTTCTAAGTCACGTTCTATGGCGGGTATGAGAATTGGATATGCGTTTGGTTCAAAAGAACTTATAAAGGCACTTAATGATGTGAAATTCTCATTTAATTCATACACAATGAATATGACATCAATTGATATGGGTGTTGCTTCAATCAATGATAAGAAGTATTTTGAGGAATGTGTTGAAAGAATAACAGCTACAAGAGAAAGAACTAAGGAAGAACTTACAAAGCTTGGATTTACGTTCCCAGACTCTAAGGCTAACTTTATATTTGCTACACATAAGAGTGTTCCAGCTAAAGAAATATTTGAAAAGCTTAAGGATTTGAATATATTTGTAAGATATTTTGCACAGCCAGGAATTGATAATTATTTAAGAATTACAATAGGTACAGATGAGCAGATGGATAAGCTTATAAGTGCTTTATCTGAGATTGTTGGTTAGAGGAGACTTTATGGCAGTACCATTTGAGAATAGAAACTTCCATAAGGAAATGCTAAAGCTTGCAGGACAGCTTCAAAAAGAAGGAAAAGTACCAAGATTATTATTACATAGCTGTTGTGCACCTTGCAGTAGTAACTGTATTGAAGTTCTATCGAAGTATTTTATGGTTACAGTATTTTATTATAATCCGAATATATCAAGTGATGAGGAATATAAGAAAAGAGTTGCAGAGCAGATAAGATTTATAAAAGAATTTGATACCCCTAACAAAGTTGAATTCATCGAGGGTGATTATGAACCGGATGTATTCTTTAAGGAAGTTAAGGGCCTTGAGAAAGAGCCAGAAGGCGGTAAGCGTTGTTTTAAATGTTATGAATTAAGATTAAGAAAGACAGCAGAACTTGCCAAGGCAGAGGCGTATGATTATTTTACAACAACTCTTACAATCAGCCCATTAAAGAACAGTGTAAAGCTTAATGAGACAGGCTTAAAGCTTCAGGAAGAATATGGTGTTAATTACCTGCTTTCGGATTTTAAGAAGCAGGAAGGTTATAAGAGGTCTATTGAGCTGTCAAAGGAATATGGATTATACAGACAGAATTACTGCGGCTGTGTATATTCAAGACAGCAGATATTAATGAGCAAATAAATATATGCACAGTCAGGTGGTGCCACAGTGGCAACACCTATAATTAGTGACGAAGGGTTATATATTTTGACACCGGTGTCATATTATAGTATGTTATCATTAACCAGACAGAGTATAATAAGGAGGAATAATTATGGCTAAGAAGAAATCAGGCATTGTTAAGGCAGTAGTAGGTATTGGTGCGGTAGTAGTTGCTGGTAAAGTTGCATACGAGAAGTATAAGACAACTAAGAGCCGTTATACAAAGGAAGAACAGGATAGTGCAGATCTTGAGGTCCGCAAATATAATGCAATATGTGAGAAGAAGGTTGTTGAAGTAGAAGACGAGGAATTTGTTGGTTGTGAGATAAAGTCAGTAGCTTCTAATACAACTCTTGACCTTGGCCTTGCTGTATTCGAAAAAGATGTATACATTAATTTTGAAAGTGTATGCAGCAATGTCACCATCATTCTTCCAGAGGGTGTTAATGTTGCGTGTGACATAGAAAAGAGAATAGCAGGTGTTCATAATCTTGTAGAAAATGTTGATGAAGAAGGAATTCATACAGTATATGTAATTGGAAAAGCAACATTAAGCAAGGTTGATATTATTCCTGTTAATTTTTATGTGGATGACGATGATGTAGAAGACATATTAGCAGACGATGATTTTGATGAAGAAGAAGCATTTCCGGAGTCAGGAGATGTAGACGTAAAAGTTATTAACAAGAGCGAGAAAGAGGCTGTGTCAGAAGAAACAGTTAAGTCAGAAGACGGCTTTAAGCCTGCAGATAACGCTGATACTACTGAGGACAGCACAGAAACTATTAATCTTGAAGAAGTTAAGTAGTCAGGATAAAGCGTATGAAGTTCAGGGATAAAATGATTGAATATTTTGATAATATTCCAGAAGGTACGGTTGTAGTTGCTAATGCAATGTATGAACAGGGATTTACCAGGATGAGCCACGATGCTTTTTTCAGGTCTATAGAAAGACTGTGTGAGGATGGTTACATTTTAAGAGCTGGAAAAGGAATGTATATTAAGACATCTGATGGTGATAAGAACATAGAAGAATTACTGCTTAATTATTTCTTTGGAGATAATAATGACAGTGGAATGTTTATAGGCTACAGGCTGTATAACAAGTATATGATATCATCTTACAAGGGCGATAAGATAGAGCTGTATTCAACTGTGATAAGAACAAGAACCTGTGAGCTTGGCAATATAATAGTTAAAAGACCAGAGGTTGATCTGGATTTTGAGAATTCCAAAGTGCTTGAGGCTTTGGAGATTTTGCAGAATTATCATAATATCGAGAATTTAGATAAGCTGAAGTTTGCAAGGTATGCCAAGCAGTTTGCATGCAGCTATAATGATGAGGCGGCTGTAAATGTGCTTTTACATATGAAATATAAGAAAAGTACGATAGCTTTTATGAAGAAAATACTTGATATGTATAAGACACCGAATAGTTTACAGCAGTTTTTAAGCTACGCTTCGGATTATAAGATTCCGGCTGTCCAGAGGATAGCAAGATAAATGTATGCATAAAAATACAAAAAAACACTTTACAACAGTAAAGCATATGTATATAATAACGCTTGAACAATAATAAAAAAGCAGAGTAGGAATATGTGCGTTAAGTGCCATTTGGACAGGGAGTTGCCATTTGGACGAAAAGTTTTCTTGCGATACATAATCCGCATCCCGCTGCTACATACTACGGCGAATAACCTCCTATGTAGAGCGAAGATTACTGCAAAGGAGGTTTTTTTATGTCAATTTTATTAAGAAATTTTGCATTTTCTGCAAAAGAATTCAAGAGCATTAAGTCAATAGTTGCCGCGGCATTATTGATAGCTCTGCACACAGTATTAGCTGTGTTTGTATCAATTCAGGTAACACCAACACTTAGAATTTCAGTATCCTTTCTTGCCAACTGTGCAATAGGATATATGTTTGGTCCTGTTATGGGCTTTGTGTGTGGTGGACTTGGAGATTTGATTCAGTTTGTTATTAAGCCTACAGGTCCATATTTTCCTGGCTGGACAATAAGTGCGGCATTAGCTGGATTTATATATGGTCTGTTCTTTTATGGCTGTAATATGAAGGTAGCTGAAAAGTATGATGAACAGGGTCAGAAGAAAGGTATATTAAGGATTATAGACTTTAAGTTCCTTTTAAGATGTGCAGCGGCACTTACAATTGATACATTACTTGTAAATGTATTACTTGGAACTTACTGGTGCAGTATAATGTATGGAAAGGGCTTCGCATTTTACTTATCAATACGTTTTGCTAAGAATATGATACAGCTTCCAATTAACATTATACTGACATATTATGTATTAGGATTTATTAAATACATTAATAATAAAATTTATGAATAAAAATATGTTGATAAAAGAATATTAATGAACAGTACATCAGCACGGAAAGGAAGAAAGTTATGTCAAAGATAATGATAGCATCAGATATTCACGGTTCTGCATATTATTGCAGATTAATGTTAGACAGATTCAAGGAGGAGAACGCAGAAAGATTAGTTCTTCTTGGAGATATACTCTATCACGGACCAAGAAATGATCTTCCTAAAGAATATGCTCCCAAAGAAGTTATCGCAATGCTTAATCCCCTGCGCAATAAGATAATATGTGTAAGAGGTAATTGTGATACAGAGGTAGATCAGATGGTGCTTGATTTTAATGTGTTATGTGAACAGGCATATGTTAATTTTAATGGCCGTTCAATAGTATTAGCACACGGACACAAGCTTGATGAAAAGAATATTCCGGCGTTAAATGATGGCGATATCCTTTTATGCGGACATACACACGTTCCAAAGTGTGAAAAGAGAGATGGATATATATATATGAACCCAGGTTCAGTATCTATCCCTAAGGAGAACTCAGCTCACAGCTATATGATACTTGATGATAAGTTCTACTGGAAAGACCTTGATGGTAATGTATATATGGAACAGAAATATTAAACTATAACAGCCTTTTAATAATTCTTTATATATTTTTAATTGCTTTTGCAAAAGTATATGATAGAGTATTATTTGATGATAATTATTGAGAAATGTGAAAGGCTGGATTGTTTATGAATGGTTTCAAGGATAAATTTGCAAGATTTATGTATGGAAGATATGGCATGGATCAATTGTCAAGAAATTTATCTTTAATATGTCTTGTGTTACTGGTTATAACAATGTTTAGCAGAAGCAATGTATTATATGCCATAGCACTTGCAGGAATAATATATACATATTTTAGGGTATTTTCGCGTAATATATCTAAAAGAAGCAAAGAGAATGAGAAATACCTGTCTTTCCATTATAAAGTAGTGGGAAAGATTAACAGAATTAAATATATAATTAAAGACAATAAGACACATAAGATATTTAAGTGTCCAAGTTGTTCACAGAAGATAAGGGTGCCTAGAGGAAAAGGCAGGATAAGTATTAAATGTCCAAAGTGCAGAATAGAATTTATTAAGAAGACCTGATTTAAAGTGTAAAGACTTGAATCAGGTCTTTACTTATATTCTGGTGAATATAATTAATGGAATATAGTGAAAGAATTGCCAGCGGCATTATTGTAGAAGAAAAATGGCAATTATTTATCTATTGTAATGCCGGACGATTTGAATATGAACCAGAAGCTTGAAAATATATTGAATGTATCTTTAGATGCCACAGAAGACGAATTAAGAAAAGCTGACAGCCTTAGTACAGGTTATAACTGGCGTGATAATACATGGGAGATAATAGTTAAATATTCAGGAAGTCTTGAGAGTATACGAAACAGATATAACGTATATATCAAAGAGCTTCTTAATTATTATGCAATTATAGTGGCTGATAAAGCTACAATAGAACTTATATCGCAGGAAGATGTCATAGATTATGTGGAAAAGCCTAAGAGTCTTTATTATCAGATAGAACGCACTAAGACAGCCGCATGTGTAGGAAGCGTGAGGGCGGATGGGAACATTTTATCAGGAAAAGGTGTTATTGTCGGAGTGATTGATACAGGGATAGATATATTTGATAATGCTTTCAGGAATTCTGATGGGACTACAAGAATACTTAACATATATGACCAGACGACAGGTGAGAAATACGATAAACAGTCGATTGATGAGTATATAAGGCTTAATGAGGATTTATCAGGCGGTACATTTTCTTATGATAATGCTCCAGGGGTTGATAACATAATGCATGGAACGGATGTTTCGTATATAGCGGCAGGCAGTTTGGGCGTTGCTTACGAGGCTGATATTATAGCAGTTAAAATGGGATATTCTATTAATAACCAGTTTCCAAGGACAACAAGCCTTATGGATGCAATTGATTATATTATAAGAAAAGCAATTGAATACAGAAAGCCTGTGGCAGTTAATATAAGTTATGGCTGTAATTATGGTGCACATAATGGTAATACGTTATTAGAGAGCTTTATTGATGATATATCCAAAAGCTACAGGTGTGTTATATGTGTAGGGAGTGGCAATGAAGCAGATAAAGCGATACATTTTGGGGGGATTATTAATACCGGACAGGTACAGACAGCGTATCTTAGTGTTGGTGAATATCAGAGTGCCATAGATATCCAGATATGGAAGAATTACTGGGATACAATTGATGTAATGTTAATCAATCCGCGTGGCGAACAGATTGGAATAATAACTGAGGGGAGAATTAACAGGTATGAAACATACAATACTGAGATTATAACATTGCTTGGTGAACCATCTCCATATAATATATATCAGGAAATATATATTAATCTTATTCCAAAGACTGATTATATATTATCAGGTATATGGCAGATAGTGTTGATGGCAGGAAGTATAAGGGCAGGTGAATATAATATATGGCTTCCGTCAAGTCAGGCACTTGGTTATGCAACAGCATTTAATAATCCTACAGCTGATGGGACGATTACAATACCTGCAACGGCAAGAAACTGTATAGCAGTTGGGGCGTATAATGCATACACGAATTCTTATGCAGCATTTTCGGGACGGGGATTTGATAATAGCATAAGAAATGTTAATGCAGGGGTTAAGCCGGATATCACAGCACCAGGTGTCGATATAAGTATTGCAAGGCAGAGGGGGAATGATATTACATATAGAAATGTTACAGGCACATCTTATGCAGTTCCGGTTGTTACAGGTGCGGCGGCACTTCTTATGCAGTGGGGAATAGTTATGGGCAATGACAGGTTTATGTATGGCGAGAAATTAAAGGCAGCTCTTATTGATGGTTCTAAGCCAGTAGGACTTGTTGGGATTACACGAAACGATAATCAGCCAGACCCGCGTACAGGCTGGGGAGCGGTGTGTCTTAAGAATACGCTTAATAAAATTTTATAAATCATCTTGAAATTCATACAAACATTGTGGTATAGTATGTTTATATGAATGAGAAATATAATAAGTCCATTGTACTTAAGACTGTTATATTTAAGAATGGAGGATTTAGATGAAGATATCAACAAAAGGCAGATATGCATTAAGGGTTATGATAGATTTAGCAGAACACGATAATGGCGAATATATAACACTTATGGATATAGCTGAAAGACAAGGAATTTCAGAGAAATATTTAGAATCAATTGTTTCTTTATTAAGCAAGAATGATTTTCTTATATCATTAAGAGGAAAGGGTGGTGGATATAAGCTTTCAAGGCGTCCAGAGGAATACACAGTATTAAGCGTATTACAGTGTACAGAAGGTTCTTTAGCACCTGTTGCCTGTCTTGAGAGCAAGCCTAATAAGTGTCCTAAGCTTGAAGAGTGCAAGACAATTACTATGTGGGAGAATTTTGAGAAGACAATCAATGATTACTTTAACAAGATAACAATAGCAGACCTTATTAATTCTGGTAATGGAATTGATAACTATGTTATTTAATATATATGCCAGAATGTCACTTGAGTGCCAGTCTGGCATATTTTATGTAATAGCAGGCTTTATCTGTTATAGATAATAAATGTCTTGACGTATTTATTATCTTTCGGACAGGGCTTATCTATGGGGAAAAAAAGCCACCAGCACCGCCGCAGGCACAGCATATGCCAATACATTTTGCAGCAGAAGCAATATCAAAGCCAGAACCCTGATTAATGGCAACAGAGATAACACATAAAATGCAGAAGTATATAATACCATAGAGTATTCCCCATATAAGACGGTTGCATTTTCTTATGTGTCCTAATATAAGTCCACCGGCAAATGTGCTGATACCATAGGCGGCAGTAATACATATGCTTATTATGTTATTGCTAAGTGACATTTTATACATACATATAGATATAATTATCAGTAAAGCAATTGTTATAATGTAACCCGCTATTAAGGTCTTTAGTATTCCAATTAATTTGTTCATACAGCATTTCCAATCTATATATATTCTTTACAAGCTTATGTCCATATATTTGATAATATTCATTCAACTTGACATCTGTATTATTAATACTGTAATATATTAAAATATAACACACAAATTAAAGTGTTGTATATAAATATTATTTTATAAAAAGAATGGAGGAATAATTCCTTGGATACGGACAGTTATATTCAACTTATAACTATTATTATTTTATTATTTCTTTCGGCATTTTTCTCGTCAGCTGAGACATCATTTATGACTGTAAGCAAGATGAAAATTCGTTCGCTTATGGATGAGGGCAACAAACGTGCAGCTTTAGTTGCTAAGATTATAGATGATTCTGGAAAGCTGCTAAGTGCCGTACTTATAGGTAATAACATTGTTAATATTTCCTGCTCAGCACTTGTTACTACATTTACAATAAAGGTATGGGGAAGCTATGCTACAGGAATAGCAACTGGTGTTCTTACACTTTTCGTTCTTTTATTCGGAGAAATAACCCCAAAGAATCTTGCTACATATTATTCTGTTAAGCTTACATTATTATATGCACCAATTATATATGGTCTTATGGTTATATTGACACCAGTGATATTTATAGTTGATCATCTTGCTGGCGGAGTATTAAGAATATTTGGTATTAAATCTAATGATAAGAATTCAACTATTACTGAGGAAGAGCTTCGTACAATAGTAAAGGTAAGCCATGAAGAAGGAATTATCGAGAAAGATGAAAGACAGATTATTGATAATCTGTTTGACTTTGGAGATACAAGCGTTAAAGACGTTATGATTCCAAGAATTGATATGACAGTTGCAGATGTTAATTCATCTTATGAAGATATAATTACATTATTTAAAAGTACAATGTATACAAGAATACCGATATACGAGAATGATTCAGATAATGTAATCGGCATACTTAATATTAAAGATTTGATAGTCGGTGATAAAAAAGACGAAACCTTTAATATAAGAGATATAATGAGAAAACCATTTTTTACATACGAACATAAGAATACATCTGAGCTGTTTAAAGAAATGCAGCTTAACAGATACAGTATTGCAATTGTTCTTGATGAATACGGACAGATAGCTGGTATGATAACAACTGAGGATTTGCTTGAGGAAATTGTTGGTGAAATCAGAGATGAGTATGATACAGATGAGAAAGACGATATGACTAAGATAAGGGATAATACATATCGAATTAATGCATCGTGCAAGCTTGATGACATTAATAGTGAGCTTGGAACTAAGTTGTACTCACAGGATAATGACTCGCTTGGTGGATTTATATCAGAAAAGCTTGACAGAATACCTAAAGCCGGGGATAAGCTGACAATTGATAATGTATGGCTGTTTGTTGAACGTTCTTCGGTAAACAGGGCAGAGTCAGTTATATTAAAGATACAGCCGGATAATAAAGACACTAATGACAGATAATATAATGAACACCAAAGTGTTAATCTTAAAAGCTCTTTGTGGAACTTTATATGCACTGAAAGGCTGCACAAGAATTGCTGGATATTATAACAAAGTCAGAAAATATCATATCAGAGGCTTAGTACACTGATATGAATATAATTAATATACTTATAGAAGAATGTGATTAAGTAAATGCTTAGTCACATTTTTTGTTGTATATTTTTATTTCATATTTTGTTGTGTATTCAAGCATTATATAAAAAACGATGCAACATTTTATTTCAAAATGTTGCATCAAATGTTGTATGCTATATGGTGAATGGAGGTATAAATATGAGCACAGCACAACCGATAAGAAATATTGATGAGCTGGAAGCATTTCGCAGATTTTATCTGGATAATGAGCCCAACTTAAGAAACTATGCCCTTATATGTTTAGGGGTAAATTCAGCATTAAGAATTAGTGATTTGCTCGAATTACGATGGAAAGATGTCTATGACATCAAGGAAAAACATTTTAGGAAGCATCTCGTAACAACCGAGAAAAAGACTGGTAAGGAGACACGGATAGCAATTAACAAAAGCACAAGAAAAGGGTTATCTAGGTATATGGAGAGCCTTGATGACGTAACAGGGGAGGGGTATATATTCCCAGGGAGATACAATAATACTGCATTAAGCCGTTCGCAGGCATTCCGTATTATCAAACACGCGGCTGATATTCTTAATCTTGAAAACGGAATAAGCTGCCATTCAATGCGTAAAACCTTCGGGTATTATGCTTGGAAATGTGGAACACCTCCTGCAATTCTTATGGATATCTATAACCATTCATCTTATGAGATAACTAAAAGATACTTAGGAATTAAGCAGGACGATAAAGATTCTGTATTTTTAAAGGTTAATCTTTGAAAAGTTTCTAAAAAAGTCAATTTTTTTATAAAAAGGGGTAAAGTAATATGAAAAATAGACGATATAGAATATGTAAATAAGAATAAGATATTAATAATGGATGCAACATTTTGAAATAATTTGTTGCATAGACAAGGAGGTTAATGTGCTTAAGCTCACAATCAAACCCGGCGAGTACATCAACATCGGTGATGATGTAAGGGTTATCTATTCAGGAGGCTCAGAAGGGAATATTCATCTTTTAATAGATGCCCCAAGGGAACTCAACATTGTAAGAAGCAAGGTTCTTGCAAGAAATACCGCCAATTCGGATAAGAAAGAGTCCCGCTATATATCTCCATATTATGCAGAACGCGGACTTTCTCCGGAAACACTTTCTAAAATCCGCAGGCTTATAAGGGAAGATAAGAAGATGAATAAGCAGGTTGTAGATAGGAAAGAGGACATCAGTCAGAATAATATACAGGGTTAGCATGGTAACGCTGTTTATTATATATGCGTATTAACTGTTAAGGCTGATGCCAGCAGTTCTAATACATTCCCGGTAAGGGAGTTGGGAACGGATTCCCAAACAAATATTATATTTACACGGAGGTACATACTATGGTAGTACAACACAATATGTCAGCTATGAATGCTAACAGAATGTTAAGCGGAGTTTCATCTGCACAGTCAAAATCAACAGAGAAGTTATCATCAGGTTACAGAATCAATCGTGCCGCAGATGATGCTGCTGGACTTTCAATTTCAGAGAAGATGAGAGGTCAGATTAGAGGTCTTAATCAGGCTTCAACAAATGCTCAGGATGGTATTTCACTTATCCAGACAGCTGAAGGTGCTTTAAATGAATCACACTCAATCCTTCAGAGAATGAGAGAGCTTGCAGTACAGGCTTCAAATGGTACAGAAACAGATGACGATAGAGAAGCAGTACAGAACGAAATCGAACAGCTTCAGAGTGAATTAACAAGAATCTCTGATACAACAGAATTCAATACTATGAAGTTACTTGATGGTTCTCGTTCAGGTAGTAAGGTAAGTGCTTCTGTAAGTAAGACAGCGGAAAATAATCTTACAACCGTAGATGCTACAGCACAGGTTAACACATCAGCAGCTGTTACTAAGGTTGATGATGATGCCGACTCAACAATTTCAGTAACTATATTAGATAAGAATGGTAATACATCAACAACAAGTGTTACTGTACATTATGATAAGACAAGTGGTAAGTATTCTGTTGATGGAAAAGATTTATCTGTTACAGATACAGCAGGTAGTAGTGCGACAGCGCCAAAGTCAGGTTTAGCTTTTGCAGAAGCTTTATCTAATACAGCTTTAGCTGACTCATATGATATTACATCAGGAACTAATGGAGAGCTTGTGTTTACAGCAAAAGAAAAGGGAGCTACAGCTGATGCTATATTAGTATCACAGGATGGTGGAGCTGCAGCTTCTACAACAAAGACAAATAATACAGGAACAGACTCTTACCAGCAGTTAGCATCTGGTATAGGTGCATATGATGGAACAGGTAATATCGAAGATAAAATATTTACAGTTAATGGAGAGAAGTTTGCATATGTTACTGACCCATCTAAGTTAGGTGATGATTATAAAGATGTAAATTATGTAAAGACAACTGGTACAAATGGAGCAATTGCAGCTGCAGATGCAGATACAATGGCTAAGTTAATAAATTCTAAGACAGGAATTGCTGCGGAACAGGATGCTAATGCTAATACAACTGTTAATTTAAAGGCAGGTACATCTAATACAGGTAATGGTATTAAGCTTCAGATTGGTGCTAACGAAGGTCAGACAATGAGCTTTACACTTGATGATATGAGTGCTGATGCACTTGGTGTTGGTGGAAGCAATGTTGACTTAAGCACACAGGAGTCAGCTGAAAAGGCTACAACAGCTATTGATGCAGCTATCAAGAAGGTATCTGCTTCAAGAGGTAAGATGGGTGCTGTTCAGAACAGACTTGAGCATACAATCAACAACCTTGATACAGCAGCTGAGAACCTTCAGACAGCTGAGTCACGTATCCGTGATACAGATATGGCTGAAGAAATGGTTAACTACAGTAAGAACAACATTCTTGCACAGGCTGGACAGTCAATGCTTGCACAGGCTAATCAGTCTAATCAGGGTGTTCTTACACTTCTTCAGTAATCAATTAGCGTATTACTACTAGGTTAACCAAGATGAAATAAAAAGCCTAAATAATCAAAATTTCAAAATTGGATTATTAAAAAATTATATAAAAACAACCCCGCAATATGTTCCATGCACATATGTTGGGGTTGTTTTTGTATTAATAATTCTTTACAGCGTTGACAGCTTCATCTTTGGATAGCTGGTAGTCTTCAATGAGTTTATTAACAGTGTCATCATCTGATAGGTTCATATCTTTACATAGTTTTATAAAAGCATTGATACCTTTAGTAAGTTCAAGTTGTCTACCTTCGGCAATACCCAACTGCCTACCTTCTTCCTTAACAATTTCAAGATGTCCTTCCTCGTCATATTCATAAATACTCACAGTAATCACTTCCTCCCTGTGATTTTTTAAAAAATCCGACAATACATTTTCAGCAATGCACTCATCAACCGCTTCAGTAACAGCAGTACGGATATCAATTTTCTCAACATCGGTCTTAACACGTACTTTATTAACAAATGTCATATAGTCTTTAAGAGTTTCGCATTTAGAAAGAAATTCAGAGCTATATGTATGCATATTAGAATTATCATTAATATTAGAATTAAAAGTACGGGATTTATTCCCCTCATTATTAGCAGTGTTAATATTAATAACTCTTACCATAAGCTCCAGCTCCGGATAATCTATTTTCTTCTCATACATATCCGATAATCGAAGAATACTCTCTGCCGCGAGTGGTTGTTTTCCATTATAAAATGTAACGAAATGCGGTACTGGAATTTTAAGCAGTGTACTCCTGTGCAAATCACTATTGGTATACATCTGCCTGTACACATCAGATAAATAGTGCAGAAATCGCAACGGCATATTTGGATTGCGGCTTGACTGCTGTTCAAACATATACAAATCCTGCCCGAATACAAATGAAGCATCATTTTTATACTTCATATACACACCACCCTTAAGAGTAGTAACAGTTAAATCATCTACATTAGTATAATTCGTGTCGTTCAAACCGTTATAAAGGTCCAGAAGATTATTCTTATCCATGTATAACAGGCAGAATACATTATCTTTATATTGCCTTATTTCAGTTGATTGTCTGACAGCACCAGCATTTATACTGTTATTTTGTGGGTGTAAAGCTTGCTTAGTATTGTTAGTATAATTATTTAATTTTCTCATAAGTTCTCCAATCTTGGTAAATAATGTTTGATATCATATTTGGTTCAATAAAACACAATTACTTTAGATTGAAGAATTTCATATCTATATATTATCATTAGTAAATATGTATGACAAGCATATTAAAAATGTTGCATTATAAGTGGTTGTTTTATTGATTGTTAAATATGATAGCTGGATATTTGATATAGATATTTATAAATAATCTATGTAGCATTATATTTAATATATAAAATGTTATAAGATTATCTGTAAATAAAGATTATTTATATACAACACCCAATATTTATAGCTGAATTATATTGAGTGTTGTACTTAGGTTAAAGAGTTATATACATTAAGTAGTTAATAGTTCTTTAAGGCGTTGACAGCTTCATCTTTGGATAGCTGGTAATCTTCAATGAGTTTAGTTACGGTGTCATCATCTGATAGGTTCATATCTTTACATAATTTGATAAAAGCGTTAATACCTTTATTTAAGCCTTCGGCAAGTCCAAGCTGTTTACCTTCAGCAATACCCAATTGCCGGCCTTCTTCCTTAACAATTTCAAGATGTCCTTCCTCGTCATATTCGTAAATGCTCACAGTAATCACTTCCTCCCTGTGATTTCTAAAAAATTCCGACAATACATTTTCAGCAATACATTCATCAACCGCCTCAGTAACAGCAGTACGGATATCAATCTTCTCAACATCGGTCTTAACACGTACTTTATTAACAAATGTCATATAGTCCTTAAGTGTTTCGCATTTAGAAAGAAATTCAGAGCTGTATGTATGTGAATTAGTGGCATTACCTACATTGATATTCTTATTGGATTTATCAAAATCATCTGATTGATTAGTACCATTAATAATATCATTCTTCTCAGTGTCCAATAATTTTTGGTTAATAATAGCACCCGTGTTAATATTAATAACTCTTACCATAAGCTCCAGCTCCGGACAATCTATTTTCTTCTCATACATATCAGATAATCGAAGAATACTTTCTGTTTCAAGTGGCTGCTTTCCATTATAAAATGTAACGAAATGTGGTACTGGGATTTTAAGCATTGTACTCCTGTGTAAATCACTATTGGTATACATCTGTCTGTACACATCAGATAAATAGTGCAGAAATCGCAACGGCATATTAGGATTGCGGCTTGACTGCTGTTCAAACATATACAAATCCTGTCCGAACACAAATGAAGCATCATTTTTATACTTCATATACACACCACCCTTAAGAGTAGTGACAGTTAAATCATCTACATTAGTATAATTCGTGTCGTTCAAACCATTATAAAGGTCAAGAAGATTATTCTTATCCCTGTATAACAGGCAGAATACATTATCCTTATACTGCCTTATAGCCGCTGATTGGTTTCTGTTAGTATCCACATTTATTGTTTCGGATGTTTTTCTAACAGTATCCGGCTTTATTGTAATTGATGGCTGACTGCCAGTCATTGCATTTATACCGCTGTCTGCTGAATATACAGCCTGTGTAGTATTGTCTGTAATATTATTGATATTTTTCATAAGTTCTCCAATCTGTGGTAATGATGTTTGATAGCATAGCCATTAACATTCAACTACAACACAATATTGAAGAAACAATAAAAATATCTATCTATGTCTATATTCTATCATTGGGAAAAAGTTATGACAAGAAGAACAATATTGTTATTTGTGCTGGCTATGCACTAGATAATTAAGACTAATGATATATCATTATAATAAAATATTACGCGTAATATATATTATATATAACATACATACAATACAAATGCAATACTAAAAAGATGAAAAATAAAAAAAGGAAATTATCTGTTTTTGTTGAATATTTAAAAAGTAGGCAGTTTTTTGGCGTTTGTATGCGTGATTATGTATTGCGCAGAAATGAGGGTGAAGTATGAATATCAGAGAACAGCAGGAGAGCAGAGAACACGAGTATATGAGTCCATATGCCAGTTTCAGTGATGAATCAAGGGGCAGGGATAAGCCAGAGCCACAGTGCGATATGCGCACGATTTATCAAAGGGACAGGGATAGAATATTACATAGTAAGTCATTTAGAAGACTGAAGCATAAGACACAGGTATTTCTTGCACCAGAGGGAGATCATTACAGGACAAGACTTACCCATACGCTGGAGGTTGCCCAGATAGCAAGAAGCATTTCAAGAGCGTTAAGACTTAACGAAGATTTGACAGAAGCTATTGCACTGGGACATGATCTGGGGCATACGCCATTTGGACACGCAGGTGAGAGAACGCTTAATGAGATATGTCCGTTAGGGTTCAGTCATTACAGGCAGAGCATAAGAGTTGTTGAATTCTTGGAAAAAGATGGAGCAGGACTTAATCTTACGTGGGAAGTAAGAGATGGCATTGTTAATCATAGAACAGCAGGCCGCCCATCAACGCTGGAAGGCAAGGTAGTAAGGCTTTCCGATAAGATTGCATACATCAACCACGATATAGATGATGCCATAAGGGCAAGGATATTTTCCGAGGACTATATACCTAAGGAATATACAGACGTGTTGGGAACAACTACCAAGAGCAGGCTTAATACGCTTATAAGCGATATAATAAAGTGCAGTATTGACAAGGATGATATTATAATGTCTGATACGGTACATAAGGCGATGACAGATTTAAGGCAGTTTATGTTTGACAAATTGTATACCAATCCAGCCGCAAAGAGCGAGGAAGTTAAGGTGTGCAAGCTCATAACAGAACTTTATAATTATTATATTGATAATATTGAGGAGCTTCCTGACAATTACAAACGCTTCATATATGAAAGAGGCGAGAAGCCAGAGCGGGTTGTATGCGATTATATAGCAGGAATGAGCGACCAGTATTCTATAAGCAGGTTTGAGAATATATTTGTTCCTAAAGCCTGGAAAGGCTAGAAAGAAGAGTTAATAATGTATTCAAGTGAAGTAATAGAAGAGGTAATATCAAGAAATGATATAGTTGATGTTATTTCAGGATATATAAAACTTAAGAAAAATGGCAGTTCATATGTAGGGCTTTGTCCATTCCATAATGAGAAGTCACCGTCATTTTCTGTGTCTGGCACGAAGCAGATGTATCACTGCTTTGGCTGTGGAGTTGGAGGAAATGTAATAACATTTGTAATGGAATATGAGAATTATACATTTCCAGAAGCAGTAAAAATGCTTGGAGAACGTGCAGGAATGGAACTTCCTGAGACTGATTACTCCGCAGAGGACAGAAAAGACAGGGATATAAAGACAAGGCTTTTAGAGATTAATAAAATAGCGGCGACTTATTATTATCATCAGTTAAAGTCAGAAGCTGGAAAGTCGGGGCTTGATTACCTTGTAAAGAGAGGTCTGTCGGATAAGACTATTAACAGCTTTGGACTTGGATTTGCACCGCAGTCAACGGGTGAGCTGTATCGTATGTTAAAGGATAAAGGCTATGATGATGAGATTTTAAAAGAATCGGGCCTTTTTACATATGAAAAAGGTGTGAGGGATAAGTTCTGGAACAGGGTAATATTTCCTATAATGGACATTAACAATAAGGTTATAGGCTTTGGCGGAAGAGTAATGGGAGATGCGAAGCCTAAGTATCTTAATTCGCCAGAGACCAAGCTGTTTGATAAAAGCAGGAATTTGTATGGGCTGAATGCGGCAAGAACAGCAAGAAAGAATAACCTTATAATATGTGAGGGCTATATGGATGTAATATCCCTTCATCAGGCTGGATTTACGCAGGCAGTGGCATCGCTTGGAACGGCACTGACACCGGGACACGCACGACTTATGAAAAGGTATACTGACAATGTTCTTATAACCTATGATAGTGATGAGGCAGGTGTGAAAGCTGCGTTAAGGGCAATTCCGATACTTAAAGAGGCAGGTTTGTCCACAAGAGTTATTAATATGCGGCCATATAAAGACCCTGATGAATTCATCAAGGCATTAGGTACAGAAAGCTTTCAGGACAGAATAGATAAGGCACAGAACAGCTTTATGTATGAAATTGGAATAATAGAGAAGAATTATAACAGAAGTGATCCTGAGGGCGAAACGTCATTTGAGAAAGAAGTAGCTTCCAGGCTTGTTGTATTTAAGGAAAAGCTTGAGAGGGAGAATTATCTTAAGGCGGTGTGCAGGCAGTATATGATTCCGGAAGACGGAATGAGGGATATGGTCATAAGGCTTGGAAGCAATGAAGGCATTATGGCAAAGCACGACACATATACGGCTAAGGAGAATACTCCTATAAGGAAGAAACGCGAAAATGGTGTAAGACAGGCAGAGAAGATTTTGCTGACGTGGATGATTGAAGATGGTGACATTTATGAGAAGGTCAGTAAGTTTATAAGTCCTGATGATTTTGTAGATCCGGTATTTAAAGATGTAGCAGCTAAGATATATGAACAATACGAGACTGGGCAGATTAATCCTGCGGCGATTATCAGTTCATATATGGATACAAGTATGCACAATGAAATAGCGGCTATGTTTAGTGCAGAATTAAGTGACTCCCTTAACAAGCTTGAGAGGGAGAAGACGCTTAATGATACAGTTATAAAGGTCAAGAAGAATAGTCTTGATACTAAGCTTGATAATGCTACAGATGCAAGAGCTATGCAGGACATTATCAATCAGCAGATGAAGCTTAATAATATTCATATTAATTTGTAATATATGCGAAAGGTGGACCATTGTAATGGCAGATAAGAAAGAAAACTTAATCGAAGAAGAAGTAAAAGAAACTAAAAAAGCAACAAGAAAGAAGAAATCAGACGAAGATAGTGCTAAGAGCACAGCCAAGAAGCCAAGAAAAGGCAAGGAAGGTGCAGAAGCTGAACTTACAGAAGAAGAAAAAGCACAGGCTATTCAGGAAAAATTTATGGAAAAATGCAGAGGAATACTTGCAATAGCCAAGAAGAAAAAGAATGTCCTTGATTATAAGGAAATTATGAACTATTTTCAGGATACTGATTTTGAAGCAGATAAAATGGAAAAGGTATTTGAATTCCTTGAAGCTTGTAATGTAGATGTTAAGATGAATGATGATGAAGTTGAGGAGGACGATATCCTTCTTGATGATGAAGATGATATAGATATTGAAAAGATTGATTTATCTGTACCAGATGGTATTGGCCTTGAAGATCCTGTAAGAATGTACTTAAAAGAGATTGGTAAAGTTCCACTTTTAAGTGCAGAGGAAGAGATTGAGTACGCTAAGAGAATGGAACAGGGTGATGAGGAAGCTAAGAAAAGACTAGCAGAGGCTAACTTACGTCTTGTTGTAAGTATTGCAAAACGTTATGTTGGAAGAGGAATGCAGTTCCTTGACCTTATTCAGGAAGGTAACCTCGGTCTTATTAAGGCTGTTGAAAAGTTCGATTACCGTAAGGGATATAAGTTCTCAACATATGCTACATGGTGGATAAGACAGGCTATCACAAGAGCTATTGCTGACCAGGCAAGAACAATCCGTATTCCAGTTCATATGGTAGAAACTATCAACAAGCTTGTAAGAGTACAAAGACAGCTTTTACAGGAATTAGGAAGAGAGCCATCTCCAGAAGAAATAGCAGAGACTATGGATATCCCGGTTGAGAGAGTGAGGGAAATCCAGAAGATTTCACAAGAGCCGGTTTCGCTTGAAACACCTATCGGTGAAGAGGAAGACAGCCACCTTGGTGACTTTATTCAGGATGATAATGTTCCAGTACCAGCAGAAGCCGCAGCTTCAACACTTCTTAAGGAACAGCTTGTAGAAGTTCTTGGAACACTTACAGACAGAGAACAGAAGGTATTAAGACTTCGTTTTGGTATGGACGATGGAAGGGCAAGAACTCTTGAAGAAGTTGGTAAAGAATTCAATGTTACAAGAGAACGTATCAGACAGATTGAAGCCAAGGCATTAAGAAAGTTAAGACATCCAAGCAGAAGCCGCAAGCTTAAGGATTATCTTGACTAATTAACCAATAAGATAACAAGGAAAATGTATGAACAATATTATTAATATATCTGAGAGATTAAAATGTGCTGCAAGCCTTGTTAATAAAGGTGCAAGAGTAGCAGATATCGGCACAGATCATGCATATCTTCCAATATATCTTGTCCAGAATGGAATAAGTAATAAAGTATATGCATGTGATGTAAGAAAAGAACCATTAAGACGTGCACAGCTGCACATTGATGAATATGGACTTTCAGATAAGATAACTACACAGCTTTGTGACGGGCTTAAAGGTATTAATAAAGGTGACGTTGATACAGTAACTATATGCGGTATGGGCGGAAAGCTTATGAAGAGTATATTACAGGCAGGTATAGACAAGCTTGGGTATAATACCCAGCTTGTCTTATCTGCACAGTCAGAATTAAGGGATTTCCGTGCATATCTTTTAGAAGCTGGCATAGATATTAAGTCAGAACATATTCTATTAGAAGACGGAAAATATTACTTTATATTTGACTGTGTATACAACACGCCATATGAACAGCATTTTAATAAAAATGTTGTTAATGCAGATGACATTTATAAAAATGATAATCAGAATAATAATGAAAAGAATAATAATGAAAAAAAGATTACAGCTTACACTGAGGAAGAATTAAGATATGGAAAATACCTTCTTGATAATAAGTCAGAAGTGCTTTATGAGTATCTTAATAAAGAACTTATGAGTTGTAATAATATTAGAGATAATCTTCTTAATAAAGAACAGTCAGTGTCTGTGAAGAATAGAATCAAGGCTATTGATGAAGATATTGCTGTTATTAATAAGGCGTTAGGAAGATGGAAGGAGCAATAAATGCTTTTATCACAGATGGCAGCAGAAGCCGCAAAAGATTACAAATATGATATTATTCTTGCTAATGTCAACGGCAAGCTTACAGAGATATCAGATATGGATATAACGGATGAAAAGGTGGAATTTATTACTGTAGGAGAAACTATGGGTAATGAGGCGTATAAAAGAAGCGTACTTCTTTTAATGCTCAATGCAATACATAAGCTTGATACAGATAATAAAATCAAGAGAGTTACAGTTGAATTCTCTCTTAGCAAAGGTCTTTATTGCGATATAAAGGGTGATTTTGAGATTACAGAAGAATTTCTTAATAAAGTAAAAGAAGTTATGAGAGCTGATGTTAAGAAAAACCTGCCTATTAAGAAGCAGGGAATGAAGACATCAGAGGCTATTAAGCTGTTCAAGAAGTTCGGAATGGAAGATAAGACACAGTTATTCAAATATAGAATTAGTTCTTATGTTAATGTATACAGCATAGAGGGTTATTACGATTACTTCTATGGTTATATGGCAGCTAATACAGGAATATTAAAGACATTTGACATATTCCAGTATGATAAGGGCTTTGTTCTTCAGTTGCCAACTAAAGAAAATCCGGAAACAGTGCCGGAATTTGCACCACAGGCTAAGCTTTTTAATGTACTTATGGAAAGAAGCGAGTGGGCAGATATGCTTGGTGTTGATACAGTTGCATCATTGAATAAGCATATAATAAGCGGGGATATTAATTCACTTATTCTTGTTCAGGAAGCGTTACAGGAGCAGAAGATTGTTGAGATTGTTAATCAGATAAAAGAAAGGGAAGGCGTTAAATTCATTATGATAGCCGGACCATCTTCATCTGGAAAGACAACATTTTCACACAGATTATCTATACAGTTAAGAGCAAGTGGATTTAAGCCACACGCAATTGGGGTTGATAATTATTTCGTGGAGAGAGAGCAGACACCTGTTGATGAAAATGGAGAGTACAATTTTGAGGATTTACATGCAATAGACATAAAGCTTTTTAATGACCATATGAATGCATTGCTAAGAGGTGAAAAGGTTGAGATACCTCAGTTTAATTTCCTTACAGGAAGGAAAGAATACAATGGTGATTATATACAGCTTGGGGAAGAAGATATTCTTGTTATTGAGGGTATACACTGCCTTAATGATGAATTATCCTACGCACTTCCAGTTGAAAGCAAGTTTAAAATCTATATAAGTGCACTTACACAGCTTAATGTTGACGAGCATAACAGAGTTGCTACAACAGATGGACGTCTTATAAGACGTATGGCAAGGGATTACAGAACAAGAGGAGCTTCTGCCAAGAGAACACTTTCAATGTGGGAGTCGGTTAGAAAAGGTGAAGAAAAGAATATCTTTCCATTTCAGGAAGAAGCAGATGCTATGTTTAATTCGGCTATGGCATATGAGCTATGTATATTAAAGCCAATAGTAGAGCCACTTCTTTTCTCAATAACAGAAGATGACCCAGAATATCAGGAAGCCAAGAGATTACTCAAGTTTCTGGCGTATTTCCTTCCTTGTCAGGCAGACAATGTTCCAATTAATTCTATAATGAGAGAATTTATTGGTGGAGGGTGCTTCAGAGTTTAGAAAAAAATAGCAAATGTATATACAAATGCTTGCATAGTGTGGCGGAAAATATTATAATTATTATACAGAAGGGAGTGAATATTATGGCACAGATTAGTTTACGTGTAGATGATGAGATAAAGCATAAAGCAGAGAAAACATTAGACGAAATAGGACTAAGTATGTCAACAGCAATTAATATATTCTTAAAAACAGTTGTCAGGGAAAACCGTATTCCTTTTGAACTTACAGCTGACCCATTCTATAGTAAGTATAATATAGAAGAATTGGAAAGACGTGTGGCAAATATACGTTCAGGTAAAAGTACTTTAAAGGAGCACGAATTAATAGAGGAGGATGAGTGAGAAAATTATGGGGAGATGAGGCTTGGGAAGAATATCTTAATTGGCAGATACAGGATAAGAAGATGCTAAAAAAGATAAATAGATTATTGATGGATATTGACAGAAATGGATATCAATGTATAGGAAAGCCAGAGCCTCTTAGTGGCAATTTACAAGGATATTGGAGTGTTAGAATTGATGAGAAGAATAGGATTGTTTTCAGAATAGAAAATAATAATATTGAAATCATACAATGTGGAACGCACTATAGGGATAAGTAGAAAATATGGAGTAAAAGAATACTCGGTCACAACCGACTCGGTTGTGACCGAGTATTCTTTTGAAATTAACTTGTAACGAAAACAATAGAAATTGTTATATAGCTATATATAACATATACTATTTCCTAAACGAATTCTTATACTCCCTGGACATTTCAAAAAGTTCATTAACATACCCTGGAGTTTTGTTATCAATATTCTTCTTAATTTCACTTAATATGTCAATATAATCGCCGAGTAGTACGCTTATGTCTTCTGAGTTAGAAGCACATATCTGGTCCCACATTTCAGGAGATGAAGCGGCTACCCTTGTCATATCGCGAAAGCTTCCAGCCGCTAACATCTGCATATGCTTGTCGTTGTCGTCCTGTTCAGATACAAGCTTTACAAGTGCTGTAGATATGAGATGTGGAAGGTGGCTTATTGCGGCTACGCTTTTATCGTGAATTGTGTAGTCCATAACAATAGGATTGGCTTTCATATCATACACAAGTGCTTTGAAGCGTTCAAGCTGTTCATTGGTAGTCTTTGATGTTGGAGTGATTACATAGCGTGCATTTTTCATAATTGCTGATGAAGAATTAGCATAGCCTGTAAGTTCAGAGCCAGCCATAGGGTGGCCGCCTATAAATACATTTTCCATATCAAGCTCTTTAACAGTGTTATGTATTGAAGTCTTAACACTTCCGACATCAGTTATAATACAGCCGCTTTTAACGATATCTTTTAACTGCTTAAGGTAGTCATTCATCGTTATTACCGGTGTGCACAGAATTATAAAATCACAATTAGCAAATCTATCATCAACGCAGTCAAGTACGTCATCAACAACTCCGTCTTCCTTTGCTTTATACACAGGCTCAAGTCTTCTGCTTGTTGCAATTATATTATAATTATTGCCCGATTCCTTGAGTGCGTGCGCTATAGAGCCAGCGATAAGTCCGAAGCCTATAAAACCAACTTTACAATCCATAATATACTTAACCTCGTTTCTTATAATTTAATAATAAATATGATGTTTGTGTGTAATCAAAATCAATCAAAATATAATGATTGTTATAGATTTTAGCACTTTAAAGTGACAGTGTAAAGGCTGAAACTAAATATATTTAAAGTAATTAAACAACTTTTGAAAAATTTGTCAAAAATGTTCATAAAATAATACGTATAAATTAAGTTATTTCTGATAGCGTTGAATATAATGGTGGACAGTATATATATAATGCTGATATTGTAAATATACTTGTGCTTGGCATAGACAGCAATCTTCTTGTAACGCGGAGGCAGTATCAAGGCTGATGTATAATATCCCTATAGACCGTGTGTGTGTATTTAACTGTGAAGCTATAGGTGTGATTAATGATGCTGTGGGCGGTGTTGAAGTTACCATAGAGAACGATTTTACAGATGAGAGTGGAGAAGTTCTCGAACCGGAGTTCTACAAGGGTAACACATTAAAGCTTACTGGCGAGCAGGCAGTTACATTTATAAGAGAAAGAGATTGCAGTATATTTAAGAGTGCAATGGACAGGGTGGAAAGGCAGGAGCAATATATAAGCAGTCTTGTAAGCACAGCCAAATCAAAGCTTAAGCGTAACCCGATGATAGCATTATCTATTCTTAATAAGCTTAAAGAAAATGACTGCATATATACTGATATATCAGCTTCAGAGCTTATGTATATTGCACAGCTTGCAGGAAGAACCCATTTTTCTATGGAAGATGTGACAACAATCCCTGGTGAGGTTAAGATGGGAGAAGAATTTGAGGAATACCATACGGATAGTACGGCACTTAAAAAAATAGTACTGGAAAATTTCTATACTAAGGTAAAATAACCAAAGTAAAAAGATTAAAGCAAAAAGATTAAAGTAAAATGATTAATGTAAAATAGCAATGAGAAAAATGATAGAAATACAAAGATATAATGTCAAAGTCAAAGGATTTCCGTAAAAAAGTGGCCGGTTATTGACAAATACTTTCATTGTGATAATATTTGAAAGTGAGTAAATATGTGATTGAAAGCACCGGATTGGTATAACCGGTGCAGGAATGAGGTTTTAAGATGGCTAATACAACAACTTATAATCCCAAGTCTATCGAGCCAAAGTGGCAGAAGTATTGGGAAGAACACGGAACATTTAAAACAGATGTATGGGACTTTTCAAAGCCAAAGTACTATGCACTTGATATGTTTCCTTATCCATCAGGAGTAGGTCTTCACGCAGGTCATCCAGAGGGATATACAGCTACAGATATCACTTCACGTATGAAGAGAATGCAGGGATATAATGTACTTCATCCAATGGGATATGATTCATTTGGACTTCCAGCAGAACAGTATGCTGTAAAGACAGGCAACAATCCTAATGGATTTACAGAAAAGAATATAGAAACATTTACTAAGCAGTTAAAGGAATTGGGTTTTGATTATGACTGGAGCAAGACTTTAGCAACAAGTGATCCTAAGTTCTACAAATGGACACAGTGGATATTCAAGCAGTTATACCTTGACGGCTATGCTAAATATATAGATATGCCAGTTAACTGGTGTGAGGAACTTGGTACAGTTCTTTCTAATGATGAAGTTATTGACGGTAAGTCAGAGCGTGGCGGATACCCTGTTGTAAGAAAGAATATGAAGCAGTGGGTTATCGATCAGGTAGCATTTGCAGATAAGTTACTTGAAGGACTTGAACATATTGACTGGCCAGAGTCTACTAAGGAAATGCAGAGACACTGGATAGGCAAGTCAGAAGGTGTTGAGGTTGACTTTAAGATTGACGGTGGTGGAGATTTCTCTATCTTTACTACTTGTATTGAAACTATATATGGTATTACATTTATGGTACTTGCACCAGATGGAGATATCGTTAAAGAGCTTATGCCAAGAATTCAGAATAAGGAAGAGGTAGAAGCTTATATTGCAGAGACAATTAAGAAGAATGATATGGATAGAACAGAGCTTAACAAGACTAAGTCAGGCTGTGTTCTTGAAGGAATATATGCAATTAACCCGGTAAATGGCAAGAAAGTTCCTATATACATAGGTGATTTCGTTCTTGCTAACTATGGTACTGGTGCTGTTATGGCAGTTCCAAGCCACGACCAGAGAGATTTTGAGTACTCAGAGGCACACAATATTCCTAGAATACAGGTTATTGATGGCGCTGATGTATCAGAAAAGGCATTTGAAAAGTATGATTACCTTGGCAAGGGCTGCAAGCTTATCAACTCAGAGGAATTCACAGGCCTTACAGTAGAAGAAGCTAAGGAAGCTATTACTCAGAAACTTGAAAAAATGGGCGTAGCAAGAAGAAAGGCTAACTACCATTTCAGAGAGTGGATATTTGCAAGACAGAGATACTGGGGTGAACCAGTGCCTATCGTATATCTTGAAGACGGACAGATTCACGTTCTTGATGATGATGAGCTTCCACTTATCTTACCAGAACTTGAAGATTACAAGGGCAAAAATGGACAGGCTCCACTTGAAAATGCAGCAGAATGGAAGCAGTATGAACATAATGGACTTAAGGGTAAGAGAGAAACTTCAACAATGCCTGGTTCAGCAGGTTCAAGCTGGTATTATATGAGATATATCGACCCAGATAATGATAAGGAACTCTGTGATCCGGAACTTCTTAAGCACTGGCTTCCAGTTGACCTTTATATAGGTGGACCAGAGCACGCAGTTGGACATCTTATGTACTCAAGAATATGGAACAGATACCTTTACGACAAGGGTATATCACCAGTTGCAGAGCCATTCCAGAAGTTAGTTCATCAGGGTATGATTCTTGGTTCTAACGGTATCAAGATGGGTAAGAGATTTCCAGAGTTCGTTATCAACCCAAGTGATATCGTAAGAGAATATGGTGCTGATACTTTAAGACTTTACGAAATGTTCATGGGACCTCTTGAAGCTTCTAAGCCTTGGAGCCAGCAGGGTGTTGAAGGTGCAAGAAGATTTATCGGTAAGGTATGGAATTTCTTCACAACTGAAGGCAATGTTGTCGATGAGGAAGTTAAGGAGCTTGAAAAGGTATATAACCAGACAGTTAAGAAGGTTACAGATGACTTTGAAAAGCTTGGCTTTAACACAGCTATCAGCCAGATGATGATATTTATGAATGCTGCAACTAAGCTTGGCAAGTGTTCAAGAGAATACGCAGAAGGCTTTATAAAGATGTTCTCTTGTATCTGCCCACACGCAGGTGAGGAAATGTGGAGCCGCTTTGGCCATAACGATACAATAGCTTATGAAAGCTGGCCAACATACGATGAGGAAGCCTGCAAGGAAGACACTGTAGAGATTGGTGTTCAGGTAAATGGTAAGGTTAAGGGAACTATTTCTATTGCAGTTGATGAAGCTAAGGAGTCAGTTCTTGAAAAGGCTAAGAAAGCAGTAGAAGGCAAGATTACAGGTAATATAATTAAGGAAATCTATGTACCTGGCAAGATTGTAAATATTGTTGCAAAATAAATTATATTAAATATAGTTGATTTATTACTGAATTATATTTGAAGCATATGGGAAATTTTGATATGTACTCTTTTTACTGGACAGACCAGTAAGGAGGATACTTATCATTTTCCATATGCTTTTTTAATGTTGAAATAGGGCTACCGCAATCCCACTGGCTTTAGACGGTGGGTTAAGGTAGCCGGAAGCGGAGGGTTGTGCTATACTTGCGTTATGGGAACGTGGAAATCAAAAAACAGACACAAATATTTGTTATAGTATCATATTATTTTCGTATAATGGATAATGGGGATTGTATCAATATTGGAAGAAAATACAAAGATGCTTTTAATATAAAAATGATAGAATATAACAAACGTGGAGGTAATGGATGATGCAATTAGAGGATGTTGTTGTATCTGGAGTTACTGAATTTGTGAGAATATATATTATTTTGGAATATTTTAAAATATTTTTAAATGTACATTCTTTAAGACGAAATATTATAAGTTGTGTTATTACATATATTATTACATTATTAAGTTATCTGGTGTTTCATAATGTTTTGGTTAATTTAATAGTTACAGTTGCAGGAATAATATTTTTATCTGGTAGTTTTAGAGGAAAGTTCCAGAAAAAATTATTATTAAGTATAATGCTTTATGCAATTATGTTTGTAATAGATTTGTTAGCTTCTTTTTTATTATATGAAGCACCGGATTCTAATAATTATGATATTGTCAGTTCATTTATTTCTGTATTGTTTTTTTATATAGTTGTAATAGGAATTAAAAATGCTTTTAAGGGAAAAGGCAGGATTGATTTGTCAGGACAATGGTATTTATTGTTATATTCGGCATTATTAAGTATTGCAGTATTGTATGTTGTATATAAGGATATGGTGGTTTCAAGAATTGCGGTGCTTACAATCAGTATTATTATATTGAGCTTTAATTTGATGTTATATATTTTTTATATGTCTATGCTTGACCGTTTTCTATATGAAAGAGAAAATCTTGAATTAAAACAGCAGATGAATATATACGAACGTCAGATTTGCTTATGAAGGATAAAATTCAGCAGGCAAAAGATTATTTGCATCAGATAAGTGATGATATTATAAATGCACAAAATATATATAATACAGGTAATGAAGCCTTCGATGGAATTCTAAATTTTTATGCTGAAAAATATATGAATAAGTCCCTTGAACTGGCTGTGTCAGTTGCAATACCAGAAAATCTTGAAATAAACATATATGATGTAAATATTATACTTGGTAATCTGCTTGATAATGCATTGGAAAATGCATTGGATAATTCAAAAGTAAGTATGGATATTAAATATACTGCGGGAATGATACATATTTCTATGTCCAATTTATATGATGGCAGTATAAACAAGATTGATGGACATATCATAAGTAAAAAGGATGATAAGGATAATCATGGCTATGGTCTGGATAGTATAAAAAGAATCGTTGATAAATATGATGGCTCAATGATTAAATCATATGAAAATGGGCAATTTGAAGTTGATATTATTATATATTTAGAATAATAAAAATATTATTGACGGTATTATTTTGAGATTGTATATATCTGGATAAATCTTGCAGACTTTAGTAATTAAGCGGATAAGTGATATTAAACATTGAATACAGAGCATACCAGACGATAAGCCGAGGGTAGCGGCACTGCCCCTGTGCCGCCACCCTCGGCTTATTGTCGTTCGTATGCCATTTCGATAGGAAAGTAATATCAAATCTACATTTCAAAGTATCCCACTTCACCCTTCCGGCGGATTACCACCAGGCACAATCTGCTTATATATAAGCTCGCAATCCTGTCTTGTAAACTGTATTCCTGCCTGCTTAGCCTTCTGGCTTAATGCAAATATAAGCGGAACGATTTCTTCTTTATTCTTACCTTTGGAAAGAGTTTTGAATTCATTTAAAAGCAGTTGTTTGCGAAAATCATTTTCTGACATATAAATCTCCATTTCTGATTGAGAATAATAATTACAAATATAAATATGTAAGACAAAAGTCATTTATAACAGTTAATTATTATTGGAACTTCCATAATTATTGCTATCATTAAAGTCCAGCTTATCAAGCTGTTTAATATATTCATTGTACATATCCTTCTGCGAAGAATTAAGTATATTATTAATGTTTATATTGTTAAATCCACCAGAGCCAGTGTTATTATTAAAATTACTAAATTCAGAATTATCATTAGAATTATTATTGTTAAATTCATTAGAACTGGCATTGTTAAAACCGCTTGAATTAACATTATTAAAGCTGTTATCCCCTGAGGCATTATTAAACATATCCATCATGCCTAACATATCAGACATTTTGGAAAAGTTCCGGTAAGTGTTTATTAACTGTTCAATGTTGTCTGGGCAGTAAGCCATAATGGTTTTCATAATAGCTTCATTATTTAATATATCATTCAAGGAAGTGTTAGCATTTATTCCTGAGCTATTACTACATGTTTTAAATGTGTTACAGCTATAGGGAGAGTTGTAGAAGCTTAATGTGTGTTTTAATTCATTTGCCCTTATAAGCATAGAGAGCTTTTTTTGCATACCGTATTCCATAAAAGGAATGAGGGCTTTAAATAATTGAAGGTAGTCGGGTAGGGTAAGAATATCAAATTCAGTAACAGGTAATTGTTTCGCCATTCAATCCTCGATTCCTGCGACAAACGCAATATATAATGTGTGTCTAATAGACTTGTTTTAGTATATTCATTAAAATACCAGGATATGAGGCTGTATCCGTAGAATTTAAAATGACGGAATACAGCCTCATTAAATAGACATAAAAGATAATATCAGCAACTGATGTTGATAATTGCTTTTATTCTGCAACTGTATATAAAATGTTATATTTTATAGCAGTTATTAGCAGATATAATCATTGCTGGGAGTCAGCCGCTATTAGCAGCCACAGCCGTTGTTGCAGCCACAGCCATTGTTACAGCCGCCGAAACCTAATGCATTACCGCCATCGCAGCCACATAAGCATAAAAGGCAGATGAGCCAGATGCAGTTATTGTTGCCGCAGCCACAGCCATTGTTGCAGCCGCAGCCATTTCCGTCAAATAGAAGTAAAAGAATTATGAGCCAGATGATGTTGTTGCCACATCCGCAATCTCCACATCCATTACATCCGCCACAGTTAGTTGCTGCTAAATCACTCATAAATAATCCTCCGATAAAACATTTACAATACAATAATATGTGGCAGGGCTTGTTTGTGTTACTTATTTTTTTGTGAATATTGCAATATTTTTAAAATTATTATATCATTAAGTTTGTGCTGTTATTTAACACATAAGTGACTACGAAGTAGTCTGTTATATAAGAAAATAGTATGTGCCAGTGTACATACTAATCGTGCAGATATTGTCCTTGGTTTGGACATAAGAATGGAGATTATTATGAAAATATCAGTAATTATCCCATCACTTAACCCTGATGATAAGCTTGTAAGTGTTGTTGATTCACTTGTTAAGAAGGGATTCGAAGATATTATAATTGTTAATGATGGAAGTGATTCGGCACATTTATGGCCATTTGAGAAGGTTGGCAGTTACAGCCAGTGTACAATACTTACCCATGAGGTTAATAAGGGTAAGGGCAGAGGCTTAAAGACGGCATTTGAATACTGCCTTAAGAACAGACAGGGATATGATGGCGTTGTAACAGTAGATGGAGATAACCAGCATAGGGCAGATGATATATATAACTGTTGTGAGGCTATGGTAAAGAATGACAAGGTTGTTCTTGGAGTAAGACGTTTTGATGGAGAAGATGTTCCGTTTAAGAGCCGGTTTGGTAACAATATGACAAGTATGGTATTCAAAGTTATGTGTGGACTTAATATTTCAGATACACAGACTGGTTTGAGGGCTATTCCATACCGTTATCTTGATACATTTTGTAATATTGAGGGCGAGAGATTCGAGTATGAAACAACTATGCTGCTTGAATTTAAGAAGTCGGATATTCAATTTATGGAAGTGCCAATTGAGACAGTGTATATAGAAGATAATGCATCAACACATTTTAATCCGGTTAAGGACTCAATAAAGATATATAAGGTTATATTCAAGTATTCATTTTCACCAACAGTTGTTAAATATATATTAAGCTCATTGGCATCGTGGGTTATAGATAATTTAATATTTAATTTACTTGAATTTTTTCTTTTTGCGTTTACAATATCAATAAGACTGTTATTTAGTACGGTAGCCGCAAGAATTATATCGTCAATATTTAATTTCACGATGAACAGACGTCTTGTGTTTAAATCAGACAAAGATGTCAAGTCATCTATGGTCAGATATTACATATTATGGGCGTGTCAGCTTATGGCATCATATCTTCTTGTATACATCTTTACAAGATTATTAGTGCTTGGCAGTGTGGCTGTCGCATTTACAAAGATAATTGTTGATTTATGCTTATTTGTAATAAGCTACAACATACAGAAAAAATGGGTGTTTAAATAATTAGACACGAATTACATCAATAGAAATGAGGATAATAATGAAGAATAACGTACTTAAGTGGCTAGGAAGAGTTGGAGCTACGCTTTTAACTACTATCGTAATTCTTGTAGTTGGTCTTTATCTTGTTATGGCTATGCTTGCGTGGGGACCTTCTACATTTGCTAAGAAGCAGTTTATATTATCGCTTCAGGAGACAGGAGAGCTTGGTTTTATGGCTAACTGGTTCTGTTCACAGGAAGAGATTGATATGATTAAAGAGGAGAATTCAGTTAAGGATACTACTGATATAACTGATTCAAGCCTTGTTGTAATCGGACAGGATTCATCTAGTGATGAAGAAGACCTTTATGTTGTTGATGTAAAGGCTGGAACATATAGCGGTAAGCTTATGATTGTCAAAGATCCTTCAAGATTATTTGTAGGAACAGTACCAGAATTCAAGCTTGAAAAGGGCTGGACAGTTGCTGAGATAGCACAGAGATATGATGCACTAGCAGGTATCAATGGTGGAGAATTCGTTGACTCAACACCACAGACAGCTATGCCAATCGGACTTGTTATGGTAGATGGCAATATATTAAAGGGTGATTCATCTACAATGTACCACGTTACAGGAATAACATTTGATAATAAGCTTGTAATGGGTAATATGACATCAGCTAAGGCTGTAGAGCTTGGAATAAGAGATTGTGTCAATGTAAGCAGTGATATAGGTCCATTTCTTATAATTAACGGTGAACCACAGGACGTTGATGGTGTTGGTGGAGGACTTAATCCACGAACAGCAATAGGACAGAGAGCTGACGGAGCTATTCTTCTTCTTGTCGTAGATGGAAGACAGGCTACAAGCCTTGGTGCATCGTTCTCAGATTTACAGGATATTATGCTTCAGTACGGCGCTGTAAATGCGTCAGCTATGGACGGTGGTACATCTACACAGATGTATTATAATGGCGAGGTTATTAATAAACCATATTCACCAACAGGACCAAGAACACTTCCAACAGCATTTTTGATTAAATAATTACACGGAGATGAGAAGAATGTCAGAGAATAATAATAGTGGAAAGAAGAATTTTTTTAAGAAATTATCGGGATTTAAGAAGTTTCTTGTGATATATGCCTCTGCGCTGGTAGTAATTATTGCTGTTGCGTTAGTGCTTTTATACGGGTTGTTAAAGGATTACGAGGTGGGCAGGCCAGCCAATACTATGGATAAGCTTGTATCACATATTGAAGCAGGGAATGTAGGCAAATGGATTAAGGATGCAGGTATCCTTGGAGAGTTCGAGACAGAAGATATTGTATCAGATTATTTTAAGGATACATTTGCCGATAAGGAAGTAAGCTATAAGAAGAAGGCAGGAGAATATACAGAGAACAATCCGGTATATATTCTTTATGCTGATGATAAGAAGATAGCCAATGTTACTCTTACAGAGAAGAAAAAGAACGCTCATAAGTTCACAGAGTGGAAGTTAGCTTCTATAGATTTTAATGTAGACTCTAAGACTAAGAATACAGAACATTCAGTTAAAATTACAGCACCTAAGAATAGTGAAGTGACAATTAACGGAGTTAATGTTTCATCTGATTATATTACAGGTGAGGCAGATGTAAGCCTTTGCAAGCATGTTGGAGATTATGTTACTACACCAGTTGATGATGTATACAATATTAACGGAATGTTTGCCAAGCCAGAGGTTAAGGTTACCTATAATGGCAAAGAGCTTGATACTGAATATGTTAAAGATGGATATGAGGCATATTATCCATCAGATGATGAGCTTCTTTCAAGCGAGAAGAGCCATATATTAACAGTTGCTGAGAATTACGGCAAATATATGATTAACAGAGGAAGCTTAAGTACTCTTTCAAGCTATATGATTGGTAATGCCAAGGAATATATGAGTGATATTCCGGCTATCGATGTATATCTGATAGGAAGAACTTTTACATATGATATTACTGACGAGAATGTAAGTGACTTTAGAAAATATTCAGATGACTGTTATTCGTGTGATGTAGATTACAATCTTAATGTAAAATGGTCATCAGGAAGCACAACATACAATATTTCTTTAACATACGTGTTTGTTAAGCAGAATGACAAGTGGATGTTAGCTGATTTTTCTATAAGATAATTATAGATAAGATAATTATAAACAACAGACATATATAGCAGGAAATAACAATGCGCTGTCAGCGCAGGAATGGAGAAAGTTATGTCACAGGATAATAAGCGCAATTTTATATTACATGGTTCCATACTTGCTATGGCTGGAATTTTTGTAAGAATAATTGGAATGGTTTATAGGATTCCGGTGCTTAATATAATTGGAAGTGAAGGTAATGGTATATATGTAACGGCATATAATGTATATAACATAATACTTGTGCTGTCATCATATGGACTTCCGATGGCTGTTTCAAAGCTGATTTCTGCAAGGTTTACTAAAAGAAGATATAAGAATGCTGCGAAGGTATTAAGATGTTCGCTGACAGTCGGTGCGTTTACTGGTGGTGTTGCGGCACTGCTTGTATACTTTGGTGCTGATTTTATAGAAAATGTTATATATGGCGGGGGTGTACCTGGTCTTGCAATACCATTAAGAGTATTAGCCCCAACCATATTTATAGTTGCATTATTAGGTGTATTAAGAGGTTTCTTTCAGGGACAGGGAACTATGATTCCAACGGCTGTTTCACAGATTATAGAACAGCTTGTCAATGCAGGTGTTAGTATAGCTGCAGGTTATATGCTTATGAAAGCATACAGTAGTGCTTCTAATGCTTCTGCTTATGGAGCGGCAGGAAGTACACTTGGTACAGCTATGGGTGCTCTTACTGCACTTGTATTCTTTATATTTCTATATCTTATATACAGACCTACATTTATGCGTATGGTTGCTAAAGATAAGAGTGTTACAAGGCAGGATACTAACAGGTACATTTATAAGACAATTATAATTACAATGGTTCCTATTATATTAAGCCAGACGTTTTATCAGATTAGTGCCTTAATAGATGATGTAATGTTTAGTAATATAATGATGACAAGAAATATATCGAAAAATATATCAATGGATCTTGGTAACTTTGGTTCAAGTTATACACTGCTTATAAGTATACCGCAGGGTATAGCGACAGCGTTATCAGCCTCGATGCTTCCAAGTATTGTAGCATCTTATACAGAAGATGATTATGACAGTATATATTCAAAGATAACAAAGACTCTTAAGACTAATATGTTTATAGCGGTACCATCATTTGTTGGATTTTTTGTGATAGGCGAGCCTATTATTAAACTGCTATTTTCAAGATACGACAGCGTGCAGGGTGGGCTTATGTTAAAAATAGGCGCTATAGCCATTGTATTTTATACATTATCAACAGTTACAAGCTCAGCACTTCAGGCGGTTGACAGAGTTAAGACTCCTATGATTAATTCATTTATATCATTAGTTGTCCATATAATACTTGTGCTTGTATTGCTGGAATTTACTAATCTTGGTATATTCTCACTTGTAATAGGTAATGCTTCATTCCCTGTTATTATATTTGTGCTTAATCTTATAGCACTTTATAAAGATGAGGGATACAGGCTTCCTGTTATATCAATATTTGCAAAGCCGGTTATATGTTCAGCATTAATGGGTATATGTACACTTTTGACATATAATATAATTAATAATATTACAATGTCTAATACAATATCAGTGCTTGTGGCATTGTGTGTTGCGGCACTCACATATTTTGGACCATATGTTCTTCTTATGAAGAAGTTTAAAGATGTATTCTGATAAATGGTATTATTACAAAACAGTCTGGATATATCAGAGAGTGCAAAGCACGGAACAATTCGTAGGTATCATAGTTGGGGGCTTTTGACCACAACATCATATAATCAGGAAAGAGAGGAAATAAAGTGCAGGATAAGTTTACAGATAAAGCCAAAAAAGTATTGGAACAGGCTGCATTTGCTGCTGCGGTTAATGGACACAGCTATATTGGGTCTGAACATTTGCTTTTAGGACTTATACAGGTTGAAGACAGCCTTGCATACAAGGTTTTACAGAACAATGATGTAACAGAAACTAAAGTGCTTAATCTTATATATCAGCTTATTGCACCGGATAATGCGGTAAGTGTTAAAGAACCGGCAGGCTATACTCCAAGAGTCCGTAAGATTCTTACTAACTCAATAGAGGAAGCTGCAAGATTTAAAGCTGATAAAGTAGGTACAGAACATATTCTTATTGCCATTATGAAGGAAACTGAAAGTGTTGCCTCAAGACTTCTTAATACAATGGGTGTATCAATTAAGAAGATATATACAGAGTTATTAGAGGGAATGGGCGAAGATGTATCACGTCTTAAAGAAGATTTTCAGAATGGCAGAATTAAGGCTAAGGATAAAAAGGCAACAACTATGTTAGACCAGTACAGCAGGGATTTAACAGAACTTGCCCGTAATAAAAAGCTTGACCCTGTTATAGGCAGGGAAGAGGAAATCCAGAGAGTTATCCAGATATTATCAAGAAGAACAAAGAATAATCCGTGCCTTATCGGCGAGCCCGGTGTAGGTAAGACCGCAGTTGTTGAGGGTCTTGCATTAAGAATAGTTGAAGGCGAAGTTCCATCAACTATTAAGGATAAGAGATTAGTAACACTTGATTTATCAGGTATGGTGGCTGGTTCTAAATACAGAGGTGAATTTGAAGAAAGAATTAAAAGGGTAATTGCAGAAGTAAGAAATGCAGGCAACATTTTATTATTCTTAGATGAAATTCACACAATTATTGGTGCTGGTGGTGCAGAAGGAGCTATAGATGCTTCTAATATTCTTAAGCCATCACTTGCAAGAGGAGAAATCCAGCTTATAGGTGCTACAACTCTAGAAGAATACAGAAAACATATAGAAAAAGATGCTGCATTAGAAAGAAGATTTCAGCCGGTTAAGGTGGAAGAGCCAACAGAAGATGAGGCGATTGACATACTTATGGGACTTAGACCTAAGTATGAGGAACACCATAATGTAGTTATTACAGATGATGCCGTAAGAGCGGCAGTTAAGCTTTCTAAGAGATATATCAATGACAGATTTCTTCCAGATAAGGCAATTGACCTTATAGATGAGGCTTCTTCAAGAACAAGGCTTGAAGCATTTGTTGTACCAAAGGATATTAAGAAGCTTGAAACACAGATAGATGAACTTTCAGTTAAGAAAGAGCAGGCTATTAAGTCAGAGAAATATGATGAAGCGGCTGAGCTTAAGAAACAGCAGACAAGAAAGAAGAACAGGCTTGAAAAGCTTCGCACAAGCTGGCAGGAGAGCATAGACGGCAGTGACCTTACTGTTGATGAAGAACAGATAGCTAGGACTGTGTCAATGTGGACTAAGATTCCAGTTGCCAAGATAGCAGAGGCTGAGTCAGAGAAGCTTATGAATTTGGAAAAAATGCTTCATAACAGGGTTATAGGACAGGATGAGGCGGTTACAGCAGTTGCCAAGGCTATAAGACGAGGCAGGGTAGGTTTAAAAGATCCTAACAGACCAATAGGCTCATTCTTATTCTTAGGGCCTACAGGTGTAGGTAAGACAGAACTTTCAAAGGCACTTGCTGACTGTATGTTTGGAACAGATAATTCTCTTATAAGAGTTGATATGTCTGAGTATATGGAAAAGCATACGGTGTCTAAGCTTATCGGTTCACCTCCGGGATATGTAGGATATGATGAGGGCGGACAGCTAAGTGAGAAGGTAAGAAGAAACCCTTATTCAGTTGTACTTTTTGATGAGGTTGAAAAAGCTCACCCAGATGTATTCAATGTACTTTTACAGGTGCTTGATGACGGACATATAACAGATTCAACAGGAAGGGTTGTGGACTTTAAGAATACAGTTATTATTATGACTTCCAATGCAGGTGCGGAGAATATTGTAGCACCTAAATCTTTAGGATTTACTTCGGAAACATCAGAGGAAAAAGAGCACGAAGATATGAAGAGCAAAGTAATGGAAGAAGTTAAGAGAATATTCCGTCCGGAATTCATTAACAGAATTGATGACATAATTGTATTCCATATGCTTAAGAAAGAACAGATTGGACAGATTGTTGATATTATGATGAGAACCGTTAATAACAGAATTATGGAGCAGATGAGTCTTTCGGTTGAACTTGATGATGAGGCTAAGGCTTATATTGTTGATAAGGGCTACGATTCTAAATATGGAGCACGTCCATTAAGAAGAACAATACAGAATGAAATAGAAGATGTTATGGCAGAGAAGATACTTGAAGGCAGTATAAAGGCTGGCAACAAAGTATTGGTAACAGTTAAGGATGGTAAACTGAACTTTAGCTGCAAACGAGGTCATAATAGAAATATTCACAAATAATACTACTAAAATACTAGCGTCATTGTACATTATGTTGTATAATGTGTGTATAGATATTCGTAATAAAACATAGGAGGACAATAATATGCCAGTAATTAATGAGTTAATTCGTTCAGAGAAGGATGGAACTCTTAGCTTTGGTAATTATAAGCTGGATACTAAGTCAAAGTTATCAGATTTTGAACATTGTGGAGATTCTTACAAGGTAAAGACATTTAAGGAGATTACGAAGCTTGAACGCAATGGTTCATTTGTATATGAATCTGTTCCTGGAACAGCTGTTATGAATTTTAAGGCTGCAGATACAGGCTTATCATTTACGGTGGAAGGAAGCGATGATGCACAGATAACAGTTGAGCTTGAAGAAGGCGCTTCTTATAATGTAACAATCAATGGAGTATCTGAGGGAACTATGGCTACTAATATGGGTGGCAAGATTGTACTTTCAGTAAGCCTTGAAGAAGGTAAGAGTGTTAGTGTAGAAGTTGTTAAAGCATAATAATACTACAATCTTTAACATTAACAGGTGTCATAATTGTAAATTTTAATAAATGCTGTGCCTGGCATAAAGTCATATATAGACCAATGCGGGGTGCAGCTTTTTTATATTTGGTATCAGAAAGAGAGGAGAAGAGAAGTGGCAAAAGCAAAAAATACGGCATTTTTTTGCAGTGAGTGTGGATATGAGTCAGCAAAATGGTTCGGGCAGTGTCCGGCGTGCAAGGCGTGGAATACATTTGTTGAAGAACCAATAGCATCTAAGTCATCGGTTAAGGGTATATCAGCAGTCAGGAAAGAAAGCACCTATAAGGATAACCATCCGGTGAGCTTAAAAGAGATTAATTCTGAAGAGAAGGAGAGAACATCAACAGGAATAGGCGAACTTGACAGAGTTCTTGGTGGTGGAATTGTGCAGGGTTCACTGGTGCTTGTAGGTGGAGATCCCGGTATTGGAAAGTCAACACTTTTGTTACAGATGTGCTATTACCTATCAGATGCAGGCAATAAGGTGCTGTATATATCCGGAGAGGAGTCGTTAAGACAGATTAAGCTAAGAGCTGAAAGGATAGGTGGATGTAACGATAACCTTAAGACGTTCTGCGAGACTAATCTTGATATTATAGAAGAGGTTCTAAAAAAAGAAATGCCACAGGTGGTTATAATTGACTCTATACAGACTATGTACAGGGAAGAAATATCTGCGGCACCTGGAAGTGTGTCACAGGTAAGGGAAAGTACATCTATTCTTATGCAGTTAGCCAAGGGACTTAATATAACGATATTTATTGTAGGACACGTTACCAAGGAAGGTGTTGTTGCAGGGCCAAGAGTGCTTGAGCATATGGTTGATACAGTGCTTTATTTTGAAGGGGACAGATATGCTTCATACAGAATATTAAGAAGTGTAAAGAACAGATTTGGGTCTACCAATGAAATTGGGGTGTTCGAGATGAGGCAGGACGGTTTAAGTGAGGTTGCCAATCCATCGGAGTATATGTTGTCTGGAAGACCAGAAGGGGCGTCAGGCTCAGTTGTAGTATGTCTTATTGAAGGCACGCGACCTCTTATGGTTGAGGTTCAGGCACTTGTGTGTGACTCTAACTTTGGTATGCCAAGGCGTACTGCTGCGGGAACGGATTATAACAGGGTTAATCTGTTGATGGCAGTCCTTGAAAAAAGGGCGGGAATGAGAATGTCCTCAAGCGATGCCTATCTTAATGTGGCAGGTGGAATAAAGGTATCTGAACCAGCACTTGATTTAGGGATAGTTATAGCACTTGTCAGTAGTTTTAAGAATAAAGAAGTTGACAGCAGAACAGTTATATTTGGTGAAGTCGGATTGTCAGGCGAGGTAAGAGCCGTAACACAGGCACAGCAGAGGGTGAATGAAGCTGTTAAGCTAGGGTTCACAACCTGCATATTACCATATGTATGCTTGAAAAATATTAAAAATAATGATAAAATTAATCTTATTGGTATACATAATGTTAACGAAGCAATTGACTTAATATAAATATACAAGAATAATATACATATTTGGAGGAAGAATATGGATAACAGTAAATTAGTAAGCGACCTGTCAGGAATTCTTGAAGGATTGGATTCATCACAGGAGCAGTTAGAAAAAGATGCTTTTGATGTAATTAATTCATCAGATACATCACTTAATCTCGTGAAAGAGAGTATTTCAAGTGTTGAGGAAATTCTTAAGATGATAACTGAACTTAATGAGATAGCAGAAGAATCAGCGGCAAGAATTAAAGAACTTGAAAAGCTTTCTAAAGACATTGAACAGTTTGCAGGCGTTATAGCATCAATATCAAGCAGAACCAATATACTTTCGCTTAATGCTTCTATTGAGGCTGCAAGAGCAGGTGAGCACGGAAGAGGCTTTGCTGTTGTTGCAAGTGAGGTAAGGAATCTTGCTGCACAGTCGGCCAAGTCATCAAAGGAGATTACAGATACAATCAATATGGTACAGCAGTCAGTTGATAAGACAGTTGGCTCTATGAAGAACATATATGAGAATTCTAACCAGCAGAAAGAAAAGGCAGATGAGATTGGTAATGTGCTTAATAAAGTTGTAGATGCGGCATACACTGCTAATGAGGTTGCAAGAAATATCGAGAACGAAATTGCATATCAGAGAGAGATTACAGATAAGGCTAAGAATGCACTTATGTAGCTGTATTCAGGTAATCGGATTTTTAATTACATATTATTATATGAGGGAGGATTAATATATGTATCAGTGTCCGGGTTGTGGTGGAAGATTAGTCTTTGACATACCATCACAGCAGTTGATGTGCGACCATTGCAGTACGAAGTATGACCCATATGCAATCAGTAAGGAACAGGATGCGGAGGAAAGTCAGGAATATGACGTTACTGTATTCAAATGTCCGAACTGTGGTGGAGAGATATTAAGTACTGATAATACTGCAGCTAATTTTTGCAGCTTTTGTGGAGCATCAACAATTCTGACAAGCAGAGTATCAAAACAGCAAAGACCAGGATATATAATACCATTTTCCAAGACTAAGGAGGACTGTAAGCAGGCTTATAAGAAAATGGTACGTCACGCGTGGTTTGCCCCTAAGGAATTAAAAGATGAGAAGTTTATAGATGGTTTCAGAGGTATATATATGCCTTATTGGACGTATTATATAACCCAGAAAGGACCAATGTGCCTAAGCGGTTCTAAAAGCCATAGACGGGGAGATTACATTTATACAGACTATTATGATATAACTGGCGATTTGGATTGCCAGTATAAGGGTCTGTCATATGATGCTTCATCGTCATTTGATGACAGTATAAGTGAGGCGATAGCACCATATGACGTTAAGAATATGAATCCATTTACTCCATCAATGCTTAGTGGATTCTATGCAGATACAGCAGATGTTGCACCGGATGTATACAGGGCTGATGCGAAAAATGTAGCTGTTGACGAGACATATTCCTATGTCAAAAGGTCAGCACATCTTGGGTCAGTGCAACTTGATAATTATCAGGGGGATATTGAGAGAAGACTTTCGACAAAGGTAGTAGCACAGGATAGAACAATGTTTCCGGTGTGGTTCTTATCATACCGTAATAAAGACAGAGTTGCATATGCGACAGTTAATGGACAGACAGGGAAGGTGGCAGCAGATCTGCCAGTATCACTTATGAGGTATTTTATAGGTTCGGTTATTCTTGCAATACCTATATTTTTAATGCTTAACAGTTCATTTACATTAAGACCTAAGACTACATTGGGGATTGCATCGATTATAGCGTTATTTACAATAATTCTTTATGTATTAGAATTAAAGAAAATATACAAGAAAGACCAGCAGTTAGATGACAAAGGCAGAATGTATGCAGGTTCAGCTATTAATGCCAATGAATCACCAGGGGCAAGGCGTAAGCGTGAAGACCAGCTTGCAGGTAATATAGCAGATGCTATAGACAAAGGCAGGCATGAAGCAAGGGCATATGGACGTAAGAATAAAAGAAGAACAACAAGAACTAATATGGCAGTGGTAACTATGATGATTTCATTGATGTGTTGTGTATTTCCTATGTTGTATGTCTATCTTCAGATGATGTCTATATTCTATGGCTCTGGAGATATTGGGGCGGGATTTTCTATAAGTGTTATATGTCTTATAACAGGTATAGTGCTTACTCTTGTTAATCATAAGACGTTTAAAATGATAACTAATAAGAAGATATCAGGTAATATAGGTTCACTTGCAGCGATGGCAATAGCCTCGGTAGTGCTGTGGATTAATCCTGTATCGGATCTATATTACTATGGTGCTGTTATAGCTGAATTAATTGCAATAATGTATACTATTATGGATTTAATCAGATATTACAATGTTCTTGTAACTAGAAAGCTTCCACAGTTTGATAATTATAGTGGAGGTGATGATAATGCATAATAGAAGTATTATATGTGCTGTAGATAGAAAATATACTGTTAAAGACATACATAGATGTATTCACGCAGTTATGGCGTTAACAGCAGTTGTTCTATTGCTATTAGTATTTGCGGCTTCTTCTTTACTACAGGTAAAAGCTGATGAAGAGAAGTATCAATATAATAATGTTGATACAGGATATGAGGCTGTTATAGAAGATGACGCAGACATTATAGATGAGAGTAATTATTCTTCATTGTTAGACATTATGAAACAGATAACAGTGTATGGTAATGTAATGTTAAAGACTATAGATACCAACAGCACCACTACTGAAAGTTATGTAAGAAGCCTGTACAGGGAAAAATATGGCACTGATAGTGGGACGATATTTATAATTGATATGTATAACCGTAATATCTGGATACATAGCAATGGTAAGATATACAGTACAGTTACAAGCTCATACGCAGATACAATAACTGATAATGTATACAGATATGCTTCATCAAAAGACTATTATATGTGTGCATATAAGGTGTATGAGCAGGAACTTGCACTTCTTAAAGGCAGAAGAATATCACAACCAATGAAGTATATAAGCAATGCACTTCTTGCTGTTGTAGCGGCATTAATTATTAATTATGGAATTGTAAGACTATATTTAAGGAAGAAGGCACCATCAAGAAAAGATATAATGAAAGGTATATTTGCTGGAAAGGCTATTAATAATTGTCAGGTTACATACCGTTATCAGACCAGGACATATTCACCAGTACAGACAGACTCAGGCAGCAGCTCTTCAGGAGGCTCATCAGGGGGCTCGTCTTCCGGTGGTTCGTCAGGTGGTGGAGGCGGAGGTGGCGGAGGCCACAGCTTCTAATATCACATTGGTGTTGTTTTATTAACAGATATTATTGATATACTGGTTTTCGGAGTTAGAGGTTAAAACTAACAACTGGAAACCGGTATTTTTATACCTATAACTAAATGGATTTTGTACTATGGTTGGTATTGTGGCAAGGAATATTAAGAAAAAAATGACTTAATTAAAAGCATTTTATAAACAAATATCGTCCAATAGCTGTCAAAATCAGTATTTATATTGCTTGGAAATGCCGTATTTTAGGGGGTTTTTAAAAAAATTGGAAAAAATTCAAAAAAATTGAAAAAAGTTGTTGACATAATACCTGGTAGGTGCTATTATAATCAAGTCGCCACGAGAGATGAGCGGCACGAAAGCTTCTCAAACACAGATAAATACTGGATTTGAGAGCGATGAACCTTGATAACTGAACAGAAAGACAACCTTGAAAATTCTTTTTAGAATTTCGAGATGAGTACAGAATTCAATAGAATTAAGTATACATCTTTTGTGAACATCATTCAAGCAATTGAATGAATCCTTAAACACAGTATAAGGAAACTATTAAAGCTAGTTAGTTTAAGACTGACAAGGCAAACTTGATGTTTTGAAAAACATCTGGGAGTTACGAAGTAACTCTTAAGTGTTTTTGCGAAGCAAAACATATTTTATGAGAGTTTGATCCTGGCTCAGGATGAACGCTGGCGGCGTGCTTAACACATGCAAGTCGAACGAAGCATTTAAGACAGATTACTTCGGTTTGAAGTCTTTTATGACTGAGTGGCGGACGGGTGAGTAACGCGTGGGTAACCTGCCTCATACAGGGGGATAGCAGCTGGAAACGGCTGGTAATACCGCATAAGCGCACAGTACCACATGGTACAGTGTGAAAAACTCCGGTGGTATGAGATGGACCCGCGTCTGATTAGCTTGTTGGCGGGGTAACGGCCCACCAAGGCGACGATCAGTAGCCGACCTGAGAGGGTGACCGGCCACATTGGGACTGAGACACGGCCCAGACTCCTACGGGAGGCAGCAGTGGGGAATATTGCACAATGGAGGAAACTCTGATGCAGCGACGCCGCGTGAGTGAAGAAGTAGTTCGCTATGTAAAGCTCTATCAGCAGGGAAGATAGTGACGGTACCTGACTAAGAAGCTCCGGCTAAATACGTGCCAGCAGCCGCGGTAATACGTATGGAGCAAGCGTTATCCGGATTTACTGGGTGTAAAGGGAGTGTAGGTGGCCAGGCAAGTCAGAAGTGAAAGCCCGGGGCTCAACCCCGGGACTGCTTTTGAAACTGCAGGGCTAGAGTGCAGGAGGGGCAAGTGGAATTCCTAGTGTAGCGGTGAAATGCGTAGATATTAGGAGGAACACCAGTGGCGAAGGCGGCTTACTGGACGATAACTGACGCTGAGGCTCGAAAGCGTGGGGAGCAAACAGGATTAGATACCCTGGTAGTCCACGCCGTAAACG